>Ga0209212_1000252_pt1 | contig 111624 bp, 106 predicted proteins | sample RifGroC2_FD_183996 | JGI IMG/M metagenome (GOLD analysis project Ga0209212, IMG submission 183996) | Groundwater microbial communities from Rifle, Colorado, USA - Groundwater C2 (SPAdes) (version 2) | ecosystem: Environmental > Aquatic > Deep subsurface > Groundwater | place: Rifle, Colorado... | reverse complement strand
AACATTTGTTGTATCTGAAGTTTTTAAAATACATTATTATGTTAATATTCATTTTGAAAATTTGGGCGGAATAAAAAGGAATTTAATAAATAATTCACATTAATTTAAAGCCATTTTGAAATTTTTGTTGACTATTAGATAAAAATTTGTTTATATGAATAAAACTAGTTTGCATAATGTACTTTAAACACACAAGGGGGTGTCTATGTCAAAAGATAATAAGAAACGGATGGAAAAATGTAAGGCCGCAGGGATGGAAATTTTTGACCAATTGGAATCGCAAGGAATTGAAATGGTTGGTTGCGGTGTCGGTTGGGCTGATGACGGAAACGATTTCATCGTTAAAATGTGGATGCATGTCAACGAGAGAAAGAAAGGGCATGTTTTGCCGGCAGACAACAAGGGTTTCCGGATAAACTATGAATATATGGACTACCCCCAATTAGCTTAACGTTTTTGTTGAGCAAATTTCAAAAGGGCTTTTTTTAGATTAAGAAAAATTTTTTATTAAATTCCTTTTTATGTAGCCAGATACAACCTGTTAAGTGAAGTAGCCCACACACAAGCCGTGAAATTAAGTAGCGGCTTTTCATTTTGTATGAATTTTAATTTTAGAATATATGTGAAGGGCTATTTCATTTAACGTATGCCGATGAAGCGAAGTTTTGCAGATTCCTTTTATCATTTATAATTCATCTGCAAAATTTGGGTCGGAAGAAATTTATACTCATTATTATTTTTCTCTGAAGCGGAGCGTAAGAGAAAGGTTAGATAAAGGTAAATTTCTGGAGCCGCTTATCGCGCTGTTGTGCGATGTAAATTTTTTATCTCATTTTAACTGAACTAAATCTTTTCTAACAGAAAAGAAAATTTGATTTTTTTCGTTTTGGGCAAAGGGCAGAGGGGATTAAGGGGTGAATGCCCTTTGCCCAAAACTCCTTATTATAGATTTATTTTGTTTCCGTTATTATAATTCCTTCAAACTCTTTAAATGATTTTCCTCGTGGATTTAATAGTCGTAAAAATTTTATCTCGGGTATATACATCGCATATCCTTTTGGAGGCGTGCCTGCTAAGGCATAAATTTTGCAGAGACCAACCGCTTTAATGTCGTACTCGTAAAGCTCTCGTTCCACATCAACAGAACCACCGAACTTTTTTGTATAATATTTAGTTAGCAACTCTTTAATTTCATCTTTTGTTATCTTTCCAGATTCTTGGATTTTATAAATTGGTCTCATAATTTTCTATTTAATTATAATTTTATTTTTAGAGGTATTATTATTTTGCATTTCAACATTTTATTGTTAGGGTATTTTATGTCAGTTGTAAAAAAATATCAAGTTTTTCTAGTTTATTTTAATAAACAACTTTATTTATCGTAAAAATATCTTCAAGAAAATAAATTGATCTATCGATATTTACTGCGTTTTCAAATGGCATAATTAATCTAGCTTTTTTGTAAAAATTATATTCCGTTTTTAGTGAATTCAAATCAAGGATATAGGTTAAAGACATTAATTCATCACTACTTACCTGGGTAGCTAACCCGAGTAATTCGCCAGACTCATTTATAATTGCACCACCAGAGTTTCCATAAGAAACGTTGACGTCTGATACAAAAAAATCATAATTTTTTATTTTGGTTTTTGATGTGATATTTCCTTTTGTAATATTTTCAATTCCATCAGCGATTGCTGGATAACCAATGGCAGTAATAGCGTCACCAATTTTTTTATTAAGATTAATATTTAAAAAAGGATATTCACTCATTTCTTTAACGTTCTTAATAAGAATATATCTTTGATAATTAAATTTATTTTGTATAATTCCTAGCGCTAAATCATTGGTAGTATTTTTTTGAAACATATTCAGATTAAAACAGTAATCAGGAGTATATGAATCATTTTTAGTTGGTATACATCCTTCACAATCCCACCTACCAATGTAGTCTTCTTCAATATCGGTAGTTACGTGTGCATTTGTCAAAATCTTTCCGTCAGGTGATACTATAACTCCAGAACCTTGAATCATATCTAAATTTTGGTTTACACAAGTAATTCTTGTAATTGCTTTGTACGCTGTTTCTTTTGTTAGCTTTGATTTTTTATTTGTAAAATTCATTAAATATGAGTCGCTGGTAGGTATGAAAAATAAATCATTGTTTTTAATTCCCAAACCCAATCTTCTCATCACTTGAAAGGCATCATCTGGCTTTCCTAAAAAATGCAATTTTAAATCAACAGGATTAACATAATAAGCCTTTCCATTATCTTCGACTTTTAATAATATTTTTCCCGATAGTCTATTTGGTGCTTTGCCATTAAATATATCAAAGTCTTTGTTAGAAATTCCAAGACCTAAATCTCTCATGACTTGAAAAGCATTAGTAGGTCTTCCTAGAAAATATCTTTTTTCATTTTCAGGATTAACATACCAAGCCTCACCGTTCGATTCAACCTGCAACAAAATGCGTCCCTTTAATCGAGTAGCTGTCCCTTCGGCACTAGAAAAATTAAAAGGAAGTAACCCCAAAATGAAAATAAGGACAAAAATTTTATATATCAGTTTTTTCATGTTATTTAAATTTAATTATAATAAATTGTTTTTGCAGTGAAGCGAAAAAAACATCTTCCCCCCCCTTTTTTTTATTAAAAAACACCCTGTAGCATAGATTAATTATTGTGAAAAACGGTTATTTAATATGTTAATAATGTATCTATAAATTGAATAATCTTTCCATTCGCTAATGTTCATTTCTTTTCTCCATAAAGCTAGTTCGTACCGAATAATTTCTGTATTTAATTCAGCAACAAGTTCATTTGCGCAATTTTTGAATTGTTTTTTTAAAACATCTTCTAATAATTTTTTTAACTTATTTATATTTTCCTTGTCTTTGTTAACTGATTCTACTTCAAGCGGAATCATTTTATTATAAAAAGACTTTCTAATACTAAAGTGTATATACATAGCAAATGAAGTTAATACAAAAACTCCTGCTGTTGTAAAAATTGCTGGAATAAAATTTTCTAAAATCATTTTAGTGATGTAATTTTCCATATTCTACTTATTTATAATTTTTTTTAAAGACTGGCTTGTTTGCATTGCCAGCGACAAAAAAATTATTTATTGTTTTCTGATTTAAATAATTCAATAAAAGCAGTAAAAATTTTTGCTATTCCAGCCATAATCATCATAAGTATAAATGCGGGGAGCATGGCAACATAATTTAAGAAAGCGGAAATTGAGCTATTTGTTTGATAATGCCCATGGGCTGAGTAGGTGGTATATTTTTTTATTGTTTTCTTTTTTGGTGAATCATTTTGTGGTTCACGTTCAATAAAAAATTTAGTTAAGTCACTTTTATTATTTATGTAATTTTCAAAATTAGAATATTTTTTATAATTTTTTATAATTTTATCGTTGTCAATATTGGTCTTATAAACAAATAAACAAAAATTTTTATATGTATCTTCTGAAACATATCTTGTGTCTTTGCTAATACCGTATGAATTTAGAGCTTTTTCTAAAGGCAAATTATATTTATTTATACTTCTTAAATAATCAATACATTGATTAGCCTCTAATTCTGTCATATATTTATACTTAAAATAAATCGTCTTCGTAGCGGAGCGGAGAAGACACTTTGTTCCCCCTCTTTAAATAAATAAAAAAATCAAATTTTCGTCGTGTTCAAAACATTAAATATTGAAATCTCCACTAAGATAAAAAATTTATTTCGCACAACGTTTCCCGACGAAGCGAAGTTTTGCAGATTCATTATTATAATTCTATATTCATCTGCAAAATTTGGGTGAAGGAATTTCCTTATTATAAATATTTAAAAAAGGAAAATTTCGTAACCGCTTGTCGCGGTGTTATACGCTGTTCAAAAAATATTTATATATTAATTTTTGATTGGCTTCCTTATTATTTAAATTAGATTTTTTGTTTTTAAAAATGGAAGAGGGGAATTAAGGGGGTGAATTCTATTTTTAAAAACTCCTATTTATTTTTTTCTTTTAAACGAAACCGTTCTTGAATGATAATAGTTGCCTGGTTCATCACAACGACAGATTTGTAATTCGCTCACGTCATCTAAATCAATTCTTTCGAAGCCATCAGCTTCGTATGGGGGAACAGTTTTATCTAAATCTTCCTCACGCCAAGATTGACCCCATGTTTCCCATTCGTCACCACAACAACCACCGTCTGTTTCACCAATTAAAATGTACTCCTGCACACTTTTAAACTTTCTAATATCTTTAGAACTGTCTTCTTGATAAGGCATCCAGGAAAAAATCACAATTTTAGGATTATATTTTTCTATCGCTTCATTGTGGTTAAGCTGTTCAACGAGAAAATCATTTTTTATTGTCCATGCACCAGAATCAGTGGCAATAACTTTCGTTTGCCTCGGAATTTTGCTGTCTAGTTTTTGTTGTAGAAAATGCGACAATCTTCCGTTTCCCGCCCCTATTTCTAAAATAACCAATGGTTCATTTTTGTTTGTGCCATACTCTTTATTTTTATCAATAAAATATTCAGTCAATGATTCGAGATATTCGTTGTTAAGAAATTCAAAAGTAGGATTTTCTTTGTTAAAACAAAATTCAAACCATTGATGCCAATCTGGAAATGCTTTTATTATTTGGTCTCGAGTGGGTAAAAAATTTGGATCACTAAATTTCTCTAGTGAAACTATTTGATCTTCTTTTCTCTCGGGTAATACCAAGGAATCATCAAAAACATTTTCTTCTTCTGTGCTGATAAGTTGTGGCTCTTTGAAACCTGCTATATTATTTTTGGTTAAGGTAATTTATTAAAGAGGTCAACAATATTTCTATCTCGTCAAATATTTCATTATTTAATATTGATGGAGAAACAACTCGATTTCGAAATTCCCATATTTTTTCTAAGTCATCTAAAGTTTGTTTGTTAATTTGCCCTGAGTTAAAAATTTGTTGTAATAAAACAGGAAATGTAATTGTTTCATTTTTGATTCCAGCTTTTTCGCGTAGCATTTCTTCCAAATTTTTTATTTCTTTTAGAAATTCATTTTTTTTCATATATTTTGAGCGTTAGCGAACTCCTTTTTCCCCTTTTAATTTTTAAAAAATCTAATTAAATTTTCCTTATTGCCTATCAAAACTCCTACTAAAAGAAAATATTTTTAGAATTGCGTATAACGTTAGTGATATGAGAAGTTTTATTTTTCTTCCTTAATTTAAGTTATAAAGAAAGAAAAATAAAAATTTGGACGGAGAGAAATGATAAATTTATTTTTGTTTTCCTTGGCGTTAATTAAAAAATCAGAATTGGACGTGAGCGTAAATATTTACTCACGTCGTTTAATGTTATGACCTTATGACCAGCAGTTTATTAGAATAACATTCTCTTCGGGTTTAAACATGGTTGTGCCTGAAGAATAGTGAATTGATTCTGTTATAATATCAATTATCACGCGTTTAGCTGGTACCCTGTCTGGAGTTTTTGGATCAGACATTACTCTTAAATACACCCTACCTTCGTGATCGAAAGTGCACAGAAAAAATTGACTTTCTTCAATGTCCTTAATTTGCATTTTTCCTCCTTTGAATGTTGATGTTTAAAAGTCCAATTCTGATTTTTTAATTTTAGATTTTTAAGAACAAAAATAATTTTATCATTTCTTGTAGTCTCATATCACTTGTTAAGTGAAGTTGGCCGTTGAAATATTGATTAAACTTTTTAATTACCAATGATTCAAATTAGCAGAAATACGTATAAAAGTCAACGCCAATTTCATTTAACGTTTCCGCATGATGCGAAGTTGCGCCGTGTTACAATAATTAAATATTGATTATCATCTTACGTCCATTATATCACTAAATTTTGATTATCGTCAGCGCAATTTGGGTGAAAGAATTTTTTACTCCTTGACGTTAAAAATCTAATTTGGAAAAATTCTGTAACCGCATATGCAGGTGTTGTACGATGTCAGACTTGGGAACCCGTGGTTAATTGCCATACGTTGCTAAAATACTCGCACCTCCGATTACAAAAATTAGCCCCAATACTTTCATTAATGTTAAAGATTCTCCCAGGAATAATCCGATTATTGTGGCAACTGCGATACTCCCGCCAATAATGATTGGACCAGCAACTGAAACAGCGAGTCCGGTGCCATAGGATTTCAGGGCAAAATAATCTATTGCCAAGGCGCATATACCAGCAAGGACTGCGAACAAAATTCCTTTCGAGTTAGAAAGCAAAACCGTTGATTTAATTCTTGGCAATAATATGACTATACCCAAGACAGTGGCTGTAAGGGATATAATAATGGCACCGACTAAGTAGTCAATCTTGCTCGCGACTTGCTGATGGAATACTGTCCATGCACCGAAAGCAGTTGCGGCAATTATTGCAAACAAAATTCCTGGGCTCATATGTTTTTTATTAATGAAAGTATTGGGGCGGTCGTTTTTAAATCACCGTTCCCAAGTTTGATTTCGTACAACGTATCGGCATCATCCGAAGTTTTTGTGTAGCGATAGCGAAACAAAAATTTGGGAGAAGGAATTTTTCTTACCTTGAATTATAAATGTGAAAAATTTCTGAACCGGATATGCCGTGTTGTGCGATGTTCAAAAAATATTTTTCATTCCTTTTTATTTTGACAGACTTTCATCTATAAACTTTTTTAACGCTTCAACGTCTTTAGTGCTTTGGTCGTAATGAAATGTATTAATGCCAACAGATTGAGCGCTCTTTACAGCGTCCAAATTATGCTCAAAATACACAACGTCTTTCACTTCAAGATTAAAATGCTTGAGCATAGTTTCAAAATACCTCGAATCTGTTTTTTCAGGGTCATGTTTAAGCGTAAAGACTTCATAGGGCATTTTATCCAAACCAAACATTACCATCTGTTCATCATTAGCGCCAGTCAAGATGATTTTCCTATTTGGGTATTGCTCAAGCATTTTATACATTTCATTAAAGACGCCCTCGCCTTCTATCACAAAAGCGTTAATCGCATCTACTAAAATTGTTTTCATAAGCGTTTGTCAAAATTACTAATAAAAAAAAATATTTTTTGAATTTCGTACAACATTTAGGAATATCCGAAGTTTGCCGAAACGAAGTGAAGGCAAATTTGGATGAGTAAGCTAAATTATTAATTTGTAAAATCATAACCACAAGCCCCCAGTGGAGGTTGTCCTTGATTATAGTATGACTCTAAGCATTTTGCATTATTTACATTAATGGTTGATCTGATAATGCGAGGTGTCCAATTAATTAACACAGCGATTAATAATATGCTTCCTAATAATAATAGTGTTAACAGGAGATTATTAATAATTTTAATTTTATTCATAGTATAATAATTAATAATTTAGCTTAGGAATCGGATATTCCTTGTTGTACGATGTAATTTGTTTTTTTACTTTACAAGAAGCAACGTTATAAATACTCAAAGTATTGTAGCAATCGCAAGAACACGAGACCAGAAAAGCTGTTTTTTATTATATTCATTTTGTTCATCTATAAGTATCTTTTGTAATTTGAAGTTTATAAAATAAGCACCTAAATGTTGATTTTCTGGTACACTGTTATTAATTTTTTCTTCTAATTTTTCTAGTGATTGGTTAGTATTAAAAATGCTCATAAAGTAAAGTAAAAAAATAATTTATTTCGTACAACAAGTTATATACGAACTTATTGATTTTTATTTAAATATTAGTAAAAAATTTATCAAAATTATGCTACCATAAGCTAGTGTGCAAACATACTGCGCAAAATATGAAAAATAATACCATTTGCCATCGTTCTAGGAAGCCGAATACCTATCATTATTATAACAATTAAACAATAATTTACAAGCTAGAGTTTTTATGAAATAGGAGTAGGATTAAATTAATCATTTTTGAAGTCAGGATATTGCCAAAAACTAAATAATACATTATTATAAAATACAGAAACGACAAGTGGATCGTTTGTTTTTAGTTTAAAGCATAGTTGTTAATGAAAGACCCCTATTATAGCTCTCGTAGTTCAACTGGATAGAACGGGAACCTCCTAAGTTCCAAATAGGGGTTCAATTCCTCTCGAGGGCACAGTTATTGAAAATAGTGGCTTATATTAAATATAAGATGTATTTTTAGCTAATATTGAATGTATTTGTAGAATATAAATATAAAATTTATATTTAAGCCTAATATTAGCTGAATTAAGTCAGATTATTACTGATGAGAATAATTAAATATAGTCTGTCCCCTATTTAGGTAATTATTTAAAGCACGTCATTAGAGATTATTAACTATCGCCCCACCCACAAAAAAATATTCAAAACAGTTCCACAAAGAACTAATAATTAAAAATTAGTTATTAAATACATTTTCTGCGTCAATCCGCGTTTACATCCGCGTAAATCAGCGAATAAACTATAAAGACAAGGAAGTAAAAAAAACAGAAAATAATTTTTAAAGCTATATAATTGTTTAATAAATGGGCCATTAGCTCAGTTGGCTAGAGTGCTTGCATGGCATGCAAGAGGTCAAGGGTTCGAGTCCCTTATGGTCCACATATAAAATTACCCCGCCTTTCGCGAAAGACGGGGTAATTTTATAAGTTGATTATAAGGATGATTCAAGCCATACTGATTATACTGGACTTGTGGTAAAGTCATGTAGAAAGAAAAAATAATGACGACAAGCAAAATTAATTGGATTGATGGAAATTGGTCTTGGCCATTCGAGTCCCCTATAGTCCATACAAATGAAGAATCCCCTTTTGGAGATTTTTAGATCACAAGAAAGACTCGAATCATTTTTATAATATAATAATATTTCTCATTTTGTTAACTCTAACTACACAACAAATAATAAATTTCCCGTCTACTGAATATTACTGTTTGTTTTTGCAGGGATTTATAAGATTTATATGGTTCTTTTTTAGATTTTTATTTTACCTATTCCCAAAAGAAAAAAATCATATAAATCTTATAAATCCCTGCTATATGGTGTGTGTAAAGTGAGTAAAATAATTTTATAAAACATACTGATTGTCTTTTTATTTCAAATCCTTTATAATAAATAACAAGGACGTAAGATATAGTAAGAAAAAAAGTTCTATGTGGAAGTAATTTTTTAAACTGAGAAAATTAATTTTATTTAACGATACTAAAGATAAGTCTAAAAAAACGTGGACTTAAATAAAATAGTGCACTAGGGGATAAGTCCACAGAAACGTGGACAGAATGTGTCCAAATGGCTAATATTAAATTTAAAGTTTGTGTGTATAAATCGGGGATAAGTGTTGATAATGTTGAGATGTGCTGTGCTTAGATGGTGATACTTTGTTTATAAAATAATATTTAAAAAATATGTATGATACTATAATAATCGGCGCCGGGCCGGCAGGTTTTACGGCTGCAATTTATGCCGCGCGTCGGGAAATGAAAACTTTGGTAATTGCTAAAGAGCCGGGTGGGCAAGTGGCCTTGGCTTCGGAAATTGAAAATTATCCGGGGTTTAAAAAAATCGATAGTTATGAATTGATTTCAAAAATGCAAGAGCAGGTAAGCGGATTGGGTGTGGAAATCAAAATTAGCGAGGTTAAAAAAATTGAGCATTTAGCAGACGACTCCTTCGTTCTGTATACGGAAAAAGAGAAATTTGAGACAAAAACAGTGATTATTGCTATGGGCTTGATTCCACGGCGGCTTGGTATTCCTGGCGAAAGCGAATTTGGCGGCAAGGGCGTATCGTATTGCGCAAATTGCGACGGGCCTTTTTATCGCGATAAAATCGTGGCTGTTGCCGGCGGTGGAAATGCAGCCTTGGATGCAGCGGAAATTATGTCAAAGATTGCAAAAAAGGTTTATCTTGTGCATCGGCGGGAAGAGTTTAAGGCTTTTGAAGCATTGATTAATGAAGTTAAAAACAAGGAGAACATAGAACTGGTTTTAAATTCGGAAATATTGGAAATTAGCGGTAAGGACAAAGTAGAAAAAATTAAAATATTGGATAAGCAAAATAATGTTGAAAAAGAAATTTTGGTTGATGGTGTTTTTGTGGAAATCGGAAGAATCGCGCATACTGATTTAGTCGCGGATTTAGTGGAGCGTGACGAGACAAAACAAATAATAGCGGGTCCGCGCCGTACAACCAAGACACCGGGGATGTTTGCGGCCGGGGATGTTACTGCCGGAAACTTTAAACAGATAACGATTGCGATGGGGGACGCGACTGTCGCGGCTTTGGCCGCGTATCAGTATCTGCAGTTAAAACAGGGCAAAGGCGAGCAGATGGTTTATGATCGCAGTTTAGTTGAGAAGAGTCAGTAGTATTGTGGTTAAATTAAAATGTAAATCTCAAAATGCAAAATGATATTTGAAGTACAAAAACTTTGTTATAACAAAGTTTTTGTTTTTTTATTGTTTTCCGACATTTTTGCGGGTAAATATTAAACACTGTTCTCCTCTTGTCATTCCCGCGAAGGCGGGAATCCAGTAGGAAAAGCACTTAATGTTTTAAATTAGGCTAACTTGTTAAGATATTTGAATCTATTATCCCTGGATTCCCGATCATTTAATATCTATTCCCTGCCGGGGGCAAGGAGTGTCGGGAATGACAAAAAGATTTTATCTGAAAATTTTCGGAAGAAGCTTTGTTGCTTGTTAATATGTCCAAAATAAATTATAATATAGATAATTAAATTTAAAATTAAAATTATTATTATGGTTAATATCAATGGTGGAAATATTTTGTTGGATGTGGACTATATTTTGAAAAAAGCGGGGGTTGGTCCGAATAAGGTTGTGGCTGATTTGGGTTGCGGTACTTCCGGGCATTTTGTTTTTCCATTATCCAAGGCGGTCGGCAAACATGGAAGGGTTTATGCAGTGGATATTTTAAAGATTGCATTGGAGTCGATTGCGCGTCGTGTAAAAATTGAAAGAGCGGCTAATGTAACGACGGTATGGAGTAATCTCGAGGTTTTTAATGCCACGAAAATAGAATCATCCTGCTTGGACATTACCTTTTTGATTAATACGCTGTTTTTATCGCACAAGCGATTGGAAATTATTCGGGAGGCGGCGCGCATGCTAAAGCGGGACGGCAGTTTGATTGTGGTTGATTGGCAAAACCTAAATATTCCATTTGGGCCACCGGCGGAAGAGCGCGTGAAAAAGGAATTGATAATCAATGGCGCGAAAAACTTGGGTTTTAAATTTGATGAAGAGTTTTTAGCTGGTCCTTATCATTATGGCTTGCTATTTACCAAGATGTAGAGGTACGGGCACAATGTAAAATATGAATTATTTAAAATGACTTGCATTTTTTTACGCAAGCCATTAGTATTGGTAGTATAAGTTGAAAAATAATATTCAACCTTACGCAGTATTGACATTCTGAAATATATTTAATTATTTTTTAAAATTAAGCCTTTAAACTTTTAAAATTTAAATGGCTATACAAGATAAGACATTTTATTCATTACTTTAATATGAAAGCTAGTAGTAATAACGTAAAGGCGAGTAATTTTAAAAAATAATTAAATATATTTTAGAATGTCTCGTAAGTTTGTTTGAAAAATTATGGGTAATCTTTTTACATTAAAAATGTGGTTTAATATGCAGCCGGGTATTTTGACGCGTGGCGCTATGATTTCAATTATCGGATTGTTGGTTGTTTTGTTTGCGGCTACGGTCTTTTTTGTTTTGTTAAAAAACAAAAAACGAAATCTTTATAATCGGATCTGGCAAAAATTATATTTTTTTAGTATCAGTAATTTTATTATCGGATTGATTTTGTTCTTTTTTGCCTATGAATTGTTGCCTTTCTTATCAATGCGATTTTGGTTTTTACTGTGGTGGATCGGCATGGCAATTTGGCTAGGTTTTATTTTGAGAATAGTTAAAGAAATACCCAAGATTAAAGAACAAAGGATAAAGGAAGATGAATTTAAAAAATACATACCTTAATTTTTTAGAATAACACGAAAGATGAGTTAGTTATTAAACATACCGAAAAGCTTAACAAAAAATAGTTGAGCTTTTTTTATATAATATAATTCATTATTTTCGTTTTTTTCGTATTTTTTCGTTTTTTTCGTGTTTGTTCATAGAATCAGGTATATAAAAAAACTAGTAATACACATAGAAAAGGAAACTTTTAATATCACAACCACATGTATAAAAATAAAATTATTGGGGATTATGGCGAGGATCTGGCTTGTAATTATTTGTGCAGGCATGGTTATGTGGTTATTGAGCGAAATTATCGTTTTAGTCATTTGGAAATTGATATTATTGCTAATTTTAAAGAAAAAATTGTTTTTATCGAAGTAAAGACTCGGACAAGTGATCGTTATGGTACGGCAGATGAAGCGGTTAATTCAAAAAAGACCGGTAATTTGAACCGTGCGGTTTGCTGTTATCTTAGCAAAAATAATATTTTTCATGAAAATATTCGCCTTGATTTGATTGCTGTGGATATAGATAAAATTAAAAAAGTCGCTTATATTAAACATTATAAAGATATAGTATGAAAAATAAATAGTATTAAATAGTTATTCATTGCTTTTCCACTGTGTTTTCCACAAATATTATGGGTTTAGACACAGTTTATGAACGGAATATGAACTTGACTTAAGGCAGGGCAATAGTATAAGGTGATAATGTTATTTTAATGTTATCACTTTTTTATTAAAAATTTAAAAAATAGAAACTAATAATAAATGTTTTTTGGAGGAAAACAGAAGGGAAATATGAAAAAATATCAAAAACGGTTTTTTTGTTCTTTGTTGTTAATTGTTTTTTTTAATATTGGTTTAAGCGGCGTTTTTGCGATTGAAACAACCAGAGATCCGCTTATTACCGGTGTTGATCAAGATGGCTCAGAGGATGCCAACCAGCCTTTGGTGCTTGGGCTTAGTCCGGAAAATTCTGAGGTAATGGTATATTTGAACGGAGTTTATGAGGGGAACGCAGAGATTAATCGCGAGCAAACCGGTACTGATAATTTTTATTATCAAATCAAGCAAGATTTGAAAGAGGGGACTCATAGCGTTACGGTAATAGCGAAAGACAAAACTTCACTTCGACTTTCAAATGTTTCCAACGAATATCATTTTTCAATCAATTCTCTTCCGGCACCAACTTTGATCCAGCCGGATGAAAAAACTATCACCGGAAAAGTTAAGCCATTTATTACCGGTCTTACAGTTAATAATACTTTTGTGCATCTTTTTATTGACGGCAAGTACAATGGCAAGACCGATTATTTACAGCATGAATCCGGAACAGCGAATTTTAAATATGTTCCTTTCTTGAATTTGGAGCCGGGATGGCATACTGCTTGGGCAAAGACAGAGGACGCGAGCGGAAGGATTAGTGGCGCGTCTAATGTTCTACATTTTCGCATAGAAAATCCAAATCCGGCGCCGACTATATTAGCAACAGTTGTTAATGGCAATACTAATGCTAACCAGCCGTTTATTGCCGGCGTGGCAAAAAATAATTCTAAAATCAGAGTGTTTGTTGATAAAAAGTTGAATGGAGAATTTTTGGTTGGCGCTCATATTTCCGGAACAGCCCACTTTAATTACAAACCGTTTTTACCGCTTACAGAAGGCAGACACATGATTTACGCAACAGCGGTTGATGCGCGCGGAAAGGAAAGTGTTTGGTCAAATATTTTTTATTTTAATGTCGGACGGGTTGCTTCTGACCTGGCCGTAAAAGGCGAGGAGCAGGATGTTAAAAAGGAAACAGAACAGACACAGGGAGAAGAAGTGAAAAAAACCGACAAACCCGAAGCAGTAAAAGAGACCGAAGAGAAAAAGGCTGATGATGTTGTTGATGCTGATGCTGATGCAAAAGAGGATAAGACTACAAGCGAAGAAGCTAATCAGGATATTAAAGATATTTTAAATACAGATGGTAATGGAACATCGTCTCAGGAAAAGGGCTTGGTTAATGAAAGCAAAGAACAACAAGGTAAGCTTAAAATGAACTTGGTGATATTTATTGTTTTCTTGTTTATGGTTATTGCTTGGATTTTTTGGGTCAACCGCGAATTGATCAAAGAAAGACGCGAGCAGAACGAAAAGGACAAGGATGATCACAAATTAAGCTAGTATTTTCACATAACCCCTTCTTTCAAAAAACTCCTTCGTACCCAGGGGGAGTTTTTTGATTAAGAATTCACTATACAAAATGATTTTTTACATATCTTGTGGACATTTTACATCCGTATCGGCCAAAAATAAATAATTGATTTTCATTAAATTAAGCTCAGCTCAGAAAAAGCGCATAAGCAGAGGATTGGATTATAGTTAGATTCATACATAAACATTCGAGTAGGTAATATGATCCGCTTCAAGCAGTAATTTAATAAAAATCAATTATTTATTTTTGGCCTAAGTTAAAAAATATGTTTTAGAATTAAAAATTAAAATTTATTCTTGTAATTTATAGTCAACTATTTTTAAAATACTTAGTTTTGGTGTACAATATAATATATTAAATATACTCATTAAATAATTACAATAAAATTTATGTCGTCAAAAGTACTTTCGGCGGCGGTTATCGGCTTGAATGCTGAAATCGTGGAGGTAGAGTCAGACACCAGTAGTGGACAGCTGGGGTCTTTTGCTGTTGTCGGTTTGCCGGACGCGGCGGTTTCCGAATCGCGGGAACGCGTGCGTACGGCAATAAAGAATTCAGGCTATTCTTTTCCCAAACACAAAGTGGTTATAAATTTGGCGCCGGCAGATTTGCGCAAATACGGTCCAAGCTATGATTTGCCGATTGCGATCAGTATTCTTTTGATGCAAGGGCATATTAGTCCGGTCTTGGATATTGAAAAGACAATGTTCGTCGGCGAGCTGGCCTTAAATGGCAATCTGCGTCCGATTCAAGGCATTTTGCCGATCGCTATCAAAGCCAAGGAATCGGGCATGAGTGCGGTATTTGTTCCCAAAGAAAACGCGCGCGAGGCAAAGCTTGTAAAAGAACTCGCTGTTTATCCGGTGGAAAATATCAAAGAGCTTGTTAGGCATATTAATGATAAGGAGTTAATTTCAGAAATGGAAGAAAGTGATTTTGATTTTCAGAATGTGGAAATTATGTTTGATATGGCGCATATCCGCGGACAAGAACATGTGAAGCGCGCCATGGAAATCGCCGCGGCTGGCGCTCATAATATGATGATGAGCGGAACGCCCGGATCAGGCAAAACATTAATTGCACGGACAATGCCCTCTATTCTGCCAAATCTGGATTTAGCCGAAGCGCTTGAGATTACAAAAATATATAGCGTTGCGGGCGAGCTTTCCAATAGCAAATCCTTGATTACCAGTCGGCCTTTTCGTTCTCCGCATCATACCGCGTCCGGTGTGGCGCTTGTCGGTGGAGGCGCTTGGCCGCGGCCGGGTGAAATATCATTAGCACATCGCGGCGTTCTTTTTTTGGACGAGTTTGCCGAATTTCCGCGGCAGGTATTGGAGAATCTGCGCCAGCCACTGGAGGATGGCATTATCCATGTCAGTCGCGCCGCCGGCAATTTGAGTTTTCCGGCAAAATTTATTCTGATTGCGGCTATGAACCCATGCCCCTGCGGATACAACGGTGACAATGAGCGTACATGTATTTGCTCGCAGACGCAGATTGTAAATTATTCAAAAAAAATTTCCGGTCCGATTATAGATCGGATCGATATTCATATCGATGTTCCGCGCGTAAAGTTTGACAAGCTTTCTGCTGATGCTAATGGTGAAAAGTCGGCAGTTATTAAAGAGCGGGTGGAAGAGGCGCGTAAGGTTCAGCGTGAAAGATTTAAAAATTCTAGCTTTACAGCCAATTCCGAGATGACATCCGAGGCTGTAAAAACATTCTGCCAAGTTGACAGCATATCCAAACAGCTTTTGAAAAACGCGGTTGATCAGATGCATCTTTCGGCTCGGGCATATTTTCGCATTTTAAAACTAGCAAGAACCATCGCCGATCTTGGACAAGAAGAAGCAATAAAATCACATCACATTGCCGAGGCTCTGCAATATCGGCCGAAAATTATGTAGCTAGAGTAGAAATTTTTTATATTTTTTTATATTTTAGTTATTTGTGTTATAATATATAAAGATATGCGCACTGCACGTTAGGCAAATTTATAAAAAATTTATGGCAAAAAAGATTATTTCATTCTGTGTTTTATTCATAATTCTTTTTTCAATCACTGGTTGCGGATTGAATCGTGTGGATAATACCACAAAACGATATATACAGCCGGTAACCTTGAATTATTGGCGCGTTTGGGATGGTCCGGATGATTTTGCCGATATAATCGCCGCTTATACTGCCGCGCATCCTTTTGTAAAGATTAACTATCGCAAGCTAAGATATGATGAATATGAGCAAGCTTTGATTGAAGCGTTTGCAACTGACCGCGGCCCGGATATTTTTTCGATACATAATTCCTGGACGCGGAAGTATCAAGAAAAGGGATTGATCACGGCGATGCCGGAAAAAATCACCATGGCCTATCCGATTGTCAGCGGGAGTATAAAAAAAGAAGTTACCTGGGAACTGCGCCCTTCACCGGTTGTTAACTCAAACAAGGTTAAAACGGATTTTATTGATGCCGTTTATGATGACGTAGTTATCTCAACTATTGATGAAAGTACAAAACAACCGAAAGAACAGGTTTTTGCTTTGCCTCTGTCGGTTGATACGTTGACGATGTATTACAATAAAGATTTGTTTAACAATGCTGGCATAGTTGCGGCTCCGGCTTTTTGGAATCGGGAATTTCAGCAGAACGTAAAAAAGCTTACCAAGCAAAATAATAAAGGTGAAATCATCCAGTCCGGCGTTGCCTTGGGCGGCAGTGATAATATTGAAAGGTATTCCGATATCTTGGCATTACTCATGATGCAGAGCGGGGCGGAAATGATGGACAAGAATCAAGTAACGTTTTATAAGGCGCCAAACTCATCAACGCAAAAGAATTATTTTCCCGGGCAGGATGCTTTGCGTTTTTATACGGACTTTACCAATCCTTCCAAAGAAGTTTACAGCTGGAACAATACGTTGGAAAAATCGCTGGACATGTTTATAAATAATAAATTGGCGATTATGTTCGGATATTCTTATATGTTGCCGGAAATCAAGGCGCGTGCGCCAAAGCTAAACTTTGCGCTTGCGGGAATGCCGCAAATTGAAGATAGCGCATATAGCATTAATTTTGCCAACTATTGGGTAGAAACCGTGTCCAGTAAGATATTAACTAATGCTGAGAATTTACAAAAAGGCAATGACTATGCCAAACAAAAGCTAAATACGGCCTGGGATTTTATCCGTTTTGCGGCTGAAGAAAAGCAAGCAAAAAAATATTTAGACAAAACAAAAAAGACAACAGCTTTGCGTTCGTTAATCCCGGAACAAAGTGAAGATCCGGAGCTGGGCATGTTTGCCAAACAGCTGTTAACGGCAAAAAGCTGGTATCGCGGACACGATGCCAATGCTATGGAAATGATTATAAAAGACATGATTGACAGCGTGGTTTCCGGACAAAAACCGATAGCTGAAGCAGTAAATCTGGCCGCGCAAAAGATTCAGCAGACGGTTAAATGAAAATTAAGTAAGAAGTAAGAAGTTAAAAGTTAGAAGTAAGAAGAATATATGAGAATAAAAAAAATATTTAATAGTATAATTATCGTGTTGTTTTTTTTGTTTTGTTTTTTACCAGTTTTTGTAAGTGCAGATCCGACGCCGACTACCGTTTTGGATGCGAATACTTTCACTGGAGACTGTTCAACATGCAGTGATGATGCGTGTAAAAAATATTGTGGTAATTATCAAGTTAATGATGTTTTAGAACTTTTGGTTAGGATATCGAAAATTATTTTAGGTATTGTCGGCGCTTTGGCGCTTTTGGCATTTGTGGCTGGCGGAGTTATGTTTCTGGTTTCTGCCGGGAACAAATCATTGGTTGAACGAGGAAAAAATACAATAATTGGAGCGGTTATCGGTTTACTGGTGGTTTTTGCCAGCTATACGATAATCAATTTTACAGCCAAGGCCATGGGCATTGAAGCGACAAAAAATATTTTTAATTCCTCATGGTTTCAATAATAAATTGTCATATTATCTTTTATTTTGTATTTTATCGTTAATTTCATGTTTGTATTTTAAATAAAGACACGAAATTAATGATATAATATATTTATAGCCTTTATGTTCACAAGCAGTAAAATATCGATTAACAGCGAGACAGTGGGGCGGAAATTGAAACAAGCGCGGAATGATAAGCGGATTGAACTTGATTCTGCGGCAAGACAGCTTAAAATCAATATTAAATATTTAGAAGCTTTGGAAAACGGGCAGCTTAAAAAGCTGCCCGCCGGTGTTTATGCGCAAAATTATTTGCGGACTTATGCCGACTTTTTGGGTCTTGATGTTGCTGAAATTATTTCTCAGTACAAGACTGAAAATGAGGGGCAAATCATTAAAAAAAATAATAGGCTGTTTGTACAAAAAGTCACAAAAGCCAGATATTTTTTAAGCCTGCCAAAATTGTTAAAAAATTTTATTATCCTTGCTTTAATTACGATTTGCGTAACCTATATCGGTTTTTATATCAACAATCTGGTGTCAGCTCCGGAGCTTGAAATTTTTTCACCGGAAAAAGACATCAGTACGAATGAGCGAAAAATCAATATTAGCGGACAGACTGAAAAAAATTCAATCGTTAATATTAATGGCAAGGAAATATTGATAAGCGGAGAAGGGGATATAGACTATTCTTTGGATTTAAAAGTCGGGCTTAACGTGATTGTAATTCAATCACAAAAAAAATATAGCAAGAAAAGCGTAGTTATTAGAAATATTTTGGTAAATTAATCACTTAGATTAGGCAAACAAAAAGCGAACAAGTCAAATAAAGTGTTAAATGTTTGCGTTTTTTTTGTAAATATTATATTATTATAGTTGATAAGATTATAAATTGAGATTCGAGAATAACCCCATGTCATTCCCGCGTAGGCGGGAATCTCGGTTTAAAAAAAGAAAAACTAATTTTTAAGTTAGAGATTTTTTAGCCAACAGTATTAAAAAATATTAAGTAATTTTTTAATCAAGATTCCCGCCTACGCGGGAATGACAAGATAAAAATGTTTTTTGTTAAATTTTAAATTACAATTTTTTATAAACAATTTAAATAACTTATAATGTGTGTTGTGAAAAACGCGCAGAATAAGCAAATAAAAATATGGCAAATGAAGAAGGCAAAACAGTAAAAAATGATAACAAAAAAGAAACCGATGAGAAAATGGCGGCCGCTATGAACGCGATGGCGCAGATAAAAGAAAAATTTGGTGAAGGCTCTATTATGAAATTCGGCGAAGCGCAAAAAACCAATGTAGACGCGATTCCGACTGGATGTTTGTCGCTTGACTTGGCGCTGGGTATCGGCGGCGTGCCGCGCGGACGCGTTATCGAGATTTTTGGTCCGGAAGCATCGGGAAAAACCACTTTGGCACAGCATATCGTCGCCGAGGTGCAAAAATTGGGCGGTATTGCGGCTTTTGTGGATGCGGAGCACGCTCTTGATCCGGATTATGCGCAGAAAATCGGCGTTAATATCAAAGAGATGCTGATATCTCAGCCAGATACCGGCGAACAGGCTTTGGAGATTGTGGAAACGCTTGTCCGTTCAAACGCGGTTGATGTTATTGTTGTTGATTCGGTCGCGGCCTTGGTTCCGAGAAAAGAAATCGAAGGTGAAATGGGGGATCAACACATGGGTTTGCAGGCGCGGCTCATGAGCCAAGCCTTGCGCAAACTTACGGGCGTTGTTTCAAAGACAAAAACTGTTATTATTTTCATTAACCAGATCCGTTTGAAGATCGGTGTATTTTTTGGCAATCCGGAAACGACTACCGGCGGTACAGCTCTAAAGTTTTATAGCTCGGTTCGCATCGAAGTGCGCCGCAGCGCGCAGATTAAACAGGGAGACAAGATTATTGGCAATCGCGTAAAAACCAAAATAGTAAAAAACAAAGTCGCCGCTCCGTTCAAGACATGTGAATTTGATATTATGTATAACGAAGGTATTTCCATATCCGGCGATCTATTGGACACGGGGGTGGTTATGGGTACGATCGGCAAGTCCGGCAATTCATATTCTTTTGGCGATATCAAACTGGGCGTTGGCCGTGAAAATGCGAAACGCTTTTTGCGGGCTGATAAAAAACTCATGAAAGAAATCCGAAAAAAAATTATGTCAGAAGTAAAAGCGCGTGAAGTGGAAGAACAATAAAAGCAAAGGCTCATCAAAATATTTTGCGGTTATTTCACATCCGTATCGGCCGAAAATAAATAATTGATTTTTATTAAATTAAGCTCAGCTCAGAAAAAGCGCAGAAGTAGAGGGTGAGATATTAGTTAGATACACACATAAACATTCGAGTAGGTAATATGATCCGCTTCAAGCAGTAATTTAATAAAAATCAATTATTTATTTTCGGCCTAAGTTACAGAATACGTTAAAAAATCAAAACAAAAAACATCAGCCCAAGATAGGCCGATGTTTTTTTGTTTGAGAAAAAATAGTTAAGCTCTTTCTGAATATTCTCCGGAGTCGGTATTTATCTTGATGATGTCGCCTTCGTTTATGAACATCGGGGCGTTAATTAGCAAGCCAGTTTCGAGTTCTACTTGTTTTGTAACGTTTCCGGCACTATTGCCCTTTACTCCGGGTGGAGCGGAAACTACTTTAAAACTCATTTTAATCGGCAAATCGATAGCGACAGGATTGTTGTCATAATACAACACGTCAACATCTGTGCCTTCTTTTAAATATTTTTTCTTTTCTCCGATCGCTTCCAAGGATATAGAAAATTGTTCATAGCTTTCATTGTCCATGAAGTTGGCATTATCTTCGTCAAAATACATGAAGTTAGCTTTTCTTTTTTCCGTGTTAGCTTCGTTTGTCTTGTCGTTGCCTTGAAAAGTTTTATCAAGCATATTGCCGTTGATCAAATTTTTCAACTTAACTTTCAAGACGGCACCACCTCTTCCCATTTTATGATGATCGGTGCGGGTTACTAGGAAAGGTTCATTGTTTACATCAATAACCTTGCCTACTTTGATTTCATTTAGACTTAGCATAATTGGATTTATTAATTATCTGATATAGGGTAACAAAGAAATGATTCTGGCATTTTTGATCGCGTTCGCCAGTTTGCGCTGGTGTTTGGAGCAAACTCCGCTTTTTTTGCGGGGAAAGATTTTTTTGTAAGTATTGATGAACTGGCGCAAAGTGCGGATGTCTTTGTAATCAACATCTTTGATGCCATTTTCACAAAAATAGCAGGTTTTTTCGGTTTGGGTTTGGTTATTCATAATTTTTTATTAAAAAGGGATATTTTCTATTTTAATTTCTTCTTCCTGAGGGCTTTGATTGCCATAAGGATCATTTATATCAATGCTTTGTTCATGCATCATTGGTTCGCTTGGCAAAGGCACGGCATTTGCGGAATAGCCACCTTGGCTTTGCGCGCCGCCAGCGCGATCAAGCATAATCATGTTGTCGGCGATTATCTCGGTGCGATAGCGTTTGATTCCGTCTTGACCGACCCAATCTCTGGTCTGCAAACGTCCTTCAAAATATACTTTTGAGCCTTTTCTTAGGTACTGTCCGCAGATTTCGGCTAATTTTCTCCAGACTACTATGTTGTGAAACTCTACGCGCTCTTGTTTTTGGCCGTTTTGGTCGTTCCAAACTTGGTTAGTGGCAACGCCTACGGTTGCGACGGGCGTACCGTTGGGGGTTGTTTTCAGTTCCGGGTCGCGAGTCAAATTTCCAATAATCATGACTTTGTTGAGATTCATAAATTTTTTCTGCTGTTAATTAGGGAGAAATTGAACAGCACGATTATTTTATTAAATAAATTTTATTAGAGCAGATCGTCGGTTTCCAGGATTCTGTCTAATTTTTCGTCCAAGTCCTTTAAATCAATCGCTTTTTTCGGTTTTTCGATTTCTTTTTTCTCTACGACTTCGGTTTCGGCTTTGGCTTTGGCTATGATTTTTTTCTCAGCCTGCTTTTTTTCCGCTTGGATTTCTTCCGCGGTTCTGGATACTTTGGCAACGATAAGGTGTCTTAGCACTTCTGTGGAAAGGCGGAGTTCGTTATTGATCTTGTTTACTTTTTCGCCGCTTGAGTCAAATTCTGCCAATGAATAATAGCCGAATTGGAAACCCTTTATCGGGTAAGACAACTTTTTCTTGCCCCATTCTTCGGTGTAGGTTATTTTTCCTTCGTTGTCTGTAATTATTTTGTGCACGTCTTTGACTACGTCTTTTACCTCATCTTCGGAAAATTTATTTGATACAATAAATAAAAGTTCATAATGAGGCATTTTTCCTGATTTGTTTTTTGCCATATTGATTTTTTCGAGCTAAAAGGGCGATAATTATGCCATTTTTTGTCGAATATTAAATAAAAAACCCCAAGATACTCTCGTTTTCATTGGGATTAGTTGAGAATACCTTTAGTTTGTCCCAAAAGGCGCAAACTATCCAAATATTTGGATGTGGAAAAGGTTTGTTTTTATATTTTTATTAACTGACTGTATCCTAGCACAAGAAAAAAATAATTGCAATATCTATTGTTTTTATGTTATGTTATAGAATAGTCTTGGGTGGTTATTTTAATTATTTTGTTTTTTGAGAAAATATTTTAGGTAGATGCAGTATTTCTTTGTAGTACGGTTTAATTTTTAATTAGAAGTTTTTAATTTTTATTCAATTTTTATTTTTCAAATTTCAAATTACTATAACAATAAGAACTAGCTGTTTTAATTCGAGTAAATAAAAATTTGATAAATAAAAAGTCATTAAAAATTAAAAACTTCTAATTAAAAATTAAACTATATTTTCAGCGTTAATAAGATTACCCATAATTATTTTTGAACAATCAAACATATTGTATGACTTATTTTTTTGAACTAGGAAGTAATATAGCTTTGTCGGTTGCGGAAATTGCGGCTGTTTTTGGTATGAAAGAAAACTATCGCTTAATTGGCGGGAAGATTTTATTATTTGAAGATGCTTTATCATTTGCCGAAGAAAAGGCGATTGGCAAAATGGGCGGAGTTATCAAAATCGGCGAACTTTTTGAGCGCAAAATAAAAAATATAAATATTAAAGAATGTCTGCCTTTTTTAGAAGAATTAATCCTAGGGAAAACGGAAAAGATTTGTTTTGGCGTTTCTTATTATGGACGGAAAAAAATCAACATTAAGCATTTGGGTATGGATATAAAAAGTTTAATTAAAGAGCGTGACGGAAATTGTCGCTGGGTAAGCGGAAAGGAAAATGTTTTGTCTAGCGTGATTGTCGAACAGAACAGACTGCTAACAAAAGGCTTTGAATTGATAATTATTGAAACGGAAAATGGTTTTTATCTGGGGCACACAAAAGCGGTTCAGCCGTTTAAAGAACTTTCCGCGCGTGATTACGGACGGCCGGCGCGGGACGATCATTCCGGGATGTTGCCGCCGAAATTGGCGCAGATTATGATTAATCTGGTAAGCGCTGATTTTGGCAATAAGCTGGAAAAAAAGATTTATGATCCTTTCTGTGGTTCGGGTACGATTTTGACCGAGGCGATGCTGATGGGCTTTGCCAATGTGTTTGGCAGTGATTTATCAGAGCGAGCGGTTTTGGATACGAAAAAAAATATCGGTTGGATTGTTCGGCGTTTTGGAGACACAAAAGATATTTTTAAAAAAGAGCCTGAAGTCAGACAGCTTGATGTAAGGCGTCTTGGCGCGTTTTTGGAAAAAAAATCAATCGATATGATTGCGACCGAACCTTATCTTGGTCCGCAACGCGGATTGACTGATATTTACGCGGTAAAAAAAGAATTAGAATGTCTTTACAAAGAAGCTTTGGGGCAGTTTAAACAGATATTAAAAGCAAAGGGACGGGTTGTGATTATTTTTCCGATTTTTAAGCAAAAGCAAAAGATGCAATTTTTGAATGTTGATTTAACCGGCTTCAAATTAATCAATCCTTTGCCAATATCTTTGCAAAACGAAAAAGCGTTAAATCTTTCATTTCGCAAAACAATAATTTACGGCCGCGAAAGTCAAAGGGTGTGGCGTGAAATAGTTGTTTTGGAAATGAATTAAAACGGGTTTGTTCGGTAAACTGACAAAGAACAATTAATAAAGTTATATTTAGTTTTTGAGATAATTTTATGGATAAAATATTTTGTTATTGTTAAACCAAGATTCCCGCCTACGCGGGAATGACAAGTAGAGGAAAAGTGTTTAAAAATTTGTCCACAGAATTGCCGAAAGAACCATTCATTTTTGGCCTAAGTCACAAAATATATTTTAATATAAATGAGTTAATGTTAGAAAAAAAATTACAAATAATAATCGATGCTGGAATTGCGAATATTCATGTGCGCATTTGGGATGGGGTGGAGAAGCGGGATTTGCTTATTCCGAATAATGACCGGATTGAAAAGCTGTTTTTGCAGTTTCAGATTTTGGATGTTTTGAAAAATAAAAATAATGACATATATATTAGTGGTAAGCTGGCAAATATTGTCAGGGAAACTTTGGGACATGGAGAAATAATTTTAAGTTCCGCCGCCCTGTGGGCGGAGGCGAAGCATCTGATGAAAGAAGCAAGGGCGCATGATTGCAAGTCTTTGGGAATTATTGATTTGTCCGCATCCGGTTATATGCTGGTTGCCGTTGATCAGAAGGGGGAGCTTATAGACGATCTTTTGCTTGCGAATCCGCGTTGTGGCGCCGGAAGCGGAATTAATATCAGCCGAATTTTGCAGAAGCTGGATATTCAGTATGAAGAAGTAGATGAAATACTTTGTGAATATTTGGGTGAACAAGGCAAGGAAAAAAGAAGCCATGTTCAGGTTCGAGCAGACAGATGCGGAGTATTTAGTTCCTCGGCTACTATTTCCGATAAGAATCAGGGCGTGCCCTTGGCATATGCTTTGGCGATAACGCTAAAATCCGAAGCAATGAAGGTTTGCCGCCGGATGCCGGAAAATATTGAGATCGTGCATCTTTGTGGACGTGTTTTTGCTTGGCAATTTTTACGCGATTGCGCAAAAGATTTTCTTTTGCAAGCCGGAGTAAAAGAAATTATTTATGATAATGAACAGGATATGCTTTTGCGAGGTGTTTCGAGTCTGGTAAATGAAATCGGCTGGGAAAATTTTCGTAAGCAAGAAGACCGGCGCTTAAGCAAAGCGGAAAAGTTTTTGGAATATCCCGGTTTTCAAAGTTTGAAAACCGATTTTATTGAGAAAGGCTATTATAAAAGACTGCCAGACTCGGAAATAGCCGAGGTTATCGGCCATGAATTGGAAACAATGCCGATAAACATCGGACTAGATATTGGCTCGACAATGGCAAAAATATTGATTGCGGACGCGATCGACGGAAGAATTATTTTTAAAGGGTCTTATGACAATCATGGCGATACGATTGAGACTGTAAAGCAGATTTTTTTGGATATTAAAAAGAAAGGGGTAAAAAGCCTTAATATCCAGAACATAGGGATTACCGGCAGTGGCCGATATCAGGTACAGAGTATATTGCAAAAGATTTATCAGAAATCAGGAATAAATATTTTTGTTTTGGTAGAAAATTATGCGCACGCGCACGGTTCAATCGCTTATGCGAAAAAACATATTAATGATTTGCAAAGCCGCTTTCCTGAAATAAACCGCAAGTTTTGCGTTTTGGTTGATATCGGCGGCGAAGACACGAAAGTATCGACTATTTCTCTGGAAAAAGAGGAGCTATTTGATAACGCGATGAATATCAAATGTTCGGCCGGAACCGGCAGTTTGATGGATACGCTCAAGGCTTTGTTCGGCATTGAAAGCATCGGCGAGGCTTGTTTGCGATCTTTTAACGCGCCAAAGGCGTATGAGATAAACGCGACTTGTGCGGTTTTTTTAATGGAAAATGCTAAGAAGATGCAAGCAATGGGCTATCCGCAGGACGAGATTTTGGCATCATGTAATTACGCAATCATCGAGAATATGGCGCGCACGCTTTGGAACCAGATCGATTTTCCCAAAAACGCGGTTGTGCTTTTGCACGGACAGACAATGCTTTCTGATCCGTTGCCCTTGGCCGCGACCCGTCGGCTTTTGGATGACGGAGAAATGTTTTCTTTGGTGCCGCCGTTTCCGGGACATAGGGCCTGTATCGGATTGATCGAGTCTATTGCCAAAAAAGAGATCGTGGAAAACGTTTGTGACTTGGATGATTTTTTGGATTTGCAATTTGAAAAAAAGATAATTAACTGCTATGGCGTAGCTTGTGGCGACAAGAATGCTTGCTGTGCGCGCACTTTGCTTACGTCGCAAAACTCGGATAACAAGCTTACGGTATTGCTGGGCGGCTGTTCAAGCGTAAACGAACTTGCTTATGGGGACAAGACCGAAAGCGGAATAAGCGATGTGTACGGCGATATCTGGAAATTTATTGATCAGCAGATGCCTAAGAGCATGGACAAAAAACGCTTGGTTATTCCCCGCAGTTTCGCGGTATCGGAGCAGGCTTATTTTTTATCACAGATTTTTGAAAATCTTGACATTCCGGTTTGCGTTGACAATGTGCGGGAGCAAGACATACTCAGCGCTCAAGGCTTGTTTGATATCGATGTTTGCGCGCCTTTGATCGGCGCGGTCGGGCAGTTCATCCGTTTGGCCGGAGAAGAACATGGCATTATCCTTGCTCCGCAGATTGATTTTTTACCGACAGAAGGCAAAAGTCTGGGCCGGACTTGCACCACTAACCAGGGCGGAATCGCGGTTGCGGAAAGGTTTGCCAAGGCCCGTTATCCGCAAAGCAATATCCATCTTTTTGATTTAAGCATAAAGAGCTATGATCCAGAATATCTGGCTAACCAGCTAAAACGGAAATTGCAAAAAGTATTTCGATTTTACAATATAAAGGCTTCTGAAAAAAGAATAGCCGAAGCAGTCGCGTTTGCAAACGGACAGAATCAAAAAATCAAAGACAGCGTAGCCGATATTACCGCTCTTGCGCTGGAGCTTTGTTGGAAGGAAAAGCGCAGTATAACCATCGTCTGCGGAAGAGAATACATCCTTAATCCGGGAATTTATGACAGTCATATCGGCAAGCTGATAAAAGACAAAAGATCCATCGCGATTCCGGCTTATGCTTTTGAGGCAAAATTGGATGCGGATTTTGCCCACATTTATTGGCGCAATCCGCATGACTTGGTAAGCAAGATAAACGTGATTGCCAACAACCGGCTTTCGGAAATATTAAAACATGAGCGCTTGCAAAATATAGTTCGAAAATTTGAACAGATTAAAGACAGTCGTTTGATATCATTGGTGCAGGTATCGACTTTCCGTTGCGGACCGGATGCTGTCATTTCACCGCTTATCGCCGAGATCACAAAAAAAATCCCCAGTCTGTTCATCCAGTCGGACGCGATGATCAAGGAGCTGGCTCATTTGGAAAATCGGGTGAATACTTATATCAATCAGCTGGAAAAAAAGTTGCACCAAACTTTTTCGGGAAATAATTTTGAAATAAAAATAATCGATGATTATGACGCGCAAAAATTGAATCCTGAAACCGATGTCATCTATTTTCCGACATTGCAAGATAATCGGATGCTCACGAGCGTTTTTCGCGGCGCCGGCATAAGCGTGATTGATAATTTTCTTGACGGCGAATATGATTTGGAGCAAAAAGTGCGCTTGGGCCGCAAATATGCCGGCGATTCGGTTTGCGCGCCTTTGGCCGCGGTATTTGCCGATATTTTTTTGGCAGAAGAAGATTTTGTCAAAAGAAAAAAAGCGAATGATCCGCTTGTGAAAGACAAAAGCCGGATTTTGGTATTTGATAACAAAGGCACAGGTCCCTGTCGGCAAGGACAGTATTTTGAAATGCACAAATTTCTTTTGAACAAGAAACATGAATGTTCAGCCTGTGGAGCGAATTTTGACCGGTCGCTTGATTATCAGATTAAGCTTTTGGCCGGCCATGAAAAAGAGAACTATAATATCGGCGTTCCGGAGTGGGTTTTGGTTCAGTCATTCCAAGGTTTGGTTTTGCAAGGCGTACTGCATTTTCTGTTCTTAAAATTCGGTGCAGACTGCGCTGATTATAAACAGTTTAAATTATTTTATCAGGAGTATTTAGACTTGAAAAAAAAGATTAATCAAGTATTGGAAGACAGAACAAAACCAACAACAAATGCCTTGCGCATTTCAGAAAAAATCAGCCGCATCTCGCTTTTTGTCGGAGCAGTTTATAAATTTTTCGCGTTTGGGCTTTATAACAATAATGGTTTGCGCCAAGTCTTGTCAGATTTTTCCAAACGCTGGCAGACGACTCAAGCCAAAAACAAAAAAGGCCGTACCAAGATTTTTTTGGACGGCGAAGCATATATCAAAGCGGCGCAAGTTGAAGATGTTTTTTATGGTTTGGTGGACGCGATCGGGTTTTCTTCGTTTCAGGCCGAATATTCTCCGTTATGGCTTTACTTAGAACTGATTTTGAATTATCGGATGACTGAAATGAGAGAGAAAAACAATTATGAACCGAAAATCAGCAAAAGATTGATTGAAAAAGTGCAAATTGCCAAGCTTCGTTTTTTGGAAAAAGGAATTAGGCGCGTTTTAGCCAAGCCATTATATAAAGCAGCTAGCTTACGTTTGCCGTATGACATGAAAAGTATTTTAGGAGAATCGCGAGCAGTATTGGCAACGGCCAAGCCGCAAGGAGAATTGCCGGCTTATCTTGGTGAGATAAGTATAAAAGCCAAGGAAGGATATGACCTTTGCATTAATTTGGCGCCTGAAGGCTGTATGGTTTCTTCGATGGGTCAATTATTTTCCAGCCACATCTTGGCAAATGGCGAAAGCAAGACGCGGATTGAGGACTTGTTTACTTTAAATGGAGAAATTAATCACGAACAATTGCAAATGATACTTTTAAAAACCATGGGACCGGAAAAATATTATAAAAATATCTAAACTATTTCCCTTCTTCGATTTTTTCCAAATTTGCGTTTGTAATTCCGAGTGATAAGAAGCGCATTATTTCGTAAGCGGATTCGCCGTCTTTCATGTAATAACGGCGATTATCGCTTGGGTTAATATACCAAGCCTCTCCCCTTGATTCGGTTTGCAATAAAATTTTTCCGCCTAAACGTTTGGCAAGATTATTGTCAAGATTATGTTTTCCGGCGCCAAGCGTATTATAGCCGTTTATTAGTTCTTCTCCGTCATTATAGCCGTCGTTATCCGTGTCATATTCATACATATCGGTGCCTAGCGCTTCTTCCATTTTGTCCGGTACTAGGTCGCCGTCATAATCCCATTCTTCAAAACGGGCGTCAAGTCCGACGGGTATTTTGTTTAAATCAGCATTAGTAATACCTAGTCCGAATTTACGCAGAGTTTCATAAGCGGTCGGACCGTCTTTGACATAGAATCTTTTGAGCGTATTTGGATCTACATACCATGTTTCGCCATTATTTTCAACCTGCAAAAGCAGGCGGCCTTTCATTTTTTCTGCCAGCGATAAAGAGTCTGCGGAGCCAAGCTTGAATTTTTGGCCGCTAAGGATTTTTTCCGCAGAGCTCATTTTTATTTCAAGAGTTTGCGCTTTGCCGTTTTCGGCATATATGGCTTTGCCATATTCGATCTTTTGGTCGCTGACAGAAAACAGATAAGCGCCGGGAGCCAAAGAAGCGTCTAGAGTTCCGTCCGCTTCGCTGCTGAGTGATTTCAGTTTTTTGTCGATTGTGTAAGCGTCCTGAGTTTTTTTTAAAGTATAGACACTGATTGTCATTTTTTTGCTTATTTTTTTACCTGTTCCATCTTTGATGTTAATTCTGATTTTGTTTTCATTTAATTCCGTCTTTGACATTTGGCGGTTTTTTATCAATAGATTCCAAAAAATATTTTTTTGTTGTAAGCTGTCGGTTACAACAGCGGCGAAACTGCCGGTCGGATATTCAAGGGAAGCTATACCGTACGCGTCGGTTTTGAGTGATTTTATTTTTTTTCCTAGAATATTTTGGCGTTCGGCATTTTGCACTTGTTCATATATGTCAACTGTTTTTTCAGAGTTAATTTTTCCCTCTGCGTTTTTGTATGTGATTGCCAGACCGCTTAAGCTATAATCCAGTTCAAGATTTTGCGAAGGGCTGATGTTTATACCGTATTCAGTAAATGTTATTTTGTCTTTGTTTGTAAGTGTTATTACATAAGAGCCGCGTTTTTCTTTTAGGTATGGATGGTTGGCGGCCAGGTAAACCGTGATTTTTCCGCTTTCACCGGAATCGAATTTATCCGAGACTAAATCTTTTTTTTCTTTTATCGGTTTTTCGTCCGCATCGAATTTTTCCGTATATAAAGAGAATAATTGGTTTCTTAACAATTCACCTTTGCTGTCGCGCAGAATAATATTTAGGGCAGGAAGTTGTTTTGTAACTTCCATATTTTGTCCGCAGGCAAATTGGATCTGATCAAAAAACCAAAAATCTCCGACTTTTTCATTCTTTTCATAAATCTGCAAGGCATATTTCTTTCTTGGGTCCGGATTTATGATAATCGTGCTTTGGCCGGATTCATTAATCGTGCCGCCACTTAATTTGCCAAGAGCATAGGGTTTGCCATCGGCATTGACGCCTTGCTCGTAAATATTAAAATTTAAACCCGCGATCAGCCGGTAATCCAAGTCCCGCGTAAATAAAGTAAAGTTTGAAGATGCTTCGCATGCGCCTCCGCTTGGTAGCCATTCTTCGTTTGTTTTTAGTTGGTAGGTAGTTTGCGTTTGATCCCTGATTTCGATATCCCAAAAATATGTATATACTCCGCTTGAACCCAAAAGGCGAAGCGCGTAAATGCCGGCCGGGTATTCAAAATTAACCATGCCTAAGTCGTCTGTGTAGACGTCTTTTATTTTTGTACTAAGAACCGAAACATTGTCTTCGTTTTTGACTTGGCTGAAAATCTCGATTTTTGAATTTGCCGGAAAAGACACGCCGTTTATATCCTGCATTTCCAATTTTAAACGGCTTAGTTTATAATCAATTTTTGTCGTATTGCCTTCGCTGGCATGTATGTCATATTGGCTGTAAGAGCCTCCGTTGGCGTTGATTTTTTCAAAAATATAATAAGCTGCCCCCGAGCCGTTAATAAAGTTTGAGCTGGCAGGAACATATATTGTGCTTTTTCCGCCTTCCCCCGTGTTCAAGCTGGCGATCAGCGAAAGCTTTTCTTTGAGTGGCTTGTTATCCGCATCATATTTTTGCGCGTAAATTGAAAATTGTTCATTAGTTTTTAATACTCCTAAAGCATCTCTAATAACTATTTCGAGCGCGCTCAGTGATTTTGTTACTTCTTTGCTTTCTCCGCAATTCAAAGTCAGGCTGTCGTAAAACCAAAAAGCTGTTGCGTCTTTGTCCGTGGCATTCATTTTTATCGCATATTGTTTTCCGCTTGGTTTTTTCAAGGTATAGGAAAAAATTCCCGTAATCGCGCTAGTTTTTCCGGATGCGATTTTCGTTCCCGGTTTTGGCCGGTTATCGGCATCCGTAATCTGTTCAAAAACTTCAACCGTAATACTAGGAATGAAATCACCTGTACTCGAGCGCGCGATAATTGAAAAACTAGCCTCAGCGCATTCTTCCTCCTCAACTTGAGCCTGAACCGGATTATTGGACAGACAGAAGAAAAAAACAGGTAGTGTTAAAAGCGCGAAAAAAAACAAGCTAATATTTTTAAATTTGAAATATGGCATAGTATTGAAGATTATATAAAATTTATATTTACCTTTTTGTAATAAAGCCTTTATCCTTTGGTAATAGAAAATGAAAGCGTAATCTGCGTGCCTACGCCTTCCATGGAGTCGATAATTATTTTTCCGTTCATAAGTTCGACTAATCTTTTTGTGATCCAAAGTCCCAGTCCGGTTCCGCTGATATTTTTCGTCTTGTCGTTTTGGATGCGATAGAATTTTTCAAACAATCTTTCCCGATCAGTCGAAGCCATGCCAATCCCTGTGTCTTTGATTATGATTTCCAAAGTATTTGATTTGATTTTTTCTCTTGTCAATATTTCAACGCCGCCGTTTTCCGTATATTTGATCGCGTTACCGATTAAATTAATCATTATTTCCTTGAACCGCGCCGGGTCAACGGTAATAATCGGAAGCGTAAGCGTATTCGGCTTGAATTCCAGATATAATTTTTTTGCATCGGCCTGTACTTTTAATTCGGATATGATTTCGTTTATGACATGACCGGCATCAATCGATTCCAAAGCGATTGTCATGCGATTCTGTTCAATGCGGCTGACATTCAAAAGGTCTTCGACCAGCGTGCCCAAGCGCTCCGATGCCTGATGGATCATCTTTACGCTTGCCAGCACTTTGTCGCTGACCTTGCCCATAGTGCCGTCGATAATCATAGAGGCAAAACCGCGAATTCCGGTAACCGGCGTTCGTAATTCGTGAGAAGCGATAGAAATAAACTCATCTTTCATTTTGTCGACTTCTTTTATTTTTTTGTAAAGCAAAGCATAGTCCCAAAGGCGAACAGCGACCAAAAGAAACATAATAACAATCATGACAGTTCCGATTAGAATATAGATTGAAATATTGCGATTGTAGTTTGTTAGATCATCAACGATTTTGGACGAAATTTTTACGCTCAGCAAAGCCGCTTTCTTGCCGTCGTTTCCATTCATTGGCATGGCAACCATCCAATACCGCCCGCTATCCGGTTCGGTTTGAAATTGTCCGCCACCATCTTCGTCCGGGGAATCGGTAGCCAAGCCGTCATTATTTGGCTGCATCCAAGCCAGCTTATAAAAATAGTAATCGCTTTTTTTTCCGATTCTCTCATTGTCGCTGGCGGCGATAATTTTAAAACCATCGCCTTCGGGCGCAAGAACGTCGATTGCTTGCAAAGTAATATTATTTTTTAGCAAGGTATCGATTTTAATCTGAACGAATTCCGCCCAAGGCAGATCGTTTTCCATTAAGGTAGAAATTGTTCTGCCAATAGAAAGCGCTTGTCTTTGCAAGGTAATATCCAGACTTTGATTGTATTTATTGATAATAAAAACCGTATTAAAGGTGATCAAGAGCGGAATCAAGACAATCAAAACGATACCATACGCAATCTGCGCCGCCATTCGGTTTTTTAACAAAAATTTTCTTATGTCCATTTTGGTTTTTACAAAACTATTATAAAATAATAAATTGAAACTTGAGAAAAACTCCTTTTTTTGTCATTCCCGCGAAGGCGGGAATCCAGGGTTTATCAATCGAATCTGGATTCCCGCCTTCGCGGGAATGACAGGTGAAAAATATTTTTTAAAAAAGTATTTCTCAGGTCTCATTGTAGTTTTATGGCAGTCTATATTTCATCATTTAAATCTTTTTTGTTTTTACGCATTATGATAAAGACGATGAATAAAAGTATTCCGGCAAAAGCGATTGTGAGGGATATTACAATATAAAGACTTAACATGCTTTCGGTTTTGGTTGGCGCGTTTTTGGGTGCGCCGGAAACAAAATCTTGGAGTGAAACCGCCTTTGCTTCTTTGATAAAAAAATTAATCGGGTTGCTTTTTTTAGTGATGCGTCCGGTATTGTCATTCAAAACGGCGTAGATTTCATGTTCGCCTTCAATTAAGGATTCTTTTAAAACATATTCCCAATTTCCATATTCATCGGTGCGGGCGGTAACCAGGAGAGGCATGTCAGAGTAAATATAAAGAGCGATCGTAGAATTCGCCTCGGCCGTACCGGATATTTTGTAGGAATTTTCTTCGTCTGAATTGGTAAATTTGCTTATGGAAAAATCAGAAGAAACAATTCCCGCAGTTTTAGGCTGTTCTAGCAGTACTCCGTTTATCAATGCAAGATCAAGCGGGGTAAGAGTTTTGGAAAGCCCCCTTGTTCCCAAAGGGTTAAAATTATTTTTTACCTCATCGCCGTCTGAATAACCGTCATTATCGCTGTCTGGAATATTCGGGTCAGTGCCTATTCTTTTTTCCGTATCATCCGGCAGGCCATCGCCGTCATTATCGATAATAAGCGCCAGTGGGGAGGTTTGGATTAAATTACTGTTTTCAAGCAGTATCTTATTTTCAAGACGCAATATTTTTACATGCGTATTTTTGCTGTTCAAGGGCAGCAAACCTTTTGCCATGATTAATTCTGATTGTATTTCGGAAATTGATATTTTTTTGTTTATAAAGTGAGATAAGTTTTCATTCAGTTCATTATACTTTGTCTGCTTGTCGGTTATTTCTCCCAAGAATTTTGTTTCAATAATTTCTTGACATTGCCATTTGTCCGTATCTCCACAATTTATTTCAGACTGATATTTGTTGTATATGAACTGCGCGCATTTTTTTTCATCGCTTATTCCCGCTGTTTCGCATATTTGTCTGCTTGATTTTTTGAATAATAAAGCATTGCAGTCAGTTTGATTATTTATACCGATGTTTAAACAGTCTTGATTTAAATATTTATTTTGCCAATAATACTGGCATTGATTTTTGTCTGAAATTTCCAATGATTCGCAAATAGCTTTTTGTTTTACTTCGTCAATGTAGTCATTGCACTCCGCTTCGGTATTTATTCCGGCGTTTTTGCATTCCGTAGCTAATTGTTTGGTTTTTAAAAAATCCCGGCATTTTTCTTTTGTTTTTATTTCCGCTTCCGCGCAAACAAAAGGCAATGAAAGAAGCGTTAAATATTCATTGCATTTTTCATGGTCTGTTATGTTATTTTGTAAGCATGTTTGCGACAATGCTTTATTATAAATAAAATTTTGGCATTGTAACGTAGTCGTAATGCCTACGTTTTGGCAATCACGGGACAGTTTCTGATACTCCCTGCATTCATTTTCACTTAGATTCAGTTCTTTGCATCTGGCGTCCATATTTAAGTAAAGCGCGCATTGATATTGTGTTTTTATTTCCTTTTGTTTGCATTGCGGATCTAGGTTTTCAAAAATCAGACAATCGCCATAATCGTTTATACCGATTATTTTGCATTCATCCGTAACTTCCTTGTTTTCGTTTGTTTCGTTTGTTTGATTTTCGGCCGTAGCTATTCTCGAGGACGTAGCGCTTTGATTTGTGGCTGTTTCCGAGTAGCTGATCGGCTTATCCATGATTTGAGGCGCCGGATTTTCAATAATAATTTCAACAGTGTTTGTCGCCGCTATTGCGTTATTTATTATTGCCCTAGCTTCTAGCATGTATCGTCCATTTGAAAAATCCTTTGCCGGTAGAGTGAAGCTATAAATACTGTTATATAAGTTTGAATCAAATTTTTTATTTGTTTGGCCGTAAATAAAAAAATCAACATCATCAACCGGTTTGTTGGTTTGCAGATTAAAGATTTTATTCGCTGAGATTGTTTGCGGAAAAGTGCCGTTAAAAAATAATATTAATGGATCCGTGTCTGGGTTTTGTTGTGTTTGCGCTGTGTTAAACCTGCCATCTACTGTAGTTGCAATAAGCACATCGGAAGCGCTATCAAGAATTGGATTGGTGGTAGCTAGAGTGTTGTTAATTTCCTCTATCGAGGAAGTGCTTATTTCGCTCAAATCAGCTAAAACAAAATCTGATTCGGCTAAAAAATCATTTGCGGTATCATCAGAAATAACGGCCTCAGTGGTTGTCGTCGCTTGTTCCGTAATCGGATAATTAACTTCGGTAATTGTTTTTTTGCGGTAAAAAAATTCAATCGAGTGCTCAGCTATTTGCGCTGTCGTTAATCTCGCATGAATAACTATTTTATAATAACCATTTTCAAGGCTGGATGTCGGAAATACATAATTATAATAACCGTCGTTTAAAACCGGGCTAAAACTTTGGAATATTGTGCTGGTGCCAAAGATTAATTTACCGTTTATATGAGCAATGTTGGTAAAGTTTAATTTAATTTTAATATTTAAATCACCGAATTGGGTTGATGCGTTTTCGGGATTTAGTATATTTATTTTGAATGGTTCGATTGTGTATAAAGTTTGATTTGAAATGATGGTTGTATCGCCAGTTTGCGCCCCAACTTTAAAAATTTTTGAATCCAAAAGTATTATTAAAAAAACCGTTTGAAACAAAATAAAAGAAATAGCGACTATTTTACTAAGCAGTTTTTCCTTGGATTTTCTTTTTACAAAAAAATGGTTAAACACATTTTTTAACATTGGGTTGATGATAAATTATTATAAATAATATCAAGATATTAACCGGTAAAATAAAAAGTGGTATAAAAATTATACCACAAAACAAGGCTATTTATCAAATAAATTTTATTTCTCTCTTTGTCTGGATGCCTCAAAAAGAATGATTGCGGCGCTGACTGAAGCATTTAACGAATCTATTTTTCCTTTCATGGGAATTTTTATTTTATAGTCCGCTGATTTTAGCCATTCCGTACTTAGGCCTTCGTGTTCTGTGCCGATTGTTATCGCGATTGCTCCGCTAAAATCCGCCCTGGTGTAGAGTATGTCTGTATTAGGAGTGGTGGCAAAGCTTTTTATATTATTTTTTTTAAGCCAAGAAAAAATCTCTGAGTTTTTACAGATAACTATTTTATTGGTAAATATTGTTCCAAGGCTTGAGCGAATTACATTTGGATTGTAAATATCGGTTTTTGGTTCGCATATTATGATACAATCTACCCCACAAGCATCTGCCGTACGAAAAATAGCTCCAAGATTGCCCGGTTTTTCGATTGATTCAAGAATCAAGAGAAATGGATTTTTTGAAAGCTTTATATCGTTCAAAAACATATCTTTTGGCTTGGCAAGCACCAATATCCCATCCGGATTTTCGCGTAAAGAGATTTTGTTGAATGTATTTTTATCCAATTCGTAAATATCACAATGGAGTTGCGATAAAAATGATTTGTCTTTTAAGTAATCCGCGCAATAAAACAGGTTTGAAATTTGAATGCCTGACTTTATTACCATGCCAAGCTCTTGTGCTCCTTCTATAATAAATAAATCGGTTTTTTTTCTTTGCTTTGTTTTTCTTAGTTTAAGTATTTCTTTGATTTTTGGATTTTGACTACTGGTTATTTTGTTCATATGTTTATTTGTATTATACGCTTTTTTTTATCAATATTAAAAATTACGGATTTGAATTTTTATACAACCAACGTATTTGCTGATATTTTATGTTTCTTCTCATGGGGCGTATGGAAGGTGCAGTCGCCCAAATCGAATAAACATAAAATATCAGCAAATACTTTTCTGTATTAAATACTTGAGTATAATTTATCTATACAACAAAAACACCGCTTGAAGAGTCCGGCGGTGTTAATGTTTTTCTATCTCTTGCTTAAGGAAATAGAAGCTTTTATCCCCATGCTCACTTTGTCGCTAAAGCGATAAAGTAAGAAAGAGAGAAAAGAGGAGCTGCATGTTGTCCGTTTTTTGGAGCGAATATGCAGCTCCATGATTTCGAAAGAACGATTTGCCATAAATATATGGCGATTGCGGCCGAATTTGTTTTGGCCGACTTAAATATTCAATTAAGCATAAGCCTAATTAATTCTAAAGGCTATTGTTAGTCTTGGGAATTAATTAGGCCAATAAATTATTTGCCGAATCTTCGGTTTTTGAAAGATCAATTAAATTTTCTTGTATATAATAGACACCCGATTCTGTATGGAATTTTTCCAGGCTATAAATGTTTTTGTTTATAGTATTTTGAATCTGGGTATTTTTATAAGATGTATGCAATAATGACAAACTGTAAGCAGTAATCAGCACAATAAAAAAAGCAATGGAAATACTTAGTATAAGTCCAGACAAGCTGAACTCACTTTCCAAAGCTTTCTTTTTTATGCTATTGTAATATTTCCAACCGATTTGTGATTTTGTAGCTGTCTCATTAATCGGGGAAACGTAAGTATTTATTGTCATTTTGTTTTTATTTTTGTTTTAGTCTAGGTTTTTGTGGACTTATCTAAGTCACATAATAGTATTGTAGCAAATATTTTGCTTTTCGTCAATTGTTGATAAGTCGAATAAAATGTAAAATGTAAATCTCAAAATGTAAAATGACAATGTATATTAAATAATTATTAACAATAAATAAAATCGATTTATATATTGATGTTAATATGCAATAATTAATTTTAAACTTTAAATTGTCATTTTACATTTTGAGATTTACATTTTAATTTAAAATATGCAAACAATTATCAAAAAATCAGGTTTTTTATTAATCAACAAGCCAGTTGGTCCAACATCATTTGGTGTTATTGCTAAACTTCGAAAAATAACCGGAATAAAAAAAATCGGCCATGCCGGTACCTTGGATCCGTTTGCGAGCGGAGTTTTGGTTGTGGCAATTGGTCGTGAAGCAACGCGTTTGATTAGTCAATATGTTAAGTTGGACAAAGAGTACGAAGCGGTTTTGCATTTGGGGGCGGTTACGGATACTTTTGATCGAACAGGAAAGTTAGAAGTTAGAAGTGAGAAGTTAGAAATGGATAGATTCGACATTGAAAATGTTTTAATTAAATATACAGGAAAGCAAAAACAGACTCCGCCGATGTTTAGCGCGAAGAAGGTTGGTGGGAAAAAGTTGTATGAGTTGGCGCGGAAAGGGATAGAGATTGAGCGGAAGGCGGTTGAGATTAATATATATGAGCTTGAGCTACTTGAATATAATTATCCTTTATTGAAAATTCGGGTTAAGTGTTCTTCGGGAACATATATCCGGTCTTTGGCACATGATATTGGGCAGAATCTCGGGTGCGGGGCATATCTTACAGAACTTAAACGGACGGCAGTTGGGGTTTTTGGGATTGAGGAGTGTTGTGAGTTGGCGGATATTCAGGAAGATGATTGGGGGAGTGTTTTATTTTCGGCCTAAACTACAAAATATGTCGAAGAATCGATATTTATTACGAATTCAAAAAATCTTTGGGGTGAAAATTTAAATCATTTTCAGCGGCACTTATGTCAAAAGGTTTTTGTACCAGCAGTCTGTCTAGTTGGTCTTTTTTTATTGGTGATAATCCAAATGGCGCAAGAAGAAAAGTCGTGATACGAATTAAAAAAATAGGTATTGGAAAAAGAAATATTTTTTTTCTTTGCCCCTCGGCAATTTTTAGAAGCAGATCACGATAATCTAGTCTTTTAGGTCCGGCGATTAAATATGTTTTCTTGTCAAAGCCAGAGTTTAGCGCGGCATTAATTGCAAAACAAGCATCATTAACTGATATGGGTCGAAGATAGATGCCTTTGTGTTTTGGGTAAAAAATTATTTTATGGTTTTTTACATTTTTTTTCAAAAGATCTATCGCTTCGCTCTGTCCTGCGCCGTAAACTTCCGAAAGCTTTAATATAATCCAATTCAAATCCGTTTTTTTTATTATTTCTTCTGTCTGATATTTAGATTTGGCATAAGCGCCGCCATCAGGAGAGGCAGTATAACTGCTTATGAATATAAATTTATTTACTTTTGTTTGCTCACAGGCATGAATTAAATTTTTTGTTCCTTCCAGGTTGATTAGAAAATATTCGCTTGCGTTATCAGTGTGCGTTTTTGCCGCCAAATGTATTACTGCGTCGATATTGTTAAGCGATTTTATTAAAGAATCAATATCCAATAAATCGCCTTGCCGAAAAAATTCGTTTTCTTTATTTTTACGGCTAAGTATATAACAAAAACGACCGGATTTTTGCAATACCGGAATTAAGTGTTTCCCAATTTTACCGCTTCCGCCGGTAATCAAGATGTTCATTTTTTAAATTCTTTAATCCTGAATATAATTAAATTTTTTATAAATTCAAAAATTGCTGAGAACTTTACATATGATGCCCGGTCAGCAAGTTTGAAAAAGTTTGTAGGAATCTCTTTGATAATTAATTTATGGCGTCGTGCCAAGATCATTATTTCAGCATCAATAAACCAGTCATTTGAACAAAGATGCAATTTGTTTAAAGCGGAGCGACTGAATATTTTTGGTTTTGAATTGATATCGCGATAAAATACGCCGGGAAAAAGTAATATAAAAATAGCGTTATAAACAATTGATATTATTCTGCGCCAAGCGCCATCGCCGCGCTTTGTGCGAAAAGTTTTTACCAAATCGCAATCACTACTTTTTATTTCTTTGTAAACCCTTGCGATATCATCGATAGGCATCTGTCCGTCGCCGTCGATAATCGCGATAAAATTACCGCTTGCTATTTCCAATCCGCTCCGCATGTCCCAGCCCATCATGCCTTGTTTCGGTTTTGCAACAAATTTAACAAAAGCATATTTAGCCGCGAGTAAGCGCAATACTTCCGGCGTGTCGTCCTTTTTTCCGGGATGATAATTGCCGACCAGGACAAGTTCATAATTAGTAATATTGTTTGAAAAAAAATGTTTGATTATGCTTTCGACAAAAGTCTCAGTGTTTTTTCCGGTTTGGTAGCACAAAACAACTACGGAAAGATCCGGACTAAGGTTTTTAGTAATAATTTTATCTTCTGGCATAATAGCTGATTTGTGCCATGCGGGCAAAAATATATTTGCGCTTTTTTAATATGAATTGATTTTTCAATAATTTATTTATTTCTCGGTAATTTGACACATGGTCGTCATGAGCGTTTTTTTGGCCGGCAAGGAGCATGGCAATTTTTGAAACAAAATTTTCCGTAGGCAGATAAACTAATAATTCCACACTATTATTTATCTTGATAAATTCTTTTAACAAATTTTCTATTTCATTTAAATACAAATGCTCAAGTACGCCGGAAAGAACAATTTTTTTTGGCTTAATTGTTTTATAATCAGAAATTTCAGTCAGGCTCGGTTCAATGTCATAATTGATTATATTATTTTTGTTTAGCGTTTTTTTTAAATGTCCAATCCCGCAGCCAAAATCTAAAATAATCTCGCTTTCATTTCGTAAATTTCCAAACTCAATAATTGTTTCCAGTATTTTTCGAAAATAAAAGCCGGCAAAGCCCCTGTAATAATCATTTGTATAATCAATTGTTTCCGTATTTCGAGCCATGTTTAATTATGCTTTGTAATAAATAAAGAAATTTTCATCCTCGAATATTTTTTTCCATTCAGATGAATTTAGCAGGTATTCTTCAAGCGGATTTATTTTTTCTTTTTTATTTTTCATTCCCAAAAATGTTTTTTCAAACCAGTTATAATTATTAGTTTTGTATTTTTTTCCTTGGACAAGATTAATATCGTGCATCTTTATATTATCAGAAATCTGCTCTTTATCAAAAAAATCATAATATTCTTCCAAAAGAGAATGATTGTTTACGATTAGCATTGGTAATCTGCCGTCAATAAAAATCTTTTGATTCGGCCAATTCCAGACAAGAAATCCGCCGGATCCGTAGTCATTAAAAATTTTTAAATTTTCTTGCGGAAGATTTTTTATGCTTTTTAATCCTTCACAAGGATAAGCAGAACAGAATTTTTCATTCTGAAAGGGGGTGTTTGTGAAATTTGTGCTTAGTAAAAACATAGCCATACTAAGTAAAAGTACGAAGACCAGATTCATTTTTAAATATTTTGAAAATAGCAGAGCATAAAAGGCTTTAAAATTTTCTTTATTAAAATTGCTTGTGGCAATCGTAATTAAGGGGATGGACGCAATAAAAAAAAGCGGGAAATTGCGGCGTGATTTAAGGGCGGAAACAAAAAGCACAAAGCCCAAAACCAGATACCAGAGATTTATTTTGGATTGTTTTTTGTTTAAAAATAAAAAAATGATAATAAGCGAAAAAATAATGAAATATAATTGCTGGCTGTAAATAATCGGCGGCAAGTAAGCAGGCAGCCATTCGGAAATATGCTTCATATAATAAGTATTGGTATATGAAAGCATGAAGCTGAAATATTTATAATGATATGGGGTAATGAAAACTGATAAAGATGAAAGGATGGCAACCAAGAGCAAGACTTTATTAGTGTTTGCTTTATATTCAAAATAATTTATTTTAAATTTATTAATTATTTTTGGGGCGATTATATTTATTATCCAAAATAACCATAAAACAAAAAGCCCAATCATAAAGCCGCCATGCAAATTTGCCCAGATTAAAAAGAGTAAAGGTAAAAAGAACAGAGTTTTTTGTTTGCTTGTTTCATAAAACTTGTCAAGCAAAATTAGTTCAACTAAAAACATTAAAACTGAAAATTCTTGCATGCGCACCCCGGAGTGTGGGAGAATACCGATTATGGCAATCAACTCGATTGAGATAATGAGAAGAAAATGCAGATAATCTCTTATATATTTTTTGATTAGATAAAAATTTAATAAGAAGAAAACTAAAAAGGCGATAAAAGCAAAAATAATATTTAGGATAAAATAACCAAACTTGGTATATATGAGATAGCTAATCAAGTTTAACAGCCATTCATGGTCAACCCAGTTTTTTCCCTCCAAAGTATAATTATAATTTTCTTGCCAGGGAACGCATTTTGCCTGATATATTTCCTCGCCGGCCTTTAAATGCCACCCAAAATCCGGGTCCAGATAGTTGAAGGAATTATAAAGAAATAAAATAAAAACAAAAAATAATAATAGCGCTTTTAATGTGTTTAAATAAGTAAATTTCATTTCTTTTTGACTTGATTCATATCGAAGTATTTATATATTATCATATCTAATTGCTGATAGCTAGAAAATATGGTAAAATATAGTTAATGTTAATAACTTAATTTTTTTAAATTAAAAAATTTTTTTAGTTTAAAATAAAATGAGGGGAGGTGAATTATGAATAAAAATTTATTTCGAAATATTTTTGCGGCGATAGTTATGGTTTTTTTGTTTTCAACAATGGCTATATTACCGGTATCAGCGCAAGATATAGGTTTGGATTATGCTAATAACCTTGATTTACAGGCAGCTAACGAATCCGATCCTAAGCAAATGGCTGTAGACATTGTCAAGTATTTGATGACTTTTTTGGGTATTATCGCTGTTGTAGTAATATTGTTGGGTGGTTTCAAATGGATGACTGCGGCTGGAAACGAAGACAAGGTTGCTGAGGCAAAAAAATTAATTATCGCCGGTGTTATCGGCTTGATAATTATTTTGTGCGCATTCGCAATCGTTACTTTCGTTGTTGGCATTACAAATGATGCTTTGAGCGGAAACATCTAAAACCTGTAATTCGCAAAATATCGTGGGTCCCTCTAGAATTCTAGGGATCCACCCTTATGGCAATAAAAAAATATTGCCATAAGGGTGGACTAAATAATAATTAACAATACAATTTTATGACATTCTTTAAAACCGTATTAGCGATTTTAATAATTTTTTTAAATTTAATTAATATTATTCCGGTGAGCGCGCAAGATATTGGTCTGGATTATGCTGAAAATTTAGATTTGCAAGTAGCTTCAGAAACAGACCCAAAACAGATGATGGTTGAAATCGTTAAATATCTTATGACATTTTTGGGAATTATTGCCGTTGTGATTATATTATACGGAGGTTTTAAATGGATGACTGCTGCCGGAAATCAGGATAGTGTTGAAGACGCAAAAAAAATCATAATTGCCGGCGCAATCGGACTAGTAGTTATATTGTCGGCATTTGCAATAATTACATTTATCGTTAATATAACTAATGACGCGATAAGCGGAAACATTTAAAATAATTACAGCTACTTATTTAGAAAAATTTAAAAATATGCTTACTTTTAAAAAGTATTTAGTCGCTACAATTGTATCTTTGTGTGTTTTTTCTTTATTTTTTCAAGCAAACTTAAGCCAAGCACAATCTTTAGATGAGTCATTAGGAATAAAGTATGCAGAAAATGTCGGTTTGCCGGCTGCGGCAGATGAAGATGTTCGGGATATGGCAGTAACGATTATTAAATATTTGATTACCTTTTTAGGAATTATTGCCGTAGTTATAATTTTGTACGGAGGTTTTGTTTGGATGACGGCTGCCGGGAATGATGATCGTGTTGGAAAAGCGAAAAGTATTATTATCGCCGGAGTTATTGGACTTGTAGTTATTATTGCCGCCTTTGCAATCGTGAATTTTGTAATAAATATGTCTGCCGACGCAATTAATGGCGATTTATAAAATCATTTTGTATTTTAACAGATAATAGCTTGCTTATTTTGCTATTATCTGTTTTCGATTAATGAACATGACGGGAATTATAAAGAATAAAAAAAACATCGTAAGAATATTATTTATTATTTTACTGTTTTTTGTTTTTGTTTTACCTATGGCTATGGCGGTTGATTCCAGCGCAATTACTGGGCTTGATGAAGCCGCTAAAAAAGGTTATGGGAAAATACCGGATGGTGGCATGGCAAGCTTACCCAGCGCGATTGGAAAAGTAATCGGTGTTGGTCTTTCTTTGATTGGTATTTTGTTTTTGGGACTAATGATATATGGCGGATTTATATGGATGATTGCTCGCGGAAATGAAGGCGAGGTTACAAAAGCCAAGGATTTGATTCAGGCCGCGATTATCGGGCTTGTGGTTGTTTTGGCGGCCTATGCGATCACACAATTTATTGGACAACAATTGTTATAAAATTTTTATGAAGAGAATATTTACAATTGGAATAATTTGTTTTTTGTTATTTATAAATATTTCATTTGTGTTAGCAGAGGGCGAAGATGCAAAATCGATTTTTAATAATAGCCTTGAAAAAACTGCGGAAGGAACCGGACACTTAGGCTCAAAAATATCAAAACTAGGCGCCTTGGGCTCGGTCGGACTTTTAATCCAGATTCTTTTATCGATAATCGGCGTTTTGTTTTTAATCTTTACTATCTGGGGTGGTTTTATCTGGATGAACTCGCGAGGGGTTGAGTCAGAGGTAACCAGGGCTAAAGATATTATTCGCAATGCCCTAATCGGACTTGTAATAGTAATAGCCGCGTATGCGATAACGAATTTTGTAGGTGAGAATTTATTAAAATGATTTGCGTAATAAATATATGTTTTTGAAGCAAAAAAAAATATTTGTTGACATATTTATTGTATTGTGCAGCCTAAGCTTTGTTTTTGTGGCACATGCACAAGATCTTAAAGATGCGTTTGGTAATGCAAATACAGTTGCAGTTTCCGGTGGTTACGATACAGGTGTAAGCGCAGAAAGTATGATTGCAAAAATAATCAGTGTTGTATTATCAATTTTGGGAGTTATATTCTTAATCTTAATGATTTATGGCGGATATATCTGGATGATGGCGCGTGATAATGAACAGGAAGTGACAAGAGCAAAAAACTTGATAACCGCCGCTGTTATTGGTGTAGTTGTTATAGTTTTGGCTTATGCGATTTCTTTTTTTGTCATTCAAAATGTTACAAAAGATGTGTTTAAAAATGACTCTAGCTGGGAAGAAAGCGAACCGGATTTAAATTTATAAAACTAAAAATAAAAAAATGAAAACTAAAATCAAAAATATTTTTGTGTTAATGTGTCTTGTGGTAGTTTTAATTTTACCATATTTTGTATTTGCGCAGTCACCTTTAGACAAGCTAAGTGATGTTGGGGTTAAGGGCGGTTATTCCGGCGTTACAAGCGAAAACGATTTAGTTACAAACGCAGGTAAAATCGTAAGCATATTTTTTTCGATACTGGGAATAATATTTGTAGTTTTGATGCTTTACGCCGGGTACAATTATATGATTGCGGCGGGCGATCAGTCAAAGGTAGATAAGGCATTAAGCACGATTCGACGCGCGATTATCGGATTAATTATAACCGTTGGCTCGTATGCGATTAGTAATTTTGTATTATTTAAGTTATTAAATTAATTTTAAAAAGATGCGAAAATATATTTTGATAAGTTTGTCTATTATTATTATCTCTTTTAGTTTTTTTGTAGGCACTTCTCTGGCAGGACCGTTGAATGATCCGAATGAAGTTGTCGGTGGAGAAAGTTTGATGGGGAAATTTGCTAAAAGCTCAGGATTTAATATTGGCGACAGCGACGGTGCCGAGCTTGGTGAAATTATTTCAATAGTAATTAAAGCGTTTTTGGGATTACTCGCTATTATTTTTATAATATTAATGATTTATGCCGGTTTTATTTGGATGACGGCTGGAGGAGAAGAGCAAAAGGTTACGACAGCTAAAGAAACAATCAAAAAAGCGATTATTGGACTTGTTATTATCGTATCAGCCTATGCTATAACCGCATTTGTATTCAAGGCTTTGCCGTTTGGAGATAGTAAGGGAGATGCGGGAGGAGGTACGGGGGGTTCATTGCCGCCAGGTTGATAAAATATTATTTTTTGTAAATATAAAAGGAAGCATGGTGTTGCTTCCTTTTTTTGTTTATTAAGTTAATATACATTTGCCCCAAAATCCATTTTTATGGAATTGAAGTAATGGACCTTTTTGTAAATTTTACGTGTTTCAAAATTATTATTTCCGGTATAGAGCACGAATATATTATCCGGAATTGTAGGACCAGTGATTATTACATGCTCCCCAGGCGGTACCAAGTGTGTTTGTCCATAAAACGGATTCATAATAAGTGCGGTTTTTTTTGCGTTAATATTGTGAATTACACCTATAAAATTATTAGGCACGACCCCCTGACTTGATCCTTTTTTTATTTGCTCTGCAATAGCTTTATTTATTTGAGCTTGAGAAACCAAAAGCTCGGCCTCTGCTAAACTTTTTGCACTTTCTGGAGGACTAAGAAATGAAACCCCACCTTCATTTTTATATCCATTTTCTCCTTCGTACCCAGCATTAAATTTTTTAACTGCACAACTAGTTAGCATTAAGCTAAAAATAACCACCCAATATATTTTTTTCATAGTACCCCCTTATTTTTAAAGATCAATATGTTTATTTTATGTCATATTTATAGCATAAAAATTGGAAAAAGTCAATAGGACTTGTTTTTAAAATATTTTTTTGTTATATTGAATAAGTGGTATTTTAAATTGGTCTGGTAGCCAAGTGGTAAGGCAGCAGTTTGCAAAACTGCCATCATCGGTTCAAATCCGTTCCAGACCTCAAATATAACCCCGCCCTTCGCGAAGGGCGGGGTTTTGTCTACGTTTTATTAGACTTAAGTTCATATGACTATGATGTGGATAAAAACTGTGGAAATGTGGATAAAAATTATTGAAAATAATACTTTAAGTCCACGTTTACCTGGACTTATTGTTGATAACTATTATTAATTAGATTTTCGTGTCTTATATTAGATAATAATTTAAGTCTAGGATATCGTTGACTTAAGTCTAAAAATATGATATATTAATTGTAGATGTTATTTAACAACATATTATTCACTGGTTATCGGCCAGTCCTGACAGGCCTTTACAAAAAAGCAAAAACAAAAACAAAAAAAACAGTAGTTCTGAATATAATATAAAAAAAATTATTTGGGATTACTACCAATCGGTGAATATTAACTACTAAAGTTAGGAAGTAGTTCCATTTGCCCTGAGAAAATTTATATTACATATAAATGTATCAAATAATTCTTAGGGATGGAGCTCAACATATAGACCCCATAAATTCATTTTTTTATATAAAAAAGAAGGGGGCCCCGTTGGGCTCCTTTTTATTTTGAAAAAAGCCATGTATTCTTTTTTTGTCCGTTTCGTAAAGGTTTAAATTGGTTATTACCTCGTTGCGCCGTGCCTGCCGGTAGGCTGGGAACTCGCCTTTTTTATTTATTATTTATTTTGGAAGCGGCTCAAACAGTCCTCACTTCGGTAATAACCAATTTGAGACTTGAGAAAAAAACTCTTGTCATTCCCGCGCAGGCGGGAATCTCGGTTTAAAAAAAAGAAAAACTGATTTTTGAGCTAAAGATTTTTTAGCCAACGTTATTATAAAATGTTAAGTGATTTTTTAACCAAGATTCCCGCCTGCGCGGGAATGACAGAAAAAAAACTTTTCTCAAGTCTCAATTTAAGACTTTCTACACTATCGCTGTATATTTTTATTAATAATTTTAATACTATTCTGCTTGATTTTTTTTAACAAATGTATTAGTATAACTTATACAGAATATAGTCTTTGAAAAACAGGCTGTTTTAATTTAATATCAATAATTAATATCGATGCGGAGAACATGGCGCAAGGCGCAACCTAAAATAGAAAAAAGATTTAGAACAAACCAGCAGATTCGGGTACCGGAAGTGTATTTAATTGATGAAGTTGGTGAAAACGTTGGTATTGTAACAATAGCCGAGGCGTTGCGACGGGCGGAAGAAATCGGGCTGGATTTGGTAGAGGTTAACCCGACCGGACAGCCGCCGGTTGTAAAGATTGTTGATTATGGCCAATTAAAATACGAAAGAGAAAAAAAGGCGCATAAACAGAAAATCGCCCAGAAAAAAATCGATACAAAAGGCGTCCGATTATCGGTGCGCATTAGTAAAAATGATTTGGCCCTAAGAGCGGATCAGGCGCTAAAGTTTTTTAGCAAGGGACATAAGGTAAAAATCGATTTGGTTTTAAAAGGGCGGGAAAAACAGCATCCGGAAAAAGCCGTCGAAATAATCAATGAATTTGTGGCGGAATTGCAGAAAAATGAAGGATTGAATATTATGCGAGAACAAGACTTGACAAAACAAGGGGGAAGGTTTATAATGATACTGGTAAATAAAAAAGATTAATATCTATATCAATCAGGTACTTTGCCTGGTTTTTGTATTATTTTAAAGACTGTAATTTATATTTTATGCCAAAAGTAAAGACTCATAAAGCTACTGCAAAAAGATTTGTTATTACCAAAAATAATAAGATTAAGCAGAGAAAAGCCGGGCAGGATCACTATAATGCTCGTGAAACTGGCAATACCAAGCGCAATAAGCGCCGCGATATTGATACTGACAAAACAATCAAAAAAACCATTAAGAAATTAATGCCGTATAATTAATTTTCGATTTTCGATTTTCGATTTTCGATTTAAAACTTTAAATCGACATTCGACATTCGACATTCGACATTCGATGAAATGCCAAGAGTAAAAAGAGGTGTAAACCATGTTAAAAAACGAAATAGACTTATGGCCAAAGTAAAAGGCTACAAGTGGGGGAGAAATAACTTGCTTGTAGCAGCGAAAGAAGCGGTTGTTAAAGCTGGCGCTCATGCTTTTATGGACCGAAGAAAAAAGAAACGGACTAATCGCGCTTTGTGGCAAATTAAGATTGGCGCTTTTGTTAGAGAAAAAGGTCTTAGTTATTCACGTTTCATTGCCGCTTTGAAAGCTAATAATATTGGATTGGATCGGAAAATCCTTTCTGATTTTGCCGTAAATAATAAAGTTATTTTGGATAAAATCGTTCAAGAAGTTGCGGTTGCAAAAAAATAACTCCCATTATCCCAATAATTCTTATGCAGATAATTAAAATATCTCAACTGATAATCGCAATCCTTTTGATTGTTTCTATTCTGATGCAAAATCGCGGCGGCGGGCTGTCAAATGTTTTTGGCGGTGGTGGCAATGTCTATATGACAAAGCGCGGTTTGGAAAAGAAACTATTCATCGCGACTATCGTTTTATCGGTTTTATTCTTCTCGGTTTCTTTGTTGGCTATAATTTTATAGGCAATATGAAATTTTTATGCGGCTGTTTTTTGTTTGTCAGGGCTTATGCAAAGACTTATAACTTTGACGCGGCTTCTAAGCAAATAATAAATTTAACTATATATCGGACTCTAATCAAAAAGTAAAAGCGAAGCTGAATATTGTATTTAAAAAAATCTTTAATCTAGGCTTATCAGCTATAAGCAAGCTTAAGGCCGATTTCATTTTTCTAAAAAATCCTAAAAACTCCAATCTGGAACAGATGAAGACGCAGACGGATTTGGATAAAAAACTAGTCTTATCGTTATCAAAAGCAAGGATTCCTGGTTTGCGCCAGCTGAAATACATTAACCACTATCTGAGTCGTAAGGAATTTTGGCTATTATATTCAAGTCTAGCGTTATTGGTTTTAAGCGCGATATTTCTGGTTGGAAATTTTTATTTTACTCATCTGGAAATCGTTCCAAAGCGAAGCGGAACATATACCGAGGCCTTGGTTGGACAGCCAAAATATATTAATCCCTTATACTCCAGTATCAGCGACGTAGATAGTGATATTAGCAGTTTAATATTTTCATTTTTATTTCGACACGACAGTAGCGGCAAGCTTGTAAAAGACTTGGTTGATACCTATGAAATCAGCGAGGATAAAAAGGTATATACGTTGTCAATCAGGAAAGATGTAAAATGGCACAATGGGGGTGATTTGACTAGTAATGATGTTTATTTTACTTTTAATGCCATAAAAGACGCGGCGTATAAATCGCCACTGCGTTCAAGTTTTTCGGGTGTGGCGATTGAAATTATCGATGACTATTCTTTTCGATTTATTTTGGCCAGCCCGTACGCGGCTTTTTTGGAACTTCTTACATTCGGTATTATGCCCGCTGATGCTTGGGCTTTGATTCCGCCGGAGTCAGCCGGGCAGGCCGGGATTAACTTGAAGCCGATCGGTTCCGGACCTTATCGCTATAATCAGTTTACGAAAGAAGAAAAGCTCGGTACTATCAAGGAATATCAGCTAGCGGTTAATGAAAATTATTATGGAAGTTTGCCGTATTTGAATTTGAATTTTAAATTTTTTGGAAATTTTGAAGACTCAATCAATGCTTTTAATAATGGAGAGGTTGACGGTATCAGTTATTTACCGTCTGAGATGATTAATAATGTTGAAAAGCAAAAGTCTACAAATTTTTTCAAACTTTATTTGCCGCAGATAACGGCGATATTTATTAATACTGACAAAAATCCGATTTTGGGAGACAAAGTGGTGCGCCAGGCATTAGCGCATGCGATTGATATGAATTCCATAATCAATAAAATTTTGAATGGCGGCGCATATAAAATCGACGGGCCGATTTTACCGAACAGTTTTGCATATTTTGCCGATATAAAAAAATATGAATATAATAAGGCGGAAGTGGAAAGATTATTGGAAAGCATTGATTGGAAAAAGTCCGTAATCAGTCAGGAGATGTTTGAAAAGGCGAGCGGTGATATTGAATCAAATGATATTAATACGAAAAAAGAAGCGGAAAAAATTCTTCGCATGGGAGTCGGTGAATGGCGCATGAAAAACAAAGAATATTTTTTGGTAAAACTGACAACAGTAGAACGCTCGGAAAATCAAAGTATTATCGAGGAAGTTAAAAGTTATTGGGAGGAACTAGGAATCAAGGCTGAGCTGGAAACGATACCGGCAAACCAGATTCAAGCAAAAACAATCAAACCCAGAGAATTTGAATTGCTTTTTTATGGGCAGGTTTTGGGAGCGGACCCGGACCCATATCCGTTTTGGCATTCATCCCAGATCGGAGAGCAGGGTTTGAATATCACTAATTTCAACAACAAGGAAGTTGATAAATATTTGGAAGAAGCCCGTTTGACGAATGATGTAGCGACCAGACAGGGCGAGTATCAGAAGTTTCAGAAAATAATTGCCGAAGAAGTACCGGCGATCTTTATGTATTCTCCTCTTTATACATATGCGCAAAACAATAAAGTAAAAGGATTTGCTGTCAGCGATATCCTTGTACCAAGCGACCGTTTTGAAAATATCTTTGATTGGTACATTGAAACGGAAAAGAAAATGTCTTGGCGATAGGCTGTAAAAGAATTTTAATTCCTTCGTTTTATTCATATGTTTTCGTTATTTTTATGCCCTGTTTACGGCGAAAACACGAAAAAAACGAAAATACACGAAGTTAACGAAAAATTTTATTTTTACTTCTTATATATTACCTTCGGCCTAATATATAAAATAGGCCAAAATTTATTATTAAAAAAATTCGTTCAGTACGGTTTTTAAACTTTTTAGTTCTCAAACATTATTAAACGACACACAAAAAAATGATTAAAAAATACAAATCATCATCGTCTTCAGCGGCCGTTTTTAAAAAACAAGCGAAACCGCGTGAGGATAATGAAAAAAATTTAACAGCCAAATCAGCTGTTGGTAAATATAATTCTTCTGACCCGAATTATAAGAAAAAAAACGGTCAGGAAAATACGATCAAAGCAACGCAGGTTTTTCATAAAGATAAATTGCGCGTGATTGTTTTGGGCGGACTGGAAGAAGTCGGCCGGAACATGACCTTGATTGAGTATAATCAAGAAATCATTATCATTGACATGGGACTTATGTTCCCGGAAGAGGATATGTATGGCATTGATTATATTATTCCGAATATTTCGTATTTGGAAAACAAGATTGATTGGATCAAGGGTGCGGTAATCACGCACGGGCATATGGACCATATCGGCGGCATTCCGCACATAATTGGCAAAATCGGCAATCCACCGATGTTTACCGGAAAATTAACAGCCGGTTTGATACGTAAACGCTGTGAGGAGCATCGCAATTGTCCGCAGTTGAATATTTTTGAGATTAATGAAACATCGCTTGTGCAGATGGGGAAATCATTTAAGGTTGAATTTTTGCGCGTCAATCATTCGGTTCCGGATTCTTTTGCCGTAATCATCCATACTCCGATTGGCACGGTTATCCATACCGGCGATTTCAAGATTGATTATTCTCCGGTTAATGACAAGCCGGCGGATTTGAATCGCATTGCGCAGATCGGAGGCAAGGGCGTGCTTTTGATGCTTTCTGATTCTACTGATTCTACGCACCCAGGCTATCAAGTATCTGAATCATCAATCGGCGACGAGATGGACAAGATTTTGGAAAATATTACCGGTCGGGTAATTATCGGTACTTTTGCTTCCCAGCTTTCCCGTATACAAAAGCTTTTTGATTTGGCAAAGAAGCATAATCGCAAGATTTATCTGCAAGGGCGTAGTATGAATGATAATGTAGAGATTGCGCACAAGATCGGGTATTTGGATTTTAATCCGCGGATTTTGGCAAATGATTCTGATATAAACAAATTAAGCGATGACAAGATTATGATTCTTGGCACAGGCGCGCAAGGAGAAACTAATGCTTTTTTAGTTAGGGTTGTAACTGGCGAGCATCGGACTATCAGCTTGAAAAAAGGCGATACTGTTATTTTTTCATCTTCGGTTATTCCCGGAAATGAGCGTTCGATTCAGAATTTGAAAGACCAGGTAGTAAGACAAGGTGCACATATCATTCATTATCAGATGATGGATGTGCATGCCGGCGGACACGCGAAGCAAGAGGATTTGAAGCTGATGATGCGCCTTTTGAAGCCGAAATTTTTTATTCCAATCGAGGGCAGCCATTATATGTTGCGCGCGCACGCGGAGCTTGCTGAGCAGGTTGGTATTCCGTCGGAAAATATTTTTGTACCGGATAACGGACAGGTCGTAGAGATTTCCGCCGTTAACGCGCATGTGAAGATTCCGCACCATAATTATCCGGGCGCAGTCCGGACCAATATTCCGGAACAAGTGGTCGGGACATTGACCAAAGAAAAAGTGGTTACCGATTATGTCATGGTTGACGGCTTGGGTGTGGGCGATGTTTCCAATATTGTTTTGCGCGATCGCCGAGTTATGGCTGAGGACGGAATGATTGTCGTGATTGCGACAATCGATACGAAAACCGGGGAACCGATCGGCAATCCGGATATAATTTCGCGCGGTTTTGTTTATATGAAAGAGAATCGGGAGTTGATTGAAAAAACGCGCATGAAAGTAAAAACTTTGGTAAAGGAGAATAGTACTGCTACAAAAACTGATGATGATTTTATTAAGAACAAGATTCGCAATGAGGTTGGACAGTTTTTGTTCAGCCGGACTAAGCGAAGACCGATGGTTTTGCCGGTTGTGATTAAGGTATAAGTTTTTAACTTTTTATATATTACCATCGCCTCCACAAACAAGCCCCGCCTTTCGCGAAAGGCGGGGCTTGTTTGTGGAGGCTTGTGCGTTTTTGGAGTTTTTGGAATATAATAATTTGTATTAATTTATTCTAAACTTTCTACATTAACTCTTATTTCGTTGTCCCACTCTATTTCTATAAAGGTGTGCAATAGATTACTAATATATTTTTTTAGTTGAATATATTTTTCTTCGGTTTTTGCTTCAAATTTAATGGTAATATACGGGCCATTTTGCGAGTAGCGGATTATAAACATCGAATCGTTCATTTCTAGTCTTACGCCATCACCGGCGCGTTCGTCGTCGATAACTTCTGCATCTTTAAAATCATTTTTTAAGATTGGTGATATTTTTTCGATAAGAGCAATTTTTTTGCTATCGTCGCAATAAAGTTTAATTTCCGGACTGGAAATATAGTGAGGTAGTTGAGAGATAGCTTGATTTAGGCTCTGGTTTGTTCGGCTTAAGTATTCTAATAAGCGGAGCGTAACATAGCATCCATCATCGTGGTTGTAAAAATCTGCTGAAAAAAAGAAATGGCCGGATAATTCGCCGATAAAAGGCGCGCCGATTTCTTGGTTTTTTTTCTTTAAGAATCCATGACCAGTTCGCCACATAAAAGCCTCGCCGCCGTATTTTTCGATGGTGTCGGATACAACCTTGGAACATAGCGTATTGAACATTATTTTGCTGTGCGGGTGGCTATTTAAAACATCGAGTGCTAATAACGCGACAAGTACGTCATTCCAAATTATCGTGCCTTTTTCATCAACAATACCGATACGATCTCCGTCTGAATCATAAGAAAAACCTAAGTCGGCGCCGGTTTCCAGAACCTTGTCGCGTAATCTTTCCGCGACTATTGTTTCTGTTGGATCAGCAACGCCGAGAGGAAAACTTGGATCAAGATTACAATTGCTTTCGATTACTTCACAACCGGCTTGGCGCAATAAGTTTGGGACGATTGCGCCCGGAGTAGAACAGCTTGGATCTACTACGACTTTGAATTTCTTTTCAATTTTGACTCTTTGTAAAATATCATTAAAATATTCTTGAGTGATATCGATTTTTTTGATTGAGCCCGCAGTTTTAGCTACAACAAAATCTTCGGTTTCTATTTGTCTGATTAATGATTTTAGATCTTCTAGAATCATTGATTCGGAATAATTTTTTGCGAGTTTCATGCCGTTAAATTCCTTTGGGTTATGCGAAGCGGTTATCATTATCGCGGACTTGGTATTGAAATGATATTGTGCCCAATATTTTGTGCCAACCATTATTAAGCCCATGTCAATGACATCCATGCCGGTCGAAATAAGCCCGCGAATAAAAGCATCTTTGTAGGCGACGCTATCACCACGGGAATCATGGCCGATTATTGCTTTATATTCCCCATGACGTATCATGTATGATCCATAAGCTTTGCCGAAATTTTCTAAGATTTCTTCATTTAAATCCTTGTTAACTAATCCGCGGATGTCATAGCCTCGGATGATATTTGGATTGATTTTCATAATTTTTTTCCGCTTATTTTTGCGGGAGATAATTATTAGCGTTGGTTTTATTATAGCAGAAGCGGTTTGAATTAATCAAATTTAAAAGGGATCTTTTTCATGGATCCCTTTTTTGTTTTTGAAAATTTAGATTTTATTTAATCCAGGGTGAAAAGTGATGCTACCGAGCTGATAGGCAAGGATATCGCCGGCAATATCATTGTATGCGTCAAGAATAATGAAATTATCACTGTCGTTTGTTTTTGTGAGTTTTAAAGATTCGTTGTTTTTTTGAAATAAGCTTTCGACGTCTTTTTCTTTTGTATAAATCCGACATTCGCCGCTTTTGCAGTTTGTGTTAAAAATAATGGCATTAAATATTTTTAACTTTTGTTTAATTAAGGCGACTTGATTTTTGTAGTCAAAACAACAGTAATTAAAATCCATAATTCCCCCTTTCATAAAATTTTAAAAAAGCATTTATTTGATTTTATTATAGCATATTTTTTATATTTCTGAAAATTTTATAAGATTGACTAATGATTTTCTGAGTGTTAATCTAGTGCTAGAAAGTATTATGAAAGATATTAATGAAAAAATTGAAGAAGCTATTAAAGAATTGTTGTCTGCTAAAATTGCTGACAGTAAAGATTTAATGCTTGTAAAACGTAAAATAGCCAAGAAGTATGGATTGGATATTTTTAGTAATGCGGAGATTATAAAAGGGGTTCAAACCCTGGCGCAGGGGTTGAACCCCTTATTAAAAAAACTTTTGCGAAAGCGTGCGGTGCGGACTATGTCGGGTATCGCGCCGGTTGCGGTTTTAACCAAGCCTTATCCTTGCCCGGGAAAATGCGCGTATTGCCCAACTGAAAAAGACGTGCCGCAGAGCTATCTTTCGAATGAGCCAGCGGTGATGCGGGCGATACGTTGTGGTTATAATCCGTTTGTTCAAGTCCAAGATCGTTTGCGGGCTTTGATTAATAATGGGCATGAGCCGACGAAGATTGAGTTGATTGTTATCGGGGGGACGTGGTCTTATTTGCCGGAGAAGTATAAGTATTGGTATGTGTTGAATCTTTTTGCGGCCGCAAACCAATTTTGTCATTCCCGCGAAGGCGGGAATCTTGGTGAAAAAAAAGCCATTTCGCCTATAACCAAGATTCCCGCCTTCGCGGGAATGACAAGAGGAGAATTAAAAAATTTATTAATAAAAGAACAGAAGAAGAATGAAAATACTAAATATCAGATTATTGGTTTGACTCTTGAGACGCGGCCGGATTATATTTGTGATGAAGAGTTGTTACAGATGCGTACGTTTGGGTGTACGCGGGTGGAGCTTGGGGTGCAGCACCTTGATGATAAGATTTTGAAGCTGAATAAGCGCGGGCATGGGGTAAAGGAAATCGCGGATGCGACTGCTTTATTAAAAAATTATGGATTTAAGGTTACTTATCATATAATGCCTGGATTGCCAGGGTCAACGCCGGCGCGTGATTTCAAGATGTATCGGCAACTTTTTACCGATGAGCGTTTTCAGCCGGATCAGATAAAGTTTTATCCTTGTGTTGTCACCAAGGGCTCTTTGCTTTATCATTGGTGGAAACAAGGGAAGTATAAACCATATACAGATAAACAATTGCGTGAGTTGATTATTAAGTGTAAAAAAATAACGCCGGAATATGTTCGTATTATTCGTTTGATTCGGGATATTCCAGGTGAATCGATTGTTGCTGGGAATAAGATAACAAATTTGCGGCAGGTGATGCAAGATGAGGGGGTTGTTTGTCGGTGTATTCGGTGTAGGGAAGTTGGTGATTTTCGATTTTCGATTTTCGATTTTCGATTTAATATTATTAATTATAATGCTTCAGGCGGTAAGGAGTATTTTATTCAAGCAGTTTCAAAGGAAGATAAACTATTGGGATTTTGTCGGTTGCGATTGGTTGATGAGGGGTTGGCGATTGTTCGTGAGCTGCATGTTTATGGCGAGCTGGTTTCGGTTGGGGGCGAGAAAAAGGTTCAGCATGCGGGGTTGGGGAAGATATTGTTGGGGGAGGCGGAGGAGATTGCAAAAAATGAAAATTATGATATATTAAAAATAATATCAGGGGTAGGGGTGCGCGGTTATTATCGAAAATTAGGCTATCGATTGCATGAAACTTATATGGAAAAGAAATTAAAATAATTAATTGAAATAACAAAAAAAAGGGGGAAAAATTGCCAAAAATAGCTAAAGAATTATTAGAAGATCCAGAGATTAAGGTGTGGTATGATGAATATTGTGAAGAATCGCGCATAGCAGGATCTATGAGTTACGGTAAAGAAATGTTTCAACATAGGGAAAAAAGTGTTAAAGCATTTAATAAAATTGAGGAGATTTTGGAAAAAAGAAAGAAATAAAAATTGGGCTGGTTAAAAACAATTTATAACCAGCCCACCAAAAAAAATTATTTATAGATTTTATATAAAATATTCTGCAATTTTAGCAGAATATTTTTTTGACAAAATGGTGGAATTAAATTAAAATTATTATATAAATAATTTATAAAAACTAAAAAATAACCCCATGGACTATTCAAATTTAAAAAAAGATGATCAAGAGATAATGAAGATTATTAATAAGGAGGAAAAGCGGCAGATTGAGGAGATGGAGATGATCGCTTCGGAAAATTATGTTTCCAAGGCGGTTTTGGAGGCGATGGGAACCGTTTTGACGAATAAGTATAGCGAAGGCTATCCGGGTAAGCGATATTATGGCGGGAATCATGTCATTGATGAGATTGAAAATATCGCGATTGAGCGCGCAAAGTTATTATTTGGCGCGGAGCATGTGAATGTCCAGCCTTTGTCAGGGTCTCCGGCTAATGCCGCGGTTTATTTCGCGTTTTTAAAGCCGGGTGAAAAGGTGCTTGGCTTGCGGCTTGATCATGGCGGACATTTATCTCATGGGCATCCAGTCAATTTTTCCGGAATGCTCTATGATTTTGCGCATTATGAGGTTGACGCGGAAAGCGGAAGGATTGACATGGACGCGGTCAGAAAAATCGCGCAAAAAGAAAAACCGAAAATGATCGTTGCCGGATATAGCGCTTATTCGCGCGAGATTGAATGGAAAAAATTCAAGGAAATCGCCGACGAGGTTGGCGCCTTTACTTTTGCGGATATCGCCCATACCGCGGGGCTTATTGCGGGCGAGCAGATGGAAAATCCTGTCCCGATTTTTGACGTCGTTTCCACGACTACGCACAAGACTTTGCGCGGGCCACGCGGTGCCATGATAATGTGCAAGGAAGAATTTGCGCAAAAGATTGATAAGGCGGTATTTCCCGGAATGCAAGGCGGACCGCATGATCATATTACCGCGGCAAAGGCAGTTGCCTTTAAAGAAGCGCTAGACCCGAGTTTCAAAGAATATGCCAAGCAAGTAATCAGTAATGCCAGCGTTTTGGCCGGCGAATTAATGAGTCTTGGCTATCATGTGATATCAGACGGAACCGATAATCATTTGCTGGTCGCTGATATGTCGAGTAAAGGCCTTTCCGGCAAAGATGCGGAAAATGTTTTGGACCGGATTGGAATTTCCGTTTCTCGCTCAACTATTCCGAATGATCCGAACCCGCCTATGAATCCTTCAGGTGTGCGATTTGGCACGCCAGCGATTACGACGCGCGGTATGAAAGAAACCGAGATGAAAAGAATCGCGGTTTGGATTGATAGCGCGATCAAGAATCGGGAAAATATCGAGGTGCTGGACAGTATCAAAAAAGAAGTTCGAGAAATGTGCTTGGAGTTTCCAATTCCGAGTGTTTAATAATATTTTATTTTTTTTATGACTTATTTTATTGGAATTTCAAGTTCGTATCAGCCGAAAATAAATAATTGATTTTTATTAAATTAAGCTCAGCTCAGAAAAGGCGCAGAAGTTGAGGATTAGATATAAGTTAGATACACATATAAACATTCGAGTAGGTAATATGATCCGCTTCAAGCAGTAATTTAATAACAATCAATTATTTATTTTCGGCTTAAGCTACAAAGTATATTGAAAAACCATATTTATAATATTTGAAATAATGAGTGAGTTAATAAATGGTAAACTAATTGCCGAGAAAATTAAAGACACTATTGTTGCGGAGATTTTGACGTTTCAAGGCAAGCGTCCGAATTTGGCGATAATATTGATAGGGGAGCGCGAAGATTCTCGGCTTTATGTTGCGCTAAAAGAAAAAGAGGCATTGAAGGTTGGCATTGATACGCATATTTATCGCTGTACCGATACTACCCCTGAATCGGAAATAATCCAGATGATTGAATGTTTGAATAATGATGAGTTGATTGATGCAATTCTAGTGCAATTGCCATTGCCTGATAGTTTTGATACTGATAAGATTATCAAAGCGATTGATCCGAAAAAAGACGTTGATCTGTTTCATCCGGAAAATTTGAAAAAATTATTAGCCAGCTGTAATCATGAAGAAGTTTTGCCTCCGGTTTTAAAAGCGGTTTTAATAATGCTGAATGAAATTAAAATCGATTTGAAAGATAAACGAGTTTGTTTGATTGCGAATTCGGATGTTTTTGGTAAAAGTTTGGCACATGTACTTGATTGTCGAGGCGCAAAAACCGAGCTTATGAAAGCGGATGATAAAAATTTGAAAAGTAAAACCAGTAAAGCCGATATTTTGATATCAGCTGTTGGTCGTCCGCATTTTATAAAAAAAGAAATGGTAAAAAAAGACGCGGTTGTGATTGATATTGGCATAACAAAAGAAAAAGGGAAAGTACTGGGCGATGTTGATTTTGATGATGTGGAAGACAAGGTTGCGTTTATCACTCCCGTACCAGGTGGCGTTGGACCGATGACAATTGCTATGCTTTTTTGGAATACTTTGGAGATTTTTAAGAAAAGATTATAAGAACACGAATGCATCAAGTTTAATTGAACTATTTAAAAATATCTTGTCATTCCCGCGTAGGCGGGAATCTCGGTAAAAAAAATAAATAAACAAATAAATTTATAAGGTGTTTTTATATCAATTTTACTAAAGAAGTATCTCGTTGTTTTAAAACCAAGATTCCCGCTTTCGCGGGAATGACAAAGTATAGGGAATATATAGATAGTATAAAAAATGAATAAAATAAACAATTTAAAAATAGCCATCGTACATGACCATCTTGGGTTTTGTGGCGGCGGTGAAAGAACCGTGATGATGTTGGCGCTTGATTTGGGCGCCGATTTTATTACCGCTTATGCGAGCGCGCATACTTTTCCGGAGTATCAAGAAAAACTTGGGAGTAGGCTTAAATGCTTGACGGAGAATATCGTAACAACTCGCGGATTGCGGTTTTTTTGGTTGCGCTGGTTGTTTTTTAAAAATCGGAGTTTGTTAAAACAATATGACGTTTTAATCGCATCATCGCAGGCCGCGACCGAAGCGGTAGGCTTTTATGCGCAACTCAAGGCTTTAAAAATGGTCTATACCCACACGACGCCACGCCGGATATTTGATATGTACACGATTAGCAAAGCAGGATACCCTTTTTATTTACGCTTGCCCTATGCATTGTTTACGCGATTTTGGAAATTTTTGTATCTTGAGGCGATTTGCCGTTTTGATATAAATATTGCCAACTCAAAAAATATCCGCCAAAGGATACGGGATCATGTCAAAACCGATGCCAACTATGTTGTTTGGCCACCGATCGCGATTGATAAATTCCAATACATTGAAACCGGTGATTATTTTTTGTCCTATGGAAGACTTGATGAAGCAAAGCGCGTTGAACTTATTGCTGAGGCATTCAAAGAAATGCCTGATAAAAAATTAATTATTGCTTCGGGTGGACCAAGGTTTAACCAAGTAAAAGAGATAGTAGGGGGTTGTGAAAATATTAAAGTATTGGGGTGGGTTAGCGATGAGAAACTTTCTCTGCTTGTCGGTCGCGCACAAGCAACTATTTATATTCCTTTGGATGAAGATGCTGGTATGACGCATCTGGAAAGCAATGCCGCCGGTAAGCCTTATTTGGGAGTAAAAGAAGGAGGGTTGATTGAGTCGACGATTGAAGGGGAGACGGGAATATTGATTCCGGCAAATCCGAATAAAGAAGATGTAATTGCCGGAATAAAAAAAATGACTGTTGAATGGTGCTTGAGCAAGAAAGAAAAATGTATAGCGCACGCGCAAAAATATCAAGAGCAATGTTTTTTTGATAAGATGAGAGAAATAATCGCGGATAATAATCCAAGCCGCAAGATAATCGGAATTGATGCTTCGCGCTGGGAAGACCCGCGTTTTCCGGGAAAAAACATTCGGACAGGAGTTGAGATTTATGCCATGAATATGATCCGCGCGCTTGTTTTAAAAGCACAAGAAAAAAATCTGCGCGTTCGAATTTATACTCCGCGTCCGATTCGCTCGCTTTCACCTGCTATTCAAAAAATTATCCCTTATGGTCGAGGCTGGACCAGTATCAAGCTGAACAAGGAGCTAAAAAATTCTCCGGTTGATTATTTTTTTACGCCATCTTACTATATTCCAAAAAACGCGCCGCAGAAAAGTTTTGCTGTTATTCATGATGTGATTTTTAAATCAAACCCGGAGTGTTATTCGTTTAGTGAAAGGATAATGCAAGACACGGCCGCGAAATTAAATATTAAAAGAGCCGAAAAGATTTTTACGGTTTCGGAGTTTTCCAAGAAAGAGATTGTGAAGCATTATGGGTTGGCTGGGGAGAAGATTGTTTGCGTGCCGATGGGATACTCTAGAAATAATCAATATTCAATACTTAATAATCAATATTTAAAAAATAAAAGTATTATATATATTGGAAGAATCGAAAAGAAAAAATCTGTTGATATATTAGTGGAGGCGTTTAATGAATTTTCTTATTCTTATCCTGATTGGAAATTGGTTTTGGCCGGGCGTGATGGATACGGAGCGGAAGAAATAAAACATCTCGTTGTTGATATAAAACTAAGTGAAAAAATTATTATGCCTGGGTATATTAGTGATGATGAAAAATGGAAATTGTTTGGCGAGGCCGGAATTTTTGTGCATCCAAGCGCGCGCGAGGGTTCGTCTTTGCCCTTGCTTGAAGCAATGGACGCGGGTGTGCCGGCGATTATCAGCGACACGGAAGTAATGCGTGAAATCGGGCAAGACGCGGTTTTGTATTTTAAGCCGGATGATTATTTGGATTTGTCCAGACAGCTTAAGTTTGCAGTCAGACATGCGGAGGAGGTGGAATTGAATGTTGGTAAGGGGCGAGCGTTACTTTCGGAGAGGTCGTGGGAGAAAGGGGCTGGGGTTGTTTTGGAAGAGATTTCACAAAAGGTAATTAGGGCATAGGTACTTAGGTACTTGGGAATAATAAAAAACGTCTTGATAAAAAATCAAGACGTTTTTTATAGCCCCTAAGTACCTAAGTACCTATGCCCTAAATTATTTAACAATAATCTTATCAATAATTCCATACTTCAGCGCTTCTTCCGGTGTCATATAATAATCTCGATCGGTATCTTTCTCAATGGTGGTAATTTTTTGCCCTGTGTGTTTAGCAAATATTTTGTTTAAACGGTCTTTGACGCGCAGGATGTGATCAGCGCGGATTTTGACATCGCTGGCTTGACCCTCGACTCCGCCCATTACCTGATGAATCATTATTTCGGAATTGGGCAAGGCAAATCTCTTGCCAGATGCGCCGGCGGCTAGCAAAGTCGCGCCCATAGATGCGGCCATGCCGATGCAGATAGTGGAAACATCTGATTTTATGAATTGCATAGTATCATAAATCGCCATGCCAGCTGTAACGGAGCCGCCCGGAGTATTGATGTAGAATTTAATATCTTTGTTTTTGTCTTCGGCATCCAAAAAAAGGAATTGCGCGATTATGATATTGGCGACATGGTCGTCAACTGCTTCGCCTAAAAATATTATTCGTTCGCGCAAAAGGCGTGAATAAATATCATAGGCACGTTCGCCATGGCTGGATTTTTCGATAACTGTTGGTATTAGGGTCATTGTAGTAATATTCAATAATCAATACCCAATTTGAGTTGTTGAAAATTGATGAAATTATTTAAATAGGGCATAGGTACTTAGGTGCTTAGGGAATAGATTTTTGTTAATACCCATTCCCTAAGTACCTATGCCCTAATTACCTAATTTATTTGCCATCCTGTTTTAGTTTTCTCCAGTTTTCCTTTTAACATGAATCCGGAAGCCTTTGGGTGTCCGCCGCCGCCGAGATGAGTGGCAAGCCGGGAGATGTCTATTTTGGGATGTGAGGTTCGGAGTGATCCTTTGATTCTGCCATTATCTTCTTCTCTTAGGAATAAAAGCGCGTTTACGTCGCTTAGGTTGCTGAGAAAGCCGGATACGCCTTCCAGTTCTTCGTCGCTGACTTGATAGCGGTTTATATCTTCGCGGGTTAGGACCGTAAAAGCGATATTATATTTTTTGTTAATCTGCAGATTACTCATAGCCTGTCCCCAGATTTTCATGCCGCCCATGCTTTTGTTGCGCCAAGTATGTTCAAGAATAACCGGAAAGCGTGCGCCGTGCAGAAGCATCTTGGACGCGATTTTTATGGTTTCATCCGTGGTCGAAGGGTAAAGGAAATTGCCGGTATCAGTCAGTATTCCGGTCAGGATGCAGTTGGCTAGGTTTTTGTTGAACTTGATATTGTTTCCTTTGAAAAAATAATATAATATTTCCGCGGTTGAAGACGCTTCAAGATAGCGTATTTCCAGATCAGAGTATTCGTCAACGCGCGGATGATGATCAAATTCTATTACGAATTGGTCTTCACTGCGTTCGGAAATTTCTTGGCTCAAGGTGGTCCGATCCAGACTCCCGCAGTCAAGTGCGATTATGAGGTCAAAACTGGAAAAATCCAGTTGGTTTTTGTCATTGACGATTTTTTCAACATGCGGCAAGAAATGATAGTGGGCAGGCGCCGGATCCGCGCTGTAGGCGGAGAATTTTTTTTCCATGCCAATGCAAAGCTCCATCATCGCGCTGATCGATGCCAAAGCATCGCCATCCGGACGCCGATGGGTCACTAGAAGGATGTTTTTTGCCTTGAATATTTTGTGCAAGGCCTTTATGTAATGGTTAATCAAGAGAATCATTATTGTTTATTTCATCGAAAACTTTGTCGATTTCCATGACATAGCGTTCCTGTTCGTCGATTGCCCAAAAAATTTTCGGTATAAATTTCATTTTTATTTTTTTTCGCAGTTCTTTATTGAATAATGAATTGTTACTTCTCAGCAAACTTAGTGCGCTACCCGCGTGGTTAGCCGGCAATACGGATATGAATGCTTTGGCGTTGTGCAGGTTTGGCGAACAGATTACGCGGGTTACGGTAATTAAGCCATCTTCCAAAAATATTTCGCGCGAAATCAGCCCGGCAATTTCCTGGCGTAAGAGTTCGTTGATTTGGAGGATACGTTCTGACATGGATTATAATTTTAGTTTTAATTAAAGCTATCTAGTATTTGTCATTCCCGCGAAGGCGGGAATCTTGGTGTTAAAATAACAAAATAATTTTTCTGTAAAATTTTTTATAAAAACATTTTTTATACTTCTTGTTTACTTACTTTATTACCGAGATTCCCGCCTTCGCGGGAATGACAAGATGAAAATGCTTAAAGAAATTTATATAACTATAGCTTGTTAATCGTTTTCTCTTCCTTAGAGAAATTCAGGATATCACCAACAAGGATAACGGGACGGCCTTTGTATTCCATGCCGCATTCTTCGTCGGTCTCGCAGGTTTTGACGTCTTGCTTGCCGGATTGCAAGCGGGTAAGTTCGCCAGAATCAATATATTCTTTGTTGCGGAAAATCTCGATTTTCGCGCCGTTTTCAATAATGCCTTCAATCACTTTTCCGCCGATTATCTGCTTGTCTTTGTCGGTGCGGAATATAGCCAAGACTTTCAGCCTGCCCAGCTCAACGCGCGTTATGGTCGGCTCAAGGATTGCTTCCATTTCTTTGCGGACATCGTTTATGATATCGTAAATAACGGAATATGATTTTATGGCTACGTTTTTTTCTCTTGCCTGCTCTTGGATATTGGGCGGAGTTTTGACGTTAAAGCTGATTATTTGGGCGTTGCAGGTTTCCGCGCGTCTGATGTCGCTGTCTGAAATGTTTCCAAGACCTTTGTAGATTATTTTTGCGTGTACGCTTTTTGTGTTGATCTTGATTAATGATTCTTCAATCGCTTCCGCGGAGCCGAGTACATCGCTTTTGATTATAAGATTGAGTTTTTTGATTTTTTCATCGTCATCGCCTGAATTGGCCGATTGTGTCCCGCTCGCGTTTGCTATGCCTTTGATCTTTTTTAGCTTTGATCTTTCGCCGGTTCCGACTTCCAGCATATCGCCGACTTGGGGAGCGTTTTTAAGGCCCAAAATCTGGGTCGGGGTTGCCGGTCCAGCGGATTGGATTTTGCGTCCGCGATAATCGCTTAGGCTTTTTACTTTACCGATATTATAATTATTTAAAATAAGGTTGTCGCCGACGCGCAAGGTTCCGTTTTGGACCAGAATAGTCGCTACCGGACCGGCGCCTTTGTCGATGTGCGATTCAATAATCGTACCGATTGCGGATGCGTCTGGGTTCGCGATAATATTTTCCGCTTCGGTTTTGGCTGAGAGTAGCACAAGATCAAGAAGGTCGTCGATGCCGATATTTTTCAAAGCCGAAATCGGGGCGCAGATTGTTTTTCCGCCCCAGTCTTCCGGAGTGATTTTCAAAATATTGGAAAGCTCTTGTTTCACTTTGTCGATATTCGCGTCCGGCTTGTCGATTTTGTTAATCGCAACAACGTACGGGATCTTTGCTGCCTCGATAATGCGGAAAGCCTCAACGGTCTGCGGTTTTACGCCGTCATCAGCCGCGACAACCAATATTGCGATATCAGCGATGCGGGCGCCACGGCTACGCATAGCAGTAAAAGCCTCATGTCCCGGAGTATCGATAAAGGTGATGATTTGGCCTTGGCGTTTTGCCTGGTAGGCGCCGATATGCTGTGTTATGCCCCCGGCTTCACCCTCGACAACGTGGGTTTGGCGGATCGCGTCCAAAAGCTTGGTTTTGCCATGGTCAACATGCCCCATGACAACGATTACCGGCGGACGAGCAATTAAAGTTTTTGTGTCTTCTTTTTCCAAGGCTTGGATTAATTTGTTACCTTCTTCCTCTTCTTTGGTGTCAGCTTCTTCTTTTTGGCGCTTTATTTCCAAACCCAGTTCAGAGCCGACGAGCCAAGCCGTATCAAAATCGATCTTTTCATTCAAAGATGAGAATATGCCGTTTTTCATTAATTCGGATAAAATGATGCTTAAAGGCAGTTCTGACAAATTGGCGAATTCGCGCACACTGATAAAATTTGGTACATGAATGGTTTTTTTCTCTCCCTCAGGTAAAGATTGTTTTAGTAAACGATTTTTTGCTTCCTCTTCCTGTTTTTTCTGTTCTAGCTTTCTTTTGAGCGATGGCCAGGCTTTAATAATTTTGTTGGCTACGCTCCCATTGATTTTGATTGCCTTTTGGCCAATATCAAAACCGAGATCCGGCATCATCTGCCGCAACTCGTTTGGAGTTACTTTTAATGTTCTGGCAAGTTCGGTTACATTCATGTATGTATTGAGCCGCGTATTTAAAGCCGAATATAAGCGATATTTTGCGGATAAGTTAAAAAACTTTATAAAATAAAGAAACAGATATTTTTATCTGTAAATTTATTTAATATTACAATATTAAATTGAAAATGTCAATTTTTTGGATTTGAAAATTTAGTCAGATAATATTTTTTGAAAAACAAAATCCACCGTCGCTTCGTTTTGGTGGATTTTGTTATTTGAGCGGGTAACGGGAATCGAACCCGTCTCTCCAGCTTGGAAGGCTAGCATAAAAAGCCACTATACTATACCCGCAGAGGAGAATTTTTAATTTTTAATTTTAAATTTTTAATGAATGAGAAAATTTTTAATGATTAATTTTTTTTATTTAAAGCATTGAAAATTAAATCATTTAAAATTGTTTAAAAATTTAAAATTTAAAATTGAAAATTATTGTCTGTCGGGGTGCTGGGAATTGAACCCAGTCAACATGGTCCCAAACCATGCGTACTACCGGTATACGACACCCCGGGTAATTTACGATTTCCGATTTCCGATTTATTGATATTTCAACATTCGTAAATCGAAAATCGTCAATCGAAAACTCCTTGTGCCCCGGGTCAGAATTGAACTGACGACACTGCGATTTTCAGTCGCATGCTCTACCACTGAGCTACCGAGGCGCCGTCAATTATCAATTAAGAATTAAAAATTAAGAATTAATAATTCGAGCAATTAATTCTTAATTTTTAATTCTTAATTTTTAATTGAATTTGTTGCGGGGGTCGGATTCGAACCGACGGCCTCCAGGTTATGGGCCTGGCGAGCTGCCAACTGCTCTACCCCGCTATGATATTTATGATTTTGGATTTAGGATATATGATATAAATATTTCATAAATCCTAAATCTAAAATCATAAATTATTCTGTGGGCGCGCCTGGAATCGAACCAGGGACCTCTTCCTTATCAGAGAAGCGCTCTAACCAGCTGAGCTACGCGCCCCACTTCGCCTTTGGCTACGCGGGGCATGCCCCAACGTGGTACAAGGCTTTGGGATTATTATAGTATAATTATAAATATTTGTGAATTTGTGATCGATTCGTTGATTTGTGGTCCAAACAAAAAAGATTGGCTCGTACAAAGTAAGGACCAATCTTTTTTGCTTTTAAATCAAAGAACGGCCCCATAAAACCGTTTCCGCTTTTTCGCGGAATGATTTGGGGCTAGCAGGCGCCAACTTTTTTACAACCGGTTTGCTTTGCCACTCACTTAGAGGCAAAGACTTTTAATCCTGAACCAGAATAAATTCTGTTCCAGCACTTCATCTTTTTAAACATACACTGTTTAAAAAGTGGAAAGAAGTGTCGACGGCTAGGAGTTATAAAGTAGAAAGTTTCAAAGTATAGAATTATCGAAATAACTATATAACTTTTAACTTTCAAACTTTGAACTCAGAGCCATTCTCCCTAGAAAGGAGGTGATCCATCCACAGCTTCCGCTACGGATGCCTTGTTACGACTTCACCCTTATTACCGATCCTACCTTCGTCCGCGCTAGGCGCGGCCTTCGGGCATTACCGACTCTCTTGGTGTGACGGGCGGTGAGTACAAGACCCGAGAACGTATTCAACGCGCCGTGGCTGATGCGCGTTTACTAGCGATTCCAGCTTCATGAGGTCGAGTTGCAGACCTCAATCCGAACTGAGGGTAGTTTTGGGGGATTTGCTCCACCTTGCGGTTTGGCGTCCCTTTGTACTTCCCATTGTAGCACGTGTGTCGCCCCAGACGTAAGGACCATGCTGATTTGACGTCATCCCCACCTTCCTCCCACTTAAAGCGGGCAGTTTCTTGCGACATATAAAACGCAAGATGAGGGTTGCGCTCGTTTCCCGACTTAACGGTACATCTCACGACACGAGCTGACGACAACCATGCAGCACCTGTCTAGCACCCTCGAAGGCTCCCCTGTTTCCAGGGGTCTGCAGCTAGATTTCAAGTCTGGGTGAGGTTCCACGCTTATCGTCGAATTAAACCACATGCTCCACCGCTTGTGCGGGTCCCCGTCTATTCCTTTGAGTTTTAAGCTTGCGCTCGTACTCCCCAGGTGGGATGCTTAAGGCGTTAGCTTAAGTAGACAGCACTGGCAGGGTCGATACTGCCAATGCTTAGCATCCAGCGTTTACGGCGTGGACTACTGGGGTATCTAATCCCATTCGCTCCCCACGCTTTCGTCCCTGAGCGTCAGAATCGTTCCAGCACACTGCCTTCGCATTTGGTATTCCTGCTGATATTAACGGATTTAACCCCTACACCAGCAATTCTATGTGCCTCTCCCGATCTCTAGTTTGGCCATCTCTCCCGCAGCCTCAAGGTTGAGCCTTGAGATTTAACAGGAGATGCGCTAAACCGCCTACGGACCCTTTACACCCAATAAATCCGGATAACGCTTGGGGCCCTCGTATTACCGCTGCTGCTGGCACGAGGTTAGCAGCCCCTTATTCAACCGGTACCGTCATTGGTTCGTCCCGGTTAAAAGTAGTTTACACCCCGAGGGGCGTCTTCCTACACGCGGCGTCGCTCCTTCAGCCTTTCGGCCATTGAGGAATATTCTTGACTGCAGCCTCCCGTAGGAGTCTGGGCAGTTTCTCAGTCCCAGTGAGACGGGTCATGCTCTCACACCCGCTACCCGTCATCGCCTTGGTGGGCTTTTACCCCGCCAACAAGCTGATAGGCCATAGGCTCCTCCTGAAGCGTCGGAACTTTAAGTGGGAATGACTTATGTCCCCCCACTATTATCGAGTATTATCCCGAATTTCTCCGGGTTATTCTCGTCTTCAGGGTAGATTACCAATGTGTTACTCTCCCGTTTGCCGTGGGTCTAAACCCACTCGACTTGCATGCCTTAGACACGCCGCCAGCGTTCATCCTGAGCCAGGATCAAACTCTCTGAAAGTTTTTTGACAGGTTTACTTGTCCTGTAGTTTTTTACTTGGTTGTGCCAAGCGACATATTTCTTTTTTAAAGAGAAGTATATCAAAGGAATATTTGAAGATGTTAGAATCTCACAAATTTGGTTGTGTCCGTTTTTAGAACGAACAAATTGGCGCCTGCTAGCGCCAAAAATTAGATTGTTAAGTAGCAAGCAATTCAACCAAAAAACAGATCTTACAATCTGTTTTATACTGTAAGCGAAACTAAATTTAGGTTTGAATTGTTAGTTAAACATTGCTTTTTACCCAATATTTAAACGTAATTGTATATTAAACGTTTTTTTATTTATTGTCAAGAGAATTATGTGCTAATTAATAATTAAAAATTAATAATTAAAAATTGTTTAATATTAGTTATATTTTATATAATTATTATAAAATATGTTTACTTAATTTTTCGGGAATTTTTAAAATTAAATTTATTTTAAATTATTTCTTAGTATTTTGCACAGTTTTTACACTTAGTATGCACTTTTTTATTTAAAATCGAAAAAATGCTATAATAATATGGCAAGATAATTTAAAATAGCATTAAGTTTTATGAATAATGAAAATTTTGAAAAAGAAATTAAATTTCCAGACGGATTTTTGTGGGGAACTTCCACAAGCGCATATCAAATCGAGGGCGGAATTACGAATGATTGGAGTGAATGGGAGAAGTCAGAAGGCAGAAGTAAGAAGTTAGAAAAAAAAGGAAAGAATCCTAAAGATTATATATGTGGGAAGGCTTGTGATTCTTATAATAGATATAAGGAAGACTTGGATTTGGCGGTTTCGCTTAATTCAAACTCAATTCGCATTGGAATTGAATGGGCGCGGATTCAGCCGAAAAAAGATGTTTGGGATGTGGAGGCTATCAATCATTACCGTGATGTCTTGCAAGAAGCAAAAAAAAGGAACCTAAAAACCGTTGTAACTCTTTGGCATTGGACAAATCCGGTTTGGCTGGCAAGAGAGGGTGGCTGGACAAAAAAGAGCGCGGTGGAACATTATTTAAAATATGTTGATTTGATAATCGAAAATTTGGGCGGAAATATTGATTTTTGGGTTACATTGAATGAGCCGATGCTTTTTGCTAATTATAGTTATTTTCTTGGATACTTTCCACCAAATAAACATTCTTTTTTTAAATTTAAAAAAGCAACCAATAATTTGATAAAAGCCCATATCAAGGCTTATGAAAAAATTCATAATTTTTTTCCAAATGCAAATGTAAGCATCACAAATTTAAGCAATTATTTTGAGCCAGCAAGAAAGTGGTTTGCTCCGGAACAGTTATTTAAAAAGATTGTTGCGTATTATGGAATAAATAAATTTTTTAATAAAATAAATAATTATATAGATTTTATCGGCGTTGATTATTATCGCAGAATCAACTTGTCCCTGATACCGCCGTTTATAAAAAGAGATAAAGATAATATTACTGACATGGGTTGGGAAATATTTCCCGAAGGACTGTTTTATGTTTTAAAAGAATTAAGTAAATATAAAAAGCCGATCTATATTTTGGAAAATGGGCTGGCAGATGAAAGCGATAAAAAGCGTATGCAATTTATTAAAGATCATCTTTATTACGTGCACAAGGCGATATCAGAAGGCATTGACGTGCGCGGTTATTTTTATTGGTCGCTATTGGATAATTTTGAATGGGATAAAGGCTGGTCGCCGAAATTCGGTTTGTTCGCGGTTGACCGTGATACATTTGAGCGCAAGAAGCGACCAAGTGCGGATTTTTATGCGGAGATTTGTAGATCGAATAGTATAAAGTAAGAGTTATGTTTTAGTTTAAAGTTAAAAGTTATAAAGTATAAAGTTCATAAATTAAAAAACTTTTTACTTTACAACTTTTTACTTTACAACTTTTAACTCAATGTTCATCCTAATCGCCATCCTCTCCTACTCCATAAACGCCGGCATATATGTTGCTGACAAATTTTTGTTGTCAAAAAAAATCCACTCATCAATTACCTACGCATTCTTTGTCGGCATCTGGAGTATATTTAATTTTGTGCTTTTGTTTATTGACCCTTGGTTGCCAAATTTGCAAGAGCTTGGAATAGATTTGTTCGCCGGGTTTTTATTTTTGGGAACACTAGTTTTTTGGTACAAGGCTTTGCATCAATCTGAGGCTACGCGCGTCGTGCCGATAGTCGGCGCCCTGGTGCCGATATTTTCTTTTATTTTTTCTTTTATATTTTTTGGTGAAACATTGAGCGAGCGCCAGTTATTGGCGTTTGTAATATTGATAATGGGTGGGGTATTGATTTCCGTAAAGCATACCCGTTTTTATCGTATGAAGGAAGTTGGGGAAAGAGTCCGCGGAGTATTTGGCGATGTGCTTGGCCCCTTGCACGCGCGTTATCGCCCTACGCAACGACTAATAATAAACTCAATCGTATCTGCCTTGTTTTTTGCCGCTTACTATGTCATGATAAAATACGTTTATTCGACCCAGCCGTTTATCGGCGCTTTTGTCTGGTCGCGGCTTGGTTCTTTTTTGGGAGTGCTTATGATCCTTTTCGTGCCGGAGTGGCGCGCGCAAATTGTGAAACACCAAAAAGGGCAAAAAAGTCCGAAAAACATGGGTTTTTTTATTTCAGTCAGGCTTTTGGCTGCCATCGCTTTTATTATGCTGAATTGGGCAATTAGCATGGGCAATGTTGCCTTGATAAATTCTTTGCAAGGCACTCAATATGTTTTTTTAATTTTGCTTGTAATATTTCTGTCCACAAAGTTTCCTGATATTTTGGAGGAAGAGCTAGGCGGAGATGTAGTGTTGCAGAAGGTGATGGGAACGGTGATGATTGGGATTGGGTTGTATATGTTGGTGGTATAACACGAAAATAACGAATCAAGTACGAAAACAACGAATTATGTATTTAATTATTTTATTTTTATTTTTATATACTTTTTTGGCATATCGCCGCCTTGACTTAAGCGTTATGCTTTTTTTGTTTGCTTTGCCTAGCTATCAGGTTCGTTTTAATGTACTAGGTATTCCCATAACATTGCTTGAAGGCATGATTTTGATTTCATTTGCAATTTGGTTTTTGAAAAATTGGAAAGAGATATTTGAAAATCTAAAATCTAAAATTCAAAATCAAATCGAAAATCGAAAATCGAAAATCGAAAATTCCCACCGTTATCCCTTTGACACAAAAATAATTCTATTGCTCATAATTAGTTTTACCTCTATCGCCGTTGCCGGTTTTTCCAACTCCGCTTTCGGTGTATTCAAGACTTATTTTTTTGAGCCGATTTTGGTTTATATTTTAATTTTTAATGTCTTTAGTATAAACACGAATTTTACGAATGAGAAACGAATTTTACGAATCGCGAATATTGTTTTGCCGCTTGCTGTTTCTGCTTTATGTGTATCTGTTTATGCTATTCTACAGCGATTTGGAGTTCTATATTCTCCTGAGAATTTTTTACCTCGTGTAACCGGCACTTTTTTTTATCCAAATGCCGTTGGTCTGTATTTAGGACCGCTTGTACCGCTAATGATTGGTTGGGCTTTATTAAAAGAGAATGGTTTTAAAAAAATATTTTTTATTATAACAATCATTACTTCTCTTACGGCTATATTTTTTGCAAAATCCGAAGGTGCTATGATTGGTTTGTTGGTTGCGTTTATTGTAATGTTTGTATTTTGGATTTTTACAAAATTCAATTTTAATTTGTTGATTCCCAAGATGCTTGTCGCAATAATTTTTCTTTTTGTAATTGTAAGTCCGTTTATATTTCTAAAAATAATTCCAGAATACAAATATTTTAATTTTAAATCAGTCGCACTTAATTATGTTTCTGACAAAACAATGCTCAAGGATTTTTCTGGCGAGGTGCGCAAACAACAGTGGCGCGAGACTTGGCAGATGCTGACAAAGAGCCCGAAGAATTTTATATTTGGCGCGGGTTTGTCAGGTTATCAGACAAGCGTAAAACCATATCATCAAGATGGCATATTTTTTAATAAAGATAGAGAGGTTGATTTTCGGAATAAGATTGTTTGGTCAGGCGATGAATATAAACAAAAGCATTGGCGGCCGGTGGAGATATATATGTATCCGCATAACTTCATTCTAAATGTTTGGTCTGAGCTTGGGTTGTTCGGGGTGGTTTTAGTAGTTTGGATTATTTTTAAAAGTATTATGTATTTAGTATTAAGGATTAAGCAGAAAGATAATCTAGCTTTGTGCATATTGGGGGCATTTATTGTTATAATTGTTCATGGTCTAGTTGATGTGCCGTATTTTAAGAATGATTTGGCGGTGATGTTTTGGGTTTTGGTGGCGATGGTTGGGATGATTGATTTGGAGAATAAAAAAATATTATGACTGATATTGTGCTTCAAAAATATATATCAAATTCCGGACATTGTTCTCGGCGTCAGGCTGAAGAGCTTATTCGTGCTGGCGGAGTAAAAGTGAACGGCGAAACTGCAGAGTTGGGAAGAAAGGTTAGTGACATTGATACGGTTGAAATAAATGGAATAAAGATTATAAATCCTAAAGAAAAAATATTTATTGTTTTAAATAAACCCGTCGGTTATACTTGTACAAATCGGAGCTTTAAGGGTGAGAAAAATGTTTTTGAATTATTGCCTAGCGAATATAGAAATCTGCATGTTGTTGGGCGTCTGGACAAAAATAGCCGTGGTCTGGTATTATTGACTAATGACGGCGACTATACGCTAAGGGCTACGCATCCGCGGTATGAACATGAAAAGAGGTACATTGTCGATTTCCGATTTCCGATTTTAGATTTTAGATTTGAGGATATTATTAAAAAATTTAAAAAAGGGATTGATATTGGTGAAGGGGACGGGGTTGTGCGAGTGAAGGATATGAAGTATTTGGGTGATAATCGATTTGAAATAGTTTTGACTGAGGGGAAAAAAAGGCAGATTCGAAGGATGTTTAAAGTTGTTGGTACTGACGTTATTGATTTAAAAAGGATTGCTATTGGGGATATTGAGCTAGGGGATTTGGAAGATGGAAGTTGGAAAAAAATAAATCCTATACCATAAATCAAAAATCATAAATTACGGAAGGGTGGCTCGAGCTGGTTTAAGGCGTTGCTCTCGAAAAGCAATGGGGGTGCAAGCTCTCCGCGGGTTCGAATCCCGCCCCTTCCGCAGAATAAATTTACTTCAAGCATAGCTTATATGCAAAATCATAAAACAGAAAGCGTCAAAGTAAACACAATAATAATCTCAGACCTGCATCTTGGATCTGGTGCAAGCCAGCCGAAAAAGGTTTCGGAGATGTTGAAAAAATATTCTTTTGGAAAATTGGTTTTGCTTGGGGATATTTTTGATAGTTTGGATTTTCGAGGGTTATCAAAAGATTCTTGGGAGTTGATCGAGTATATTGGTAAAATATCCAAACATAAAAAGGTGCGCTGGGTCGAGGGTAACCATGATGCCGGTTTAGCAAGTATTTTTAGCGCGCTTTTGGGAGCGGAGATGCATAGCAAAGTGTATGCTTGGCACCATAATCAAGAAAAATATCTGGCGATTCACGGGCATCAGTTTGATCGGTTTTTGGTTGATAATTATTTTATCAGCAACCTTGTTTCCAGGGTTTACAATATTATTAAGAAGATAGATTATAAGCAGGTGATGAGCCGGTATATCAAAGAGAATAGCAAAGGCTGGCTACGATTATCGGACAAAGTTTCCAAAGCGGCATTGATATACGCAAGAGATCATCAGGCTGACTATGTGTTTTGTGGGCATACGCACAAAGCTTTGCAAAAACACAAGGGCGGAATAAAATATTATAATTGCGGATGTTGGACGGATGTGCCGTGTACCTATGTTGTGGTTGATGAGAATGGGGTGGAAATACGAGAATATTAATTTTTGTGGATTACGCATTTACTAATAACAACCTGTTTTCTTTCCTTTAAAAATAAATAAAAGGAAAGAAAACTTTGAAAGAAAATGATTTAGTATTTGTGTTATTTGTAGTAATTCGTAATTTGTAATCTTATGAAACTAAAAGATTTAAATAATAAAACAATCGCTTTGTTTGGTTTTGGTATTGAGAATCAGGCAATGTTAAAATATTTGTTGAAAGCAAAAGTTTCAGCACAGTTTGTGGTTTATGATTTAAGGTCTATGGATGATTTGAAAGATCGGATAAAAGAGTTTGAAAAGAAGAAAAATATTGTTTGGCTGTTTAATGGTGTTACTGATAAAAAACTTTTTGAAGCAACAATTGTTTTTCGTTCACCTGGTTGGCCTTTGTTTTGTCCGGTGGTAAAAAAGATGCAAGAGCTTTGCGCGACCATCAGTTCACCGATGCAGTTGTTTTGTGATTTGTGTCCGACAAAAAAATTGATCGGGATTACAGGTACCAAGGGCAAGGGGACCACTTCCTCTTTGATCGCAACGATTTTGAAAACTGCAGGCAAGTCCGTTTATTTAGGAGGCAATATCGGTGTTGCACCATTTCTTTTTTTAGATAAATTAAAAAAATCCGATTATGTAGTCTTGGAGCTTTCCAGTTTTCAGCTGGAAGATATGAAAGCGTCTTTTAGGGCCGCAGTGCTTACAAACTTTTCGCCAGAACATCTAAAGCCAGCAGATCCGAATAATCCCAATTTTCACAAAAATTTAGCAGAGTATTTTTTCGCTAAGCTAAATATTTTACGATACTTAAATAAAGACAGCCGTGCATTTGTAAATATTAATTTACAGAATAAATTTAATAATGCAAAATTAAAAAAAGAAATTGATGTTAGTAAAATAAATTATTTTAAGAAATCTGAATTACCTTCAAGGTTGGTCGGTGAGCATAATAAAGAAAATATTTCAGCAGCTGAAGAGTGTGTGAAATTTTTTGGGATTAGTCAGAAGCATATTACAAAAGCAGTGAAAGAGTTCACCGGGCTGGAACATCGGATTGAATTTGTTGCAAAGCAAGACGGCATAGCATATTATGACGACAGTTTTGCGACTATTTCGGATGCGACAATCATAGCTTTGAAATCTTTTCAAGAGCCGATTATTTTGATTGCGGGTGGGGCAGACAAGGGTAATGATTTTGACAGGTTGGCGCGAGAAATAAAAAAACGCGTTAAATTTTTAGTTCTCTTTGCGGGTGTTGCTATGCCGCGCATCAAAGAAGCATTGAAAAAAGTATCGTATGACAGTACTCGAATGATTGAAGTAAACAGCATGTCATCCGCAATCAAGGCGGTTCGAAGCCATGCTGTTTCCGGCGACATAATCTTACTTTCCCCGGCTTGTGCGAGTTTTGGGATATTTAAGAACTATAAGGAGCGAGGGGATATGTTTAAAAAAGAAGTTTTGGGGAAATAAGATTTACACATTTGTGTTTTATACAACCATCGTATTTGCTGATATTTTATGTTTCTTCTCATGGGGCGCATGGAAGATGCAGTCGCCCAAATCGAATAAACATAAAATATCAGCAAATACTTTTCTGTTTAAATAGCAGGTGAATTTTAGTTGTTTTAAATAATAATTTTTATTTTATGATCGGCGTTTTTGATTCTGGTTTTGGCGGACTTACCGTTTTGGAAGCTTTATTAAAAAAAATTCCGCAGTACGACTATCTGTATCTTGGCGATAATGCGCGCGCGCCTTATGGCGGTCGGTCGCAGGAAACGATATATGAATATACTCGGGAAGCGGTGGATTTTTTGTTTAGAGAGGGTTGTACTTTGGTTGTTTTGGCTTGCAACACGGCTTCGGCGCAGGCATTGCGAAAAATCCAGACAGAGTATTTGCCGAAAAAATATCCGGGACGAAACGTTTTGGGAGTAATTCGCCCGTTGGTTGAAGCGGTCGCGAATAATCAAAAAATAAAAAGAGTGGGAGTAATCGGTACGCGCGCGACCATTGAATCACAGGCATACGAACATGAGTTAAAAAAAATAAATCCCAATTTGGAAATATTCAGTCAAAGCGCGCCGCTTCTAGTTCCTTTGATTGAAGAGGGTTGGCAGAGCAAACCAGAAACAAAGCGGATTTTGAAAAAATATTTACAGCCATTAAAAATTAAACAAATCGATTCCTTGATTTTGGGCTGTACCCACTACCCGATTCTTTATGCCGATATTTGCCGTATCATGACAAGACGCTGCCAGGTGTATCATCCGGGAGAAATAATCGCCGACAGTTTGAAAAACTATATTGATCGTCATCCTAAGTATAAGATAAATGAAAGCAAAAATCCGCAAAGAATATTTTTTACATCTGATAGTTCAAGACGGTTTTTTGATTTTGCGAAAAAATTTGTTAAAGTGGAAATTGGTGATATTCGTAAAATAAGCATACAAACAAAATAATTAGCTAAATTTGGTTAAATTATTATAAAATAAGTAGTATGTCTATATTTTTCGCTGGGTATTGACAAAATATCATTTTTAGTTTAAAGTTACAAAGAAATTACTCAAAAAATGGGTATAGGTTTTATGTTAAATAAAATAGATTTAAATAATAGCTTCAATTTGTTACGTAATTTGTTGGAGCAAAAAAGAATTAACCAGAACGAGGCGCAGGTTTTAAGCGGTTTGGATGATTTTAATTTTCAAAAATTGTTCAGTGACTTTATTTATGAACGACGGAAAATAAATATTTTGGTTTGTGGTGGAGCGGGTTTTATCGGTTCGAATTTTATCCATTATATGTTAGAGAAATACCCAGGCTACAAGATCGTATGTTTTGATAAGTTGACATATGCTGGTAACCGCAACAATCACTTGGCAATTGAGCATTTGCCGAATTATCATTTTGTCCAAGGCGATATTACTGACTTGCCTCATTTACAGAACGTAATTTCAGAACAGCAAATTTCGCATATTATAAATTTTGCCGCTGAAACTCATGTCGACAGGTCTATCCATGGCGATAGTAAGGATTTTGTTTTGACAAATACTTTGGGTGCGCAAACGCTTTTGGAGGCAGTGCGAAAGCAAAAAATTGAAAAGTTTATTCATATTTCGACAGATGAGGTTTTTGGCGACACTGATTTTGACAGCAAAGAATTGTTTTCTGAAAATGATTTGTTCAAACCAAGCTCTCCATACGCGGCCGCTAAAGCCGGTGGCGATTTACTTTGTCGAGCTTATTTCAGGACGCACAAAACGCCGGTAATTGTTACGCATTGCTCAAACAACTATGGTCCTTTTCAATTTCCGGAAAAGATGATTCCTTTCTTTTTATTTAAATTAATGAAAGGCGATAAAGTACCGGTATATGGCGATGGTCGCAATATTCGCGATATGATCCACGTGCGCGATCATGTCCGCGCTTTGGATTTGCTCTTGCATAAAGGAAAGCCAGGCGAAGTGTATAATATCGGGTCTGACAATGAGCGGAGCAATATGGAAATTACGCGCATGATTTTGAAGATTGTCGGCAAAGACGAAAGCGCGATTAAATATGTCACTGACAGACCGGGACATGACAGGCGGTATGCGATAAATTCGGAAAAAATTCGCGCATTAGGCTGGGCTCCGGAATATACGAGCGAGCATTTTGAAAAAGGGTTGCGCGAAACCATCGAGTGGTATTTGAATAATCGCGCTTGGGTGGATGATTTATGGAGCAGGCAGAACGAGATGAACGGTTGGATGGATTCTTTTGCTGAGCGCTCGGCAAAACCTTTGTTTATCACTGATCAAAAATAATTTTTTAATTCAGATATCTAAAAAACCGCAATTTTGCGGTTTTTTATTTTTAATGACAAAACAATAAAAATGCGCTATACTAAGTATATAAGGATATGGCAATAGAAAAAAATAAAAATTGGATTCAATGTTGTTTTATTGCTGATTAAGCGTGTATTACGGGCTAAAGTCCGTTTTTTTATATGTAGTGGTTTTTTTCAAGATATTTTGTGGTTATTCCACATCCGTATCGGCCGAAAATAAATAATTGATTTTTATTAAATTAAGCTCAGCTCAGAAAAGGCGCAGAAGTAGAGAAATAGACATCAGTTAGATACACACATAAACATTCGAGTAGGTAATATGATCCGCTTCAAGCAGTAATTTAATAAAAATAAATTATTTATTTTCGGCCTAAGTCACAAAATATATCTAAGAACCTTGTAGTGTTATAATTAATAAAAAAAATAAATGTTTATTCTAAATAATAAATATCAAAAACTGGTAAAGCTTTTACATCTTGATAAACCTTTGGTGATTTTTGATATAGAAACGACCGGCCAGGGAATCAGCGTGGACAAGATTATTAAAATCGCTTACATAAAAATTTATGTTGATGGCAAAATTAAAAAAGCCGATTTTTTAATTGATCCGGAAATGCGGATTAACCCGGAGGCGATTGCCGTTCATGGCATTCGCAATCGCGTTGTAATCGGACAGCCGACATTCAAGGATCGGTCGCAGGAAATTTGGGAGATTTTTTATAATTGTTATTATAGCGGATTTAATATTATGAATTTTGATTTGCCGATTTTGCGCCGCGAATTCGCGCGCATCGGTATGGATTTTGATTATGACGTAAAACAGATTATCGATACGAAAGAATTGTTCCAATATATGGAGCCGCGGACTATTTCTATGGCATATTCATATTATTGCAATAAAGAATATTCAAAAGAACGCGATGCTTTGGCACAGACGGAAGCGGCAACGGAAATATTGATCAAACAGCTCGAGAAATACGCAGTGGCGCGGAATCGCGATTTTGTAAATCGCGTGCATCAGCCAAAGGATAATAATAACAATGATAATACGAATAAGTTTTATTGGGTGAACGGCGAGCCGTATTTTGCTTTTTCAAAATATATTAATCGTCCGATTACCGAGATTGTGAAAAAAGATCTGAATTTTTTGCTATGGCTGATTGAGTCCGATTATGGCGATGATACGAAAAATATTATTCGGCAGGTTTTGGATACGGCGGGAGTGGATTATAAGAAGGGGGATGGGAAATAGGTTCTAGTTTGTAAAATTGGAATTTCTTATTTATAATATACATTGAAGCATGTTTTAAGTTGCACCGTTTTTGCTGAAACTTTTGTTTTTATGTGCTGACAGAATTTGTGCATTTTTTAAAAAATTATGAAAATAATAAAATTAGGAATAATTTTTTAAAAAATTGCTACAATTATGTATGCACATAAAAACAAAAGTTTCAGCAAAAACTAGATTAAATATAATAAATGATTGATGATAAACAAAAACGAATAATAAGTCCGGAAAATGAGCTAGAGGACGATGTGCTGGATACCAGTTTGCGTCCAAAAAAACTTGATGAATATGTCGGGCAAGAAAAGGTAAAAGAGAATTTGCGGATATCCATGGAGGCGGCAAAGAGAAGGGGCGAAAGTCTTGAACATGCCTTACTTTATGGTGCTCCGGGCCTTGGCAAGACTACGCTTTCGCATATTATCGCGAATGAGATGGGTGTGAATATCAAAATTACATCTGGACCGGCAATCGAGAAAACAGGGGATTTGGCGGCGATACTTACCAATCTGCAAGAGGGTGATATTTTGTTCATTGACGAAATCCACCGCTTGAATAAAACGATTGAAGAGATTTTATATCCGGCCATGGAAGACTATGCTCTGGATATTATTATCGGTAAGGGACCATCGGCACGGACACTTCGGATTGATTTGCCGCATATTACGATTATCGGCGCGACTACTCGTATGAGTTTGCTTTCTGCTCCATTGCGCGATCGTTTTGGTTTGGTTTATCATTTGAATTTTTATGAGAATAATGATATTGAAACTATTGTTAAAAGATCGGCAAGGATTTTGAATATCGGGATCGATGATTTGGCGGCAAAAAAAATATCCGAGCGTTCGCGACGTACGCCGCGTGTTGCCAATCGGCTTTTGAAGCGGGTTCGCGATTACTGCGAAGTAAAAGGAGATGGAGCGATTGCAGAAGCAATTTGTCATGATGCTTTTACGATGCTTGAAGTGGATGAGCTTGGCCTTGATTGGATTGACCGAAAAATACTTGAAATAATTATCGATAAATTTAAGGGCGGACCGGTTGGTTTGAGTACAATCGCGGCGGCAACCGGCGAGGATATGTCTACTGTTGAAGAAGTATACGAACCGTATTTGATGCAATTGGGTTTTCTCGATCGTTCATCACGTGGGCGTATCGTAACCGATATTGCTTATAAGCATTTAGGAAAGAAGAAATTGTAATTTGAGATTTGAGAAAAATTTTTTATTCTGTCATTCCCGCGTAGGCGGGAATGACAAATTGAAAGATTTTTTTAAAAAATAGAATTTTTTTTAAGTTTCAATTTGCAATCTTAGGATGATTTAATAATATGTCTATCACAATCACATTAGAATTTTTTTTGTATATCTATTTGGCATTCATTGTTGTCTGGTTGATTTTTAATATTGTCGCAATATATCATTTATTAAAGTACGGCTTTAGAAATATTTTTACGTTTTTTGCAATTTTATTTATTGTATTTTGTTCTAGCGCGCTACTTAGTATTTCTGGAAACTTTGTAAAACAAATCGATTGGAGTCCGGAAATTAATTTGTTAAATAATTCTTTTGATATTTAAAATATGTTTTCAGTCCATAATCTACCAAACAAATTAAAAGACGAAGTGATTATCAAGGTAATCAGAAAAGATCTTTTTATTGTTGTGCAAAAAGTATTGTTTTTTATTTTACTAATAACATTGCCTATAATATTTTTTTATATATTTATTCTACCCAATGAAACTTTGATGAACGGCATAGCTAGCTACCCCTTGATTGTTCTGGGGGCAAGTGCGTATTATTTGTTTATTTGGGTATTTTTTGTTTTTTCTTTTGTTGATTATTATCTCGATGTTTGGATAATCACTTCCGAAAGAATTATTGATATAGAACAGCGCGGATTTTTTTCGCGAGTCGTATCCGAGCATAACTTATCAAAAGTTCAGGACGTAACCAGCGAGGTGCATGGATTTTTCCCGACAATTTTGCAGTACGGTGCTTGCCATGTCCAGACCGCAGGCGCAGTCCAGCGTTTTGATTTTAATGACGTTCCGCATCCGGAAAGGATTAGGAATTTGATTATTGGGTTGGTGGAGAAGAAGAAAGAGAAAAATATGCATAATGAGAAATTGTCTAATGAATAAAAAATACAACGTATCAGATTTTGATTTTGAATTGCCGGTGGAGCTAATCGCGCAAGAGCCGATAAATCCGCGAGACCACTCGCGGCTTTTGGTTTTGAATAAAAAGACGGGGAAAATTGAACATAAATATTTTTATGATATTTTGGATTATTTTAAAAAAGGGGATGTGATTGTGATGAATAATTCTAAAGTTTTTCCGGCTCGGTTGATTGGTAAAAAAGAAAAGACGGGAGGAAGGGTTGAAGTTTTTTTGCATAGACATATCCAGAATAAAAAATGGCAGTGTATTCTTGGCGGAAGAGGAATTAAAGAAGGTCTAGTTGTAAATATTGATGAGAAATTGTGCTGTGAAGTTAAGAAAAATAATCATGATGGAATCTGGGAGCTTGAATTTAACCTTGGGTATGACGACATGATGAAAATTGTTTACAAAGTCGGTATTACGCCATTACCTCCGTATATTAAGCGTATCGAAAAGAAAAAAGAAGATGTAAAAAGATATCAGACAGTATATGCTAATGATAAAAAGATCGGTTCGGTTGCAGCACCGACCGCCGGACTGCACTTTACGGATGATTTGATTGGCAAGCTAAAAAAGAAAGGTGTACAGTTTGAGTATGTTACACTGCATGTCGGTCTCGGGACTTTTGCACCGGTGAAAGTTGACGACATTGTACAACACAAAATGCATGCTGAGTGGGTGGAGATAGATAAGGGTACAGTAGAAAGATTAAGAAAAGCCAAAGAAAATAATAAGAGAATTATTGCTATTGGCACAACTACGGTTAGAACACTAGAATCCTTTGTTGATAAAATAATAAATCAAAAATCTGAAATCATAAATTTATCCGGTTGGGTAGATATTTTTGTTTATCCGGGATTTGAGTTTAAGATTGTTGATGCGATGATTACTAATTTTCATTTGCCGAAATCGACTTTATTAATGCTTATTTCTGCTTTGGCTGGGAAAGAAAATATTGATAGGACTTATGGGATTGCGATACAAAATAAATATAGATTTTTTAGTTATGGTGATGCGATGCTGATTTATTGAATTTTCGTTATTCAAAAATATTTTTCAACTAGCCCGTTCCGTAAAGGCTTAAATTAGTTATTCTCTCGCTGTGGAACTCGACTTTTTTCTTTAATATTTTTTTTGGAAGCGTCTCAAACAGTCCTCGCTTCGATAATAACTAATTTAAGCCTTTACTGCACTATCTTTAGGTATCTTTAAATAGTTTTTTAGCTATATTGACTTTTTAAAAATTTTGGGTTATATTAGAACCAGTAAATTAAAAATATTAAATTTTTTTAGATTTCATGATTAAAGTTTGGCCATTCCAATTGATTGCAACTCTCTAAATCGTAAATCAAAAAAGCAAAATATGTCAGTACCAAGTTCAAGAAACACATCCAGTTCATCAGGAAGACGACGTTCTCATCACGCACTTAAACAAACTGTTTTAAAGGTATGTCCAACATGCAAAAAGGCGGTAGCTGCGCACGAAGTTTGCGCTTTCTGTGGTCAATACAAAGGACGTGAAGTTGTTAAAATTAAAGAAAAGAAAACGAAGAGCGCTTAGTTTAGCGCTTTTTGTTTTTTAAAGAATTTTTTAGTAATTAATCATTTTAATATAAATAAGACATAAGTTAATTAGTTAATTAGTGAATTAGGTAATTTTTATCTAATTCACTAATTAACTAATTAACTAACTAACTAATAAATATGTCCAATCGTCATTTAGCACGTACAATCGCAATGCAGTCGCTTTTTTTGTGGGATTTTAATGGCAAGCAAAATGTAAATATTGAGCAAGCGATCAAAGATGTTTTTGCAAATTTTGCGCCACAATTTAATGATCAAGGTTTTGTTCAGGGCGTTATTGCCGGTACCATGGAGCATATTGACGAGATAGATGGATATATAACAAAGTATGCAACTGAATGGCCGCTTGACCAAATAACCATTGTTGATAGGAATATATTGCGTATCGGCGTTTATGAATTATTATTTAATGATGATATTCCCGCCAAAGTCGCGATTAACGAAGCGATTGAGATTGCTAAAACATTCGGCTCTGAGGCATCGGGCAAGTTTGTTAATGGTGTGTTGGGGGCGATTTATAAGGATTTGGAGAAAAAAGGAGAATAAAGTTAATGAATTAAAATAGAAAATACGTGTTTGTTTTATATATAACCATCGTATTTGCTGATATTTTATGTTTCTTCTCATGGGGCGTATGGAAAGTGAGCTCGCCCAAATCGAATAAACATAAAATATCAGCAAATACTTTTTGTATTAAATGACAGGTGCGTAAGTAGTATAATAAATAAATTATTGCTGAATTATTTCATTGTTTCACAAGCATATTTGAAACAATGTAACAATCGAGCAATGGAAAAAAATGAAAGAATTTTCTAAATTGGAAAAAAAAATCGGAATTACATTTCTAAACGAGAATTATATCAAGCAAGCCGTAGTTCATCGTTCATATATTAATGAACATCCGCAATTTGAGCTTGGGCATAACGAACGTTTGGAATTTTTGGGCGATGCGGTTTTGGAGATTGTGGTAACGGAATTTTTATTTTTAAATTATCCAAAAACACCCGAAGGAGATTTGACGAATTGGCGCGCCAGCCTGGTGAATTCAAAGATGTTGTCCTTGATCGCTCAGGAAATCGGATTGGAAAAATATTTGTACTTGTCGCGCGGGGAAGCTAAAGACGACAATTCAAAAGCGCGGCAATATATTCTTGCCAATGCGGTTGAGGCATTGATCGGCGGAATTTATCTTGATCAAGGAATCGAAGCGGCGAAAAAGTTTGTTACCAAGTTTATGCTTTCGAAATTGGATAATATTTTATCAAACAAATTGTTCATGGATCCAAAGTCTCGGTTCCAGGAAAAATCTCAAGAAATTCACAAGACTACTCCGCACTACAAGGTATTGAAAGAAAGCGGCCCTGATCATGAAAAAACATTCGAAGTCGGATTATTTTTGGGAGAAGAGCTTATCAGTAAAGGCAAGGGCACATCAAAGCAAGAAGCGCAGGTGGATGCGGCTGAGCGCGGGATTAAGAAGATGGAATGGTGAAGTAATTTTCGATTGACGGTTGACGATTTTTGAATATAAAACTTTAAAAACTCGGTTTGTAAAATTTCCGAGTTTTGTTTTTTTTGGTTTTTAAACTTATTTCGTAGATATTTCACATCCGTATCGGCCGAAAATAAATAATTGATTTTTATTAAATTAAGCTCAGCTCAGAAAAAGCGCAAAGACTGAGAATTAAATATCAGTTAGATGCACACATAAACATTCGAGCAGGTAATATTATCTGCTTCAAGCAGTAATTTAATAAAAATCAATTATTTATTTTCAGCCTAAGTTACAAAGCATATTGAAGAACCGTTTTTGATGACTTTTAAAAAGTTTTATGCTACTATTAAGATAATACTTAATACTTAATACTCCAAACCTATGAACGTAAAAGAATTATTTGTTTTAGCCGCTAATCGCGGAGCATCTGATTTGCACTTGGTAGCCGGCTTGCCGCCTGTTTTAAGGATTGATGGCGAGCTTGAATATATTGATGGCGAAAAAGTGCTGACCTCCAAAGAGCTTAATGCCATGGCTGACAGCTTGCTTGATCCGAGTAAGAAAGAACGTTTTGCGGCATCGCGCGAGTTGGATGTCGGTTTCGCGATTGATAATTACCGCTATCGTGTTAATCTGCATTATGAAAGAGGTAATATCGGAATTGTGGCCAGAGTTATTAATGAAAAAATTCAAAGCCTGGAAGAATTGGGTATGCCAAAAGTGGTTTATAATCTTTTGGGTTTAAAGCAAGGCTTGATCCTTTTAACCGGGCCGACCGGATGCGGCAAGTCTACCACTTTGGCGGCAATGGTGGAATATATCAATAATAATCGTTTTTGCAATATTATTACGCTTGAGGATCCGATTGAATATTTATTTAAATCAAAAAAAAGTATTGTTATCCAACGACAACTTGGGAGCGATATGCTTTCTTTTTCCGAAGGCTTGAAGCACGCTTTGCGCCAAGATCCAAATGTTATTATGGTTGGTGAGATGCGCGATTTGGAAACGATTGCCACTACAATTACCTTGGCGGAAACCGGGCATTTGGTATTAGCGACACTGCACACCTATAACGCCGCGCAAACTATTGACCGCATTATTGATACTTTTCCGCCGCATCAGCAAAACCAGATTAGGATGCAAGTATCCATGGTTTTGGCTAGTGTTATTTCGCAGCGCTTGTTGCCAAAAATTGAGGGCGGGCGCGTAGCCGCGCGGGAACTTTTGATTAATTCTCCGGCAGTTGCGAACTTGATTAGGGAAAACAAGATTGCTCAGATAAAAACCGTTATAGAAACCTGCTCAAAAGAAGGCATGATGAGTATTGATCAGGATTTACAGCGCTTGTATAAAGAAAAACTGATAACCAAGGAAGTGGCACAATCGCAGATGGATAATCCGGAGTTGTTGGAAAAATTTAAATAAATGAATAATCTGTGGAAGAAATGTGATTTACTAGGGAAAAGCAAGCTTAGCTAAAAATTTTGTACAAAGAAATATATTTATAAAATTGCTAATATTTAATAAATATTAGCAATTTTTATTTATTTATTAATTATTGGTATTTTTTCTTGACATAAAATAAAATTACTGTATAATAAAAATTACGTTTTGATAGATATTAATATCAAAATTATCTATGACTAGTGAATTAAAATTTAAAACCAAAAGTGGTTGATATCCGGCTTATTTATGTGTTGTCAACCGCTCACGCGGTTTTTTTGTTTTTAGGCCAAGTTTGGAAATTTTAAAAATCTAAAAATCAATTTGAATATTATAAATATTTATTTGTAGTATTTAAATATAATTCGTAGATTTGAATTATAATGATGGACTTTAACAACTTAATATAAGCACACTGATGCGACATAACGAGGAGCGTCAGTTGCTAGCAAAAAAACCAATGAATTTTTATCAGTTATGCAATTTCAGATAAAAATTTAGCTTGACGAATCAAGCAAATTACACATTTTTAGATAAAATCAAAAATGTGGGAAAATCACATTAAGAGTATATGGCGGATGCCTTGACATAAGAGAACGATGAAGGACGTAGCAGCCTGCGATAAGCTTCGGTGAGGTGGCAAGCAACCCTTGACCCGAAGATTTCCGAATGGGGAAACCTCCCCGGTTGTAGACCGGGGGTCCGCTGGCTGAACACATAAGCCAGTGAGACGATTACCCGGTGAATTGAAACATCTTAGTAGCCGGAGGAAAAGAAAAAAAGCCTGAGCAATCAGGAATATTCCGTGAGTAGTGGCGAGCGAAAACGGAGGAGTCTAAACCGATTTAACCGCGTCGCGTGGTGCACTTGTGCATTTTACGCGACAGAAGGATTCAGGTCCATATGTTTTTTCGGTGTTGCAAGAATATGCTTTCATTTCCTGTATTAAATGGGGCAGAGACATAACAATAACATCCCTAGTTGAAGCGAGCTGGAAAGCTCCGCCAGAGAAGGTGAAAGCCCTGTAACAGCAAAAGGGGTTATTGCTCTGCGGCATATCTCTTAAGTACTGCGGGACTCGTGAAATCCCGTGGGAAGCCGGGTCGACTATGACCCAAGACTAAATATCTCTTATGATCGATAGTGAACAAGTACCGTGAGGGAAAGGTGAAAAGCAGCCCGGTGAGGGCGGTGAAATAGTACCTGAAACCATATACTTACAAGGAGTTGGAGCCCCGGTTCGCCGGGGTGACAGCGTGCCTATTGAAGAATGAGCCAACGAGTTTGTTCTATGTGGCTTGACTAAGTTCCGTTTGGAATGGAGTCGAAGTGAAAGCGAGGGTTAATAGCCCGTATCCACTTATTTTGCAGATACCAGGCCTTCTGGTGGCTGCAAAATAACGTGGAATGTCGCATGGACAAGACCCGAAGCCGGGTGATCTAGCCATGGCCAGGTTGAAGTAGTACGAAAGTACTATGGAGGACCGAACCCACAAGCCGTTCAATACTTGGGGATGAGCTGTGGCTGGCGGAGAAATTCCAATCGAACTCGGCAATAGCTGGTTCTCCTCGAAATAGCTTTAGGGCTAGCGTCGGATGCTGACTACTGGGGGTAGAGCACTGAATGAGACAGGGGCCGCAAGGTACCCTTCTTAACCAAACTCCGAATACCAGTAGGTGAAGTCCGGCAGTCAGACTATGGGGGCTAAGCTTCATCAGTCAAAAGGGAAACAGCCCAGACCGCAATCTAAGGTCCCAAAATATATGCTAAGTGTAAAAGGTGGTGTCGCGACTGCGACAACTAGGAGGTTGGCTTAGAAGCAGCCATCCTTTAAAGATAGCGTAATAGCTCACTAGTCTAGTTGTCTCGCGCCGAAAATGTACCGGGGCTAAGCATATTACCGAAGATGCGGGCCAGCTATGCTGGTAGACACGAAGAAAACGAAAAATTACGAAAAAAACGAAAAATATTAGTTTCGTTACTTTCGTTTAATTTCGTTAAGTTTCGTGTTTACCAGCATAGCTGGCGGTAGAGGAGCATTCTATACGCGCAGAAGCCGAATTGTGAAGTTTGGTGGAGCTTATAGAAGAGAGAATGTTGGCATGAGTAGCAAAAAGGCGGGTGAGAACCCCGCCCACCGTAAGTCTCAGGGTTCCTGGGCAACGTAAATCGTCCCAGGGTTAGTCGGTCCTAAGGCGAGGCCTCTGTAGTGGGGGCGTAGTCGATGGATTAGCTGGTCAATATTCCAGCACTGCTGCAGTTTTCCGATGGGGAGACGCAGTTCTAGAGTTTATACGTGCTATGGTATGTACGTTGTTTGTTTTAAAGCGCGATCCAGGCAAATCCGGATCAACAGCGCGGAGAAATCGACTAAAGATGAAGCCTCGGCGGATTCAAATAAGCAAAAGAGCTGCCTAGAAAAACCTCTAGGGCTAAGGCTGCAGCAACCGTACCGCAAACCAACACAGGTAGACGAGGCGAGTAGCCTCAGGTGAACGAGAGAATCTTCGTTAAGGAACTCGGCAAAACAGCGGCCGTAATTTAGAGATAAGGCCTGCCCATAGCAATATGGGCCGCAGCTAAAGAAGCCCGAGCGACTGTTTATCAAAAACACAGCTCCCTGCTAACTCGTAAGAGGATGTATAGGGGGTGACGCCTGGCCAGTGTCCGAACGTTAAGGGGAGAGGTTAGACCTTCGGGTTGAAGCTTTGAACTGAAGCGCGGATGAACGCCGGCCGTAACTATAACGGTCCTAAGGTAGCGAAATTCCTTGTCAGGTAAGTTCTGACCTGCACGAATGGCGTAACGACTTGGGTACTGTCTCAACGAAGAACTCGGCGAAATTGCAAGACGAGTAAAGATGCTCGTTAACCATAGCTGGACGAAAAGACCCCGTGAAGCTTTACTATAGCTTAATATTGGGTTATGACTATGCATGTTCAGAATAGGTGGGAGCCGCAAGGCAACAGTGAGATACCACCCTTGTATATTTGTAACCCTAACCCTCAGGCCTTGAATCAGGTCAGGGGACAGTATTTGGTGGGTAGTTTGTCTGGGGCGGATGCCTCCCAAAGAGTAACGGAGGCGTTTACAAAGGTTGGCTATCCCGGAATGGAAACCCGGGAGATAGTGTAAAGGCAAAAGCCAGCTTTACTGCAAGACCAGCAAGTCGAGCAGTTGCGAAAGCAGAACTTAGTGATCCGACCGTTCGATATAGGACGGCGGAAGCTCATCGGATAAAAGCTACTCCGGGGATAACAGGCTAGTCACGCCCAAGCGTCCACAGCGACGGCGTGGTTCGGCACCTCGATGTCGGCTCGTCGCATCCTGGGGGTGAAGAAGCTCCCAAGGGTTGGGCTGTTCGCCCATTAAAGCGGCACGCGAGCTGGGTTCAGACCGTCGTAAGACAGGTCGGTCTCCTATCCACTATGGTCGTGGAAACTTGAGAAGGCTCTTCCCTAGTACGAGAGGACCGGGAAGGACGAAGCTCTAGTGTGCCGGCTGTCCCACCAGGGGCATTGCCGGGTAGCTACCTTCGGTTTGGATAAGCGCTGAAGGCATATAAGCGCGAAGCCGTCTTCAAGATTAGGTTTCATAGAGTCGTCGGAGAACACGACGTTAATAGGCTCTAGGTGTAAGTGCAGTAATGCATTCAGCCGAGGAGTACTAATCACTCAAATGATTTTCCCACATTTTTGGTTTTAAATATACCCACAAATCTACAAATCTGCTACAAATATACAAATAATGTGAAATATATTTAAATATTTGCCGTATTTGTATTAAATTTGTAGATTTGTGGGAAATAAAGACATCATTGTTCTGGTGGTTCTAGCGAAGGGGTCACACCTGATCCCATCCCGAACTCAGAAGTTAAGCCCTTCAGCGCCGATGATACTTGGGCCCGTGCCCTGGGAAAGTAGGTCGCCGCCAGAACAATGGTGTTTTTTTGTACTTAATTTTTTGTATGATATAATTATATTGCTAACAAACTTGCTTAATACAACCTGTTTTCTTGTCTTTTATTTATTTTTATCTCCTTGCAATGCCTCTATAACAAAATACAATAAAGATGCTGCTTCCCGACAAAAATAAATAAAAGACAAGAAAACTTTGAAGCACATAATTTTTTAATTTTTATGAATATAAAAGAAGAAGACAGTTATCCTAAAAAAAATCAAAAATCGCATTCGAGCGGCATCCTTTCGGTTGGGTTGGCGCTTTTTGGTAATGGTTTAATTACTATTTTAAAATTTGTTGGTTTTTTTATTTCTGGATCAAGTGTTTTGTTTTCCGAAGCTATCCATAGTTTTGCCGATACTGCCAATCAATCATTACTATTGATCGGAATATATAAATCCAGAAGATTGCCAGACCGCGAAGCGGCTTATGGCTATGGTCAAGAACGATTTTTTTGGGCATTAATTTCGGCTTGCGGTATATTTTTTGTTGGTGCTGGCGTTACTTTGTATCATGGCATAATGTCTTTTACTCATGACCAAGAATTTACTTCGTTATTTTTAATTATCGTGTTGTTGCTTATTTCATTTGTCGTTGAATTTATTACTTTTCTTGTTGCTATTCGAGAATTATTAAAAGATAATAAAAATAAATCAATTTCTTATATTCTTCATCGTGGAAACCCGACGACACTGGCCGTAATATTTGAAGATGGCGTAGCCGTACTTGGTGTTATAATTGCTTTTATTAGCATAGTCTTGTCAAAATTAACCGGTTGGCATTATTGGGATGGCATAGGTTCTGTTGTTATCGGATTACTTCTAGGTGTTGTTGCCCTGGTTTTAATAAATAAAAATCGTAAATATTTACTTGGACGAACAATGCCACGCGCGATGTCTGAAGAAGTTTTGGATGTGCTTCGTTCTGACTCAGCTGTAGAAAAAATATATGACTTCAAATCATCAACAATTGGTCTGTCAAAATATCGTATCAAGTGTGAAATCGAATTCAATGGTTCAGCTTTGCTTAAAAAAGCTTATCAAGATGGTTCACTAAAAGATGAGTATGAGAGGATTAACGGCGACTACGACGAATTTTTAAAATTTTGTGTCGATTTTGCCGACCGTATTCCTCGTCTAATCGGCAGTCGCATTGATACGCTTGAAAAAAAGATACAGACTGAAGTGCCGGAAGTGGAACATTTGGATATTGAGTTGAATTAATAAGAACGATAAAAATAGTTTGTGGATAACCTTAAGATTGGAAGAAAATAATTGACATTAATTAATAGATATATTCACTAATATTAAATACTATTTATATAGTATTTTTTATTTTGCAGAAATAGTCTTGACAGTATTTTTATTTATGATATTATATAGGTATCAGTAAACGTAGTTGTTCTTTATAAAATAATTTTGAATGAGAAAAAATATTTGCTGAATTGAATTTTCAATCCAGCATCTCATCCCTCATCCCTCATCCCTCATCCCCGACCCTTCTCCCTTCTCCCTTCTCCCTTCTCCCTTCTCCCACTTTCATCTTTTCTCTTCATTTTCTCATTCTCGCTCTTTTTTAACACCCTGGATACAAATATTTGTATCCTCTCTTTTTACAAAATTGTTTAATATATTAATTCTTAATTCTTAATTCTTAATTCTTAATTCTTAATTCTTAATTCTTAATTCTTAATTCTTAATTCTTAATTCTTAATTCTTAATTCTTAATTCTTAATTCTAACTTCTAACTTCTAACTTCTAACTTCTAACTTCAAAAACATGGACATCAGTATCCTAAAAAAAATTGGTCTAAACGAAAAAGAAATCAAAATCTATTTGAGTCTGCTTGAATATGGCGCGATATCTGTCCGCGGTCTTGCGGATATAACCGAGATTAATCGCGGAACGGTTTATGATATATTAAAAAAATTACAGGATCAAGGATTGGTTACTTATTATCATGTCGGCAGTAAGCAAAAGTTTGTTGCGGAAAATCCGGAAAAGATTTTGCTGGTTTTAAAAAATCAAGAAGAAGAGATTAAAAAAACCCGTGAATATTTTAAAGATATATTACCGGAATTAAAAGCGTTGCAGGGCAAAGAAGAAACAAAGCCGACAACAAAGTTTTATGAAGGACGGACTGGGATAAAAACGATTCTTGATGACGTTCTTGAGTCTTTGGATAATGAAAAAATCAAAGAGTATTATATATATTCCGCAACGAAAGCAAGTAACGATATATACAACGCTTATCCAAACTTTACAAAGGATCGGATAAAAAAGAAGATTAATGTAAAAGCAATCTCACTTGCTAAGGGCGGAGGACTTTCCGGGCTGGACGAGCGCAAGTGGCTTGGGACAGAGGATGAATCTGCGACATTTATTATTATATACAAAGACAAAGTCGCATATATTTCGCGCGATACGCGCGATACACCAGTCGGAGTTATTATTGAAAATAAAGATATTTATAATACGCAAAAAATTATTTTTATGCGTTTGTGGGGTTTGTTAAAATCCGAAAACCAAAAATAATTAAATAAAAAAGGAGGTATTAATGGAAGCATTAGATACGATTAATAAGGAAGAAGAAATAAAGGCAAAGGTAATTGCTCTTTTTAAACAATATAAAATACTTAAAACATTATCCCCGGGTCAGGTTTGTGATGCTGTAGGCATATTTGATGACGAAGTTATGCTTGAACAAATTTTAAAAAAGACAAACGATTATCGAATAATTTTAATACTCGGAGTGTTTGTTGGGAACTTGGAATTTGCAAAAATCGCATGTAGGCGAGCCCTTAATGAAGAACATGGAAATGAATATGCTCAGGAATTGATTTGTGAAATTATGAAGTTTTCAATTTTTGAGGAACCGCTTTGGGATTATGTATTAAGAATAAAAAGAAGACAACACTGACTATCTATAAAAAAACAGGATATAAAAATCCTGTTTTTAATTTTGTAAACAAAAAAAACAAGAAATAATCTTGCTTTTTTGCAGATACGAAATTTTTGAGCTATTTTATGATATGAAAGCCGAGAACATTACGATCGTAAATCCTCCCAGACAAAAACCAATAAATAGCGCCCAAAAAATAATTGAGTATGGGTCTGTTTTTTTCATAAGTTTTTATAAAAAGTTATTAAGTTTTAATATATCTATATTATACAATAATTTTCGAAAATAGGAAAGGATTTTTTGTGGAAAAGTAAAATCTTTGTTTCGAAATTTATAAAACCTATACGAAAGACTAATAAAATGCTACTATTTTAGATAGATAGAATAATTCTAATACTATAAATAATAAAAATATTATGTCGAAAAATTTAAAAAAAATACAACAAGATTTGCCGCATAACATGATTAGGGATATTTATGAACAGCCGGGAATAATTAAAAACTTGATCGAAGAGCATGTTGATGTTAAAAAGAAAAAAATATTGTTTAAAGATTTTGGAATCGATGACGGAAAAATGAAAAAAATCAATCGGATTGTTTTTCTTGCTTGTGGCAGTTCTTATCATGCCTCACTTATCGGAAGATATGCGCTAGCTCAGTATGCGGAGATTGAAAGCGAAGTTGAGTTTGCCGATGAGTTTGTTAGTCGCAAGGCCAAAGTGGATAGCAAGACTTTGATAATCGCAGTTAGCCAATCGGGCGAAACTGGAGACGTAAATAAAGCAGTTAAAATGGCAAAAAAACAAAAAGCAACAATAATTAGCATGACAAACGGGATTGACTCGACACTTGATAAACAAAGCAACTATACAATATTCAATCAAGCTGGAAAAGAGCTGGCGCTTGCCGCGACAAAAACCTTTACTTCGCAATTATTGTTAATGACATTGTTTGCTATTTTTTTGGGACAGCAGTTTCAAAAAACAAAACAAAAAGAAGTTGTAAGAATTGTAAACGAAATAATTAAATTACCAAAAAAAATCGATTTAGTTCTAAAACAAAATATAAATTTGCAGATAATTGCGAATAAATACTATAAATTGGATAATATATTGGTATTAGGAAAATATTATCAATATCCGCTGGCCCTTGAAGCGGCTTTAAAACTAAAGGAGACCACCTATATGCATGGCGAAGGCTTTGCGGCGGGTGAGTTTTCTCATGGACCATTGGCTATTTGCGATAAGAATCGGCCATGTTTATTTTTTGTACCGCAAGGCAACGACTATGATGAAATGAAAGCACTTATCAAGCGCGTAAAAGATTTGAAGCGAAAAGCGATTTGTGTAACCAACGTCGGCAATCGGCAGTTAATCAAATCGGCAGACACAGTTGTTTTTGTTCCGAAAACTTTGGATTTATTTTTTCCTTTATTAGCAGTAGTCTCAATTCAAATTTTGGCATATCACATTACTTTGCTAAAAGGAATAAATCCGGATAAGCCGCGGTTTTTGAGTAAGTTTGTTAAGTAATAAGTAATGTAAATCTTTTTTTGTTATTCCCGCCTCCGCGGGAATGACAAAAGAGTTTTACTTATATAATTGTCAGAAAAATATAACTAGTATGCGTCAAATAGCCGACTTCCACATCCATTCAAAATATTCACGGGCTTGTTCCCGTGATTTAACATTGGTAAATATTGATGCGATGTGTCGGAGAAAGGGCGTGGATATAATTGGGACAGGGGACTTTACTTATCCGGCTTGGTTTAAGTCTATCCAAGAAGAATTGCAAAAAATTTCCCCCACCCCTAGCCCCTCCCCAAGTTTGGGGAGGGAAAATTTGTCGGATGGAGAACTGTATGTTCTGAGAAATGCTGTAGATGATAAGATAAAATTTATTTTGACCAGCGAAGTCGCCTTGATATATAAAAAAAACAACAAGTGCCGAAGAGTGCATATGGTTATTCATGCGCCGAATATAGAGGCGGTGGCAGAATTAAATAAACAGCTAGACAAAAACTATAATATTCGCAGTGACGGAAGGCCGATTTTGGGGATGAGCATCGAAAAGCTGTGCGAGATTTGTTTTGCGATTCATCCGAAATTTTTAATCTATCCGGCGCATATTTGGACACCGTGGTTTGCCATATTTGGTTCCAAGTCCGGATTTGATTCTTGGGAAGAAGCCTTTGGCGAATACGCCGACAAGATATTTGCATACGAAACTGGACTTTCGAGCGACCCGGAAATGAATTGGCGTGTTTCAGGTTTGGATAAATTTACGTTACTTTCCAATTCTGATGCGCACAGTTTATCAAATATTGCGCGTGAGGCAAATGTGTTTGAGTTGGCAAGGATTGATTATAATGAAATATATAACGTGATTACAAAAAATGACACGCAAAAATCATTTTTAGACTACACTATCGAATTTTATCCCGAAGAAGGCATGTATCATTTTGACGGTCATCGTGATTGCGGATTTTCTTCAAGCGGCGATGAAACTAAAAGATTGAAATGTATTTGTCCAAAATGCAAAAAACCTTTGATTCTTGGAGTTGATTATCGCGTTAGTGAATTGGCCGACAATCAGCAAGGACGTAAATCAAAAGGAAGCAATGGATTTAAAAAAGTTGTTGGTCTAGAAAAAATAATTGCCGAGGCCTTGAATATAAAAAATCGTAATTCAAAAAAGGTGCAGTCTATTTACAATGAAATGATAAACACCTTGGGTTCGGAATTGAAAATATTGATTGATTTGCCGATTGCAGAGATTCAATCGGCCGCATTGCCGAGTATTGCCTTGGGAATAGAAAGAGCACGTTCGGGTAATCTGATAATCCAACCGGGGTTTGATGGGCAGTATGGGGTGGTGAAGATTTTTAGTGAGGAGGAGAAGGTGGTACAGAAGAAGATGTTATAGAAAATATTTGAAAAAATAATCCATGATTTAAAATAAAAAAAGCCGATATTATAAAAAATATCGGTTTTAATTTTGTGTTAACTATAATATGGTATATTAAAAACAGGAATAATATATTAAAATATTTATTTAATATTAGCAGATAAATTAAATTAGTATAATTATTAGCCAAAAACCCTTGACAAGATGTTAAATGTGTGATACACTCTTAAATCAATTAATTTTGATTACCGCTTTAAACGGGTCAGGCACGACAAGCATGGGGATTTTCTCGTTTGGGTTTTTTTGGTTCTAGGACTAAGAAACTACAAACGAAAATTTCTTGCCTAACCCGCTTAAGGCGGTTTTTTTATGATAACAAATCTACAAATCAATCACAAATATACAAATATTTACAGTATTAATTAGTGATCAATTTTTCTTCTGTTGAGGTTCCGGTTTTTTTCTCCATCCCAACCAAACAAACCTCTTGCCAAGGAACATAGTGTGATTTGAAGCGGGTTTTTTTGATATAGTCTTCGTCGGTTATTTCGGTTTTGTCTTTGATATCGGCCGGAGGATTGTCTTTTGAATAAATTATTTCATAATCAAAATATGCATCAGCGCCGTTATGGGCGTGTTCGGTGCATTTTTTTTCGCCTGGTTTCAGGTCAACAGTTTCGATAATTTTTGTCGGTCCGGGTTTGACTATTTTATAGATAGTCGGATATGTATGCGTAGCGACGCGGCCGTCGGGCGTGCCCCAAAAATCAAAATAAAGATTATCACCGTCGATTCGCGATTGGATTAGTATATGATTTTTTGTGTCATTCACAAAACGATAATCCGGCCATGGATCATAAATAGTCGCATCGGTTCCGGCCGGTTCGTAATAAGAAACTCGGTAAGAATGGTTCCTGCGCATCGTTACTGGCAGGCCGGATTCGATCGTGCCGCGGAATACAGTTGTGCCGATTTGGCAAAGACCGCCGCCATACTCTGGTACTGTCTTATTATCTTTGATAACCAGCTCAGGCAGATAGCCGGCTGCTTTGTCTATGTTCCCCAAAGTTTTTAAAAGAGAAAACTCTTCGCCCGGGGTGATGAGCGTGCCGTTAACAGTGGCCGCGCCGACCGCTATATTGTGACGGCGATTTTTCGGCGAACCGGAAAAATTCGAATGTCCTGTGCCGATTATTTCGTTGATTCCAAATTCATTAATCGAATCGGCATTGAAAGGGCTTTTTTTGGAAGTTACAATTAGCTCTACATCAGTCGAGCTTGCAAAAAGCAGGGTTTTTTCAAGCAAATCGGCACTGGCAGAGGCATCCAAGATTGTTCCTTCGCGCGCGATTTGAAATTCTTTTACCTTGCCGTCCGTAACTTCAAACTTTGGGTCTATCGGTTCGATATTTATTTTGGGTGCAATAGTTTTTTCCAAATAATCCGTGGTGGTAGCCAGGTCTAGTCCGACCGCGATCTCGTTGTTTATTTTTTTTAGCGTTAACCAGGGCAGGACGCGATTTTTATCCATTAGCCATTCATTGTTTTGATGCCGCAGGGTAAAGGGCAGGCGGTTGAGCAGGCGGTTGGCCTTGGCATTGATATTCAAGCAATCAGCAACCAATATTTCAGGGTAGCTGGCATTGACGGCTAATGGTATTTTGGAATTATCAAGATTGCTTAAATTATTTTTCAGGTCGATAAGTGCCTTTTTAAAATCCAGAACTTGCCCGTATTCTTCTTTTACGATATCAAAGCTTGTATTACTATTGTCTGTTTTGGATATTAATTTTGCGTCTTTAGCCGGAGTGGAAAAATGTGAAAAATTATCGTTTAAAAACTTTTCTACTTGGTTTTCCTCTAGCGTGACAATTATGGGAATATTTCTTTTTTTAAAAATATTAATAATATTTTCTAAAGTATTTTTATTCAAAGTATTTATCCGCCCCAGGTTAAACGCTTTGGCTACCGCACCCTCAATATCATAATCAGCTACTTGGTATGCCAAATCGCTTTCTAGGGAATGAACGATTGGAAAGAAAACGGTTTCTTGATTAAAATAGGAAAATACAACTCCGCTTTGATTAATAGAATCAACTTTTTTATTTAAACGGCTTATGGCTTCGCCACTGCTCAGTCCGCCGACATTGACGCTGCCGATTGAAATTCCCGGGTAAATTTTGTCGCGGAATTTATAGTCAAAAACCAAGTAGGTGATACCTAATAAAAAAAGAACAGTCAAAAAAATGGCCGCTAAAAGCAGTGACCATTTGATAAGATTATCTTTTTTTATTTGGAACGACATCGTTTTATTGTAAATCACCAGTTTTTTGACTTTTTATTTTTTTATCTCCCTGCAATGCCTCTATAACAAAGTATAATAATGATGCTGCTTTCCGATAAAAAAATAAAAAACCAAGAAAACTTCGATGAGTGCAGACATAATTAAATACAAATTATGGATTTAGAATTTCGTTTAAAATATTCTTGGCTTGTTTTGTGTTTTTTTCTGTTTCGCTTTTATCGTCATAAATACTGATTTCTAGCACCATTCCTTCTTGCGCATTATCCGGTAATAAGTTTTTCGGCCAAATAATCGTTTCTTTATTTTTTAATACTAAAACCGCCTTATCATTTTCAAAACGGTCGATTGTTGCTTTGGTTTCCATATTTTATAAGAATACAAATTACTACAAATATCACAAATAATAAATAAATTGACTAGATTGTCAGCAACGAATAATTTTTTATAAAACTATTATAGTAGTATTTGTGTAATTTGTAGCAATTTGTAATTTGTAATCTTAGTAATTTGTAATCTTTATTTTTCCTTAACCTTAATCGAAATCTGCTTGCTCACTCTTGCCTTGGGTAAAGATATCGTTAACACGCCATTCTCTAGTGTTGCATCAATTTTACTTGATTCGATCTCAACCGGCAAAATGATTGAGCGTGAAAAAGAGCCCCAATAGCATTCGCGGTAAAGGTAATTTTCGTTTTTGACATTTTCCGTCATTTCACGCTTGCCGCGAATGGTAAGCATATCGTTGTTTATTGATATATCGATATCGTCCGGTTTAACGCCGGCAATTGTTGATTTAACAATAATCGCGGTTGGTGTTTGATAAACATCAATCGATAATTGGCCTTCTTCAAAATCTTCGTCCAGCCAGCCCTTTTCTTCGCCAATTTCGTCCTCTTCTTCATGATCACCATCACCGATTTCATCTTCAGTTTCTTCCTCTATTTCTTCTTCAAGCTCATAAATCTCATCTTCGGTTTCTTCGGGTTTGGCAATTTTCGGGTTTTTGCTAATCCCGGAAAGCCGATTAAATAGTTTTCGCATATTGTAAGTTTATTTATTATTAAATTTGATTATATTATAGAATTTTTTGGTTTAAAATACAAGGGGAGTTTTTTCCAAATCAGTAGAAGGTATAATAAATAATGTGATTGGATATATGGACCTGATTACACGATTGATCGATTTGGCGCTTGAACGGTTTGAGAATGAGAAGAGATTGAGAACGGATTTTTAAATAAATAAGTCTCAGTAAAAAGATTAACAGTATTGTTAATCTTTTTATTTTATTAAAATTCTGGGAAATATTGACAAAATACATATGTTATGCTAAACTGTACATATGAGTACAGATAAAAATAACATAAATAATAAAAAAGGCTTATATAGGCAAAGATTTTCAGAGTTGGCAAAACTGGGGATTTTGGTATTTTATGCCAGTGATTTGGCAAATTTATGGCAGATTAAGAATCAAAATACTCTTCATACAACGCTTAAAAGATATGCAAAAGAGGGTACGATTATTCGGCTACAAAAAGGCTTGTATTCACTTTTGCCAGTGAATAAAATCGATCCAGCATTGCTTGGTTTAAAAATATTGCATAGATATGGCTATATTGGTGGGGAGACTGTTTTGATAAACAATGGAATAATTTTTCAAGCTGTTCCGCAAATCACGATTGTCAGTTCAATTTCCAAAAAGTTTTCTATTGCGGACCATCAATACTATAGCCGACAGCTAGCTGATAAATATCTCTATAATGATGTAGGGATAATCAATCAGAATGGTATATTAATCGCGTCGGTTGAGAGGGCAGTTGCGGATTTGCTTTATTTTAATTCAAAATATTATTTTGATGCCAATAATTTAATTGACTGGAAAAAAGTTCGTGATATCCAAAAACAAATCGGATATCCAGAAGTTTTTTAAAAAATATATGATTACTCCAAAACCACAAGACGCAAAACACAAAGCTTGGCTTTTTCGAACGCTAGGTGCGTTGTTTGATGATGCGAATTTGGCAGGTGTATTGTATTTTAAGGGTGGAACTTGTGCTGCATTGCGTGGCTTTTTGGATCGCTTTTCGATTGATCTGGATTTTGATTTTTTTGGAAATAAGAATGAAATAATAGAAACACAGAAAAGAATGGAGAAAGTTTTTATTGAGCTTGGCTTGGAGATTAAAGACAAAAGCGCGAATGTACCGCAATACTATTTGCGATATCCGGCTGGCGACCGAGAACGGAATACTTTAAAGATAGACATAAATTTTCCAGTACCAAAAATGAATCAATATGAAAGCGTTAGAATTGTTGAGATTGATCGGATAATAAATTGCCAAACAATTGAAACAATGTTTGCTAATAAGCTAGTGGCACTGGTTGAGCGGTATGAGCGAAAAAAATCAATCGCAGGGCGTGATCTATATGATATCCATCATTTTTTCTTCAGCGGATATAAATATGATCAGGCTGTTATACAGGAGCGAAGAGGCAAGGGCGCCAAAAAATTTATCCAAGAGTTGATTGGTTTTATAGAAAAAAATATTACCTTAACGATTATTGATCAGGATTTAAATACTTTGCTAGAGCCAAAAAAATTTCAACAGATCAGAAAATTATTAAAACAGGAAACGATTGTTTTTCTTAAAGATGAGATTGGGAGGTTATAATAAACACTGATCGTGTTCTTTAATATTTTTTGGCATTTTTTAATAAAGTAGTAATTTTTCTATATAAAAAGGAGCTAATAAATTAGCTCCCAAATTTTTTTAAATATTTACTCGGAAGTTGTATAGATGTCAGGAGCTGAATTTATTACTTCTTCTTCTGCAAGATAATTATCTCTTTTTTGGCGCAATTCTGTAAAATAATCATTGATATTTGGAAATTTTTTTATAAACGGGGTTAACCCACCAATTGAATAATCCTCATGATTATGGAAGCAATGTAAATATCTGTGCTCCCTCCCTGAAGGAAGGTATGTTGGGCAATCATTTTCGTCTATATATTCAATAATATATGTATTTTCTTGTGGAATAAATCGCCAACATAATTCCTCCTTTTTTTTCCAAAATTTAGGAAAACATCTTACTTTTTTCTTGCTTTTAAATTGAAGATACTTGTCCCCAATATAGGTTCGTAAGTTTATGATTCTGTATTCCGTTTTTTGGCTCATTATCTTTCCTCCTTTTTGATATATTAATATTGAATGTGCGATAAAAATTTAACAGATGATTACTGTCTTGTCTAGGTGGGCCCAGATGGATTTGAACCATCGACCCCCACGTTATAAGCGTGGTGCTCTAACCGCTGAGCTATGGGCCCTTGGGATGTATGATTTATGATTTTAGATTTATGATTTAAATTTTTATAAATCATAAATCTAAAATCATAAATCACTTGGTGGACGACACAAGAATCGAACTTGTTACCTCTACGATGTCAACGTAGCGCTCTAACCAAGTGAGCTAGTCGTCCGTGGTATAAAAATTGTGAATCAAACTTGTAACCTCCCCGGTCGCCACCGGGGCGCTCTAACCAAGTGAGCTAGTCGTCCTAATAAATAATGAAAAGCGCGGCACCTGCCCGCCGAAGCCGATAGGCGTAGGAGGGACCAAGTGAGCTAGTCGTCCTATAAATAACCGGCTATCTAAAAATAAAAAAAGGATCAAATATCCTAGGTTTTACTATATCATTTGTTTATTTTTTTTTCAAGACGCAGCGGCTGGATGGGTTTTCACGGTGCAAATTTTTGATATTTTTCTTTTTGCTCCTGCGGAACTCGCTCCAGCCGCAGGGAGGTTCAATCGTTTTCTGCTCAGACAGTCCTCGGAGCAAAAAGAAAAATATCAAAGATTTGCTTGTGAGGGTGGGGTATTAGCTTCTGTTTCGATATTTTTTTAGATTTATTTCGGTAATTTTTCTAACTCTTTTTGAATTGAGCTTATAATCTCTACTTCGGCATCTGCCAGTGGTTTATTGATTTCGATTTTTACAAAATCACGTGTGCCGCTTGGGTTGAATTGTTTTGCCAATTGGAAGACGTTGATATTTTTTACGGAATAGATCAAGGCTTTGATTGTTCTGTTGTTTTGTTTTTCTACGTTGTTTTCGTAAGGTGTTTCATAGATTAAAATCGCGGTTCTTGCTTGCGGGATATTGATTATTAGTTCGTCAATGACTTCTTTTAGATCATTCTCGTTTGATTCGGTCTTTTCAAAATCAGAAGCGGTTAAAACAGACCAGACAAGCGAGTTGTCGGTATTGCTTGCCAGGCGAGCAAGAACGCGTCCCCAAAGCTTTAGGACATTGAGCGAACGTGAGCGATAAAGCTTGTTTACTATTTCTTCGCGTTTTGCGCCCATGGCGACCAATTGCGATGATATTGCCAAAGATTGCGGCGTGATATTCTGGGTTTTAAAGCTTTTGGTTTTTGCGATTAGGCCGGCAAGCAGGCAAGTGGCGATATCTTCATCGACTAAATCGCGTGAATAATCCGTTATCAGATTAAAAAGAATTTCGGATGTGGCGATGGCGGTTAGTTCAATGTGGTTTATTTGTCCGAATTGCTCATTGGTCGCGTGGTGGTCGATATTTATAATCGGGATTTTGTAAAAGTACTCGGCATTGTTATCGTAAATTTCTCCGAGTGATTCCAGGTCGGAAGAATCAAAAACGATGATCAAATCATATTTGAAATTTTGCGAAACAATTTTTACGTCTTCCGGTTTGAAAAAGCCTTCTTTGGGAGAAACAATAAATTCCAAAGTATTCTCTTTGGTCTCATATTTAACTTGTCCGACTTTTGTTTTTTCGGTGTTAAGGGAGATAACAAATTTATGATCGTTTACGATGGCGGTTTGGATTTTTTCAAAAGCCGGTAAAAAACTAAAAAGCGTGTTAGTGGAAAATTTGTCAGCGATAATCTCTACGTTTTTTTGCAGTTTTTTTGCAACCAAATACATAGCCAAGGCCGAGGCAATCGCATCTCCATTCCAGGTTTTATTAAAAGTGATTAGAATGTTTTTTGCCTTTTTAATCTGTTCGAATATTTGCTGTTCCTGATTTAACATATTTATCTATCTTTATTTTAACATAAATAACCCAGCAGGCCAAAATAAAAATTTGACTAAGCTGGGCATGGTTTTTCTGTATCAATAGTTAAATATATAGAAGTTTGTTAAATGTGTCAAGGGTTATTGCCAAATGTAAAAAAATAACATATACTGTAATTTATAAAGATAATATCCTTTTTGAAAGGCGCTATTTGTATTTGAAAATTGCCCAATAACAAAGGAATAAATAAATATGACAAATGAAAATGTATTAACACAAGACGATATTGAACAAATAAGAAAAGAGCTTATTGCCAGAAAAAAGCAGATATATCGCGATTTGGATGGCGTTGGCGAAGATAAAAACGGAAAAGTTGTGTTTCCAGAGTTTGGTGATAAATCCGATGAAAATGCTCAAGAAATAAGCGAATTTACCACAAATATCGCTACTGACAAGGTTTTGAATGATACTTTGCGCGATATTGATTCCGCGTTAAAACGGATTGATGACGGTACTTATGGGATTTGTAAGTATTGTCATGAGCCGATTGGGAAAAAGCGCATGCAGGCCCGTCCAGTGGCGAGTGCTTGCGTTCCTTGCAAGAATAAATTGCAGAATCAGTAGAGAGTATTAAGTATCTAGTATTAAGTATTATGCTTCAATATAACAAAAAAATGGCTTTCTATATTGTTTTGGCCATTTTTTTTGTGTCTTTGGATCGATTTTTCAAGATTTTTGCATTGAATTATTTAAGTGATAATAAAATATCGTTATTTGGAGATATTTTTGGGCTCAGTTTAGCAAAAAATTATAATATTGCCTTTTCTTTGCCGGTTTCTGGATCAATGCTTACGGCTTTTATTACTGTGATTATACTAATATTAGGCGTATATTGGCTATATTTATTAAAAAAAGCCGAGATAAATAAGACAATTTGCTTGACATTTTGTCTATTTGGTGCTATAAGTAATATTATTGACCGCTTCAAATACGGTTATGTTGTTGACTATTTTGACTTGAAATATTTTACTGTCTTTAATTTAGCTGATACGATGATTGTTTGCGGAGTTTTTTGTTTATTAATAATAAATTTTAAATATGAGAATGTTTAAAGAAAGTGGTTATACAGGCGCAATATTGGAACAAGAGGTTTTTAATAAGATTGAGAAAAAAAAGTATCCGCATGATATGGAAAATTATGTTAATTATAAAGTGTCTATTAAAATTGCAAAAGACGCTCAACCTTATGAAGATCCGTCTGACCCTGACCCACAGTTTGCAAACGATTTGCATGCTACAGTTGCTGAGTTATTAAAATTAGAAGATTATAGTTCTTTACGGCTCTATACCGCGGTTGGTTCTCATTTAGACGTATATCATTCTGTTGATGCCTTTTTTGAACTTGATACTGATAATGGTATAATCACCGTTACTTTGGATGTTACAAAAAATATAAGCAAAGGGGAAGAACATAGGGCAGATGTAGTTTTTCAAATGCCGCCAGACGGCCTAGATCCAAAACTGGAAGAAGATAAAGAGCAGTATAAAGAGAAAATTGATGAAGTGTCACAAAGAGTGTTAGATGAAATCCAAAATATTTTAAATAAAAATAACAGGAGGTAATATGAATGATATTTCTGAAAAATTATTTGGTAAAACGAAAGATATCGTTTATCATGCCGAAGGCGGATATATTCCGGATGTTTCTTTTTTGAAATGTTCCTTGGAAGGAAAACAATCAGTTGCGCATATTTTTTGCGTAGGATGTGGAACTTATCTGGAGGCAAATAAAAAGCAAGCAGAATCACTTGCAAAACTTGCCGGAACAGAAGTTCCGGAAAATTTTGATGAATATTATTTTGAAGTCGCAGGCTGTGAAGTCTGCGATGGTGACAGGGATATTGTTGCCTTGAAAAAAAAATAAACCACATTTAAAAGCCTAGCAATCTGATGAACTGTACCCTAAAAAGTGGACACGAATAAAACCCTAGTGGGCAAACAAAAGATGATTTCGATATTCAATCGGAGTCATCTTTTTTAATTTCCATTGTTGTCTATGGTTGTTGTAATAATTAATATAATCTTTAATCATTTTTTTAAGTTCTTCGAAATTTTTGCAGTCCCTGTAATCAACTTCGTCCTTGAGGTGACCAAAGAATGATTCCATTGGCGAATTATCAATACAATTACCTTTTCTCGACATTGATTGCTTCATTTTTAATTCCTTGATTTCTTGAATATAATCTGGATTAGTGTAGTGAAACCCCTGATCTGAGTGTAGTAAAACATTTTCCAAGGACCAGCGCTCTCTTTTCGCATTGTATTTTAAATCACTGATAGTGTCAAAGACCAAGCTCATCCCTAGATGCCATGATAGGCTCCAGGCAACTATTTCTCGGCTAGCAATATCTTTGATTACCGACAAATAGGCGAAGCGATAGCCGAACCATAAATAGGTAATATCCGTACACAGTGCTCTTTGTGGTATTTGCTGTTTAAATTCTCTTGCTAATATATTTTCACAAGTACGGTGTTCAAAGTTTTTTTTCATAATCATTTTGTATGGATTTTTGCGACGAACTTTTGTAAACAATTTATATTTATTCATAATGCGAATAACTTTCTTGTGATTCATGTTTACGCTCATTTCTTTTGTTAATTTCATTTGAATAGTTCTATGTCCATGTTTAGCCTTACCTTTATCAAAGAGTTTCTTAATTAGTAAATAGTCATCATAATCCCTATCTGGTTCATCGGCTGTTTTTAACCATTTGTAATATCCACTCCTTGTGACATTAGCAAGATTGCATAATAATTTGATATCAAAATCTAATTTTCTAATTATTTGATATTTCTGACATGGCCGTAGTTTTAACTCTTTCTTAGTGCCCGGAGTTTGATTAAAAAATCGTTTTCAGCTCTTAAATAGGCTACAGTAGCTTCTAGTCTATTAATCTTCTCCGCGTCAGTCATTTCTTTAATTCGTGGTCTGCCTGTGGGGCTAGCGCCACGACGCTCCTTAGCTAATCCATCAATACCCCGCGACTTAAATGTTTTTTTCCACCTCTTAAGACAATATCTTGGATTATCTCCGATTACTCCTAAATCAAATCCGGCATTTAAAAATATATGCCTCGCGGGTAAACCGTCTTCATAATACTGCTTAACGGCTGATATCTTAAAAATTTTACTGTAGGTAATTGCTTTAGAGCTGCAATTAGATACATATGGATTTTTGAGTAAATTTGCGATTTGCTCAGAATTAAATATTCTTCTGTTCATATTTTTTATTTTATGAATTAATTATATCCATATTTGGCAAAAGAAAAAAGTGGACACTAGTTGTGTCCACTTTGGGGGGTACAGTTCACTGATTGTTAGGCTCTTTTTATTTCTCTTTTGTCAGCCGTGATGTTTTTTATGTGAAAGTAAATTGTGTTTTTGGGCAAGATTTTTTTTATATTTTCCGGCCATTCGATGACTGTAATCGTTTCGGGTTTTTCAAAATATTCGTCTGCTCCGATTGCCCTTATGTCTTCGGCAGAGTTTAGGCGGTATGCGTCAATATGAATTAGATTTCTTATTTCTGATTTCTGATTTTTGATTTCGTATTTTTTCATAATCACAAAAGTCGGGCTGTTGACGTTGTCCTTGACACCAAGTCCGGCGGCAATGCCTTTGCTAAAAATCGTTTTGCCAGCTCCAAGATCTCCGGAAAGCCCGATAACTTCGCCGCCTCGAAGCGATTTAGCAAAGTTCTTTGCGAAGTCAAAAGTTTCTTGTTCGGAATTTGTGATTATTTTTTGCATGTTTTATTTGAACAGATTTGAATGTGAACCGGTTCTTTCAAAAATTATTATGTTTTTTTCAAGTTTAAAAATTAATAGCCAATCAGGGGCTATATGGCATTCGTGTCTGCCAACATAAACCCCTGCTAATTTGTGCAACCTAAATTTTTTATCTAAATGTTTTTCAGAAATTAGCAATTCAATTACTTCTTTTATTAGTTCTATATTGTGTCCGATTTTTTTGCAATGCTTTAGGTCTTTTTTAAATTGTTTATGAAAACACGCTTTTAACATTATATTTCTAGCTTATGCATTAAATCAAGAAAATTTTCGGTCTCGACTATGTTGGTATTATTGTCAGTTTCCCGAAAAGTTTTTAAGGTTGTTTTATTTGGGATTTTTATGCTAAAAGGCAGACCTTGGTGCAATAATATTTGTTTGTAATATAGTGTTATTGCTTCGGTTGTATTAAGACCGAGTTTGTTGAAAATTTTTTCAACATCACATTTAAGCTTGTCTTCTACGCGAGCGCGTATCATTGCGGATTTATTCATATTATTTTGTTTACATTTTTTTATAATAAGATTGTATCTCATTTGTGGTACAATGTCAAATTCTTTGTATTATTTTAATTATAAGCTATAATAAAAAGAGAGTATAAAACATATTTATGAAAAATTCTATTTTTAAAGGTTTTTGTTTTGGGCTTACCTCGGGGATAATTACTACACTGGGCATGATGGTCGGGCTTGGATCAGGAACGGGCTCTAAGCTTGTTGTGTTGGGAGGTGTTTTAAGTATTGCGATTGCAGATTCATTTTCCGACGCACTTGGGATTCATATCTCCGAGGAATCAGATAAGAATAAAACCGAGAAAGACGTTTGGATTGCGACTTTTGCAACTTTTTTTTCCAAGCTGATTTTTTCTTCTACATTTATTATTCCGATTTTGATTTTTGAATTGTTTACCGCGATCGTGGTTAGTATCTGCTATGGTTTGATTTTGCTTGGCGTCCTAAGCTACTACATCGCGCGATTACAAAATGAAAAACCGCTAAAGGTTATTTCCGAGCATCTATTAATCGCCGTTTCCGTTATCATTATTACGCATTCAATCGGAGATTGGCTGAATGGGCGGTTTGGGTTGTGAATTTTGATTTTCTAATATAAAAAAGACTGTCTTATTCGACAGTCTTTTTACATTGTGGGCGCACAAGGGCTCGAAGGGGCAGGCCCCACACCATCATTTGATTCGATGGGTGGTTTAATAAAAATTTTGTTTAAGTTTAAGAATGCTAGTTATAGGGAATCTATAATCAGCCCAGGGTTCTCGTCTTGTGTGCCCACAAAAATAAAAATCTCGCATAAGCGAGATCTTTATTATTTGTGGGCGCACAAGGACTCGAACCCTGGACATCTTCGGTGTAAACGAAGCGCTCTACCAACTGAGCTATACGCCCGTTCGGAATTTTCGATTTACGATTTCAGATTTTCGATTTTAAGAATAAAATCGGAAATCTGAAATCGAAAATTGTAAATTTCCACGTGCTGAGAAGAGGACTTGAACCTCCACGACCTTGCGGCCACAAGCCCCTCAAGCTTGCGTGTCTACCAGTTCCACCACCTCAGCTTGAAATTTTCGATTTTCGATTTTCGATTTTCGATTGACGAATGAAATAATTCGGAAATCGGAAATCTGAAATCGAAAATTACTACTGTTTTACTATTTTTTCTTTTAGTTTTTTCTTGTAGCCTCTTTTTAGAAAGCCTAGTTTTGCTTGTCTGACTTGGGCGATTTTTTTGATAACGATTTTTTCAATAGTCGGAAGGTTTAATGGGTAGATTTTTTCTACGCCTACGCCGTCTGTTTCTTTGTAAACCGTTATGGTCGCGCCGATTTCTTTTTTGTGTTTTAGGGCGATGATGATGCCTTCAAAATACTGAACGCGTTCTTTTTCTTCGCCTTTGATATTTTGTTCTTTGATTCTTTGATAAATACGAATAGTCATGCCCGGTTTTAGGTCCGGGATTTTTACTGCATTATCTTCAGTTTTTGTTTCTGCTTGTTTTGGGGCTTCTTTCTTTACGTCAGCCATATAATTCTTTGTTTTAAAGTAAAAAGTTAAAAGTTGTAAAGTGCAATGTTTCGAGATAAACTTTATACTTTATAACTTTTAACTTTATAACTTTTGGTTAATTATCTTTTTCAATACTATAATAAATATCGATCTTTGTCAATTGTTTTCCGTGTTTTTATGTTTAATAATAATATTAGCTATTTTTTCAATTGCTTCGGCTAGTTTTCCCTGTTCATTTATAACTTCGTAATCATAGATATCCTTGTGTTTTAGCCATTCGCGAGTATATGTTAGCCTTTCGGAAATATATTCTTCGGTTGCATTATCTCTTTGCCTGATTCTTTGTTCCAGTATTTCAAGTGGCGCATTTAGAAAGATTGCGATTATTTTCGGCAATAGTTTTTTGGCCGTGATAACTCCTTTGTATTCTATTTTCCAGATTCCGATTTTGTCAGAATTTTGGACGCGTTCGATTTCCGTTTTTGTTACACCATAATAATTATTATTGTATTCTTCCGCATATTCAAAAAAATTGTTTGCTAAAATATTTTTTTGAAAATCTTCTTTTGAAATAAAATAATAAGGATTGCCCTGTGACTCACCTGTCCGCATTGCGCGTGTTGTTGTGGTTATAATTCGTTCGATTGGAAAATATTTTTTTAGGCCTTCAATGACGCTGTCTTCGCCGGCGCCTGACGGGCCGGAAATTATGTATATGTTGTTTTTCATGTTTTTTGTATAAATGTTTGATGGTTATTGACGAATCGCATCATCTGGTATTATTTATTTTTTTGCTGTGGAACTCGTCTTTTTTCTTTATTAGGCTTGTTGCTTAATAGCAACTTTAAATAAACAGAATTTCCCTGGAGATTCTGGAATTATCACCTCATCAATAGATGGTAATTCCAGAGTCCGCAGGAGATTGTCATTGCTTGGTCATTGAACTC
>Ga0209212_1000249_pt1 | contig 112568 bp, 103 predicted proteins | sample RifGroC2_FD_183996 | JGI IMG/M metagenome (GOLD analysis project Ga0209212, IMG submission 183996) | Groundwater microbial communities from Rifle, Colorado, USA - Groundwater C2 (SPAdes) (version 2) | ecosystem: Environmental > Aquatic > Deep subsurface > Groundwater | place: Rifle, Colorado... | reverse complement strand
GCTTCCTATGTCATTGAAGCCTTAGCAAAGACATTTACTAAAGATGAATTAATTGTTGGAGCAGGTACTGTTTTAGATAGCGAGACCGCAAGGATCGCAATTTTGTCTGGCGCTCAATACATCGTGAGTCCAGGTTTTGATCTGGAAACCGCGAAGCTCTGCAACAGATATCAAATCCCTTACATGCCCGGCTGTTTAACCATCACTGAAATGATCAAAGCCATGGAAGCCGGTTCAGATATCATCAAGCTTTTCCCAGGCAGCGCATTTGGTCCAAGTTATGTCAAAGCAGTGAAAGGTCCGCTTCCCCAAGCGAATATCATGCCGACAGGAGGAGTATCCCTAGATAACGTTTCCGAATGGATTAAAAACGGCGTTGTCGCAGTCGGTGTCGGCGGAGAACTCACCTCACCTGCTAAAAAAGGCGACTATGAAGGTGTCACCGAGCTTGCAAAAGCTTTTGTCAGCGCTGTTGCTAAAGCACGCGCATAAGAGGATCCTCTCATGATTGTCGACCATTTAAAAAATATAGAAATTTATGCGCACATGCATAGAAATATGGCAACTGCGATTGAATATATCAAGCATCATGATTTATTATCCATCCCATTGGGAAAACATGAAATCGATGGTTCCAATGTTTATTTATTAAGAGACTCATATGAACCGAAAGATATTGAATCCTGTTTCTTTGAAGGACATCAAAAATACCTCGATATCCAAATCGTATTAAAAGGAGTTGAATACTTTGGATATCATCATCTTGGCAATCCTGGATTCACAGTGACTAGTCCTTATCAAGAAGAAAAGGATATTGAAAAGTACAAAATTAAAGATTTTACAAAAATAATCTTATCAGAAAACATGTTCGCGGTTGTCACACCAGATGATCAACACATGCCAAAACTGATTTATAAACCTGGGATTATCGTTGAAAAAGCAGTATTTAAAGTGAAATTATAAAATAGGGAGTGATCATATGGCAAAAGTAGTTACTTTAGGGGAAATCATGCTGAGACTTTCCACACCAGGACAATCAAGATTCATCCAATCAGATACATTCAATGTGGTTTACGGTGGAGGAGAAGCGAACGTCGCCGTCAGCTTGGCGAACTTCGGTCATGAGGCATATTTCGTCACCAAACTTCCCAAGCATGAAATCGGACAAAGCGCAGTCAATGCCCTCTCCAGATATCAGGTTAAAACAGATTATATCGTTCGTGGCGGCGACCGTGTCGGCATTTACTACTTAGAGACCGGAGCAAGCATGAGACCATCCAAGGTCATTTATGACAGGAAGGATAGCGCAATCAGCCAAGCTGAACCTAAGGAATTTGATTTTGATCAGATTTTTAAAGGTGCAACATGGTTTCATTGGTCTGGCATTACCCCTGCGCTCGGTAAAAAAGCAGCGGAACTCACCAAACAGGCATGCATCGCGGCGAAAAAAGCCGGAGCAACCATTTCAGTGGATTTAAACTACCGCAAGAAACTTTGGACGCCAGAGCAAGCTCAGGCAGTCATGAAGGATTTGATGCAATATGTAGACGTTTGTATCGGCAATGAAGAAGATGCGGAACTTGTTCTAGGCTTTAAGCCAGCGCATACCGATGTTCAATCCGGTCAGCTGGAAATCGATGGATATAAACAAATATTCAAGGAAATGAAGGAAACATTCGGATTCAAGATGGTTGCTACCACACTGCGTGAATCATTTTCCGCAACAAAAAACGGTTGGAGCGCACTTCTTTATGACGGAACGAACTTCTATCAATCCAAGCATTATACGATTGATCCGATTATTGACCGTGTAGGCGGAGGAGACGCATTTTCAGGTGGTCTAATTCATGGGTTATTAACGAAAGATCCACAACATGCAATCGAGTTTGCAGTTGCGGCAAGTGCAATCAAGCATACGATTCCAGGAGACTTCAATCAAGCCTCCATCAGTGAAGTCGAAGCACTTGCAGAAGGCGATGCGTCAGGACGTGTACAACGATGAAAGAAAACAGATCAGTCAGCAGAATTCTTGCGATTCTAGAATTAATAGCTAAACACGATGAGGGGTTGACTTTAGGCCAGATTTATCGAATTCTTGAGATTCCTAAAGCAACTGTTTATGATTTTCTGCAAACATTATATAAAGCAGATGCCATTTACTACAAAGATCCGAGATTGAAGAACTATGTCATCGGATCCAAGATGTTCGCCATCGGTTCGGTTTACACGAAGAACTCCAACATGATTGAAGCTTCTCAATTCGAACTTAAGGAATTTGGAGACAAATACGGCAGAACCACGTTTGTCACCAAACGAATCAATGACAAGATTGTCTATGTCTTCAAATATCAGCCGACCAATTCAAAAATTGTGACGCCTCAGGAAATCGGAAGCGTCTCCAGAGACTTTGAAGTCAATCCAATCGGTCAATGCTATGCAGTCTTTGACCATGTTATTCAAAACAAGAACATCCCAGGATTTGAAGAACTCAAAAAAGCGAGACACGTATTTAGCAGCCTGGATGATAACAGTCATATCTGCACAATCGCAGCACCAGTTTGGAACTTTGAAAATAGAGTTTGCGGTGTCATTGTAGCATCTGATCTGTTGACAGATGGATCGAGAAGAGCAGATATCGCCAAGGAATTCGTACAAATCGCAGAACGTATTTCAAGAAGACTTGGATATATGGGAAACTTTAATGTTTAAAATCGGAATCAGGGCTCACGATATCGGAAAAATGTCAGCTAAAGAGCTGTCAGAAACTGTTCATGCGCTTGGTTTTGACGGTATACAGCTTGTTTTTAAGAAAGCACTTCTTGACGAGGTGGATTTTAATCATTTATCTGAGCTGAAAGAGAGCTTAAGGCATACGAAAATCATGATGCTTGGCGCATATTTCAATCCTGTCCACCCTGATTACAAGGAATTGATCCAAGGTGTCGAATACTTCGAAAAACATCTAAAAATCGCTAAAGAACTACATGCGGATTATGTAGGCAGCGAAACAGGATCACTGATGGGATCTCCCTGGGGATACGTCAAGGAAAACCATGACGATTTAAGACTGAAACATGTCATTGATATCTTTAGGAAGCTCGTTTCAACCGCTGAAAAGCATGACAGTTATGTTGCTATTGAAGGTGCATATGCGCATGTTTGCTATTCCCCATTCCGGATCAAGCAGGTAATTGAGGCCATCCACAGCAAACATCTAAAAGTCACCATAGATTTATTCAACTTTTTATCGATTGAGAACTATCAAAAACGGATGGAAATCTTTGAAGAATCGCTCAAATTGCTCAAAAATGATATCGCGATTTACCACCTGAAAGACTTCATCATCGAAGATGGAAAACTCATACAAGTCGGCTTAGGCAAGGGCTTGATGGACTATCCTAAAATCATCAAACGCATAGAAGAAGTCACACCGAATGCCTATCTGATTTTTGAAGGTGTAACAGGTGCTGACATTCCTGAAAGTTTAAAATTGATTAAAGACTTAATAGAAAGGAAGTAAGATTCATGAAACTAGACATTCGTTACAACAATCATCCTGAAGATTCAAAGAAATATGACACATCTCTATTAAGAGAAAGATACCTGATTGAAAAGATATTTGAGGTTGATGAGATCCTACTCACCTATTCACATCATGACCGAATCATCGCAGGCGGAATCATGCCAGTCTTGAAGGAAGTCAGCCTTCCTGTGACTAAGGATTTAGGCACTGAGTATTTCTTGGAAAGAAGAGAATTGGGTGTGATTAACGTTGGTGGAGCTGGCTTTATCAAACTCGATGGAAAACACCACACCATGTCAGAAAGAGACGGCATGTATATCGGAAGCGGTGTCAAGGAAGTTGTATTTGGATCAACTGATCAAAAGAATCCTGCAAAGTTCTACATCAACAGCGCTCCAGCACACATGACCTATTCAAATGTTCATATTCCATTTAAAAATGCGAATCCGAACAAATGGGGAGATCCTAAAACACTCAATCAACGCACCATCTATCAATATGTTCATCCTGCAGTTTGTCAGTCATGCCAGCTTGTGATGGGATTGACCATATTAAGCGAAGGCAGCGCTTGGAACACCATGCCTTGCCATACCCATGATCGCAGAATGGAAGTTTACTTCTATTTCAACATGGCAGAAGATACAAGAGTATTCCATCTGATGGGTGAGCCCAATGAAACAAGACACTTGGTCATTCAGAATGAACAAGCAGTCATTTCACCAAGCTGGTCCATTCATTCAGGTGTTGGAACATCGGACTATACCTTTATTTGGGGCATGTGCGGTGAAAATAAAACATTTGGCGATATGGATTTCGTCAAAATGTCTGATTTGAAATAAGGAGGAAATTAAAAATGTCAATTTTAGATGCATTCAGCCTAAAAGGCAAGGTAGCGATCGTTACAGGTTCATCAACAGGTTTAGGTCAAGGCATGTGTTTGGGGCTTGCTGAGGCAGGAGCAGACATTGTCGGTATCGATTATGTAGATTCAAACGATACAAAAGTCATGGTAGAATCCATGGGTAGAAAATTCTTAAGCATTACAGCAAACCTGATTACCATCAAGCCAACGGGCTTGAAGGATTTGGTGAATATGGCTGTTGAACATTTCGGCCATGTCGATATTCTAGTTAATAATGCAGGAATCATCCGTAGAGAAGATACACTTGAATTTTCTGAACAAAACTGGGATGATGTCATGAATATCAATTTGAAAACTGTTTTCTTTTTCTCCCAGGCAGTTGCAAATCAATTCATTAAACAAGGTAACGGCGGCAAGATCATCAGCATCGCTTCCATGCTATCCTATCAGGGCGGCATCAGAGTTCCTTCTTATACAGCTTCCAAATCAGGCGTCAAGGGCATAACGATGACCATGGCGAATGAATGGGCGAAATATGGAATCAACGTGAATGCGATTGCTCCTGGATATATGGCAACCAATAACACTGCAGCGCTTCGTGACGACGAAAAACGCGCTGGTCAAATTTTAGAAAGAATACCCGCAGGCAGATGGGGTACGCCAAAGGATGTAGCAGGCGCAGCAGTCTTTTTAGCGAGCGATAACTCGAATTACATCCATGGTTACACAATTGCAGTCGATGGTGGATGGTTAGGAAGATAAGGTCATACTGAAGCCTTTAAAGATGTTGGGAATCCCCCATCATCTTTTTTTTAGGAGTTAACTATACATAATTAAACTGAATTTAAAACCCGTTTTTTCAAACGATTTAGATTTTTTTAATCATATAAATATGATACAATATCTTTGAGGTATAAATTATGAATGTGTCAAGACGAGAATTACGCATCGAGCTGATGAATGTGCTTTATCAGTACGATCTTTACAAAAGTGATAAACTTCCTTTCATTCCAAGCTTTGAAATTGAGGAAGCCCAAACCATTTATCAACAAATTATCGAAAATGTAACTGAAATCGATCAAATTATTGAAAAACATTTGTTTGAATACAGTTTATATCGATTGTCATTTCTAGACCGTGCAATCATTAGATTAGCGGTTTATGAGCTTAAGTTTACAGATTTAGCCAAGGAAATTGTCATTGATGAAGCAGTTGAACTCACAAAGATATACTGTAATCTTGATGATGAAAAACAGCACAAATTCACCAATCGCGTATTGGACAATATTGCAAAAACACTTAAGGGATGATTTAGTTGGAAAACTATTTGACTGTCACAGCCTTAACTAAATATATTAAAGCAAAACTTGAAGGTGACAAACACCTTTTTTCCATTTTAATCAAGGGTGAGATTTCAAACTTCAAGAAACATAGCAGGGGACACCTCTATTTCACCTTGAAGGATGAAGGTGCTCAGATTTCAGCGATTATGTTTTCAAGGGATGCTGAAAAAATTGAGTTTACACCCAAGGAAGGCGATCACGTTTTAGTTTCCGGACGCATTTCAGTCTATGAACCTTCAGGGACCTACAGCATCCAAGTCACCACGATGAAGCTTGACGGCATCGGCGAGCTTTATTTAAAATATGAAGCATTGAAAAGAGATTTGGAACAAAAAGGATATTTCAGGATGGACCATAAAAAGCCCATTCCAAAATTCCCTAACATCATCGGTGTTGTAACATCACCGACCGGAGCAGTGATCGAGGATATCAAAAACACGGTTTCAAGACGTTATCTGCTCGCAGAAATCCATCTATATCCAGCACTTGTCCAAGGTCCTGGCAGTGCGGAAAGCATCAGAAATCAGATTTTATTGGCCAATCAAAGAAATGAAGTTGACGTCTTGATTGTCGGACGCGGCGGTGGCTCCATCGAAGATCTTTGGGGATTCAATGAAATGCCTGTGATTCAAGCGATTTATGACTCAAAAATACCGATTATTACCGCAATCGGTCATGAAACAGACTTCACAATCAGTGATTTCGTTAGTGATTTGAGAGCACCAACGCCAACAGCAGCAGCTGAACTTGCGACTCCGAATTCACAGGATTTGATTCAAAAAATTGGCGAGTTTACAGAACAGATCGAATATAGAACCGCCCAATTCTTCGGAACAAAAAAGACTGAACTCGTTTATTTGGATCAGCGCCTTGATAGATTGTCGCCATCTCTTAAACTCGATCAGCTCAAGAATGATTTATCGAGATATAGCGATCAGCTATCAAGAAATATCATCAATCAGTTTGACTTCAAGAAACAAAAACTTGAAGGATTGAAGAATAAACTCAAAAGACCAGATGAAAAAATCAGGGGTTACCAGGAAAAACAAAACAATCTCTTCCTCCGTTTGGAAAGAAATATCCAAATGGTTGCACAAAGGAAGAACTATCAGTTTGATTTATTAAGAACATCGCTTCAATCCCTTAATCCTCTGCTCATGATGGACAAGGGTTACGCTGTCGTGTCCAAGAATGATCACGTCGTCACTTCCGTTAGAGATATCGAAATAGCCGATCAGCTATCGATTCGGTTCAAGGACGGCACTGTCGGTGCCAAGGTTACAGAAAAGAAGGAGAACTAACATGGAAAAGAAAACATTCGAAGTTCTATTGAAGGATCTAGAACAGGTCGTCAAGGATTTGGAAAACAAGGATATCCCTCTAGATGAAGCTGTAAAAAAATATCAGCTTGGTTTAGAATTATCCAAGGCTTGTTACCAGATGCTTGAAGAAGCGGAAAAACTGATTGTCAAGGAAATCAAAGCATAATGAATTTATACGACATCAAAGATCCCAGCTTTCTGAAATCATTAAAGACAAAAGAACTCAAAGCGCTCGCAGAAGAAATTCGCTCTTTTTTGATTGGAAGCATTTCTGAAACAGGGGGTCATTTAAGTTCAAATCTTGGAACCATCGAACTCACCATCGCGTTGCACTATGTATTCGACAGTCCAAAGGATGCACTGATTTTTGATGTTGGACATCAGACCTACACACATAAAATATTGACTGGAAGAATCAATGAATTTGGAACACTCAGACAAACAAACGGTTTATCCGGTTACATCAATTACAAGGAATCAGTTCACGACCAATGGGAAAGCGGACATGCAGGCACTGCATTGTCAGCATTGTTGGGCGTTTTATATGCAAAACATTTAAAGAATGAAGAAGGCGAAGGGGTTGCTGTTGTCGGAGATGCATCCATCACCAGCGGCATGTCTTTTGAAGCGCTCAATCTCTTGGGAAGCGATAAGAACACCAGAGGTATCATCATTCTAAACGATAATGAAATGAGCATATCCAAGAGTGTCGGCTCTATTTCAAAAGCGTTGACCAGATTCAGATCCAACAAATTATTTATCAAAATGAAACGCATGTGGCAGCTCATCCTCCCGAGATTCGTACTCGGTTTTTTAAGCAGAATCAAACGCGGTCTTAGAGGATTCTTGCAAAGACAAAACATTTTTGAAGATTTGGGATATATGTATATCGGCCCCTTGGACGGACATGACATCAAGAGTTTGATTTATAACTTGACAAGAATTAGAAAGATTAAGAAATCTGTCGTGCTCCACATCATCACCGAAAAGGGAAAGGGTCATCAGGAAGCTTCCAATGACAAGGTTGGAACATTCCATGGCGTATCCAAAGCAGGAACTTTAAAGAAGGAAAATGTGAGTTGGAGCGAGCTCATCAGCTTGACGCTTGATCAGCTGCAGTCTGTTAAAAAGACGTTCGTTGTCATGCCAGCCATGACGGTCGGCGCACAGTTTATCGAGTTCGCAAAGAAATATCCAGACAGGTATTTGGATGTTGGAATCGCAGAAGAACATGCAGCAACGATGTCTGCATCGCTTGCGCATCAGGGCATACCGGTATTCTTGCCGCTATATGCAACATTCGCACAACGTGCTTTCGATCAAATCTTAAATGATATCTCCAGAAGCAATCACCATGTTGTCTTCGGAATTGACCGGGCAGGCATTGTCGGAGAAGACGGTTCTACACATCAGGGACTCTTTGATATTTCGATGTTCAATCTAATGCCGAATTTCGTCATCACGATGCCGTACAACGCGAAAGAAGCGATGAACTTACTGTATTATGGCTTTATGAAGCAAAGTCATCCAATCGTCATCCGATACCCAAGAGGTACTGCAGATTTCAATAAAAATAACGGTGGAATCACTTTTGATGAAATAGAAGCGACCTGGACAGTTCTTTCTGAGGGTGAGACAATCACCTTGATCAGTTATGGACCAAGTCTTGATTTGCTCCTTGAAGCAAAAGATGAAATGAAACTTTCTGCTGAGGTTGTGAATGCAAGATTCATCAAGCCAATTGATGAAGAGATGCTTCATTCCATCTGTAAATCAGGAAATCCAATTTTAGTTTATGAGGAACAATCCAATATGGGATCTTTATATCCTCAAATTCTTAAATTCATGGCGAAGTTTAATTACAAGAATCAAATTCATGAAATGTCAATCACTGACAAGGTTGTAGAGCATGGGAACTACCGTGATATGTTGAAAGAACTTGAAATGGACAAGAAATCCATCATCAATAAGATTAAAGGGATGCTCTCATGAGATTGGACCTTTATTTAGTCGAACAAAACTTAACGAAAACAAGAAGCCAGGCTACGGATCTTATCAACCGTGGTCTTGTTTTAGTGAATGGAGTGGTCGCGTTCAAGCCAGGCATCGAAATCATCAATCAAGAAATCAAATTATTGGATCAAATCAGATTCGTTGGCCGCGGAGGCGAAAAGTTGATGCATGCTCTTCTTGATTTGCATATTGACATGCATGATAAGATAGTCGTGGATATCGGATCTTCGACAGGCGGATTTACCGATTGTGCGCTTCAGCATGGAGCCAAAGAAGTTTATAGCTATGATGTAGGCACGGAACAGATGGATATCGAATTAAAAAAAGATCCACGGATTCATCTATATGAAGGTACGAATATTTTAGATGTCAAGGTGCCAGATTCAGATATCATCTTGATTGATGTGTCATTCACGTCCATCAAACCTATTTTGAAGCATATCAAGGGTTTTACTGGAGAAGTACTCGCACTCATCAAGCCACAGTTTGAAGCTGGAAATATCAATTTCAAACAGGGAGTCTTGAAGGATTTGAAGAAGCATAGGGAAATTTTGATTTCAGTGATTGATGAAGCCAGAAATTTAGGGTTCAACGTTCAACAAATCATTAAATCGGAACTCAAAGGCAAATCAGGCAATCAAGAATATATTTTATATATGAAAAATGAACATAAACAAATCGACATTAAGAAAATGGTAGGGGATGTTGTATGCTAAAGTCTTTGCGCGTCAGAAACTTCGCGTTGATTGATGATCTTGAGATGAGTTTTGAAAGCGGACTGACTGCGCTCACGGGAGAAACCGGAGCAGGTAAGTCTATTATTTTAGAATCTCTTCAGCTCTTGTTCGGAAAAAGATCAGATTCGACTATGATTCGCCACGGCGAACAAAAAGCCATTGTTTATGGTGTTTTTGAACTTTCCAACCAACAACAAGTCACTTTGGAACTTCCTAAAACCATCGTTGTTGAGCGTGAAATCGATTTATCCGGTCGTCATAACATGAGAATCAATGACACCGTTACAACCCTTTCCAGGCTGAAAGAGGTGATGAATTCTATCGGAAGCATCCATTCTCAAAACGAAACGATGAATTTATTCGATAAATCATTCTATCTCATTTTCGTGGATCAGGTTGATCAAAATAAAATTGATACGTTGATGAATCAGTATTTAATGGATAGAAGCAATTATCTTTCCAAGAAGAAACATCTGGAAGAATTGAAGAATAAGAAAAACCAGAGCGTTGAAAAAAAATCTTTTTTAGAATACCAGGTTACAGAAATCAAAAATTTTCATCTCGTTCCAAATGAAAAGGAAGAACTGGATGAAAAGATTGAAAAGCTTAAAAATCACGATAAGATCATGAACCAGTTGAGAACAGCGTATACTCAATTAGATAACGAGCAGTTTCAAGTTGACCAGGTCTATGAAGCCGGAAAGGCTTTAGAAAAGATCAGTAATTTAGATCCTGAATACAAGTCGATGAGCGAGCGTTTAATCAGCAGCTACTATGATTTGGATGACGTCAAGTCCAAGGTTTTTCAAACCATTGAAAGCCTTGATTTTGATGAAGCAGAATTCGATTTGATGCAGGAAAGAAGCTTTGAACTTGTCAAGATCGAACAAAAATACCAAAAAAATATCAATGCATTGATTGAATATTTGAAGCAGATCGAAGAAGAGCTGCTGCTCATCACAGATTACGATCATTATCTGGAATCCTCGAAGCAGGAATTAAAAAAAGCCTTCGAAAAGGCTTATGAAAGCGGACTAAAGATTACAGAACTTAGAAAGAAACTTGCTAAAAAGCTATCGACTGACGTTTTGGTCGAATTGAAAGATCTTGATTTAGAAAAAGCGGTCTTCGATATCCAATTTGAAGATGTTCCTAAGGAAGAAGCATCTTTGTTGGAAACAGGACTTGATCAAATTGAATTCAATATCTCTTTAAATGAGGGCGAGCCTGTCAAACCTCTCGCAAAAGTGGCGAGCGGCGGTGAACGTGCGCGTTTCATGTTCGCTTTGAAGAGCATTTATGCGAAGTCTAATCAGCTATCCTTATTGATTCTTGATGAAATCGATATCGGAATCAGTGGGAAAACCGCAGCCAAAGTGGCGAATAAGATGACATCCTTATCCAAGATGATGCAGTTACTGGTTATCACTCATCTTCCACAGGTCGCTGCGCGTGCAGATCATCACTATGGAATCAACAAGATTAAAGAATTAAACAGAATGGTGACACGGATTCATAAACTGTCTGATGATGAACGGATTGAAACCATCGCGCTCATGCTTTCAGATGAAAAATTGTCGCATTTCGCGATTGAACAGGCGAAAATGCTTCTTCATAAATAAAAAAAAGCTTTCGCTTTCTTTATTTAAGCGTTTCCGGATACGATTGCTAGGATGAAGGATAGCAGAATTAAGCCAACCATTCCAAATACGATAACCCAAACGATTAATTTACCCCACCATGTATCTGTAGGTGTTGTAAAATGTTTTTTCTTCTCAACCTTGACTGGTGTTATTTCTTTTTTCGACACGTTCTCACCTCGTTAATCTAATCAAAAATATTATACTATAAATAAACATTTAAAGGAAGAGTTTTATTTGAAAAATGAAATTAAGATAATCTTTCACATTGACCTGAATGCTTTCTTCGCAAGTTGTGCGATGATCAAGGAACCTTACCTCAAGGATAAGGTTTTTGTTGTGGGCGGTAGCTCCACTTCAAGAAGAGGTGTTATTTCAACTGCATCTTATGCAGCAAGAAAGCTTGGCATTCACAGTGCGATGAATATCAATGATGCGATGAGGATTTATCCCAAGCTCGTGATTGTTCCGACGCAGTTTTCTTTATATCAGAAATATTCAAGTATATTCTTCAATTACTTAAAGAAATATTCAGATATTATTCTTCAAGGATCGATTGATGAAGGATATGTGGATATGACAGAGGCTTCAAAGAAAAAACATCCGATGGAGCTTGCTAAAGAAATTCAGGATGGATTATTGAAAGAGCATGGACTACCCTGTTCAATCGGCATCGCTTCAACACTTTTTCTTGCAAAGATGGCATCCAACATCAAGAAACCGATGGGGATTACGGTTTTAAGGAAGAAAGATATCGTTGAAAAGCTGTTCCCCCTTCCAATCAGCGATACTTACGGCATCGGAAAGAAAACCTATCCAAGACTTGAAGCGATTGGAATTGCAACTATTGGAGATTTCACTAAGAATGAAAACAAAGAAAAGATTCTTTCCATCATGAGCGAACAAAGCTATTTATCCTATATCAACCACATTATGGGAAGATCTAGTGATGTAATCGACCCCAAGCTTTATGCAATCGCAAAATCCATCAGTAATGAAACGACATTAAACTACAACATGGATGTTCCGGATGCTATTCTAAAAATCATCATTGAACTCTTGGAATACACGCATGAACGCTTAGTCTCCGATGAACTCGTTGCAAAAACAGTCGGTATCAAGCTAAGAGACGCCAACTTTGAATCCATCAACAGAAGCATGACCTTCGGGATGCATACCGATTCCTACGATGATTTCAGGGAAGCGATTGAAACGCTTTTTGAAGAGAACTATCATAATGAGCCAATCCGGCTTGTCGGTGTCTTCTTGAGCCAGATTGTTCAAAAGAAGGATTTGAAGATTGATTTCAATCTGTTCACCTATCAGGAACTTACCAAGCGTGAAGAAGCAATCTATCAAACCATCGAAAAGATCAACCAAAAATATCCAAAAAGCACTTCAAAAGGAACAAAAAAGACATCAGAGGATGTCTAATATGTCTAATTTTGATTGATGATCCCAAGTTTTGGGGTCATTTTTACTATATTGTTTCAGGAAAGTAATCACTTCTTCAGTGACGATTGTAGGTGTGGATGCCCCTGAGGTGACACTCACGCTTTCAATATCCTTCAGCCAGTCCAAATCGATATCTTCAACTCCACCGATCAGAACGCTTTTAATCTTCTGATGATGTTCACCCACAAACGCGAGCTTATTGGAGTTGGAACTGTAATGATCACCTACAACAAGCATCAAATCAACTTTTTCTTGATTCATGACAGCTTCCTGTCTGACGGTTGTCGCATTGCATATCTCATTATCGAATAGGTAGTTTGGGTATTTGGTAGCAATGATGGATAATACGGATTCTATATCAAACAAGGATAAGGTCGTTTGGTTGGTCACGAATACTTTTTTATCCGCCAAGTCATTCGGTAGAAGGAGAGCGTCCTTTTCATGCTCGACAAAATGAATCTTTGGATCAAGCGCTAAAATCGCTTCAGGCTCAGGATGATTCCTGTGACCGATATAAATGACTTCATAGCCTTCAGCAAGCTTTGAAATAACAGCTTTATGCACCTTCATGACATCCCTGCATGTCGCATTCAAAAAGGTCAATCCTTTTTCCTTCGCACGAAGAATTGCTTGATTGCTGATGCCATGCGCAGTAAAAATGACGGTGCCAGATTCAATTTCTTCTAGAAGTTCCAATCTTGTTTTCCCTTTTTGATCAAGACTGATCACGCCATATTCTCTAAATGCCTTGGTAATCTTCTCATTATGAACAATCTGACCTAAAATATAGATTGGTCTTGGATAGCTCTCAGTTTTGATTACTTTTTTGACAATTGCCAATGCATTTAATACGCCATGACAGTACCCTCTTGGGGTTAAATCAATCACTTTCATATCATCACCATTTTTATTATACTTGATTTTCTTATTATTACCCTTTATTTCACTTTAAAGTCATTTAATGATATAATATCAACGGTGATAAAAAATGTATATAGAAACGAAGCTTAAACAACTCGGATTTACCCAAACAACTCCAATTCAAGATGGCGTTTTTAAGGCTATATCCGGTCGTAAGCATATTGTCGGACTCGCTCCGACTGGCACGGGAAAGACCCATGCGTATTTACTCCCTATTCTATCGAATATGGATTTTTCAAAAGGTGAAGTGCAAGCTGTCATCTGTGTTCCAACCAATGAGCTTGTCATTCAAGTTGAAAAAATGCTTAAGGAAGTTGAAAAAGATGTCGTTGTTAGAGCATATTACGGCGGATCAAACAGACAAAGAGAACAAGAATGGCTGGAAAAATATCAGCCTCAAGTGGTTGTAACAACACCACAAAGACTCTATGACTATGTTGTTGATCAAAATATCTTAAAGATTCAAACCGCGAAATACTTTGTCTTGGATGAAGCGGATATGATGTTTGATGAAGAATTCCTCTCCATTTTGGATACAATCCTGCCATCGATGACAAAAGCGAAATTTTTGTTGTTTTCAGCATCCATCACGCAAAGCATGGAGCCATTCATCAAGAAATATTTTGGAAGCTATGAACTGATTGATACCTTCAAATCCCATAACTTGAAAATTGAGTATCAGCTTTTAAACATTAAATATCAAAACAGACTTGACGCTCTTATGCAAGTCTTGGAAAATATCAATCCTTATCTTTGTTTTATCTTCGTGAGCAAGAAAGAAAATCAAGAACCAGTCTTTCAAAGCCTTCAAGAAAAAGGATACTCCGTCGTCAGCATCAATGCGACCATCGGTGTTAAAAAAAGAAGCAAGATCATTGAAGAAATCAATGCGCTCAAGTATCAGTTTGTCGTTACATCTGACTTAGCTGCGCGCGGACTCGATTTCAAGATATCTCACGTCATCCATTATGATCTTCCCCATCATTTAGAGTTCTTCATGCATCGAAGCGGAAGAACAGGAAGAATGAATGATACTGGAGTCGTCATCACGTTCATGACGGTTGATGACCATAGAAAGATCGATAGACTCAAAAAGCAAGGTATCCCCTTTAAGGATTATACCTTCACTAGGGATGGAATTGTGAAAACTAGAGTTAAACAAAATGTTGTTTCAGATGAAGAAAAAGCAGCAATCAGCAAGATCAAGCGTCCAAAAAAAGTAACTCCCAATTATAAAAGAAAGAATGCCGAGCTTGTCAAGAAAGCGAAGCAAGATATTAGGAGAAAACAGGCATATGCTAAAGGTCGGTAGTCATGTCTCCATGTCTGGAGATGAAATGTATTTAGGTTCTGTCAAGGAAGCGTTAAGCTATAAAGCGAACGCGTTCATGATTTATACCGGGGCACCTCAAAATACAATCAGAAAGAAAATCTCTGAATTGAAGATTGAAGAAGCGGTACAGTGCATGGAAGAAAATGGGTTGTCATTTGACAATGTCATCGTTCATGCTCCCTACATCATTAATCTTGCAAACCCAGATCCAGAAAGAAGAGCATTCGCAATCACCTTCTTGACTGAAGAAGTGAAAAGAACAGCTCAGATGCATGCGAAACAAATCGTTCTCCATCCAGGTAGCGCAGTCGGTAAAGACCGTGAAGAAGCCATCAAATGGATTGCTGAAGGTGTTAAGAAAGTCATTTCCAACACCAAGAATCTTGATGTGAAAATCGCTTTGGAAACGATGGCTGGAAAAGGCAATGAAATCGGTAAAACATTTGAAGAATTAAAAGAAATCATCGATTTGGTGGATGAAGACGCACGTGTGAGCGTATGCTTCGATACCTGCCACACCCATGATGCCGGATACGCGACCAAAGATAATTTTGAATCAGTGATCAAGCATTTTGATGAAGTTGTCGGTAAAAAATACATTTCTGTGTTTCATATCAATGATTCGAAAAATTTGATTGGAGCAGCTAAAGACAGACATGAAAATTTCGGATTTGGATTCATCGGATTTGAAAGCTTGATGAAGATTGTTTACCATCCTGATTTCATGAATGTTCCAAAAATTCTAGAGACTCCATACATTGAGGATAAACCTCCATATCTGGAAGAAATCGAAATGATTAGAAAAGAAGTATTCGATCCGGAACTTGTTGAAAAAATAAAACAAAAGTAACATGAAAAAAGGTGCAATCTCATCTGAGAAAGCACCTTTTATATATTATGGATTCAGTATTTTTTGATATAAATCTTCATATTGCTTGGCCATCTTGGATAAGCTATGATTGACATGCATCGCTTGATGGATCAGATTGTTCCAAGCTTCCTTGTCGTGATGGTAGATATCAAGTGCTTGATCGATTGCCTCCTTGAATTCAGTAGCATCATAGTTTTTGAATGCGAAACCGACACCGACTCCTGTAAATTTGTTATATGGTGTTACCGTATCTTTCAATCCTCCGGTTTCACGGACGATTGGAAGCGCACCATATTTCATGGCGATCATATGATTGAGTCCACATGGTTCAAATAACGATGGCAACATGAATAAATCGCTTGCAGCATAGACCTTTTGGGATAATTCAATGTCGAACCCTGATTGATAAAAGACATGTGTTGGATATTTGGTTTGCATCTGGGTGAAGAAAGACTCATAAAGGGCATCACCAGAACCTAAGGCGATGAAATTGATTTTTCCTTGTTTAAGGTAATCTTCTAGTGATGTCATCATGATATCGATTCCTTTTTGTCTAGCAAAACGGGTAATGAAAGAGACTAAAGGCATATCATTGATAGAATCTAGTGATAAGGTTCTTAATAAGAATTCCTTATTGGTGTTCTTCCCTTCAATGAAGTTATTTTCATCGTAATTTCGAACAATATACTTACTTAAAGAAGGATTATACAAGTCTTGATCCAGACCATTCAAGATTCCATATAAATCATATTGTCTGGATTTTAACGGACCATCCAGGGTAAACCCGTAAAATCTGGTTAGAATTTCGTTCCGATAGCTTTCGCTCACGGTATTGATCGCATTGGCTCTCATGATTCCACATTTTAAAAAGTTGACGCGGTCCATATGAATGTAAGTGAAATTCTTATTGCCGAAGATTTTTTCCGTTTCAATCGGATATGAACCCTGTTTTTCTAAATTATGAATGGATAAAAGGCTCTTAATCTTTTGGAACCCCGCATTTTGACTTCTGTATCTGGTATCTAAGAAGAATGGAATCATGCCAGTCTGCCAGTCATTCACATGAATGATGTCCGGATACTCATTACTTAGCTTAATGTATTCAAAAATAGAAAAATTAAAGAATGTGAACCTAACTGCATCATCCTCATAACCGTATAATTTCGGTCGATTAAAAAAATCATCGTTATCCACGAAGATATATTGCACATTTTCATAATTCAGTTCATAAAAAGAAACCGGCTTTTCAACATCTCCCAGTCTTATCTTGGATGTGCCTTTTAAAGTCATTTCAGATTCACGGCTTTTGATTTGTTGATAGAGTGGTGTGATGACTTTGACATCATGACCCAAACCTTTTAGCGCTTTAGGAAGAGACGCAGCAACATCCGCCAATCCTCCAGTTTTTGAGAACGGATAAACTTCACCGCTGCAAAATAATATGTTCATAGATTCACCTTGATAATATTATACAAAACCGTTACCATATTAACAAGCATAAAATTTACGTAATTATGTAAAAATATCGTCTGATATGCCTTTTTGTTACATTGACTATAGTCAAATAGTATGTTAAAATCATCTTGGTTGTGAGACCAATTTTTATTTTTAAGATTCAATAACGTTTAACATTCAATAGATCTATATGGAGGATAAAGGATGAGAAGAGTTGTCGTCGTAGGAACCCAATGGGGAGATGAAGGTAAAGGTAAAATTACAGATTTCCTTGCTCAAAAAGCTGATTTGGTTGTTCGCTACCAAGGCGGTAACAATGCTGGCCACACAGTCGTGATTGAAGGGAAGAAACATAGCCTTCACTTGCTGCCTTCTGGCATCTTGAATCCAAGAATTGAAAATGTCATGGCCAATGGCATGGTCATCAATCCCAAAGCATTTGTTGATGAGTTAGCAAAAATCCAAGATTTCAAACTTCATATCTCTGACCGCGCTCAGGTCGTACTTCCATATCATATGGAACTCGACAAGGCTTATGAGACCAATAAGGGTGATGAAAAGATCGGTACGACGCATAAGGGAATCGGACCTGCATATACAGATAAAGCTGCAAGAATGGGCTTAAGAGTTTCAACATTCATCCATGAAGAAAGATTTTATAAAAGGCTCTTAGAATTAGTCGCTGAAAAGAATAAGGAAATGATTTCCTATGGATTACCGACTTTTGATGCTGATTCCATCTTCAATGAATATAAGGCATATGCTAAAATTATGGCTCCTTATGTCACGGATACATCCTATTATTTAAATCAAGCGATTGATTCAAATAAAAAAATACTCTTTGAAGGCGCACAAGGCGTCATGCTTTGTTTGGATCACGGAACATATCCTTACGTGACATCAAGCTCGCCTACTGCATCATCAGTTCCATTAAATACCGGTATCGCTCCATGGCTTGTTGATGGCGCTATAGGCGTCACCAAAGCTTATACAACCAGAGTGGGGAGCGGTCCCTTTCCCAGTGAAATCTTTGGCGATCTCGCTACAAAAATCAGAACCATCGGCAAGGAATTCGGAACCACAACCGGAAGACCTAGACGGATTGGTTGGCTGGATACAGTTGTCTTAAGACATACCAAGCGCGTTAGCGGATTGAGTTATCTCGCTGTCACTTTATTAGACGTCTTAACGGGTATCGATGAACTGAAAATCGCAGTTTCTTATACATTGAATGGTGAAGAAATCGATCGAATCCCTGCAGACATTGAGGATTTCAGCATGTGTACTCCAAATTACATCACAGTGCCTGGTTGGAAAGAAGATATCACCGAAGTTAAATCTTTTGATGAACTACCCGAAAATACGAAGAAATACTTAAATAAACTATCAGAACTTGTCGGTGTTGAACTTGGAATGTTTTCCGTTGGACCAGATCGAAGACAAACGATCATGGTTAAAGAAATCCTATAGGTGGTGAAACTATGATTAGCCGTTACAGCCGTCAGATCATGACGAAGATTTGGAGCGAGAATCACAAATTCGATCAATTTTTGAAGGTTGAACTTGCTTGTTCACATGCCTGGATGCATCTTGGCTTGATCACGCTTCAAGAATATCAGGCTTTATCTAAGGCAACCTACAAACTTGAAGATATCAATAGAATTGAATTAGAAGTGAAGCATGATGTCATCGCCTTCACGAAGGCAGTCTCTTTATCTCTTGGTGAAGAAAAGAAATGGCTTCATTATGGACTTACGTCAACGGATGTAGTCGATACTGCGCAATCCTTGATTTTAAGAGAAGTGAACCAAGTCATCAAAGAAGATATCAAAGGTTTCATGTCTGTATTAAAAGATAAGGCTTTGCTATATAAACATACTCCTTCGATTGGAAGAACACATGGAATCCATGCAGAAGTGACTTCATTCGGTCTTAAGTTCGCATTATGGCATGAAGACTTCAAACGCTTGAATAAGCTCTTTATAGAGGCATCCAAGTTGGTTGAGGTTGCTAAAATCAGCGGCGCTGTCGGTAATTATTCAGCAAGTACGCCAAAGCTTCAGGAATTAACTGCTCAAGAATTGAATTTGACTGAATCAAACATTTCCACTCAAACCCTCCAAAGGGACAGACATGCGAATTATTTATCTGTTATCGCATTGATCGGTGCTGAACTCGATAAGATTGCTACTGAAATCAGACATCTTTCCAGGACTGAAGTCGGTGAAGTTTCAGAATTCTTTGACGTGAATCAAAAGGGCTCTTCAGCAATGCCGCACAAAAAGAATCCAGTCAGCAGTGAAAACATTTCAGGTCTTTCAAGAGTGCTTAAAGGATATGCAGTCACTGCGCTAGATAATATCGCTTTGTGGCATGAAAGAGATATCTCTCACTCCTCAGCAGAACGAATCATTTTGGCAGATTCGACGACCTTGATCGATTACATGCTCAATAGGTATAAGAATACATTATCTGGTTTAGTCGTGAATCCAGATGTCATGATAAAAAACATTGACAAGACCCATGGCGTGATCTTTGCTCAAGATGTCTTGCATCTGATGATCAAAAAAGGGTTCGACCGAGAAAAAGGCTATGATCTCATTCAAAAAATGGCACTTCAATCCCTTAATACCCATCAATCTTTTAAAGAATTGCTTATAAAGAATGAAGATATTCATGCACTTCTGAACCCAAATGATTTGGATCAAGCATTCGACATCTCTAAATACCTACGGTATGTCGATGATATTTATCAAAAAGTCTTCAACTGACACATTACAAAATAATCTCAATAATTCATTCATTTTTGATTGATAAAGGACTGTTTATATGCTATAATCATAAGCAGTCAATCTAGGAGGTTTCTCATGGCAGACAAATATAACAAAGTAGCACCTAAAGTACATCCATTAACTTACGTATCCATTATTGGATTCTTAGTCATTGTTTTTGGAATCATTTTCGCATTAAGACCATCAAACGAAGAACTGATTTACTTAGCTTATGAAGCTACAGCAACCAGTGATTTCACAGAAGATCATCCATTCTATCAAGTTCAATATGATAGTTCACTCTTCAAGGTTGGATTAGATAAGATTATCGATAAGAACGAAATCGTCTTAGTCTATGTCGGTTATTCAGGTTGTGAATCATGCCAAAAGCATATTGGAGCATTCCAAAAGTATTTCTACTCACAAAATTTTGATGATGTAGTCTCCACAATCTATTACTTCAATGTTCAAGAAGATCTCGAAGGATTCACTGATTTCAGAGTAGATTTTCCTGAAGTCTTAGAATCGACTCCACAACTCCTTGTTTTTCAAAATGGTGTCATCATTCAGACTTTCACACCAGTATCAACTGAAGATACGCAAGCTTTGAATCGTAGTGTTCGTGATTTCTACGATGAAGCGATTGTACTAATCAACGAGTAAGCATAAGAAAAGCACGCTGTGCTTTTTTTTGATAAGGAAGATATCATGATTGAGTCTATTAAAAAACACCTGAAACAAGTCATTGAAAACCAATTGAATATTGAAACAGTCGTCATTGAAGACGCTAAAAAAGGAAATGCTGATTTAGCCATTCCACTTTTCGCATTCGCTAAGGAATGGAAGATTTCTCCCTTGGACGTATCAAAAAGGTTTATGGAGGCATTGGCGAATCAACCCCTGATCGATCATCTAGAATTTCTAAATGGATTTTTAAACATATACTTGGAAAGAAAGAACCTTGCAAAAAGCATATTGAATGCAATTGCAAAAGAAGGATCAAGCTTTGGAGACCAAAAGGTGGGTCTTGGCGAGACAGTCGTCATGGATTACTCTTCACCGAATATCGCCAAAAGCTTCGGCGTCGGCCATTTAAGATCAACAATGATTGGAAATTCCATTAAAAATATCTATAAGAAGCTAGGTTATCAAGTTGTCGCAGTCAACCACTTAGGTGACTGGGGTACGCAATTTGGCAAAATGATTGTTTCCTATCAAAAATGGGGTAATGAAGAGTTAGTCAAATCGAATCCGATCCAAGAACTTCAAAAGCTTTATGTCCAGTTCCACGATGAAGAAAAAAACGATCCGACCTTGGAACAGCAGGCAAGAGATGTTTTTAGAGCATTAGAACAAAACGACCCGGAATATACGCGTCTTTGGGAATGGTTCAAGGAAGAATCCTTAAAGGAATTCATGGAAATGTATGATCTCTTGGGAGTTTCCTTCGACAGTTATGCCGGAGAATCCTTTTATAATGACAAGATGGATGCAGTCGTTTTAGAACTCGAGCAAAAAGGTTTGCTCAAGGTCGACCAAGGTGCAACCATCGTTGAGCTTGGTGATAATCTTCCACCCGCTTTGATTAAAAAGACGGATGGAGCAACATTATATGTAACAAGAGATTTGGCAGCGCTTCTTTACAGACATAAGACCTATCACGCCAACAAGGTGTTATACGTTGTCGGTAACGAGCAACAACTCCATTTCAAACAATTAAAAGCGGTCACTGATCTCATGGGGTACCATTTTGATGTCGAGCATGTCAATTTCGGATTACTATTGATTGATGGAAAGAAGATGTCAACCAGAGGCGGCAAGTTCAAGAGGCTGGAAGATGTCATCAGCCAGGCAATCTCTGAAGCGAAGGAAGCCATTACGTTAAAGAATCCTGATTTGAAGAATAAGGATGAAGTCGCTAAAGCTGTGGGCATCGGCGCCATCATCTTTAATGATTTGAAGAATGAACGTCACTTGGATATTGATTTCAATTTGGATAATATGCTCAAGTTTGAAGGACAAACCGGTCCTTACCTGCAGTATTCAAGTGTTAGAATTGAGTCCATCTTAAAAGAAAATACTTTGGATATGCACGATTTGGATCCTTCTTACTTCTTGGAAGACCATTATTTTGAATTGATCAAGTTATTAGGACAGTTTCCAAACATCATCTTGAAAGCCAAGGAAGCGAATGCGCCATCTGTTATCGCCAGATATACTGTGATGCTTGCTCAAGGATTCAATAGCTTTTACGGCAAACAACGGATCAATGTCGAGGATTCGAAGCATAAGAATGCGAATCTCTACTTCATCAAGTGTATTCAGGAAGTTATCAATGAAGGTTTAAGAATATTGGGCATAACGCCTTTGAAGGAAATGTAAGATATTTTAAAAGATAAGTTGCAAATTGATCATAAACATGCTATTATATTTTTGCTGTCAGATTGAAGAATATCACTTTGGCCAGCAAAATCCCCGCGTGATGAAATTGGTAGACGTGCCAGACTCAAAATCTGGTGGAGAGATCCGTGCTGGTTCGAGTCCGGTCGCGGGGACCAATGAAAAAATTAAGAAAGGCGAAAGTCTTTCTTTTGCTTTTAATTTACAATTATTGTGATAAAATATCTCCGAAAGGGTGATAAAAACATGGAAGACAGAAAAATTAAATCGTTTGTTATGACGACGATGAATGGAATGGTTTACGGTTTATTCGCTACATTGATTATCGGGGTCATTATTAAACAGATTGGTTTATTACTTGATATTGAACTTCTTCACACAGTCGTTTATTTAAGATTAGCATCGTTAATGGGTGTTGGTATTGGTTTAGGAATTGCATTGAGTTTAAAGATGACAGGATTGAAGCTCGTTGTAGCATCAGTCATGGGCGGTATTGCAACATCATTTACATTGATGCTGGATGGTACAATTTCCTTAGTGCCAGGCATCATCAATGAACCTGTCAAGACATACTTGGTAACTATCTTTGGCATTATTCTGTTAGAAAAGATTTTGAAGAAGAAAACACCAGTGGATATCTTGCTCATCCCTCTTGTAGGTATTACGATTGCAATCGTTCTAACCTTGATCATTGGCGGACCTGTCCGTTTCGTGATTGATTATATTCAACTCTTTGTCCAAATTTCAACAGAAGCAGTTCCTATTGTCATGTCGATCATTATCGCTGCTGTCATGGGAATATTGCTCACATCACCGCTTTCCTCTGCTGCAATCGCGATTGCGATTAACCTTGAAGGTGTTGCTGGTGGCGCATCCGTGATCGGTTGCACCACACAAATGATCGGATTCGCGGTCATGTCAAGAAAAGACAACAATATCGGTATGATTTTATCCATCGGATTTGGAACATCCATGCTTCAATTCAAAAACATTTTAAGAAAACCAATTATTTGGTTGCCGACCATCATCGCATCGATGATCCTCGCTCCCTTGTTTTACTTAATCTTTGGAACTACAACAACCAAAGAAGGAGCAGGTATGGGAAGCTCAGGTTTAGTAGGTCAGCTACAAACATTATTCTCGATGAATTATTCGCTTGCTGGCTGGTTATCTGTGATCTTCATGATCATCACTCCAATCATTTTAGTATTCGCAATTGATGTGCTGTTTAGAAAGAAGAATTGGATTATTGACGGCGATTTGGCGGTAAACCGAGAAATCGCATAAATATGCAAAAATAATAACATCATTTTCTATTTTATGTTAAAATATATGTTGTAAGATTTAATAAGAAAGTGGTGGGTTTTATGAATAAGCGTGTTTACAATAAAGCATTCGGTAAAATCTTTAGAACATTAGGTTTCCTACTGATTCTAGCGGCTTCCGGATACTTTGCAACGAATTTGATTTTAACTTATCAAACATTACCTTTTATAAACAATCTCGTATCATTTGCGACAATCGCTGATGGTTACATGGACGGTGTGCCTATGGTTGCTGAATATGCAGGCTTGGCATTGGTCGTTGGCTTTATTTTCATCCTTTGGGCAATTCGCAGAGGCCTCATTTTAAGAGTGCTCCTGACTGCTGTCCTGGTGGTTGGATTTATCGAAAGCTCCATCAATGGAACTTCTCCACTAGTACCAATCGCTTTAGGCGCTCCATCTTGGTTAGCTGGCGTGCTTGCAGTTGTAGAACCTTATGTCGATCAATTAACGGCAATCAGCCCTTACATTGTTCCGGGTATCGCAGTTGGCGCTCCATTCTTGCTTTGGGTACTCTTTGCCTATAAGAAACCAGGTAGATTCTCATTGTTATTGTTAAGATTAGGTAGCATCACACTGTTTTTAGCAGTGGCTATGCTCGCAGTCCAAACGTTGTTTGTGACGAGCCTTGCAGATGTTGAAATCTATGGAACAATCAACACAGCGCTCTATATCCTGACCTATGTATCATTCCTTGTCGGTTCAGTATTCGGAGTTTTAGGATTCTCAAGAAAATAATAACTAAAAGGCATCACCTCAGGGTGGTGCTTTTGATTGATTGACGAATAATAATAAGAAAAAGGCGAATTCGCCTTTTTTGCTTTACATGAGGGATGAGAAGCCTCTGAAGATGATTTGAAGGAGCCTATAAATCATGCCTCTTTGATCTGTTTCTTTGATAAGCATGCTTTTCTCAATCGTTTTATTGAAAAAATCTGTCATCTCATGCACTGAATTACATCGGTCTAAGTAAACCATGTTCTCAAAATGCAGATATAAGCTTCTAAAATCTAGATTCGCTGTCCCAATCATCGCTTTTTGATCATCAACGATCATCATTTTGGAGTGAATGAATCCCGGTTGATAGCGATAAACCTTGACACCAGCTTCCATGAGTTCTGGAACATAGGATTCAGTGACCATGAAAATGATTTTCTTATCTGCGATATAAGGAATGATGATTCTGATATCAATACCTGACTTGGCAGCGAACTTGAGCGCTGTAGTCAGTTCATTATCAATGATTAGATAAGGTGAAGTGATGCAAATCGATGATTTTGCAGAATTGATCAGGGAAAGATATATATTTTTTGTAGATAGTTCCTTATCAAGCGGTGTATCGGAAAATGGAGTGACAAAGCCATCGTTTTCGTCTATGTCAGTCGTTCCTTTATAGGATGCATAATCAATTTCTTTTCTGCTGGTGAATCTCCAGTTTTCTAGAAATCCAAGTAGAAGAGACCATACCGCTCTCCCCTCTAATCTGATACCGGCATCCTGCCAGTGTCCGAATGGGGAAACCTTATTGATATATTCATCACCGATGTTGATACCACCCGTATATCCCACGTTTCCGTCTATAACAACAATCTTTCTGTGATCCCGGTAGTTCATTGCGAAATTCAAGTGAATGCGCATCGGATTGAAGCTATATGCTTCCAAGCCGTAGCTTCTCAATTTCTTTTTATATTGATATGGAAGTGTCGAACTTCCAAAATCATCATAGAGGACCTTGACTTCGACGCCTTCTTTAACTTTCATTTTCAGAATATCTAAAATCTGAGTCCACATGACACCCTTGTTGATGATGAAGAACTCCATGAAAATATAGCTTTTCGCTTCTTTCAAATCACGCAACAACGCTTCAAAAAGTGCTTCGCCTGATTCTAAAAAGTCTGTTTTGGTATGCTGATAGGTTGGCCATGCCTGTCTGTTCAAATAAACAGATTCCTTGGAATGGCTGGTTGTCTTATAAGGCTTTATATAGTCCTCACGGCTCTGATTAATTTCATCATGGATGGTTTGTACCTTGCTGCTGACATTTCTTTGACGATACAAAAGATAGAAGAGACCGCCAAAAAGAGGGAAGATTAAAATGGGTATGATCCAGCTCAGCTTGTAAATCGGGTTTTCTTCACGGGTGATCAAATAGGTGACAATCAAGACGCTGATGACGTAAAAACCAGTGCTGATGTATCGATACTGAGAGACATAATCGATTAAAAAAAGAAAAAGGATGATTTGAGCGAGCAAGAGCAGAAGAACAAATGTTGTTCTGCTTAAAACCATTCGAATGAGTCTTTTCATGTTAAACCTCTTTGATGAAAACAAATTCCTTTTCGCTGGATAAGGAAGAATGATAATGATACCCTTCAAAGGATATCTCTTTAATCAGACTGGGATCCTCGATCCTGGATTTAATGATTGCGCGCGCCATTAAGCCGCGCGCTCTCTTGACGTACATGCTGATTTGCTTAAGTCCTTCTAATGATTTTTGATAAAAAGAAATTGTAATCATTTGGCGCGAATCATCTAAGACTTTACTGTATTCCTTGGAAGCCAGATTGATCAAAATATCATGCTTATGCTGGTGATGCAGGTAGTGATTGATTTTCTTTCCCCAGAAATGATAGAGATTCCCAACAATCGTTTCCTGCATTTCCAATCTGTAGAATGAGATGCCATCGAAAGGACGAACAAGACCATATAATCCGGAAATGATATAGAGATGGAATCTCAAATAGTTCAAATCTTCTTGATTGAGAGATAATGCATCGAAGGCCTTGTAGGCATAACCTGCATAGCTATAAATCGCACACGACTTCTTTTTACCGAACTCTTGATGATATTGAACCACATCTTGTGCGAGATCTGCAGATATGTTCATTTTCTTTTGGATTTCTTCCGCAGTAAAAACCTTAAGCTTTCTAATCAAGCCGATGCTCTGATTCATGAAATATGGACATTCTTCATGAAATTCTTCAGATCTGACAAAAGTTTTTGATGGAGACAGTAATAAAATCATGCAGTTACCTCATAAATTGTATGACTTTATTATACCAAAAAAGCGTTAAAAGTGATAAAATAAGGAGTATCAACTTAAGGAGGAACATAACTTGAACGAACGCAAATTAACACTTCTGATGGACTTTTATGAATTGACGATGGCCAACGGCTATTTCAGAGATAACAAGCATAACCAGATTGCAGTATTTGATGTCTTTTTCAGATCGATTCCTGATGATGGAGGATATGCGGTTTTCGCAGGCCTGGAGCAGGTTGTCGAGTATATCAAGCATCTTGAATTCAATGATGAAGAAATTAATTTCTTAAGAAGCAAGAAGGTATTTAATGAGGATTTCCTCTATTATTTGAAGCACTTTAAATTTTCTTGCGATGTGTATTCCATGAAGGAAGGCACACCGATATTTCCACATGAGCCAATTATGATTGTCAAGGGTCCTTTATTGGATTGCCAGTTGATTGAAACCTATGTTTTATTGACAATCAACCATCAAAGCTTGATTGCCACTAAGGCAGCTAGGATTGTTTATGCCGCAGAAGGCAGGAACGTGCTTGAATTCGGCGCTAGACGTGCGCATGGTTATGATGCATCGATTTATGGTGCGAGAGCAGCATACATCAGCGGAGTTTTAGGATCATCCAATACCTATGTAGATTATAAGTTTCAGATTCCTGCTTTAGGTACGATGGCGCATAGCTATGTTCAAAGCTATGGTTCCGAATATGAAGCCTTTACCGCCTATGCCAATACATATCCTGATAATACATTACTTTTAGTAGATACCTATAATACCCTGAAACAAGGCATTCCAAATGCAATTAAGATCCATAAAGAAATCCTCGAACCCAAGGGATTCAGATTGAAGGGCATCCGTTTGGATAGCGGTGACTTGACCTATCTGACAAAAGAAGCGAGAAAGATGCTCGATCAAGCAGGATTGAAAGATACGAAGATTACCGTATCCAATTCACTTGATGAATATCTGATTAAGGAGTTAATCCATCAAGGCGCTCAAATCGACACCTTCGGCGTCGGTGAACGCCTGATTACTGCAAGATCAGAAGCTGTTTTTGGTGGTGTTTTTAAGCTTTCTGCCATTGAAGTGAATGGAGAACTGGTCCCTAAGATTAAAATCAGCGACAATATCCAAAAAACAACGATTCCTGGATTTAAACAGGTTTATCGTTTCTATGATGAAAGCGGAAAAGCAGAAGCGGATGTCATCACGCTTCATGATGAAAAGATCAATCCCGATGAACCTTATCATCTATTCGATCCAAACTTCCCATGGAAGGATAAAGTGATTGAAAACTTCAAAGTTGTACCTTTACTCATTCCAATCTTCATCAAGGGCAAGCTCGTTTATGAGCTCCCAAGATTGAATGAAATCAGAGCATTCGCCAAAGAAGAACATACCAAGCTTTGGGATGAAGTCACGAGATTGGAAAAACCGCATGAATACTATGTGGATTTATCTCAGACTTTATGGGACTTGAAACAAGAACTGATTAAAAAATATAAGAAATAGAGGATTTGATCGATGGCGCGCATCATCAAAAAAGAAAATTTAGAACGCATTCTCCATCATCCATCGATACTTAAAGGTATTGTCATTATGGCAATACCAGTTTTTTTGAATAATTTATTGAAGTCTCTTCATGACATGGTGGATGCTATTTTCATCGCCCGCATGCCTGTTCCAAACCAATCGACACTAGACGCTGCGCTTGCAGCCTTGAATATCCATTGGCCTGTTTTTAATCTCTTCTTAGCGTTAGCCGCCGGGCTCGGGATTGCGACGGTTTCAATGGTTTCACAGTATGTCGGCGCAAACAGGAGAGATCTCGCGAGCAGATATGCATCCAAGCTGATGGCGCTCGCCATCATCTTCGGTTTAGTTGTCACTGGCATCTTCATGTTCACATCGGACAAAATTATCGGATTCAACATATTCGCTTATCTGATGGGTGCGAGAGGAGAAGCCTTGGAGTTTGCAGGCATTTATTTCAGAATCCGAAGCATGGAATTTGTTTTCGTCTTCATCTTTGTTGTTTATCAAGCGGTGAGGCAGGCAACTGGTGAAACATTGTATCCGGTCATTTTAAACGTTGGCGGAATATTCGTCAATATCGTCTTGACCTGGCTCTTCGTATCGAAGATGAATATGGGGATTGCTGGCGCAGCTTATGCGACATTGATCGCTCAGGGCTCAGCAATGCCATTTGTCATTTATGATTTGTTCTTTAGCAAAAAGCATATCAAGATTAACGTTAAAGAAATGTATTTGGATTTGGATACCGTGAAGGATATGTCAAGGTTCGCCATTCCGGCATCGATCGGCCAAGCGGTGAGTTCACTTGGTTTCGTTATCTTGCAAAGTATCGTTTTAAGGTATGGAGATAATGTTTCTGCAGGATTTTCTGTCGGGAACAGAATATCATCCTTGCTACTTAATCCAGTGGTTGCGATATCAACGATTCTAGCCGCCTACGTCGGCTTGAATATCGGACATAACCAGCCTCAACGGGCGAAAGATAGTTATAAGGTCGCAAGGAATCTTTCCTTTGTTTTAATGTTAGTTGGTATCGCGATCATCATTCCTCTAAGATTTTCATTCATTGAACTCATCTTGGATAGCAACACCTCGGAAGCATATCACATCGCAGGAAGATATACTTTCTGGCTACTCCTCACACAACCCTTCATGGCGCTATTTCAGAGCTATATCGGGTTATTTAACGGATCAGGACATTCCAACTATACACTTCGCATGGCATCAGCAAGACTCTGGGGAATGCGTATCCCAATGGTATTCATCTTCATGTATTTCCTTCCAGCTGATGACTACTCCGGTTTCTTTTACGCCATGATCATCAGTAACTTCGTGATTCTATTCTATGGTCACTATCTGAAAAAGAGCATCAACTATGAAGTGCAGGTGAGATTATAATGTTTCATATCGTCTTATATGAACCCGAAATTCCTCAAAATACCGGAAATATCATGCGCACCTGTGTAGCCATCGGTGCGAAATTGCACTTAATCGAACCCCTGGGATTCAAAATCGATGAAGCAAGGCTCAGAAGAAGTGCTTTGGATTATTATGAGCACTTGGATTATGTGCTTTATAAGAACTTTGATGATTTTGCAGGTAAAAATCCTGGAACGTATCTATTCTTAACAAGATACGGCAAAAAGAATTATGCAGATATTAACTATAAGGAAATTAAAGAACCGATGTATTTGATTTTCGGCAAGGAATCCACAGGTGTTGACCGTAAATTATTAGCCAAGCATTTAGAAAACTGTTACCGCATACCGACCACAGACAAAGTCAGGTCTTTAAACCTTTCCAATGCTGTGGCGATTGTCGCTTATGAAGCTTTAAGACAGTTTGATTATTTTGATTTGATTCAAACAGAGCCTGAAACACATAAAGGCAAGGATTTCTTAGACCAATTTGTAGAAAAAGAGGATAAATCATGAAAGAAACGAACATACAAACCGTTGGCGAAGAAATCGCCAACGCCATCTCGCATGGCCTGATGGCGATCTTCGGTGTTGTCGCACTTATTTTGTTATTAATAAAGAGCGACACGACCATAGAAGTTACAGCAGCAATCATCTTTGGTTTCGGAATCATCAATCTCTATACGATGTCGACTTTATATCACGCTTTATTTCATCCTACCGCTAAAAATGTATTTCAAAGATTCGATCATCTTTCCATCTATATCTTGATCGGTGGGACATTCGCTCCCCCATTGCTCTTATTGCCTGCTCTTCAAGAACCGATGTTCGGGATTGAGGGACTGAGCACCGGACCAATGCTTTTCATCATCCAATGGATTTTGATCGGTATCGGCGTCATCTTTAAATCTATTTGGATCAAGAAGTATGCCAAGCTTCATCTATTTCTATATTTAGCGATGGGTTGGAGTGCAGTCGTCTTCATCCAACAGCTCTTCGCATTTGATCCCAGAGCATTCTTTTTGGTCTTCGCAGGCGGATTTGCATATACCATTGGTGTAGCCTTCTACGTTTTTCCGAAAATCAAGTATTTCCACTTCGTTTGGCACATTTTTACGATGATCGGCACGATTTTGCAGTTCATCGCCATCTATGCATATCTTTATTAACATGAATATTTGTTCATATACTTGAAATATGATTTAAAATAGGTTATGATTAGTATGTAATGATAAGGAGAAAATACAAATATGAAAATTTTAGCAGTAAATGCTGGCAGCAGTTCTTTAAAATTCCAGCTTCTGACCATGCCTCAAGAAACAGTCATCACCTCAGGCATCGTTGAAAGAATCGGCAGTGATTATGCAGCATTCATCCTTAAGGTGAATGGTGAAAAGATTACCATGACTCAACCTATTTTGAATCATAAGGATGCAGTTAGCCTTGTTGTAGATGCATTAATCAAGTATAAAGCGATTGATAGCTTGAGTGAAATTGTTGGCGTTGGCCACCGTGTCGTTCAAGGCGGTGAATTATTCAAGGAATCAGCAATCATCACCGATGAAGTCGTTGAACAGATTAGAAGCTTAAACGATTTGGCTCCTCTTCATAATCCAGCAAATATCACTGGTATTGAAGCATTCAGAAAAGCACTTCCTAATGTCATCCAGGTCGCAGTGTTTGATACGACATTCCATCAAACCATGTCAGAAGATGCATTCATGTATGCATCCCCTTATGAATGGTATAAGAAGTATGGCGTCAGAAAGTATGGATTCCATGGGACATCTCATCAATATGTATCTGAAAGAGCAGCAAAGATTTTAAATAATCCACATGCGAAGATCATTGTTGCCCATCTTGGAAATGGCGCATCCTTATGCGCAATTAAAGATGGCAAATCAGTAGATACTTCCATGGGGCTCACTCCTCTTGAAGGGATTCCAATGGGCACCCGATCCGGTAACATCGATCCAGCAGTATTGATGCTGATTGCTGCAAAGGAAAACAAGACTTATGGTGAAGTATTAGACGAATTAAACAAAAAGTCAGGATACCTGGGCGTTTCCGGTATCTCCAATGACTCAAGAGATATCATTGATGGTATGAATAGAGGCGACCACCGTGCAACGTTGGCGCATAAGATTCAAGTCAAGCGCATCGCAGACTATATCGGATCTTACTATGTTTATATGGGCGGTCTTGATGCCATCTGCTTCACAGCAGGCATCGGAGAAAACGCATCAGAAATTAGAAGAGACGTTTTAGAGGCTGTCAAGGTTTTAGGTGTTACCGTTGATCCAGTTGAAAATGAAAAGCGCGGCGAACGGATGATTTCAACCAAAGACTCCTTGGTCAAGGCATTTATCATTCCAACCAATGAAGAAGTCATGATTGCAAGAGAAGTTGTCAAACTAAAATAAGCAAAAAAACGAAAAGTGCTTCGGCACTTTTTTTGTTTTCTAAAAGGTTGAAAGATGATTAAAGAGATAGATAGCGTAGTCGAGGTGGTCTACTCGACATAAAACATGAATGAACACATCAGTATTGATGATAAATTAAAGATTTCAATAAAAAGAATGGGAATCAACGGAGAAGGTATCGGCTATTATAACAAGTTGGCCATTTTTGTCGATCAAGCTTTACCTTTAGAGGATTTGGAGGTCAGAGTGACCGAGGTTTATGACAACCGAGCAATCGCTGTGATTGAAGAGATTTTCAAGCCGAGTCCTGATAGAAGAACTCCTTTTTGTCCTGTGTATGAGGAATGTGGAGGATGCCAGACACAGCATTTCGACTATCAAAAATCTCTTGAACAAAAAAGAGATATCATCATTAAGTCATATGAACGCTACATTGAAAAGAAAATCAATGAAAATATCGTTAAGCAGACCATCGGTGCGGATAATCCAAGAAACTACCGGAATAAAGCATCGCTTCCCGTTCAAAATATCAGAGGCAGAAATCAGATGGGCATGTACGCGAGAGCGTCCAATAAATTCGTTCAGATCAAGGATTGCCCGATTCAAAACAAGCTGATCAATCAAATATTATCTACAATCATCCATTTGATGGATAAATACGAAATGGATGCTTTAGACCATAAAACCAAAAAGGGATATGTAAGATCCTTAGTTGTTCGCGTATCTGAAAATATGAAGGAAGCACAAGTGTCCTTCATCATGGTCAAAAGATCAAACCGCATCGGAGATCTTGTTGAAGAATTGATTAGAAAAGAAAAAAATATCGTTTCAGTCTATGAATTCATCAACGATGATTTGAAGAAGGCTGGATATTTCCATGATGCTGGAAGACTGATTTACGGAAAAGAAACCATTGAAGAAAAATTAAACAATCAAAAATTCTTATTGAAGCCTGAAGCATTCTTTCAGCTGAATACTGCTCAAGCAGATAAGTTCTATAAAGAAATGAAAAGATTAGCTAATCTAAAGAAGAGTGAAATCGCGATTGACGCTTACGCAGGAATCGCTCCAGTCAGCCATTATATCTATGATACAGCCAAGCACATCTACGCGATTGAACTGGATAAGGCAGCTTGCGAATCCGCGAAATTAAGCTTGGAAGAAAATCATATCACGAATGTCACAGTTCTCCAAAGTGATTTCAAGAGAGCTTTGAGCGGACTTAAGGAAAAGAAGATCAATGTCATGTTTTTTGACCCACCAAGAGTTGGTTTGGGTGAAGAAACAATCAATTTGATCTTTGAATTCAAGCCAAAAAGATTGATTTATGGATCATGCAATCCTTCGACGTTGGCTAAAGATTTAAATATACTCATGAAGGAATATGATTTAATTGAAACAGTTCCAGTCGATATGTTTCCCTATACATCATTGGTTGAGAGTGTCAGCTTATTGACAATTAAGTAAATTGAACTAAGGTAAATAAACTATGGGTACATTAAATGTTTTAGGATTACTAGAGAATATCGAGGAAAGAGACAGCAGCGCATTGAGAGGTCTTTTGACATGCTCATGCGGCAACGATCATTTTAGACTTTATTATCAAGGGAAGCGCACCAGAGGAATTTTTTCTCATGATATCGTCAAGAGTAAAGGCAATCTGAAGATTGAAGCAGTTTGCACATCATGTGTCAAAAAGATAGAAATTTATGATGCACTCGCACGCAAAGAAATAAGAGGAAAAGACCCAGATTCCATTTTATATGTGCCTTTTGATGAGGTATCGCATAAAATCAGGTTGTCCTATAACTATTTGCCTGAACATTATAAAACTGACTTCTTTGAAACTATATTTATTGAAATCAATAGCCGAGTAGAAGATAAATGGCACACAATTGTCGAAGATTAAGTTGATGTGATCTAAGTAGTGTCTAGCGATACTAATTTATTTATTTGGTGTAAACGTAAAATGAATAGAATTCCATTAATTTATTTAGTGAAATAATTAAGGATTTAGTAGAACGAAAGTGATGTGTTTATCCGTGATTCAAACAATCATTTTAACAGAAGAAGATATGAAACTTGAATCCAATAGAAAACGAGTCAGTCATGCGTTACGTGCCTCCAAACTCGTTGTTTTTCCGACTGAAACCGTATATGGGATTGGCGCGAACGCATTAAGTCCAATCGCTTCCAAACTCATCTACCAGACCAAGGGCAGACCTTCCGATAACCCTTTAATTGTTCATATCGCGCATAAAGAAGATGTATACAAATATATTGAATCGGCAAGTGATGCAGCAGTCAAGCTGATGCATGCATTTTGGCCTGGACCCTTGACCTTGATTTTTAAGAAAAACGATGTCATTCCCTTAGAAACTACAGGTGGTTTAGAAACCATCGCCATCAGGCTTCCAAGAAACGATATAGCAAGACAGATCATCATCGATTCAAATCTCCCCATAGCTGCTCCTTCAGCCAATTTGTCAGGCAAACCCTCATCGACGGCATTCAAACATGTCATGGAGGATTTCATGGGCAAGGTGGACATCATGATTGATGGCGGGCAATCAGAGATTGGACTTGAGTCCACCGTGATTGATACGACAACTATAGTTCCTATCATTTTGAGACCTGGTTTCGTGACCCAAGCTATGATAGAATCTGTTTTAGGTTATTCCATTACGGATCAATCGAGTACTGGACCCTCTGGTGAAGTGAAATCTCCAGGCATGAAATATACGCATTATAAACCTAAAGGCGAAGTGATGATCATCGATGGGTCTATAGAGCATATGGCAGCTTATGTCAAGGATGCAGAGATAAAACATCCGGACAAAAGTATCGCAGTCATCTGCGAGGTTGAATACATCCATGATTTTACCTGCAAGGTCAGATCTCTTGGATCTTTAAATGATCAAAACGAGATGGCGAATAATCTATTTTCGGCACTTAGGGATATGGATGAATGGGGAATAGATATCATCTTTATTCATCATATTTCAACGCACGGCTTAGGTTACGCGATGATGAATCGCTTGATTAAGGCTTCCGGTTATCACATTATTAACGTATAAATTAAGCATCAATACGATAAGGAAGGTAGGAAATACATCATGCTATTCGCACTCATCTTTACTGTTTCTATCAGTATCTTTCTATCTGTTCTTTCTTCATCGATTATATGGAAATACGCGAGTCATTCCTGGCATGGGTTCATCACTTCGGGATCGATGGCAGTAGTTGGCATCCTCATGATGCTGATCTTTGATTTATGGAACCCGGATTTCTTGACGCTAAGCGCGTACGTTTTATTATTATATGGGTTATGTGTATCTTATTTTTTCATACAGCTTATTGTCGTATTGAAAATAACAAAACAAAGGAGATTAACTGATGTCAACCTCTAAAGAATACGCAACATACATTGAAGATCAGCTCAATCACATCCAAGGGATTTACTTAAAGAAGATGTTTGGAGAATACGGATTGTTTTATCAGGATAAGATGGTTGGATTGGTATGTGATGACCAGCTTTTCATCAGGCAGACAAAGAAGGGTGAAGAACTGCTTGTCGATTCAGAACTAGCTTCTCCATATCCTGGAGCGAAACCGTATTTTCTGATTGATAATCCAGAAAATAGGGAAGTTATTACTGAATTGATCGTTAAAACCTATGCAGAACTTCCGTTACCCAAGCCAAAGAAGAAGAAACTATGAACATGAATCATATTGATGAATGGAGAACAACTATATGAAAATGACGAAAAGACAAATTGCCAAGGATCAAAAATTTATATCTTTTTCACAAGATGACCAAGTGAAGCAACTTGCTCGAAAAATAGCAATCGCTGTCGCAATCATGTTTGGTAACCTGCTCCTCTTGTTCGGAATGATTTTTGCGTATCCATCCGTGATCAGAAATCAAACATTATGGCTTTTCTTGCTTATTTTCTTGATTGTAAGTTATCTTGTGATCCTAGTGATTATTTTGATCAGAGTCATCGCATTCTTCAAATACACCAACAGTCTAAAAGAATAGTAAACTCTTGAATTCTTTATTATATTGATATAAGATGAGGCTGTAGCATCATCATTTAGGCATTCCAACTCTTTACCTCGAAAGGAATTCTTATATGACTATCTTAAAACTTATCGCAAAGATTCTCATTTTGATTGTCGGCGCTATCATGTTACTTCTATCTTTCGATGTCTTTGAATCGGGTGGAAACTTTTTTGAAATGCTTGGAGCATTCTTCATCCATGCTCTACCCGCAATTGTCATCATCTTGTTCGTCGTGTTTTTTTGGAATGGAGAACGGATCTTGGGACTTATTTCATTAGTTGCAGCTATTATGCTCTTTTTGTTCTTTGAACTTTACAAAAATATCGACCAATCTTGGATTACCTTCCTCATCATTATTGTTCCATTGATTGCTTCTGGAATCATCTTGCTCCTCAAGACGAACAACAGCAAATCAAATGAAAAGTAAACTTTATAAGGTTACAACGCTTTGCGATGATAGAATCATAAACCTTTTAAAAAACTGTGATCAAAACTTAACTGCAAGATGGGCACTTGATGCAGCTATGCATGTTCTTTATTTATTTGAAGAGAAGAATAGTAAAGACCAGAGACCGAGACAAGCGCTTCACGCGCTCAAGCTATGGATGGATGGCAAGATTTCCATGGCGGATGCGAGAACTTATGCGCTTGACTCTCACCATGCAGCCAAAAATGAAACAGATCCAGGAGCTATCGCCGCTGCCAGAGCATGCGGTCACGCATGTGCGGTTGCACATGTTAAAACACATGCCAATGGCGTGATGATGTACGCTATACTTGCCAGCATGTATGCCAATGGCGGAGATCAATCTCCTGAAACAGATTGGCAGTACAATCACTTGATAGAACTGATGAACGTGAAAAGCTGACTTTTGTCGGTTTTTTTCTTTTTCCACCTTCGAATCCATGAATTTATATTGTATACTATAAGAAACAATAGGTCATTATGGAGGTTCATATGAAATATAAGTTAAGACAACCCGTTCTTTCTGACAAACAAGAGTTTCTTGCATTCATCAGTGAATGGGGAGATGAAAAGTTAATCATCCCCGCTGCAGTTCAACTGAAGGGAAGAAGTTATGAACAATTCATTTCCGAACTGCCTCTTCGTGAAAAAGGCTTGATCGATATGGATAAGCTTGTACCAGACAATACCTATATTTTAGTGGATAAGAAGAATCATATTTATGGCGCACTTAATTTTAGACATACATTAAATGATTACTTGATGCAATTCGGAGGCCATGTCGGTTATGGCATCCGTCCTTCTGAGCGCGGAAAAGGTTTTGGCAATATGATTTTAAAGGAAGGTTTGGAAATCGCTAAAAAATTTGGTTTAGATAAGGTATTGATTACCTGTGATGAACAAAATATCCCATCCGCACGTGTTATTCAAGGAAACGGTGGGAAATTTGAGAATAAAGTCTATAAAAACGATGGTTGGATCCATAGATATTGGGTCAACCTGAAATAGAGGTCCATATGAAACAAGTTTTACTGGTATCAGGACATCTCGCAGCACTCAAATCAACCTTATCAAAGAAACTATCTGTTGATTTGAATGCGATCTGCTTGAATAAGGATGACATGAAAGAGGTCTTGGGTGACACGATTGGATTTACCAATCGTGAAGAGAACTTAAAATTAAGCAAAGCTACCTTTCAAATGATGCTTAAAGTGATGCTTGATATCCTTAAGATCGATGATTTGGTCATTTTAGAGAGCAATTTCAAAGTCAGCGAGATGAATCAATTGAATCAAGTGATTGAAGAACATAAGATTAGGTCATCGACTGTCTTTTTGACAGGGGAAGCAGAAGTTCTTTATGAGCGCTATATCAAAAGACAGCCAGAGAGACATCCTGTTCACACTTCAACAGGACTCATCAGCTTCGAAGACTTCAAGGCTTCGATGGAATCATTTGATCAAGCGGTTTATGGAGGAAGCTTCATCTTATTTGATACAACTGTCATGAATGACGAGTTATATCAAGTGCTGCTTAACAATATTAAAAACCTGCTAAAGGGTTAACATAGAAATGGGGAGCGAAGGTATGGCAGAAAACATGTCTTTGTTGATCATGATTTCCATCCTTTCTGTCTTTTTGATTGCTTTATATATTACGGTTGAAGTCAAGGGTAAACCGCTTTTCGCGTTTTTCTTTAAAGGATTGGCAAGTTTTTCTTTCATTCTGGTATTTTCTGTCATTATAGGCTTGAAGTTGAGTTTATTACATGACGGCTTGATTAATTACCAGAATCTCAGAGTTCCAGTCACATTGTTAATTCTTTTAGGATTGATCTCAGGTCTTTTAGGCGACTTATATCTCGCACTCCGACCTCTTCAAGATCCAAAGAAGAATGAAACCATCATCATCAGCGGCATCGTCTGCTTTTCTATCGGGCATCTCTTTTATTTCTCTGCCCTCATGTTGTTGGGACCATTAAGTTATCTTTCCATCATTTTAGCAGTCATCATGACATTGATCATCTACTTGATAAGTAAAAAATTAGGCTACCACATGGGAAAAGCCGTTATTCCGACATTCGTCTATTCTGCATTGATCTTCTTGATGGTCGGTCAAGCCTTAGGATACGCGATTGAAACCCAGTTTTCTTTATTTTCACTCATATTTCTTGCAGGTGCGATCCTCTTTGCAGTCTCAGATTTGATACTCGCTCCAATCTATTATGCAGGTAATGAGAAGAGAATCATGGTCATCTTAAATCTATCAACTTATTATCTTGCCCAATTGTTCATCGCAATATCCATTCTTTTCATCTTGTAACTTATTTAAGACATAAATCTATACATTGAATTCAGTGATTACTTCAATCGCTGATTTTTCTTTTGCTAAAAATGTAATTTATATTTGACATAATGTAATATATATTGTATAATTCAGTCATAAGAGGTGCATCAATGAATTATAAGATGAAATCTGCAAGGGTTGAAAAGGGGTTATCACAAGCGGATCTTGCTCAACAAATCGGTGTCAGCAGACAAACGATTCTTTTGATTGAGCAAAATCAGTATAACCCTTCTTTAATGATATGCAGAGCCATCTGTAAAGCACTGGATCGCACTCTGAATGACTTATTCTGGGAGGATTCAAAAAATGGAAAGTAAGAAGGATTTTGGAAAGTTGTCTAAAGTGTATCGCACAGTGTTGATGTACATCTTGTCTGTAGCTTTAATTTCATTTGTCTACAAGCAATATGTTTTGGATGAAAACTCAATTGAACGCATGATACCAGAGATTTTCATGATTACATTATCGATTGTGATCCTGATGATCGGACTCATCAGATCCATGGATGGTCCTGGCCATCAGGAAGAAATGGGCAGAGCCAAGCATAACGTCCATCTAGTTGGGCTACTGCTTGTGACCATCATCGGGATTGGATTACATTTCTATTATGAGAATGTGTTTACCCAAATGGGACACACACCATATCCTTACATGTCATCAGGAATGATTTCATTGGGGACGCTCATCTATTACGTTTCTCTAAAAAGAAATGGACTGAATTTTAATCAAGGCTTGATTGCTTTGGATAAAAGGGGCTATATGCATAAAGTCTTTAGGCGGATCGGATATATCTTTGGAATGGTATTCGTCTATATCATGATCGTCGTTTTTTCCGGAGCATTGCTTGACTATACCAGACAGGGCGTCAACAGAACGATGATTTGCATCGTGATCATCGGATTGATCTTTTCAATCCATTATATGGTAAGCTCCATCTATGCGAAAATATCATATGATGATCAACAACGTACAGATGAAGAGAAGGCTCAACATATGATTTCTAAAAATATCATTATGCTCTTTGGAGTTGCAGCTGTATATAAGATCATGTTCAGCATTTCTGCGCATTTAGTCTTAAGGCTTCAAGACTATTTGAACATTCAATATAACAGACTCTATGATTTGATGAACATCTATTTCTGGACTCAATACTTTGAAATCAGCTATTGGGTGTTGATGAGTGTCATCGCGTATCTGCTCTATAAAGCATTGAAGCCAAAAATCACCAATGAAAAGATTGGAATGGTCATGAAAATACTGGTGATCCTATATCCTTTATATATCATGTCCCAAAGCTTCGTGACGGTCTTTGGAGCTGAAATCGCGATGTATATGGGTATTCTAAGATATCAGCAGCTCCTTCTTAACCTAAACGCATTGACGCTTACCGCGTTTGCATTGGGATTTATAGCCGGACTCTTCATTTATTTCGTCATGAGACTAGAAAAACTTCCGTTGAAATCCATATTTTTAGCACATGTGCTTGCTACATTCTTAGGGAAAGCAGCAATCCTTGTTACCCTGAGATTCTATACGAGTGAATCCAATGTTGCTTCTAGATCAGGACTTTTAACAATTGGCTTAGTCATCTTGACATCTGGCATCATGATCTATTATCTAATCAAGTTAAATAACGAAAAATCTAACCTAAACGAAAGGGTCCTATTGGGGGGAATCAACTATGAACACGTACGCCAGTGAAATTGTAAGAATTATTTTAAATGAAGTGCAGAACAAGTATGCCGAGGATGTGGATTTAGTTGTGCTTTACGGATCCTATGTCACCGGAAAGATGAGGGAAAAGTCAGACGTTGATTTCTATTATGTTCCAACCGTCGAACCGAACTATAAACCGATGATATCCTTCATCGTTGACGATGTCGGATATGATTTCTGGCCGATCGGCTGGAAGAGATTGATTGCCATTTCAGAGTATAAAGTTCCTCTCCAGGATTTACTCGAGCATGGAAAGATCATTTACGCGAAGGATTTGGAATCCTATAACAAATTCGAGGATTTGAAGAACAAGCTGAAGTCATTTCAAGGCTTTGATCAATTGATCGTTAAAGAATTGGAACATGCGAAGCTCAAGATGTACAACTATCCTGCAGAAGATATGGATGTCATCTATCATCTTTCCAATTCAATCGCTCATTTTAACAAGACCTATTTGAAAAAAGGGTTAGACAACATTGAAAATGAAATGAATCAGATGATCAACAAGCCTGAATCCTTTATTTTCATGATGAAAGATTATATCATTAATCCAAGTGAGGAAAAGTTAAAGACGTTGCTTTCCGTGACGGAAGAATATGTATGTCAGAAAAACGAAGAGGAACAACCCGATCTCGCTGGATTCTATGAAGAGTTTAAATCCAGATACAATAAGATTTACGGGGAAACCGATCAGGTGAAACGGCATATGTTCATTCACGCCATCACAAAGGAAATAAAAAGTTTCTTCGGATCAAGCGCATCTAAGTTCCCGACAATCGGCAGCGCATCAACAGATATGGAGATCAAAGCACACGAGGACTTCCTCGTTGGCATCCTTAAGAAAAAGAAGATCCCTATCTTGTCCTTTTCATCCGCAGAGGAATTTGAAGCCTATTTAAAACATAAACATAATTAAGAAGGTGATGATCATGTATACGCCTACAAAATATCATTGCATGCTCACAGAAAGACTACTAGACAAAGAATACATCAAAGGTCCGTTTGTCGACTTAAGGTTGATTGATTTTTACGACCATGATCTAGATGACGCAATTCCTTATTACTGGTTTGAAATCATGGTCGGCAGCAAGCCTGTCGGAAAGATATCTTTACGACTCGGCTTCAACGAAACATCCTTGGTGAACGGCCAGGTGGGCTATGAAGTCCTTGAGATGTATCAAGGGCATCATTACAGCTATTATGCCCTAGAAATGGTTAAATCGCTTGCCAGAGAGCATGGTTTCAGTCATTTTTTAATCACGACAACCCAGGATAACGTGAAAAGCCAGCATATCATTCATAGAGCCAATGGGAAGTTAATCATCGAAAACTATGAAGTACCGAAGGATCATATCTTTTACGTGATTGGAAAGCCCAGAATGCAGGTCTACGAAATAACATTATAAGGAGTTATCATGAAGCTAGAAGTCCAAAAAAGATTGGCGAAGAAGAAAGTCAGTGTTCATCCACTCCTTTTTATCCACGGGGCAGCAGGAGGTGCTTGGTATTTCGAGCATTTCTTGAATTATTTCGCCCTGGAAGGATATGACTCCTACGCATTAAGCTTGAGGGGACATGGAAATAGCGAGGGTAAGGATGATATCGATACCTACAGCATGGATGATTATGTCCTTGACGTGAGAAGTATTGTTCAAACATTCAAAGAAAAACCAATTTTGATCGGTCACTCCATGGGTGGAGCGATCACCCAAAGGTATATCAATCAATATGTTGATGAGATTCACCAGGTGATCTTGCTGGCATCCGCTGAAGCTGGAGGAATCGATAAGAATTCTCCCTTAGGATTGTTCTTCAACGATGCGATTTCATTCTTAAGAAACATGAGAACGCTCTATCCGGATCAAAAGATCACGATTGACGGGCTCTTGAACCAGACCGTATTCTCCAACAGATTCAAAGAAGAAGAACTAAAAATCATCAAATCCAAGCTCACCAAGGAATCACAAAGGGTGAAAAAGGATATATTACTCCCATTTATTGAAGACTACGATAGGATAAAGATTCCAGTGGTTGTGATCGGATCCAGAAACGATCACATCGTCACCTTGGAACAGACCTATAAAACCGCGAAAGCATTTCATGTCGAACCAGTTTTGATCGATGATTTATGTCACTTTATGACGATCGATCCAGATTGGATGAAGGCTGCGGAAGCTATCAAGAATGCTATCATCAAATAAAATCCAACCAGAAAAGAAAAACTGCACCTCCATGAGATGCAGTTTTTTCACTTTAACTTTAATCTTTTAGTTAATCAATGATAATCACATGTTCCGTATACATCAAGATCCAATCGAATTCACAGTAAATATATTCGAAACCGATCAGATATCCTTCAGCAGTCATCTTATCGCCGACTAAAGGAGCCATCATGTCCAAATACGGCTGATAAGTATCCGCCCACATCTGCAAATCATATTCACTGATTGTATAACCGTCTTCGCGTAAATCATAAGATGGATACCAAGTGTTGCCAGTGAATATCACTGTTCCAGTAAAGCTGATGTACTTGTTGAAAGAATCAGGATTCAAATGATCGATATTTAAGATGTCTTCTACGGTCATTGTAATCGGCGTTCTATCAACTGTATGATTGCTGCTCACGAGTTCCATATAGAATACATCACCCATAATCGGTATGAAGTGTTCATTTTCATATGTGTATTTGTCACCTGCAAACTTAACTAAATCTCCTTCAGCAGGCATGAAACCAAATCTGTCCAAACAATCATAAAGTTCAACATAAATTGATCCTGTTGAATCTTTCACAATCATGAAGTAATCATCATGGATGTACTGTACGACACCGGTTGTCAAATGATATTCATAAAGCGTTCCCCATAAGACTTCCCTTATGGTTTCCATTTCCATCGGTAGGATTGTCACTTCAAAGATATAGCTGTCTGTATAAGTCGTCATCGTTGAAGAATCATAATATTCTAGATTCAGTCTGACTTCTACATTAGTCTCTGTAGATACCGGCATGACTTGCATGCCATAATCATCCATATTGATGAGATCGGAATTTAATGGAGTCACAAGCTCGTAACTGAAGTAAACACTAAATAACGGATCATTGTCAGGAACTATATATCTCAAATAGTCGCCACCGGTTGCAGTAACATCTAAAAGCTTGGCAATCGCACGTTGTTTCGTAAGTTGAAGAAGTTCCTGAGGTGTCATTTCCGGGAGTCTGATGTTGGACTCATCTCCGATGAATTCAACCATGATCATGTCATTTCTAACAAATAGGTTTGGATAGCAAACATCTATATAAACATATGCATCGACGTAGGCCATAATCTCAGATCTCAAAATTCCTTCATTGCTCACCCAGAACGCATAATATTCTTCGGTTCTGCGGCTTGCGTGATCCCTGATATAAATTCTTTCATCCATGTCTTCAATGAAGAACATATCCAGATAAATATCATAACCGAATTTGCCATAAAGCTCAATATAATCTCTTCTGATATCATCTGTTGACAAATCTGTTTCATAGACTTGAGCAATCGTCATCGGTCTTGAGGTTAAAACAATCGGATCAGGTTCTGAAGTTGGAATGATTTCGATTTCATAGGTATAATTGGATGATCCATCGATGGTGCGCTTCAATCCGGTAATTAAGACTTCGGTATATGGATCATAGTAATCATACGTGTATTTTTCCAGATAGTAAATTTCATCATTCACTAAATAATATCCATAATGTCTAGAAGCATACAGAACAACTGCAGAAAGTGCGATTTCATCCATTTCTGGAGTTAATAGGAATATGTCATCCAGTGTGCCTGTTGCGTATCCGTTAAGGAATACTTCAAAGCTTCTGGTGGTTGTTGCTGCATTTAAGGTGACTGTCATTTGAACAGTGATCACCTGGTCTGTCGGAGCTAAACTGAATGACATCGAGCTTCCACTGATATAAGCATAATCCATGCCTTCAGTCACTTCATAAGTAATGACTGCGGAAGTAAATAGATAATGATAAGTCGTAAAGTATGCATAATCACCTGGATTATAAGATCCTTCATAGAGTTGATCAATAAGCTGATCAGCAATCCGGTTCACTTTATCTTCATCTGTATAGGTGCCTAGGGTTAAATTGGTTCCCATGCCGTAATTATACGTGGTTAAGGTGATTTCCATCAGGGAGTCACTGGATGCATAGCCAACATAAAATGCATTGATCGTAACTTCATAGCCGACGTGGCGTGCCAGTAAATCTGCTCCATAATAAATCGCAGAGACCAAGATCATGTCTTGACCGTTTAAAAGGATATAAGTATCATAGTCATAACTCATGATCGTTCCGGTCACCTGCACTGGAGCGCCGTACATGTTGGTTGTTAATGGATCTATATCATTTAACTGACCGACAGTCGTTGGAACGAATGTCTTGGCTGCAGATCCATAATTGGTGACTGTGTAATCATCTGTGATGATTTCAGCACGTCCGTTGTTATTGTTATAAGTTCCTTCAACTTGAATTGTTTGTCCGACCAAGCTGTATTCATAGAAGTAGTACGCTGTCGGCATGAAGATGAGTCCAGTCGAATCCTCTAAAATGAGTCCAAAGTAGTCTTGATAAGGCAAAATGGCGATGACTTTTGCTTGGATGGCACTAGGTTCGCCATTCGAAAGCTTGAAGTCAGCAATCGATATCGGTGTTAAGATGATCTCATCTTCAGCAGGAACGATTACCATGTCGATGACGAACGTTTCATGAACCTCTGTAGAGATTTGAACAGTGGTAGTCACATTCACATGTGTCGTCACATCCACCAATCCAATAACTCCTGTGATTGGATTGAAAATTGCTTCATCGGCTGGAACGACTGACATGCTGATGGTTCCGCCAAGTGTTGGATGGGTTGTATAAATCATGACTGTCTGGGATTCCTCAAAGGATCCATCAAATTGATTTTCAACATAGAGCTTGACTAAAGCTAGTTTTTCTAAATCGGAATAGCTCTTTGGTTCAACTTCATTTGCCATGCCTGTATAAAGTATTTCCCAAGTTTCTGTGTAGTGATAGCCATCGACATATCCATAAAGCGTAACGAAAGAGTCAAGCTTTTGTGCGAGCTTGTAATAAGTATACTCATCGGTAGGAACGATTCTGACTTCATCATCGCCTTGTGATAGCGTCATATAGTTTTCAAGTCCGCCATAGGTCAGATATCCGGAAATAGAAACGTATCTGCTGTAGCTGTTTGGATCTTCAGGATCCATTTGATTGAGTTCATAGATGATTAGGTTTTCAGATTCGATCACAACTGGGTTGTCTCTGGATAAAATCATCACGAGCATTGGAACATTGCGATCTGTTTCATAAAGAGTCACTTGTCCAACGCCGTAATAATCTGATTGTTTTTCTCCATAAAGGACGACTTCATCGCCTTTATAGAAGCTCATGTCATATTGTTCGACCTTGATGATGCCGGTAGCGTCTTGTACATAAGCGAAGTCTCGGTCTCTATAAATGACTAAGCCCTTGATGAAGACTAACGTATCATCTTCGAGTGTCTTCATTTCAGCGACGCTTACATAATCTGGAGGAAGAATAGTTGTTTGATAGGTATAAACAGAAGAAAGTGCACCTGAAGTGATGGTCAGTTCTAAGGAGAATGGTGTATCTTCATCAACAAACTTAAATGTCTGAGAATCTTCATCATAAATCGATGCAGATTCATTTAAGAATTCATAAGTGATGGTTCCGCCAAGGATGGCATCGTATGGATTCATGAAGAAGGTATCAAAGCTGTGGAAGGTTACTGATGCATACTTATCAGCGAACACATTTAAAATAGCATCAATACGTTCTTGATCCATATAATTGGGAACTGATAGTTCAAAAGGAATGCCGGTATAGCATAATGAGAACGCTCCATCAAAGTTTTCAATCAGATAGCCTCTCATGATCACTTCATATCCTGTGTAAGGAAGAAGCTTATAATCAGTTCCAGAGCTTAAGGATAGGATGGGAAGCGTGAATAGATCTGTCGATAAAACAAAGTTTTCACTATCTCCTCCAACCATGGAGAGGTAGCCCCTGATTTCAACATATCTTGCGTAAGTATCCGGTTCATTTGGATTCAAAGCGGCAACTTCAGCTTCAGTTAAGACTAAAGCTGTGTGATTCAATGGATTTAAGGAAGAAAGGATGATGATGGATTCAATATCATCAAAATAAATCATTTCCATCTTTTCATCCATTAAGGATTTGGAAGCTCTGATTTGAATCAGATCTCCTACATGGACTTCGAACCAGCCAAATAGATAGATGGATGCAGTATCATCCTTGATGATGGTGAAATCAAGATGGGTGTCCTTATAAACGACTAATGCTTCAAGGGTATAAACACCTTCATCATAGCTATAAAAGTCTTCTATGGAGGTAATCATGATATCTTCCAGGATGACTTCAAAGTCAAACGGGTAATGGGTTGTTCCTAATAAGATATCTGCAGTAAATTGTACGACTTTTGAAGATGTCGTTGCTAAAAATTGTTGATTTAGGGAATCATAGTTTAACGCATGCTCACCCGTGGATTGGAAGGTGATGGTTGAACCATGGAAAGGATCTGTTACTGGAAGGGTGAACATCTGATAGGAGTAATAGATCGGATCAATCATTGAGCGTAGCCATGCTTCAATATCATTTGCTTTAAGTTCGTCTGTATAATTGAGATCCTGATAGAAGGCTAAACCACCTAACCATTGATTGGTATATCTGGATAAGATGACTGCGACTTGGAGTTTATGATTGACTAGGCTATTTAATTCACCTGGATTATAGAAGCGTTCTGATAACTGGAGTTGTTCACCTGTCATCATATCAATTAAATAGAAGTAGCCATCTCTTTCATCTAGGATACCTTCCACAGTATATGTCTTGTTATAGGAATCTATGGATGGGGCCATCAAGTTGATTTCCTCAATCGATGAATTAAGAGAGTAGGAAACTGGATTGGATGTAGAAAGAACAGTAGTTTTGGTTATTGCGGTTAGCGTTGGCACGCCATTTGCTAAAGATAATGTTCCATCCAGTTCAACTAAAGAACCTATAGAGATTAAACTTTGATCGCTAAGGATGAATAGGTATCCTGATTCATCATAAATGTAGTAGCCGGTATACCCTGAGATCAAGGTCAAGTAAACCATGCCCTTGACAGTCACTTCTTGACCCATCTCGTTATGGATCAGGTTATTGATGAGTAAAGCATCCTCTGCTGAAATCCATTTCGCATAGAGCGTAAAATCTAAAGCTGGCATGAATCCTGGAACGTAAGGATTTATTAAAGATGCGTCGGTATACCATCCATTAAAGACAAAATCAGTCTTGACTGGCGTAAGAGGTAGATCAAAGGTATCCATATATAAAACGCTCATGGATGGAACTACAGTTCCTCCAAACGTTTCATAAGTTACCGTATAAAGTCTTGGTGTCCACTTCGCGTATAATGTCTGACCGCCTGAAGGCATCACCCAGGATGTAAATAAAGTATTCAGCAAAGGATCTTCAAACCAGCCTGCAAAGGTATAACCATCCTTGGTTGGGTTTGCTGGAGGTGTGATTGATGATCCTAAAGGAGCTGTCAGCATGGCTACATCAGTTCCGCCATTTGAATTGAAATAAAGATTGGTATCGTTACCGAGCCATTTCGCATATAAAGTCATATCGTTAGCTGGCATGGTTGAAAAGACATAAGGAATCGTTAATGCAACATCTGTGTACCACCCGATGAAGGAATAACCGCTTCTAAGAGGAATAGATGGAGCAGTGATTGGGGATTCATATAAACCGGTCATGGAAGTAATGGATAGGTCTGCATTGCTTTCGAAATAGATGGTATATGTGTTTCTGGAGTAGTATGCTTTGAGTGTCAAGGAACCATCTGCCAATACTGTGCCTGAGAGATCTGAATCGGGGTGACTTGTATTCAAGGTGAAGCCTGGAACAGTCGTGTTGTAATTGACTGTGGATTCTGTATAGGCTTCAGGAGGTGTCAACGTCACATATAAAGCATATTGATGAGATAGAGATTCATGGTATATTTCAACTTCATAAGCGACCAATGCTGGTATGTATCTAGCTTCCAAAGTGATGTTGGTTGTTACTGGAGTTGAAAAGTCATAAGGTGTTGAAGATAACCCGATAAACCAGTCATCAAATGTATAACCTTCCTTGACTGGATCGGCGGGGCGTGTTACGGTTTCCCCTGAGTAAACGGTCTCGCTTGAAGTCGAAGAAGAAGAATTGGTGACGTAGGTTACCGTCACTTCTACCAAAGTTTCCCATTTTGCGTATAACGTGATTTCCAGATCAGTAGGAACTGATTTTTCACTGAAGGGTTCGGTAAGTTCTTCGTCTGTGAACCATCCTTCAAAGGAATATCCTTCACGTGTCGTGATGGGTATTCCCTCTTCGAAATCCTCAAAGGAGGTGATATCAGGAATTGCTGTCCCTCCATTGGTTTCGAATGAAATTCTAAACGCATCCTTGCCGCAGGCACTCAATATAACTAAAAAAAACAGAAAGCTCAAAACGAGATACTTCTTCATATTTTTCCCCTTTCAATATAAAGCGCAGAAAAGACATTTGATGCCTATTTACTTGTAGCTATTCGCTTATTTATGTCCCTATTCTACCACTGATGATAGGAAATGAGATACAAATTTCACGCATTTCTATAGAAAATTTATTGGACTAAAATCAATTGAAATTCAGTAATCTACATAATATTCATCCAAATGAAATAATTGAGTCAAATATTCCTTACGTCTATCTTAAGTTGGGAATAAAATGGATAGGATAACTTGGCTGATTTCATTTAAATGGTAAAATATTAATAAGGAGCGTGACCTATGAGTGATTTAATGTTTCTTGAGTCCATCTTCAAAGAGCAATCATGGGGCGGGGATGCTTTTATTAAAACATTTGAATATGAAATCCTTAATCATCGCACAGGTGAAGCCTATGTAATTTCTGGTATATCCGATGCTGATTTAAAGATCAAAAACGGAAAGTTTAAAAATTTAAATTTAGGATCCGTCTATAGGAGAAACAGACATCTGTTTAACAATCTAAAAAGCGATAAGTTTCCTTATTTGGTGCGTCTTCTTGACGTGAATGAAGATATAGGAGTTGAAGTTCATTCAGAGGTTGCCAAGGCTTATTACGTTTTAGATGCTAAAAAGGATGCGAAGATCCTTATTGGACATGGAGCACTGTCAAAAGAAGAACTTAAACATAATCTTAATGAACTGATGATTGAAAGACCCGTATCAAAGGGAGATTTCATTTATGTTCCCGCGGGGGTTGCATATGCGCTTCTTAAGGGAGTGCTGATGATGGAACTTAGACTTTCATCAGGAAAGACGTTTACAGCAAGTGAGCAGGAAGCGGAGTTTATGAGTACTGTTTCTGTTCCTTCCTTCGATGAAAAAATAGCCCATAAGACTTTTCTGCTAGATGCCAGCAGGATTACTCAATTCCTAGATAAAAAAGCATTCACTGTGGAGAAATGGGAAATCAGGGATGTCTTAGACTTAGAAAACAAAAGCTTTAAAATGATGAGCGTTATCTCTGGAAAGGGATTCATCAATGGAACTAAGCTCAAGAAGGGTGAACACCTGATCATCCTAAGCGATACCAAGCACATCCAACTCGAAGGAAACATGGAACTCATTGTTTCTTATCTATGATTAAAAAAACAAGCATGCATTGTTTTTTTAAAACTTTCAATTCTTTCAAAATTCTTTGAATTTCATTTCATGTAATGTGTGTTTATGCTGTTTTATGAAATGATATCGTCACTTCATCCAAATATATATTTAATTTAGTTAAATATTTAACATATTTACGATTGATTTCACAGTTTTATCCTAAATATGTGTAAATTTAACTGAATGTTCACGCATTGTCATGTTTGTGAAACAGTTTAGAAATGATTAATCGATATAATGATTTATACAGGACAGAACCTATGTCGGGAGGGCAACCTATGTTTGATATCTTACTAATTACAGAAGAATCTAATCTATTTAGTGAAATGGTCGACATTTTCAAGAAAGAATTCTTTAATGTCTATGTCAAGAATTTAAACTTTATTGAACATAACTCCAACGATATCCATCATTATGATTTTATCCTCGTCCATTTGGGATATTCAGAGCCGGCAAACGAACGCATCATCAAAACAATCAAGTCAAGATGCTTATGCCCGCTCTATGTATTCTCAAAGAACCAAACTGATGATGAAAAAGCGAAACTGATGGAATTCGGTGCAGAAGGCCACATCGATATTCCATTCAACAGCATGGTCGTCGCTGCACGTGTCAAGGCTGTCTTAAGGTTTCTGAATTCACTTAAAAAGACAAAAAGCAATATCATTCAAATCGGTCCGATTTTAGTCGATCTGGATAATTATTTAATTGTTGAAAACGATAAATTCACAAACTTGACGAATGTCGAACATAAGATACTTAAAATTCTTCTAGAACATAGAGATCATACAGTCACGAAAGATGATATCATCCGCTATGTCTGGGATGATGACACATCTGCTACTGACAATGCGCTTGGTATTCACATCACGAGACTCAGAAAGAAAATAAACTGTGGTGGCCAAATTGATATTATTGAAACCATTTGGGGAATCGGTTACCGTTTAAACTTCAGACTTTGTGAAATATTCCATAACGAAGAATAAGAACTGGAATCTATTATTCTAGACACTTATCAAATAATACTATAAATAACCTATACAAAAACTTTCCTTTGTGGTATCATATTGGCATAAAAACATGTATCTTTGATACACATGAGCCAAGGCGAAAGTGAGTATGGGTTATTTTTATGAAAAATGGGATAGTCATTTATTCAAAGACAGGAAACACAAGAGCAGTTGCAGAACGGCTCGCTCAAGCGATGTATTGCCAAATATTCGAGATTAGAGCAGTGAGTGATGATCCCAATATTCTGATTCCGGAACTTGTAACGAAACCTGATGTTTCAACATTTGATCATCTCGTCTTCGCATCACCCGTTCACGGGTTTTCCGTATCGAAGATTATGGAAGCTTATTTGAAGCAGCTTAAAGATTTAGAGGGTAAGACAGTTGATTTGTTTATCACGCATCATTTCCCATTCGCTTGGATGGGGGGAAATAGAGCACTTAAACAAATGAAAGCGATTGTTGAAGCCAAAAAGGGAATTGTTGGAAAAGTGACATCAGTCAATTGGACTTCCAAGAAGAGAGAACAAGTGATTGAAGAACTAGTTAAAACCTATTCTGTATGAAAAAAGCAACGAAGATCCTCGTGATCATCCTAGTTTTTTTAGTTGTTGTGGGATTTGGCATGTTCTATTTTTTTCAAAAGATTGAAACATCTTTATCGGAGCTATCAGCTATTGAAATCGAAGATATTGATTTAACACAAATCGATGATGGTGTATATGAAGGTTCTTACTCTGTATTTCCTATATCGGTAGAAGTGAAAGTGACTGTTGTAAATCATATCATTACCGATATTGAAATCACTAAGCATGATACAGGTCAAGGTCAACCCGCAGAAGTCATTATTGATGACGTTTTGTTGGAACAATCCATAGATGTCGATATCATTCAAGGAGCAACCTACTCCAGCAAAGTCATACTTTTAGCGATAAAAGACGCATTAACTGTTTAAAATATTTTGAAAATCAAAGAAATCGACAAAGAACGCTTTCATAACTCATTTTTTCAGGCGTTAATGACATAAAATTGTAAGAATATGATATTCTATTATTGAGAATTATACTAAAATATGCAATACGAGGGAAAAGATGAAAAAAACAAATATTGAAAGGTTAATTCAAATCTCAAAATATATGTTTTTTGATGCTATAGCAATCACAGTCACCTATTTTATGGCCATCTTCATGTTCATGGTCATTGAAGTTCCCTATGATCAAAACTCAATTATCTACGCACTCCCATTAGTTATCGTTTTCAAGTTAATTATTTTCTATTTTTCAGGCTTATACAAAATGCTGATTAATCATGTCGGATTAGAGGATGTCATAAAGATTTCAATCGTTTCCGTTCTATCGAACGTCGTGATTGTCGTCTTCATAGCCATCACCAATGTCCAGTTCATGTATAAGTCGGCATATTTCTTTATCACGATTGCAGAAGTGGCATTGGTCACTCTTCCAAGAATCGCAAACCGCATCGTTGCTTACTTTAAAACCAATTTGGATTGGAATAGAGCTTTAGGCAAGAGAACGCTTATTGTTGGCGCAGGATCTGCCGGTGAGATGGTCGTTAAGGAAGTTTATAGAAATAAAGAATTAAACAATATGCCCATCGCTTTTTTGGACGATGATCCAAAAAAGATCGGAAATAGACTGACCGGCATTCAAATCATTGGTCCGATTGAAGATATCCAATTATTTATCGATCAATATCAAATTGAAGAAGTCATCATCGCCATCTCTGATTATCCAATTAAGAAGTTGAAGCACCTGATTGAATTGGTTGCAGCCAAGAACGTTAAGATGAAGAAACTATTATCCTTCACCGACATGGATAATAAAGACAGACCAAAAATCATCGATGTCAGAATCGAAGATTTATTAAATAGAGATGAAATCAAACTCGATAGCACAGGTATTCAAGAATTTATTGAAGATGAAATTGTCTTGGTGACCGGAGGCGGTGGATCCATCGGCAGTGAACTCTGCAGACAAATCATCGAATTCAATCCTAAACAGCTTATCATCTTTGATATCTATGAGAATAACGCATATGATATCCAGATGGAAATAGAAAGAAAATTTAAGAAGCTGAATAAGCCACTCAATTTAAAAGTATTGATTGGCAGCGTCTATAATGAGAAGAGACTTGAAGAAGTGTTCAACACGTATAGACCAACCTTAGTGTTCCATGCAGCAGCTTACAAGCATGTCCCTTTGATGGAAGACAGCGCAGTTGAAGCAGTCAGAACAAATGTGCTTGGTACGCATAATACCGCGAAATTGGCAACGAAATACAACGTTAAGAAGTTTGTTTTGGTCAGCAGCGATAAAGCTGTCAGAAGCACCAATATCATGGGTGCGACAAAAAGATTCGCTGAACTCATCGTTGAAGAACAAAACAACCACAACACATCAACAAAATTCTCAGCTGTCAGATTCGGTAACGTCTTAGGCAGCAACGGCAGTGTCATTCCGCTATTTAAGAAACAAATCGAAGATGGCGGTCCTGTTACAGTGACCGATCCTGAAATCACCAGATACTTCATGACCATTCCTGAAGCTGTTGGATTAATCCTTCAGTGCGCCGTTTACGCAAACGGCGGAGAAGTCTTTATTCTCGATATGGGCGAACCAGTCAAGATTAAGGATTTAGCTGAAAAGATGATCAGTTTGGCCGGATTTAAGCCTAATGTCGATATCAAGATCGAGTATGTAGGTCTTCGTCCTGGTGAAAAGCTTTATGAAGAATTGATGATTGATCATTTGAATGAAACACATGATAAGACCAGTAATGATAAAATTTATATTGAAAAGCAGAAACATGTTGAAGAATCCTTATTGGATTTGGAACACATCAGGCTTTCATTTGAAGATCTATCCAATTATGAAGTTAAGAAGATGGTTTCAAAGATTATCACAACCTATAAAGTTAACGGAAAATAACAAAAACGACAAGGACGAGAGTCTTTGTTTTTTTTAATAAAAGAACCTAGACAGGAGAGTTTTGTCTAGGCCTAAAAACCGTATTTTAGTTGAAGCGTTGATTCATGATCAATACTTTATTCATTGTAATCAGTATTGGGACACGCAAATGATTATTATTTAACGCTTTTATTATAAACTTTCAGTCTTTCTTCAGCAAGTTTCTTTTCTTCAATAGCATAACTCTTTTTGAATTCATATTCTTTACCTTTAAACTCTAAATCATCAATCAAATCGTTGTATTTACAGATATCCTTTTCAGCATCAGCAACTTTCTTTTCCAGTTGATGTGGTTTGAAATTTGCGATTGCTTCTTTTGCATTTTCAAATTGCTTCTTGGTTTCTTCTTGTACTGCTTTAAAGCCACTTTCTAGTGATTCTCTTAAGCTCATGTTTTACCTCCATGGAATTGCATGTCCCAAAACTGTATCAACAACTGCATTTTACGTCTATTTGGCTCTATTTTCACATTCACATAATCTGGTAAGGAAAAGATGGTTTCTGAAGGGAATAACAGAGATTATTTGTTATGTTTATGGTTTGATATTGAAGAATATTTGCATTTATGATTAACTTTATACACATATGAGAAAAATAATATTTCATAAATTTCAAAATATTTTTTGTTAAGAAGTTTGACTATAAATATTACACATAATGCGCATATAAAAAAGTCAAATTTTTCATGTATAATGTATTTTCAACGCAATTTTTTCATATTATTACTCGTTTTTATAGAGATAAAAGGCTAAACAGTCACAATATTTGACTTAATTACCATATTTTTAATTCTATTTATTTCTAATATTTAGACTGCATACTCTGCAACTTTTTATACTAATCATGAATTGTTACAGTTTGTTCTGGTTGCATATGAACATACTTTCTACCTTCATAAAACGAAAAACAGATCATATTCTCCGTTCAAAAAAGTGAATTGTAAATAAAAATATAAAAACAAGCTTCATCATCTACTTTTTCAATTGTAAGAAGTACATTTGTTGCTAATTTATGATAAAATATGTTGTAAACACTCAGGAGGACATCTCATGTGCGGTATTGTAGGATTCATCGGCAATAATGATGCTAAAAAAATAGTTCTTAACGGTTTAACAAGACTCGAATACCGAGGATATGATTCTGCAGGTATGAGTCTTTTTAACAATAGATATCAAATTTTTGACGTTTACAAAGATGAAGGTCGTGTAGCAAAACTGGTAGAATCTACAAAAAACAGTTCTTATTCCAATATTGGAATCGGGCATACACGCTGGGCGACCCACGGAAAAGTGAATAAAGAAAATTCACATCCTCATTATTCACAATCACGTCGTTTCATCATCGTTCATAATGGAGTCATTGAAAACTATCAACAACTTAAAGATCAATATCTATCGCATTCAACTTTCATCAGTGAAACAGACACAGAAGTTATTGCTCAACTCATCGAGACATTTTCCCAAACATTAAATGTTGAAAATGCTATTATAACAACACTAAAACTTCTTCATGGTTCATATGCGCTACTTGTTTTAGATTCCATGGATCCAGAAAAGATCTACGCAGCCAAATACAAAAGTCCTCTTATTGTAGGCAAAGGACCTGAAGGTATCACAATAGCATCTGATCTTATGGCTCTAGTGGGCTATAGCGATGATTATCATGCTTTGGATGATAAATCGTTCGTCATCGCAACCCGCGATGATGTGCGTGTTTTTAATCTTAACCATGAATTGTTACCTCTGCATTTAAAAAAGATTGAAATAGATAATGCTGACACCGAGAAGGGTGAATTTGCACACTACATGCTTAAAGAAATTCATGAACAACCTGCAGTTCTCCGCAGAATTGCTTCCAATTACTTTGATAAAGATAAGTCCTTGATTGACCCACAAATCATTCAATCGATTAAAGATTCTGATCGAGTCTATATCCTAGCAGCAGGAACATCCATGCATGCTGGTCTTATTGGTAAACAGTTATTTGAAAAGATGGCTTCAATACCAGTTGAAATTCATATCGCTTCAGAATTTGCTTATCAAAAACCTCTTCTTTCAAAAAAACCTTTCTTCATCCTCGTCACGCAAAGCGGTGAAACCGCTGATTTGCGTGCATGCTTAGTTGGAATCACTGAACAAAACTATAAAACGCTGACAATCACCAATGTTCCTACCTCAACGCTTGCAAGAGAAGCGACTTATTTTTTACAACTCTTTGCTGGTCCTGAAATTGCAGTAGCTTCCACGAAGGCATATGTGGCTCAGGTTGCTGTTTTAGCGATTCTCGCTTATGAGCTCTCATCAAAAAATGTCAATATCAAATACGAATTAGGGATTGCTGCCGCAGCTATCGACACATTTCTAGATAGTCAAAAGCTTATTGATATTGTTCGCGAAAAGTTAACGCATCGTAATTGTTTCTATATCGGTAGAGGTTTAGATTACTTTGTAGGTCTTGAAGCATCATTAAAGCTTAAAGAAATCTCTTATATACAGACAGAAGGATTCGCTGCAGGAGAGTTAAAGCACGGCACCATCGCTTTAATCGAAGAGGGAACACCAGTCATCGCCTTAATCTCAGATCCACATATCAGTGGAAACACAAGAAGCAACCTAAAAGAAGTTCAAGCACGTGGAGCGAATACGCTTAAGATTGTCACTGAAGCTGTTCAACAAAAGAATGATGAAATCGTTCTCCCGAACGTCCATCCACTTTTAACACCACTCATCATGGTTGTTCCAACTCAATTAATCGCTTATTATGCAGCTTTAGAACGCAGTTATGATATTGATAAACCAAGAAACCTAGCTAAAAGTGTTACAGTTGAATAATCTTTATTTGAAGGGTGAACAGTAATATGGGAAAATACTTTGGTACAGATGGAATCCGAGGAGTTGCCTTTGAAAAACTAAATGCAGAACTCGCCTTTAGAGTTGGCCAAGCCATTTCTAATGTCTTAAAGTCTTCTACAGTCGTCATTGGCATGGATACGAGAGAATCATCACCGATGTTAGCATATAGCATCGCAAATGGCATTCTATCCTCAGGATATGATGTTTTATTTGCTGGTGTTGTATCAACACCGATGATTGCTCACTACTCAAAAAAGAATAGTTTGGTCGGTGTCATGATTACTGCATCTCATAATCCATTTATGGACAATGGTATCAAGATTTTTAATAAGGGATTTAAGATGCTTGATGAAGATGAACTGATGATCGAAGATTTTATCGATCATGGCAACCCATTGATTAAAACATTTGGAAAAATTACGCTTTCAGATGATGTTAAGAAAGAATACCTGAACATTTATAATCAATTTGACTTAAAACCGACTTCACTCAAGATTGGATTTGATAGCGCCAATGGCGCAACCTATCAAATCTCCAGAGAAATTATAGATAAACTTAATCCTGCTTCCATCCAAATCAATGGTCAACCTGACGGAAGAAACGTCAACGTTGATTCCGGTTCAACCCACCCTGAGGCAATCATCAATCTTGTGAAATCTAAAAAGCTTGATATTGGATTCAGCTTTGATGGTGATGGTGATAGAATATTAGTTGTAGATAGTCAAGGCACACCTTATGATGGTGATATGCTTATCTACATCATAGGAACATACTTAAAGAAGACTAACAAACTCAACCATGATACAGTCGTTTTAACCAAAATGAGCAATCCTGGCATTTTAAAAGCATTATCTGATCAAAAGATCAAATATTCTTTAACAGATGTCGGTGATAAGTACGTCGCTGATGAAATGCTTACCAAAGGATATACCATCGGTGGAGAATCATCTGGTCATATCATCTTATCCCATCTTCTCCATTCAGGTGATGGACTACTTGTAGCTATTTATCTCTTACATATCCTATATGAATTGAACAAAAAACTACCTGAACTTATCAAATCAGTAGTACTATACCCAATTAAAACAATCAATATCAAAAATATCAACAAAGCAGTCCTTAAGAAGGATTCAGTCATCTCAAAAGTTACTGAAACCAAAGTAAAATTAGGTCCTAACTCTTTACTACTCGTCAGACCAAGCGGCACTGAGCCGCTTGTCAGAGTTACAATCAGTTCCAAAGATCCAGTTCTTATGAATGAATTAGCAAATCAATTGGTATTATTTATCCAAAAGGAAGGTGAAACGTTATGAAGAAATACGCTTTAATCCTCGCTGCAGGCAAGGGAACCCGCATGCGTACTGAACTCCCAAAATGCGCTTTTCCAATTTTAAAGAAACCCATGATTGAATACATCATTGAAAACATTGAAAAGAGTACAATTGATGAAACAGTTGTTATTGTCGGTCATAAGAAAGAAGTCCTAGAAGACCTTTTAGGTGACCGAGTCACCTATGCCTATCAGGCTGAACAGCTTGGCACAGGCCATGCAGTCTTATCAGCAGCACCTGTTCTAGAGGATAAAGAAGGAACTACCTTCATTCTTCCTGGAGATATGCCTTTGATGGAATATCCTTTGATGAATAAAATTTTACGCGCTCATGAAGAAATGGGTAATGATTTGACGATTGTCTCGATGATTATGGAGTATCCCAAGGGGTATGGCCGTATCGTCCGTGACGAATACGGCGAAATCACTGGCATCGTCGAAGAAAATGACTGTAATGATTCCCAAAAGCTGATTCAAGAAGTCAATTCATCTGTCTATATCGTCAATAACAAGCTTTTATTTGAATATGTCAAGAAGATTAAGAGGAATGAGCGTAAAGGCGAATTCTATCTAACTGATATCGTCGCTTTAATGCATCAGGAACAAAAGGTCAATACCTTTATCGTCCGTAATCCAATGATTACCATGGGTATCAATGATCTTTATGGCATCAGCATCGCAGAAAAATTCTTACGTGATTCCATCAATAGAGGTCATATGCTTGCCGGTGTATCCATCGTCAACCCAGAAACAGTCACAATCGGTCATAACGTCATCATTGAAGAGGGTGTTTGGATTTATCCGAACACAACCCTGATGGGCCATACCATCATCAAAAAAGGTGCGATGATTGGACCAAACACTGAAATTGTAGATTCTCTCATCCATGAAAAAGCTGAAATCAGACATAGTATCGTCTTAGACTCAGAAGTCGGTGAAAATACAACCGTTGGACCATTCGCTCACTTAAGAGGACATGCTGTGATCGGTAAGAACAACCGTATCGGTAACTTCGTTGAAGTGAAGAAGTCATCTACGGGTGAAGGCACGAAAGCAGCACATCTTATTTACCTGGGAGATTCAACTATCGGTAAGAACGTTAACTTCGGATGTGGATCTGTTACCGTGAATTATGATGGTTTGAAGAAGCACCAAACCGTCATCGGCGATGACGTGTTCGTTGGATGTAACGTGAACTTAGTTGCTCCAATCAACATCGGAGATCGTGTGTTCATTGCGGCTGGTTCAACAGTGACTCAAGATATTCCATCTGGCGCTCTTGCTATCGCCCGTAACCGTCAGATTAATAAAGAGGATTACGCGAAGCATTTTATTAAACCAAAAGAAGACAAATAAGTTAATCAATTGTAAAGAATGTCAATATTTATGTATTCGTATTGACATTTTTTATTTATAATTGTAAAATTCTTCTTGAAAGAGGGGTTTATTATGAAAAATAATACAAGAGCAGATATTTTAAAGAGTGCGAAAGAAAATGATGTGAGGTACATCAGACTACAATTTACAGATATGTTAGGCACAGTAAAAAACGTTGAAATTCCAATTAATAATCTTGAAAAAGCTTTAGCGAATGAAGTTATGTTTGACGGTTCATCGATTCAAGGATTTGTCAGAATCGACGAAGCGGATATGTATCTTTATCCTGATCTATCGACATGGTTGATCCTCGAATGGGAAACCACTCCATCTGCAGCTGGCAAGGTTGCCAGATTGATTTGTGATATTTATACAACCTCTCACGTTCCTTTTGAAGGAGATCCTAGGTTCATCCTGAAAAGAAATCTTGCTGAACTCAAAAAATTAGGTTACGACAAGTTCAATGTCGGTGTTGAACCTGAATTCTTCTTATTTAAATTAGATGAACATGGAAAACCAACCATGGAGTTCTCCGATTTAGGAGGATACTTTGATTTAGCTCCAATTGATGGATCTGAAGACGTCAGACGTGATATCGTTCTTGAACTTGAAAAGATGAACTTTGAAATGGAAGTATCACACCATGAGGTTGCGTATGGACAGCATGAAATCAATTTCCATTTTGATAATGCTCTTGAAGCATGTGATAACATCCAAACTTTTAAAATCTTAGTTAAAAATGTTGCTAGACGCCACGGGTATCACGCAACCTTCATGCCAAAACCAGTTCAGGGCATCAACGGATCAGGGATGCATACCAATTGCTCTATTTCAGATGTTGAAGGTAATAATTTATTCTATGATCCAAATACTGAAAACCAACTCTCACAAACAGCGCTCCGTTTCATCGCTGGCGTGATGAAACATGCGCAGGAATTCGCATTAGTCACGAATCCTACCGTAAACTCTTATAAGAGGCTCGTTCCAGGCTATGAGGCTCCATGTTACATTTCATGGTCTGATGCGAACCGTTCAACAATGATCCGTATTCCAGCAGCCCGCGGTAAAGCGACGCGTGTTGAAGTGCGTTCCGTTGACCCGTCAGCCAATCCATATTTAGCGATGAGTGCGCTGCTTGCTGCAGGTTTAGATGGAATCCGTTCAGAAATTGATGGAATATCACCCATAAAGAAGAACCTGTTCAAGATGTCAGAACAAGAAAGAAAACGTTTAGGGATCCGCAATCTTCCTGAAAGTCTTCGTGAAGCCATTGAAAACTTCTCCAATTCAACCATGATGAAGGAAGCGATCGGTGAAATTTTATGGAGTAAACTCATTGAAGCGAAGACCAAAGAGTGGGATGAATATAAGATGAAAGTCACTCAATGGGAATTAGACAAGTATTTACCTATTATTTAACATAGTTACGCCAAGCAATTGGCGTTTTTTCTTTCCTATGTTATAATTATTTCAAAGAAAAAAAGAAAAAGGGGACCCTATGAAAAACTGGAACTTAAATGATTTATATTCAGGTTTTGATGATAGATTCTTATCAGATCTGACTAAACTTGAGGTATTGGTAGATCAATACATGCTTCATGTCCGCACCAAACCATCTGATGACATTTCCTATATTGAGGGATACTTAAAGATTCAAGAAGAAATAACAACATTAGGCAGAACACTTTCATCTTATCCATCTTTGGTCATGTCAACTGACGTGACCAACCAGGAAGCGATGAAGCATATGGCGAACATCACCAAGATCTTTAGAAAACCAACTGCTGAAGATGTCATGTTTTCAAGATATTTGACAACTGTTGACTTAACTGCATTATCAAATAAATCTCCTCTGATCAAGCAATATAAGTTCGGTCTTGAACTCGAACAAAAAGAAGCGAAGCATTTACTCACTGAAAAAGAAGAAATCTTATATGCAAAGATGAGAGAATTGGCATCAGGCTCATGGGGCAGACTCCAAGGTCTTACGACAGCCAATCTTCCTGTTCTCTTCAGAGGTAAGGAAATCACCTTAAGCGAGGTTAGGAACCTCGCCTATGATAATGACCAATCCATTCGTAAAGACGCTTATGAGGCTGAATTAAAGGCTTATTTAGCGATTGAAGATCAGGTCTCTCTTGCTCTATCCAACATCAAGCGAGAAGTTGTCTTGATGAATGAATTAAGAGGTTATGAATCTCCTATTCAAAAGACATTAGATCAATCCAAGATGACAAAAGAAACATTAGACGCGATGATATCTGCAATGATGGATTTTCGTCCTCATTTTGAAAAGTATTTGAAAGCGAAAGCGAAGTATTTAGGATACCTGGGGGGCTTGCCATTTTATGAAATGTTCGCACCTGTCGGTAAGCTAGAAAAGACTTATACCTATGAAGAAGCTCAAGAAGTTGTTAAAAAAGGCTTTTACAGTTATTCCAAGCGTTTAGGGGATTTCGCGACGAAAGCATTTGATAACGAATGGGTGGATGTATATCCTAAGAAGGGCAAGAGGGGTGGAGCGTTCTGTTCCAATCAACCTCAATTGAAACAATCCAGAATCATGACGAACTTTACAGGATCTTTATCTGATGTACTCACGCTTGCTCATGAACTGGGACACGGCTATCATGGGGAAGTCATCTCCTCCAATCAACCACTTCATTGGTCTTATCCGATGCCTTTGGCAGAAACAGCGTCTATTTTTTGTGAAACGGTTGTCAATAACCATTTACTCTCATCTTTAACAAATCCACAAGAAAGATTATCAGTTTTAGAAAACTCTCTACAAGGAGATACTCAAGTCATTATTGATATCCTTTCACGCTTCATCTTTGAAACGCATCTTTTTGAGAATTCTCAAGGACCAGTTTCAAAACATCAAATGAAGGACATGATGATCGAAGCTCAAAAAGAAGCATATTTAAATGGTCTTGATCATACCCTTCTTCATCCCTACATGTGGCTGAATAAGGGTCATTACTATAGCGCAGGATTAAACTTCTATAACTTCCCTTATGCATTCGGTTTACTCTTTGGAAAGGGATTATATGCACAGTATTTAAAGAATCCTTCAACCTTCTTGAAGAGTTATGATGACTTATTATCCTTAACAACGAAGACAAGCGTTGAAGAGGTTGCTAAGTCTATGGGTATTGATGTGACGAAGAAGGAGTTCTGGTTGGAATCTCTATCAGAAGTTAAGAAAGATATCGATGAAGTTTGTTCACTCTTCCTAATTAAATCTTAAGGAGTTCGTAAGGACTTCGCTTCATAATGATTTCAATATCAAATCGGTATCAAAGATACTTTTTGTATGTTATAATAAGTTTAAGTTAAACTGTGGAGGAAAAAGTATGAACGAACAACAGCTAGAAACAACCAACGAGATCAGCCTAATCGACCTTTTTAAAATACTGAGAAAAAATTTATTGCTGATTATCGCATTTACATTCGCGTTTGCAGTATTCGCGACGGTTTATGCATACGTCATCGCAGATCCAACCTATAAATCAAATGCTGATGTGATGGTGCAGGTACAGACAGATGTGGCAGTTGAAGGAGCATACGATTATACAACTGCTCAAAAATTGCTCGCAACAATCGCAGAACTGATGAAGAAAGACGTTGTCTTGATTGAAGTTATCAACGAATTAGGGCTTGAAATGACTGCAAGTCAAATCAGAAACGGTTTGACAGTCACATCTTCAACAACCAGCTATTTCATCAATATCAGTTATATTTCAGATGATGTTACGGAAACAAGAGATGTAGTCAATGGCGTGATTGATGCTGCGATTGACATCGCAAATAACAATCCAGCATTTTCAGCGATTAAAGATAAGATTACGAGAACATCCAATGCAGGTTTAGGTGTTTATGAATCACCAAATAAACCTTTATATATCGTTATCGGAATTATTCTGGGCGGTATTGTCGGTGTTGGTATCGCGTTACTCAAAGAATTATTCAATAACACGTTCCAAACAAAGGATCAGCTGGAAAATTACTTTGGTATTCAGGTATTGGGCGTCATTCCTGAATTTGAAGTCAGGGAGGTCAAGTAAATGAGTAAGAAGAAGATCAATATATTCCAAATTGAAAGAAATGAACGATATGATTACCTTGTTACCAAAGAACAACCGCTTTCCTATACTTCTGAATGTTTCCAAAAAGTTTTGATCAATATTGATTATGCCAACCTTGATAATGATATGAAAGTATTACAATTCACATCAACACTCGCAAGTGAAGGTAAATCAACATTCATTTCAAATTTAGCTTATCTATTGGGTCAAAAAGGTAAGAAAGTCATCTTAATCGATCTAGACTTAAGAAAACCAAAAATGAATCGAGTATTCAACGTAACCAATCGAGAAGGTTTAACTGACTATCTATCCGGAAAAGTTCAATATGAAACTGTGGTTCGCCATTCGGAAGAAATTGGTGTTGACTTCATCGTCGGTGGAGAAAAAACAACATCTGTCGTTAATGTACTTGAAGCTAAGAAACTTAAGGAATTAATTGTACGCTTAAAAAGCGAGTATGATTATGTCTTGTTAGATACTCCTCCAGTCATTGCTGTATCAGATGCGCTTTATGTTGCTAAACTAGCTGATGGGGTCATTTTCATCGTCGCACAAAATGTCGCGAAGAAGAGTCTTGTCAAGGAAGCAATTCAAACATTAAAACATAATAATGTGCACATTATTGGAACTATACTCACTCAAGTGGACTTGAAGAATGGTTCATATGGCTATGGTTACGATTATAGCTATAAGTACGAATAGGCTATGATTGACATTCATTCTCACATCCTTCCAGGCGTCGATGACGGATCTCAACACATTGAATTATCGCTGGAAATGATTAAAAAAGAAGTTTTAGATGGTGTTAAAGCAGTCATTCTCACCCCTCACGTCCAATCACATGTGACGAAAGCGTCACATGAAGAAAGAAAAGCAGCTTTTGATAACTTGGTAGCAGAGGTCAAAAAACAAGGCTTGGAAATTGAATTATACTTAGGCGCTGAGATACTTTATAAGTCTCACATTCAGCCTGATTACAGTCAAATGTCACTTGCTGGATCCAAATATTTATTGGTCGAGTTCTCGCCAACCATTGAAACTCCCATAGAAGAAGTTGTTTATGATTTATCTCATAGCGGGTTCATCCCCATTGTCGCTCATGTTGAGCGCTATGGATATCTAAAATTTGAGGATTATTTTAAGATAAAACGAGCTGGTGGTTTTCTTCAGGTCAATGCAGATGCAGCCATCGGATTTGATAAGAAAAAGCGAGATAAACTCATTCTTCAAATGCTCAGGGAAGAACTTGTTGATTTCATAGCAACTGATACGCACAATATGGACAATAGACAACCGATTTTGAAAGAAGCTTTTAATATTTTAAAGCATAAAATAGATATTGCTTATCTAAATGAGATATTTTATACCAATGCTTTAAAAATCATTAACAAATAAGACAAGCATAAGTGGATTTTCACTTATGCTTTTTTTTATCTTTCAATGCTTGAGAAAGACAACAACATTCAACTGTGTTATAATATGAATATCAAAGATATAAGGGAGTATTTCATGCAAATCGTTCAAGTGGGCAACATCTACTATTTCATCTATATATTCGCATTCTTCGCATTCACCATACTTTCTCTTATCTTTTTACGGAATAAGAGCCAAAAATTTAGAAATAGATTCATTTTCGGATTGGCTGTATTAAATCTGTTTATCCATTTCGCTAAAATATTTATTTACCCATATACGACAGTTGAATATATTTGGACCAAGGTGTCCTTTGAGAATGTCTGCGCGGTATCCGCACTGACATTTCCTTTTCTGTATTTCGTTAAGAACAAGACGATTAAGGACTATATGATATTAGTTGGGATATCATCTGGAATTCTCACCTTCATCTTTCCAGTCGATGCGATGTCAGAATATTTCAATGGAGCTATTTTAGGATATAAGGGAGCTTTCAGCATTGAAGTGATTCGCTTTTACACTTCTCACTTTTTAATTTTCTTAGTTCCATTCTTAATGATGCAATATAAATTCCATACCGTATCCATCAAACGTGCGTACCGCGCACCTTTGATGTTGATTTTAGTGTTGGTTATCATTTATATCAATGAATTGGTCATTACCGCGCTCGGTTGGGTGCCAAGAGAACAGCTTTATAGTCCAGATTATCGAAATCCTTCATTTATTTTCGGAGTTCGGGGTGATTTAACTGGATTAGGTGCTATACTGGGAGCGTTCGTACCGATGTTTTTAAGAGTTCATCCTGTGACAGGAGAACTATTCTACTGGCCTGTGCTTTGGTTGGCGATTCCCGCATTTATTTATGGTTCACTATTCACGATCATCCTGATGGTCGTCTATGATGGAAAGAATACGAAGTTATATTTCCAACGAATCTTCAGAATGCATCCGAAGGAACAAAAAATCATCGAATAATCAAAATCAAACTTAAAAGATATATATTAAAACTATCTTTTTTGTTTCACACTTCATAACAAGAACATTCAAACAACAAATCAAACATAAAACTATAGAATGGAAGGTTGAAGCATGAACACAAAACCAAAGGGTTTCACTTACACCAAGGTAGCTTATAACTACATCTCATATTTTAAGGATGGCAAATGGGATGAAGGAACGCTCAGGGAAGATGACAAGCTCGTTATTTCAGCAACATCCACCGCACTGCATTACGGTCAGCAGTGCTTTGAAGGATTAAAGGCATACCGGAGAAAAGATGGCGGCATCCAGCTTTTCAGAGTTGAAGACAACGCGAGAAGATTTCAAAGATCTGCGGACCGGATGGCGATGCCGATCGTTCCAGTTGAAAAATTCATTGACGCTGTTGTCAAAACGGTTAAAGCCAATGAAGCGTTCGTTCCACCTTATGGAAATCATGAATCGCTATATATCAGACCTTTCTTAATCGGAATCGGAGATAACCTAGGTCTTCGTCCAGCTCCAGAGTATATTTTTTCAGTCATCGCATCTCCTGTTGGCAATTACTTTGCCGGTGAGGCAAAACCAGTTGATTTAATCGTTTCTGATGATGACAGAGCAGCTCCTCATGGCACAGGCGATGTCAAGGTAGGCGGGAATTACGCTGCCTCTTTGAAACCTCAATTGATCGCGCGTAAAAACGGATACGCTGAATGCATCTTCCTAGATCCATCCACGCATACGAAGATTGAAGAAGTCGGCGCAGCCAATTTCTTCGGGATCACCAATGATCATCAGTATGTAACGCCTAAATCTCCATCCATATTGGATTCGATAACAAACCGTTCCTTAAAATGGCTTGCTCAATACGTACTCAATCTAGAAGTTCTTGAACGAGATATCTTTATCAATCAATTGGATAAGTTCGTTGAAGCCGGTGCCTGCGGCACGGCTGCAGCCATCACGCCAATCGGATCGATCACACATCTGGGGGTTAAGCACACATTTCCTGCGCATGAGGAAATGGGAGAATACACAAGAAAGCTTTATAACTTATTGACAGGCATACAATTTGGAGATATTGAGGACCCTAATCATTGGATTACAAAGATATCGCTTCATTAGACCGGGGAGGGACTTATGAAAGAAATCTATATAAAAATACAAGCATTTTTAAGAAAGCATGATCATCTTTACACGATGTTCTTTGCTTTTTTCTTTATAGGAATGGTCTATTTAATCATGCTGAATCAAGATGGAAATCAACTCGCATTCAGTCATTTGATGTACATTCCAATTGTCATCACAGGCGGTATTCTTGGAGGATGGTACGGATTAGCGATCGGCATCATCGCAGGCTTGGTTGCTGGACCGCTCATGCCATGGGACTTATCGACTGGAGAGCCTCAACGTGCCATTGACTGGATCTTTAGGATGTCCATGATGGGGGTAGTTGGTTTTTTGAGTGGATTGCTAGGTAGAGGGTATCAACAAGCAATCTCTAAGATCAACCAAATTGAAGCATATGATCAAAATACAAGACTGCACAACTTGAATTATTTAAGAACTTTAAAGATGCCTTATAAGATCAGTTATACAGTCGCAAGCGTTGAAATCAATAACTGTGAACTGATCTGTGATGTATTGGGTATTGAAGCATACGTGAGCTATATCAACAGGATTGCGAACAATCTTGAAAAGTCATTGCCCTATTGTGTTGTTGTCACTCCAATATTTCATCAACTATGGATCCTTGTTCAACAGAAAGATCTTGAATCTGAAATTCAAATCGTCATGGATGCTATCCATCAAGCGACCATCATCGATGGCAATCCGATTTTCGTGGATTACTCTGTCGGCTTCGCGACCAAGAGACATCTTCCAGGCATTGATTTATCTTCACACTTCATGCATGCGGATATCGCAGCCAAGGAAGCGAAGAAGAACTTCTTGACGCATATGACCTATAAAGATATCAAGGCGAATATGCAGTTTGAATTCGAACTATTATCTGATTTCTCCAAATCGCTCCATAATGGAGATATCTATATGGTCTATCAGCCTAAAGTCAACTTAAGAACAAGACAAGCAAACGGATTAGAAGCTTTGATTCGTTGGGAGCACCCAACGAAGCGCATGATTGCTCCTGATCAGTTCATTCCAGCAGTTGAGCAGACAGCAATGATCAACGATATGACTGAAACTGTCTTCAGATGGGTTTTGGAATATCAGACAAGACTCAAAGCGAAAGGCTTGTCTGTACCAATCAGTATCAATATATCAACCAAAAATCTATACAATCAGCAATTTTACAAACAAATGGTCTCCATCTTCAATGAGTTTCAAATCAACCCCAACCAAGTAGAACTTGAAATTACAGAAACAGTTTTGATGGAAAACCCTGATTTATGCAAGAAGATGCTAGATGAGTTTTCGAGCTTCGGGTTCAAGATTGCAGTCGATGATTTCGGCAAGGGCTACTCATCGCTTGCCTATCTCGCGCAATTCCCAATCAATACCATTAAAATCGACAGGTTCTTCACCAAACAGATCTTAATCAATCCAACCACACAGACCATCGTGAAAGCTACCATCGATTTAGCAAAGAACTTAGGATATGAAGTCTTGATTGAAGGCATTGAAGATGTTGAAACAGCCAATCTTTTAGATAAGCTAGGATGCCATAGCGCTCAAGGTTATCTCTTCATGAAGCCAAAAAAGGAAGAAGAGATAACTGAATATTTAAGAAAAATCTATAAATAATAAATGAGGCGAATCTCTGTTGAGATCCGCCTATATTTTTAGGTTTCAATGATGTGATATCTGTGATTGACCAATGTAAAGCTTGTTTCAAGTTCTGAAGTCTCCCACGTTGCCAGGAATAAAACAATTAATGAACTATATGGCACTGAAAACTGCACATTATCGATTAATCCATGAATTTGAGTTGCGAGATAACCAATCAAGAATAATGATTTTTCCAAGTTCAGCTTTCTAATCATGAAATTACCGATTTGATAGTAGTGAACGAATAACGCGAATAATCCATATAAACCCATCGCAGCGAGCGCTTGAATGAAAGTCGAGTGGAACATGAAGATTCTACCAGCGAATGGGAAACTGTAGATGGATATCCATCCACCTCCGAAGAGCGGGTACTCTCTAAAGATCTTCAATCCTTCTGTGTAAATATAGATGCGGTTTGATGAAAAACTATTTAAATCTGTTCCAAGCGATTGAATCAGCTCATCATACCAAAGATACAGTATTTCCCTATTCAAATAGAACAACAATGCAGTGAATGCCAAGAAGATCAATCCATGGGTAAGATGCTTCTTATTACCCTTTAATAGGAAGAATAAGAAAACACCACCTGCTACCACTGCAAATCCGACCATACCGCCTCTTGATTTGGATAAAAGGACTGCAATCACAGGGAATATCATCAAGAACCAGGTCAAATAGGTACTTGGCTTTTTGAAGATGAAGTAAAGATAACTTGGGAATGTTAATGATATATAGAAGCACATGTCATTGATATTCGCCCATCCCAAGTTTCTATTCCATCCTTGGAAGATCCGATGATAGAAATCCATTTCAGGATATAACAGATAGCCTTGATAAATATAGAAAAAGACTTCAGCTGTCAATAATAGATTGGCGAACAGCATGACCTTGAATAAATAGTTCAAGTTACCCTTCATGGAGTTGCTTAGAAAAACATAAGCAAATAAATATAATACAGCTGTTATGGAAACTGGAATTGATCTGATATCAAAGGGAATATAAATTAAAGGTGCCAGATATGCTGTCGCTATCAAGAAGAAACCTATATAAAACTTTTTTTGTTTGAATTTTGTTTTGAACCTGATGATATGGATGAGAAAACCAGAAAAAATGAGTGTAAGTGCAGCGATTGGGAATCCCATGGACGTCAATGTATCAAAGGTCATATCTGATTTATTGATGATAAATAAGAAACTTATCAATACTGGCAATAAATATAAGGTATTCTCAAAAAAGATTAATATGAACGTACTGATTAATATCAACAAAAAAACACCCATCATATTGTATAGATTGAAATCGAAGGGTGGAGTTTCTTTATAAAAAGACCATGAAATCATGGTGATTGTAAAGATGATGAAGATATAGAGTCCGCTATTTAAAAATGATTCGATTCTTTTCATGAAAGCCCCCGCAGATTGTTACAATATCTATTATAAAGATGTTTGCTCGAAATGTCAAAATAATGAGAATTGTTGTGTACGATTTTTAAGGTTAAGGTTTATAATTGAAATGAATAATATTTATACATAAGGGGAAAGAAGGATTATCATCATGAGTTTTTTTCAAAAGTTTTTTTTGTATTATGAGTTCAACGGGAGTTACACGAGTTATTCAGATCAATTAGGCAGTGGAGCGTTTATTGACTATAGACATTATCTTTGGATGGTTTTGATTCCTTTGCTTGCTGTGATCGGATACCAGTTCTTTAAGAAACATCCAAAAGCTGGAAATATTACAGTAATGGTTCTTGCGGTATCGTTATTTACCTTTAGACTGGGACACCAGACTGCAAGAGCAATCCTTGGTGTCGAAACTCCATGGACGCAGGCATTTCCATTCCATATGTGCACAGTACTCACGTTCATACTTCCATTAACGATTATCTTCAAGTGGAAGAAGATTGAAACACCAGTTTACGTGCTTGCGATGATGGGTGGCATCATCACAGCACTGATGGGAGATTATTTCTCTTCACAATTCATGAACATGTATACTTTAGAGGGGATGAGCGCGCATACCTTGTTAATCCTACTTCCCATCTATCAAATATCATTAGGAAGATTTAAACTGGAATTCAAGAATTCTTTATCGGTTATCATCGGTGTCTTGATCCTTATGGGATGGGCGACACTCGCCAATGAAGTTTTTTATGTGGGATTAGATCCTAATTATATGTATTTGAGACATAATGGTTTACCTGGAGATTTAGGTGGAGAATACTATTTTCTAATTTATACTGCAATATTCTTCCTATTTTTTGGTTTAATCTTTGGTATACCGGAAAGTTATAGAAAGTTTAATCGAAAACCAGAGGTTAAGATTAAACAAAGCATGCAAATATCATAAGTATTGAATATAAATGAAGAATCTTGCGAAACTTCAAATCTAAGAGTATAATGAATCGGAATCTACAGGAGGAAATATATGAAATTAGTACTTTATGTCATGAACAAAACAAATCTTTTGGATAAGTTCTTAAAAGAACTGAATGCAAATGGAATCAAGGGAGCTACCATCATTAGCAGCACCGGAATGGGCAGAAAGTTATTTGGCAATGAAGACAGTCCGATGTTTGGCGGATTAAGAACCTTGTTTGAAGGAACAAGACCTGAATCCAATGTTATCATGATGGTCGTTAAAGATGATGAGCAAGTTCAAACAGTGTATAAGATTATTGATCAAGTAGCTGGAGACTTGACACAACCCAATTCAGGGATTGCGTTCACCCTTCCAATCGATTCAGTCAAAGGATTCAAGAGCTAGAGGATGTTAAAATGAATATTGATATATTATTATATACGGCAATCATTATTGCCACTGGTCTTTTATTTGGCAAAGTTGCCAAATATTTAAGGTTGCCCAATGTCACAGGGTATCTGGTTGGAGGATTACTCATCGGACCATCGATTCTAAACCTCATTCCTGAAGAATCCTTATTGAGTTTGGAATTGGTTTCTGCAGTTGCCTTAGGCTTCATCGCTTTCTCTATCGGTAATGAAATGAAGATTTCATACTTCAAAAGAGTTGGAGCGACACCAATCATCATCGCTATATTCGAATCATTATTCGCTGTCATCATCACCTTAGGTGCTGTAACAGGTTATTTTATGATTCGTGGAACTTTAACTATGGAAAACTTCAGATTCGCCTTGGTGCTCTCTGCGATTGCTGCAGCGACAGCGCCAGCAGCAACCATGATGGTCGTAAGACAATACAAGGCTAAGGGAATCTTGACAGAAACCTTATTAAGCGTTGTTGCGATTGATGATGGTGTCGCCATTGTGTTATTTGGCATCTTTGTCGCTTTAGCGAATGCTTTGGGTCCTGATGCGGTGAATGTTTCACTCTTCAGACAAATATTGCTTCCTTTTTGGGAAATCTTGTTATCCTTGGGAATTGGAGCTTTTCTTGGTTTGCTCTTAGTCTTGGGAGTCAGATGGTTTACCGGAAGGGGGAACAGAATATCCTTAGTCATCACCATGATCTTCTTTACCATCTTCTTAGCAGATCATTTCGGAGGTTCAACCCTTCTTGCCTGCATGATGCTTGGCGGAGTATTCGCCAACATCAGTCCTAAATATGAAGAAGTGAACGGTTTAATCTATTTCGTTACGCCTCCGATCTTCATCATGTTCTTCGTCTTAAGCGGAGCAGAATTAAAACTCAGTGTTTTATCTGCAGTCGGCATCATCGGTATCGTATATGTGCTCTTCAGAGTCGTCGGTAAGATCTTTGGGGCATGGTTCGGTTCCCAAGTCACCAAGGTTGATCCAGTCGTTGCCAAATACTTAGGATACGCGCTCATCCCTCAAGCAGGGGTCGCCATCGGGTTATCCTTAATCGCGACTCAAGTCTTAAATGTGGAAATGGGTTCACAGATCAGAGCCATTATCTTAGCTGGTACATTGATTTATGAATTGATCGGACCAGTCATTACCAAGGTCGCACTAAAGAAAGCTGGAGAAATTTCCTTAACTGCTTAATAAATCATCAAAAATGAGACTTGAAGTTGACTTCAGGTCTTTTTTTATTCAAAAATTTTTTGATTTTTATTTTTTTATAATTTATAGTTGTCTTGTACAAAGAAAAAGAAGAGGTTTCCCTCTCCTAAATGGCTTTCTTGTAGCAGCGTCTTCTCTTATGCTCAACGAAATCAAAGTCTTTCCATTGATTTTGGATATGAACGTTCAGTTCAAGCTCCGGACCGGTTTCCGCATAACGTACGCCATGCTTGATACCAGTTAAGATTCCATCTTCCCACATCAAGGCGATGATGCCGTGACCTTGGTGCTTTGGATCGACTGCGATGAAGTATAAATCGATGACATCGTATTTCTTTAAGGACTTAAATAGTCTGAAAATGCCAAATGGCAGCAACTTACCGTTATTCTTCTTATTCGCTTTCGCAAGGGTAGGCATGATGACGGTAAAACCGACAACATGATCTTCCTTATCCAAGACGAACCATAGGTATTCAAGTTGAATCAAGGTAATCATTTGCTTGATGTAATAATCTTGTACCTTCTCGGTGATTGGGAAGAAGCCGTATAATTCATTAAATGCGATATTGTACATGGCGAATGCATCATAGATGTATTTGAAGACTTCTTTCTTGGTTGCACACTTGATTAAACGGTATCCATATCTCTTCCTGGCAATTTCAGCGCCGCGTTTAACCTTTTCAGAAACTTCCTTTGGCCAAAATATTTGTTTTTCTGTCCAGTCAACATCCTTCAAGAAACCTAAGCTTTCCAAATGTTCTTTATAATAAGGGTGATTATAGATGGTGATGAACATATTCAAATGCTCAAAACCTTCGACTAATAGTCCTTGGCGGTCCAAATCGGTAAAACCGATGGGTCCGATCAAGTCTGTCATTCCATGTGCTTTAGACCATTCAGTGACTTTATTGATCAAAGCTTTGGTGACTTCAATGTCATCAATCATGTCGATTCTAGAGAATCTTGCAGTTTTGATGTTATATGCTTCATTCCATTTATGGTTGATGATGCCTGCGATGCGTCCTACGATTTTCTTTCCATCATAGGCTAAATATCTGATCGCTTCGCAATATTCAAACATCGGGTTGACTTTTGGATTGAATACGTTTCTTTCATCCATGGATAATGCTGGGACATAAGGTTCAACCTTCTTATAAAGCTTGTTCGGGAATTCGGTAAATCTCCAAGAATCGAGTTTGGTTTTAACTTCTTTGATTGTGATCATCAGGTACACCTTCTTTTCATTAATCATATTTTAACTTAATTTTACAAAAAACTCAATGTTTTGCTAAATGTCTTTGTCTATATAAAAAATATGTTATAATAAAAAAGGTCAAATCATATTAAATTACCAAATCAAGGAGAACAAAATGAAAGTAGAAAAAGTATCAGCAAACAAGGTTCGTTACACATTTGATGTCACATCACATGAGTTCGAACATGGACTTGATCATGCGTTCGAGCATGTATCAAAAGATGTAGAAATCAAGGGTTTTAGAAAAGGCAAAGTGCCAAGAAGCATGTATGAAACAAAATTCGGTGTGGAATCATTATATGAAGAAGCACTTAACCATGTGCTTCATCATAAGTACCATGAAGCTCAAAACCATCCTGATTATGAAATCGTCGGACAACCAGAAGTTGAAGTCGATATTCAAAATATCAAAAGAGGCGAAACCTTCACCATCAGCCTAGTCGCTCCTGTAAAACCAGAGGTCGTCCTGGGACAATACAAAGGTATTGAGGTTAAAGCATTAAAGACTGATGTTTCAGAATCTGAAGTCAATGCAGAAATCAAAGCATTACTTTCTACCAATGGAACTTTAGAATTGAAGACTGGCGCATTAGAATTAGGCGACACAGCAATCTTCGATTTTGACGGATATCTAGACGGTGTGCAGTTCGAAGGCGGAAAAGCTGAAAATTATGAACTAGAAATCGGTTCTAACCAATTCATCCCAGGATTCGAAGAACAAATGGTAGGATTAGTTGCTGGAGATGCTAAAGACATCAACGTCACTTTCCCAGCAGAATACCAAGCACCTCACTTAGCAGGCAAAGCAGTACAGTTCAAGATCAAACTTCATGAAATCAAAGCGAAGAAACTTGCTGAACTTAATGATGAATGGGTCAAGTCTTTAAATAAAGAAGGCGTGAACACAATCGCTGAACTTACAGCTTCTACTAGAAAAGATTTAGAAGACAAGAAGAAACAAGAAGCGACCAACGTGACTACAGATACCATCATCAATAAGGTTCTTGATGGCGCTACCTTGGACATTCCTCAAGAAATGATTGATGAAGAAATCAAGCATTATAAAGAAAGTGTTGAACAGCAAGCGAAGCAATACGGTCTTGAATTCGATATGTTCCTATCCTTATCCGGTGTTACACCAGAACAATTCGACGCTCAAGCGAAAGTAGAATCCGCTAAGCGTGTCAGAACGACTTTAGTCATTGAAGCTGTTGCCAAAGCTGAAGGCTTGACAGCAACAGAAGAAGAATTAGATGCGAAGTATATCGAACTCTCCGCTAAGTATAATATGCCTGTTGAAGAAGTGAAAAAGTATCTTCCAGCTGCATTATTAGCAAATGATGTCGCCATTAATAAAGCATACCAATTTGTATTAGATTCAGCAATCAAAAAATAACGAAGGGGACATCGTTCCCTTCTTCTTCAAAAGATAATTGGCACTCAAGTGTATTGATTGCAAATTCATTTAAATGTGCTATAATAATATTGAAACAAAAAAGGAAGTGAGAACATGGAATTATCAAAGAGTCTGCCTGCAATCGTCGTACGTGGCACCATGCCAATCCCAAATAATGATTTTCGTATTGAAGTCGGACGCAAAGTCTCCCTTAAGGCTGTAGAAGAAGCTGAAAAGAACTTTGGCGGATATGCTCTAGTCCTCATTCAAAAGAATCCATTGATTGAAGAACCTACTAAAGAAGATATTGAACAGTATGGTACGTTGGTCAAGGTTCAAATGAAGATTAAGCTGCCAAATGACGCATACAAAGTCAAGCTCACCGTATTATCCAGAATCAAGGTCAAGGAATATTTCATAACCGAACCTTATTTTGTTGCTGAATACGATGAAATAGATACAATCGCTGGAAATGTGGATGAAGAAGTGACGCTCGTGAAAATGATCGTGACTGAAGTTGCAGCCAACGCGCAAACCATTTTAGTACCTAATAACCAGGTCTTAGAAAAGATCCAGCAAGGATTGACTTCTGAAAAGGTCTGCGACCTTGTTATTTTCAGTTTGAAGTCACCCGATCAAACAAAATACCGTTATCTTGAAGAAGCCAATTTGAACGTTCGTTTACGCATGCTTCTAGAAGATATCAACAAACAAAAAATGATCGTCGATCTCGAACAGAAGATCAACGATGAAATCAAGAAGTCCATCGATGAAAATCAAAAGGAATACTATCTTCGTGAAAAGATGCGCGCCATTCAAAATGAGCTCGGAGACAAAGCGAAGAGAGAAGATGAAATCGACGAGCTCAGAACCAAGATCTTAAAGGCTAAAATGCCTAAAAATATCGAAGAAAAGGCTTTAGTAGAACTTTCTCGCTATTCAAGCACGCCAGCTGCGATGGCTGAATCCTCCATCATCAAGACATACCTTGATTTATTAGTTGATCTTCCATGGAAGAAAGCTTCCAAGGATAATTATGACTTGGTCAAGGTCAAGGAAGAATTGGATAAGAACCATTACGGACTTGAAAATGTCAAGGAAAGAATAATCGAGTACCTGGCAGTCAAGATCATGACGAAGAGAAATCCACAGACCATCCTTTGTCTTTCAGGCCCCCCAGGGGTCGGAAAAACTTCCTTAGCGATTTCGATCGCAAGCGCATTGAACCGTAAGTTCGTTAAACAATCTTTAGGCGGAATCAGAGATGAATCCGAAATAAGAGGACATAGAAGAACCTATATCGGGGCAATGCCAGGAAGAATCATCAAGGGCATGAAGGATGCAGGAACGATCAATCCAGTATTCTTGCTGGATGAAATCGATAAGATGTCATCCGATTATAAGGGAGATCCAGCATCCGCGATGCTTGAAGTACTAGATCCTGAACAGAATGCTAAGTTCTCCGATCATTACCTTGAAGAACCATATGATTTATCACAAGTATTGTTCATTACGACTGCGAACTATTTGGAAAACGTTCCTGCACCTCTTAGAGACCGTATGGAAATCGTTGAACTTTCTTCTTATACAGAACAAGAAAAGTTCCAGATCGGAAAGCGTCATTTGATCGCGAAGCAATTGAAAGCGCATGGGATTACATCCAAAGAATTTTCCATCACCGATGAAACCATCTACTACATCATCCAACACTACACGAGAGAAGCTGGTGTCCGCGAGCTTAACCGCTTTATCGGCGCGTTAATCAGAAAAGGAATCAAAGAAATCTTGATGACAAAAAAAGGAAAGATCGATATCACGCTTCAAAATGTTGAAGATTATATCGGTAAACCTAAATACATGCATAACCTATCCGATGAAAAAGAACAAATCGGTGTCGTTACCGGTTTAGCGTATACCGCTTTCGGGGGAGATACTCTTCCTGTCGAAGTGACTTACTATAAGGGAAAAGGCATGCTCCTCTTAACAGGCAAGCTCGGTGATGTCATGAAGGAAAGTGCGCAAACCGCATTGTCATTCGTGAAATCAAATGCTGTAGCCTTAGGCATCGATGCCGAAATATTCAATAACAATGACTTCCACGTTCACGTTCCTGAAGGCGCCGTTCCAAAAGACGGTCCATCCGCAGGCATTACCATCGCAACAGCGATCGTATCTGCTGCAACGCACAGATTCGTGAAAAAGGATGTTGGAATGACTGGAGAAATCACGCTTCGAGGCTATGTGCTTCCGATCGGCGGTTTGAAGGAAAAGTCGATTGCTGCACACAGAAGCGGACTCAAGACCATCTTGATTCCAAAAGATAATGTCCGTGACATTGATGACATTCCAGAAGAAGTCAGAAACGCACTCACGATCATCCCTGTTGAAAATGTGACTGACGTATTCCAATATGCATTGAAATAGTTTATAATGAAAGTAGTCTTAGGGACTACTTTTTTCATAGAAAAGGAATGAAACCATTGATTAAAGAAGCAATTTATATTAAAAGTCTGACAGATTTAAAGGATGAACCGGAAAAGAAACCACAGATTCTATTATTAGGCAGAAGCAATGTCGGTAAAAGTTCTTTTATCAACAGCTTGACACATAGAAAAAATCTAGCTAGAGTATCAAATACGCCAGGGAAGACAATCGCCCTGAATTTTTATCTATTGAATCAATCCTTTTACCTGGTGGATGCACCTGGTTACGGATATGCGAAGCGATCCAAGACAGCAAAGGATCAATTCATCATCATGCTGGAAAACTATTTATTGCATGCGACAGAATTGAAATTGGTTTGCCAATTGATTGATTTCAAGGTCGGACCGACCAAAGCGGATTTGGAAACCTTGGCATGGCTCAAGGAAATGCAGGTCGATATCATGATTGTTGCGACGAAGAAGGATAAGATCAATAATACGCATCAATTCAAGCAGGAACAGGAAATCAAGAAATTATTGGGAAATCCTAAAGCATTTTACGCGATTTCCAATGTTACGAAAGAAAATATCGAGAAGATTGAGGAAATATTCTTAAATAAAGTCATGGGGGTGTGATGATGAATAAAGTATTGATTATGACCGATTCAACAGCGGATTTAAGCAAGGATTTCAGAGAGTCTTATAATATCTTATCCATACCCTTGTATGTCAGATTCGATGATGAGATTTACTTGGATGGTGTCGATCTGACCCCGGAAGAGCTTTATCATAAAGTGACTGAAAAAAACATGATGCCAAAGACTTCTGCCGTGTCTCCTGGAGATTTCATCTCATTTTTTAGCAAGTATTTGACGGATGGCTATGATTTGGTTTATATCGGAATCGGCGCGAAGCTATCGGCGACGCATCAATCAGCGCTTCTTGCCAAGGATGATGTCAATTCTGAAAGAATCCACATCATCGATTCTAAAAACCTGTCATCCGGGATCGCCTTATTGGTATTAAAGGCATGCGACTTAAGAAATCAAGGCAAGTCAGCAGTTGAAATCAAAGATGAAATCGAAAGAATCATTCCCAATGTCAGAAGCCAGTTCGCCATTCAAACCTTGGATTATCTCCATAAAGGCGGACGTGCAAGTGGAACCGCGAAGCTCGTCGGTACAATTTTGGGCATAAAGCCGATCATCAAGGTCAAAAACGGCTCACTTGATATCTATAAAAAGCCTGTCGGAAAGATGTCAAGAGCTTTGGATATCATGCTGGAAGATTATTTCAAGGAAGGTGAGAACCTGGATTTGGATTATGTCATGATCACCCACAGTTTGGCGAACAAGCAAGCGATCTATATGATTGAAAAGATTAAAGAAAAAACGAAACCATTGCATATCATCGAATCTAAAGCCGGCTGTGTGATTTCTTCACATTGCGGCGCTGGAACAATCGGTTTACTTTATATTGTAAAACAATAACACTATAGAAAAGGACTTATATCATGAAAAAAATATTGACTTTACTCGTTATGTTAATGATAGGACTAAATCTTGCAGCATGCACGGGTTTAGAATCCAGTGATGGACCTTATACGATTACCTTTGATTCGCAAGGCGGTAGTTTTATTGAACCTTTGGAATTTGAAGCGCTAAAAATCGGATTGCCTGATGAAGTTCCAACCAAAGATGGCTATATATTTCAAGGATGGTATTTAGATCCTGAAGGGCTATATCCGATGGCGTTTAACGCAGGATTAGTCTCTAATTTGACAGTCTATGCGAAATGGATTCCAGAGTAATCCATGATTAAGTTATAACATACACCAATGATTGAGGGAGAGCGAATCAGCTTTCCCTCTTCTTTTATTCATGCAATCCAGATTAATTCTTTACATTTTTAAATTCTTATGTTATCATTAATTTAGTAGCAAAGAAGAGGAAGAGTAGTGCTTATCCCTAGTTCTAGAGACAGATTGAAATGGTGAAAAATCTGACAGGAAAGCATGAAGGTAGCCTTGGAGCTGATGGAATGAACAAATAAGTAGTTTCATCCGTAAAACCCGCGTTAAGGGTATTAAGCGCCAGATTCTTAAAATCTGGAATTAAGGTGGTACCACGGATAACTTCGCCCTTAGACATTGTTCTAAGCGCTTTTTTTATTTAAAATGAGAGGTATGCATGTGAAAACATTAGAAACAGAACGACTGATCTTAAGAGAACTCAATCTAGATGATCTTGAATCATTCTATGAGTATGCTAAAAAACCGAATATAGGACCCAGTGCCGGCTGGCATCCCCACCAATCCATCGATGAGAGCTTAAAAATCCTCAAGATGATGATCCATGAGGATGAAGTCTGGTGCATCACCTTGAAATCAAACAAACATATGATCGGCACAATCGGACTTCATGTGAGAAACTTCGATAACGCGATGGCCAACCGGAAGGAAATCGGATATGTGTTAGACGATACCTATTGGGGTCAGGGATTGATGGTCGAAGCGGTCAATGCTGTTTTACTGTATGCATTTTATGATGTGGAACTCGATGAAGTGGTGTGCGGACATATGGTTTCAAATATCCAATCGCGCAGGGTGATTGAAAAGACAGGTTTTATCTATACCCATGAAGAAGACAGAGACCATTTTGACGGCACCAAAGTGCCGATCAAGATGTATAAAATTAAAAAAAATGATTATGTAGGAGAAAAAAGATGACAAACTTAAAGACAAAATACGATTTTAAAGAGGTTGAAGAAAATCGTTATGAAATATGGTTGAAGAAAGAATATTTCAAGAGTGGAGATCCAGAAAAGAAGCCGTTCACGATTGTAATCCCGCCACCTAACGTTACCGGCAAGCTGCACTTGGGTCATGCCTGGGACAACACGATTCAAGATATCATCATCAGAAGAAAAAGGATGATGGGATTTGACGCGCTTTATCTGCCTGGCATGGATCATGCCGGCATCGCTACGCAAGCCAAGGTTGATGAACGCCTTAAAAAACAAGGTATTTCCAGATATGATTTGGGCAGAGAAGAATTTCTAAAGGTTGCCTGGTCCTGGAAGGATGAATATGCATCCCATATTAAAAAGCAGTGGGCTGCTTTAGGGAATTCGTTAGACTATTCAAAGGAACGATTCACATTGGATGAAACGCTCAATCAGGCTGTCACGCATGTCTTTATCACTATGTATGAAAAGGGCTTGATTTATCGTGGAAACAGAATCATCAACTGGGATGTCGAAGCGAAAACCGCATTATCTAATATCGAGGTTGAACACGTTGAACAACAGGGTAAACTATATTATTTCAGATATCCGTTTGTTGATCAAAAGGGGTATTTGATCATCGCGACAACACGCCCTGAAACAATGTTTGCCGATCAGGCGCTAATGGTTCATCCATCGGATACCCGTTATCTATCTGTTATCGGTAAGAAAGTATATATTCCAGGTACGAAAGTCGCCATTCCAGTCATCACCGATGAGTATGTCGATATGACCTTTGGCACGGGATGTGTCAAGGTAACTCCAGCGCATGACCAAAATGACTTTGAAGTTGGAAAACGCCATCATTTAGAGATGCCATTATGCATGAAAGATGATGGAACAATGAACGAACTCGCCTTCCAATATGACGGCATGGAGAGATTTAGCTGCCGTGAAGCCTTGGTTAAGGATTTGAAAAAGCTTGATTTGGTTGAAAAAATAGAAGATTATACTAATAATTTAGGATTCTCAGAGAGAACAGGCGTTGTTGTTGAACCGAGATTGTCCCTTCAGTGGTTCATCAAGATGGATGAAATCGCGAAAGACACCTTAGAAAGAAGCAAGGCAGAATTCGTACCTGCCAGATTCAAAAAAATATTCACCAACTGGATGACTGACATCCAGGATTGGTGCATTTCCCGCCAGTTGTGGTGGGGTCATAGAATCCCTGCGTGGTATAAAGAAGATCAAGTGAAGGTTCAAATCACTTCACCAGGTGAAGGCTGGATTCAGGATGAAGATGTCCTAGATACCTGGTTTTCATCCGCATTATGGCCTTTTTCAACCTTGGGATGGCCAACCGTGACAGAAGACTTTAAAAAGTACTATCCAACAAGCGTCTTAGTCACCGGTTATGACATCATTTTCTTCTGGGTTGCCAGAATGATTTTCCAAGGTCTGGAATTTACGGATCAAGATCCATTTGAAACCGTATTGATCCATGGGCTGATCCGCGATAAAGAAGGCAAGAAGATGAGCAAATCCTTAGGTAACGGGGTTGATCCGATGGATGTGATTGCCAAATACGGCGTTGACGCCCTTAGATACTTTTTAGCAACCAATTCCGCGCCAGGCGCAGACCTTCGCTATGAAGAAGAAAAGGTTGAATCCTCATGGAATTTCATCAACAAGCTTTGGAACATCACACGCTTCATCACGCTGAATATCGATGATAAGAATGTTGAAATCAATCAAGAAACCTTGAATCTTCAAGACAAGTGGATTTTATCCAGATTATCTCAAGTCATTACCGAATCAGACTATAATTATGAGAAGTTTGAATTTGGCGAAGCGTCACGTACGCTCTATAACTTCATTTGGGATGAATTCGCTTCCTGGTACGTCGAATTTGCGAAATTAGCCCTCCAAAATGAAAAGACGAGAATGAATACACAAGCAGTTCTATTGCACGTCTTAAAGGCAGTCCTCAAGATGATGCACCCGTTCATTCCATTCGTCACCGAGAAATTATTCTTAGAAATCAGCGATGAAGAATCGATCATGATTTCAAAGTGGCCGGTTGCTGGATTCGTTGATCAAGAAGCTATTGATCAGTTCAAGGAATTGATGGATTCCATCGTCAAGGTCAGAAATTTAAGGGCTGAGCAGAATGTTGTACCGTCCAAGCCCTTGGATATCCATTTAGTTATTGATGATGAAGCTTATTTCCAGGTTTTATCGAACCAAATTCAGTATTTTAAGAAGTTTTTGAACGCTGAAGAGTTGCACATGGAAAAATCTTTATCAACAACTGATGAATCTATCTTGCTTGTCGGAAATAAGATCTTGACCTACGTCATGAAATCAGGCTTGATCGATCCTGAAAAGGAAAAGGAAGCCTTGGAAAAACAACAAGTAACATTAGAATCTGAAATCAAGAGAAGCGAATCCTTGGTGAATAACCCATCCTTCACCTCCAAGGCACCTGAGGCGAAGCTCAATGCTGAAAAAGAAAAGTATGCCAATTATTTAAAACAATATGAAATCGTGGTTGAAAAATTAAAGACCTATGCTAAATAACGTCAATGAAGCAGTTCAATGGATTGAAAAACAAGTAAAATTTAAACCTAAAACTGATCTGGAACGCATGAGAAATGCGTATAAGATGCTTGGGATCAAGCTAGATCACATCAAAAAAATCCACGTTGCAGGAACGAATGGGAAGGGAAGCGTTTGTTCTTACCTGACGCATATCTTCATGGAACAGGGACTGAAGGTGGGGACATATACCTCGCCTTATTTGGTGCGTTTCAATGAACGGATCAGATATCAGTTTATAGAAATCCCAGATGATGAATTGTTTGAATTGATTCAGATGATTTATGATTTCAATATCAGCTATGAAAAAACGTTTGGGGAGTTTTTATCATTCTTTGAATTGCTCACCCTCATGAGCTTGCTATACTTCTCCAATAAAAAAGTGGATGTCATGATTATGGAAGTCGGATTGGGCGGATTGTTGGATGCTACCAATGTGATCGATTATAATCTCTCCTTGATTTGTTCGATCGGTTTCGATCACATGAAGCAGCTTGGAAATACGCTGGAATCCATCTCATTCAATAAATTAGGCATTTTAAAGCCTGACAATCACTTGATTACGACAGTGGATCCATCTTTACATGCTTATTTCAAGGATTATGTAGCTTTAGTTCCCGCTACTGCGGAATATTATACATTCGCTGATGTTGAAAAAAGAAGTGACCTGCCATTGTCATTTTCTCATCAAGATGTCACCTATGAACTCCCGCTCATTGGAGACTATCAAATCTTGAATGCTTTACTCTCGATCAAGGCTGTTCATTACTTATACCCTGAGATTTCAACAAAAACAATCCAAGAAGGACTTAAAAAGACCGTTTGGCTTGGTCGTTTGGAAGAAGTTGAACCTCATATCTATATCGACGGCGCACATAACACCCATGCCATCGATGCTCTTAACGTGACTGTTGAAAATGCATTTAAAGGTAAATCAGTCTGGATTCTCTTTTCCGCCTTAGGCGATAAGGATATACCGGGCATGATCAAAAAAATTCACGCATTCACTTCAAAAATTGTTGTTACAACGTTTCCAGATTCCAGATTTCAAGACTTATCACCGTTCTTATCCCCTACAGAAACCTACATTCCAAACGCCTTTGAGGCATTAAAGAAAATGAAGGGTGAAAGGGATAAGAATACGATTATTATCATTACAGGATCCTTGCATTTTATCGGGTATATCAAGCAGAATTATCCTAAATAAGATATAAAAACAGTCAATCGAAAGATTGCTGTTTTTTTATAAGAAATTCATATAGAAAGTTATTTTGGTTTCACCCTTCATAAAATGAAAGAAAACCGACGAAAAACCACTAAAACCGCTTATTGAAATAACGGCTTAATGAAGCCATTTTTTCGGGGGTAAAATTTTCTAAAATGATTTTTAAGTTTTTCTATTGCATTTTCTTAAAAAAGGTATATAATTTTTTATTGTAAATTATAGAAATTATGGAGGATCCCGTAGGTGGAGAAAAAAGTGATTATTGAGTTGTCTCACATCACAAAACAATTTGACGAGGATATTGTTGTCAACGACTTAAATTTAAAGATTTATGAGAATGAGTTTATAACTCTTTTAGGACCTTCTGGGTGCGGTAAGACCACGACACTTAGAATGATTGGCGGGTTTGAAAAGCCCAATACAGGTGAAATCATCATCAATGGAAAAGTATTCAATGATCTTCCACCATATGCAAGACCAATCAACACCGTCTTTCAGAGATATGCCTTATTCCCACACTTGAATGTCTTTGAGAATGTCGCTTTCGGTTTAAAAAACAGAGGTGATGATTATCTGGTGAAGTTCTTCCAATTAGAAGCCATCACGGATAAGAAAGTATTGAAGGAAACCATAAAAGGTAAAATTCGTGAAGCAGTCATTGAAGCTCTGAAATTAGTTAAGCTTACAGGATTTGAAGTTAGAAAAATCACACAAATCAGCGGTGGCCAGGCACAACGCGTCGCTTTAGCGCGTGCCATCATCAACCGTCCCCAGATTCTATTACTCGATGAACCGCTTGCAGCTCTTGACTTGAAATTACGTCAGAACATGCAATATGAACTTAAAGAAATGCAAAGAAAATTAGGCATTACTTTTATCTTTGTCACCCATGACCAAGAAGAAGCGATGACCATGTCAGACAGAATCGTTGTCATGAAGGATGGATTGGTTCAGCAGATGGGTACTCCTAAGTACATCTACAACGAACCTGTTAATCGTTATGTAGCAAACTTTATCGGTGAATCCAACATTCTTCCTGGCGTCTATCTAAAGAAGAACCTCGTGAATTTCATGGGTGTTGATTTTGATACAACAGATTATACATTTTCCGATGGCGAAGCAGTAGACGTTGTTATCCGTCCAGAAGATTTCGACGTTGTTGAACTTGATAAGGCAAAATTGACAGGTACTGTGACTTCAAGCATCTTCAAAGGTGTTCATAATGAATTGACGATTGATATCAAGGGTGTTGAGCTATCTGTCAATACTTATGAAAACTATCAAGTAGGAGAACCTATCGGACTCAAGGTGGATCCTTACGAAATTCATTTGATGAAGGTATAAAGAGATGAATAAAGAGTTTAAGATTTTAGCTAAACCCTATATCGTCTGGTTGTTCTTACTGGCAATACTGCCTATTTTTGTCATGATCATGCTTTCCTTCATGTTTTCTGAAGGATTGACATTTGAAGAATCGTTCTTCACCTTCAATCAATTCACGTTGCTTGGAGAATCCTCAACATTGGAAGCATTTAAGAACTCTGTGGTTTTCGCTACGCTGACCACGGTCATATCCTTTGTTTTAGGATACTTTGTTGCATATAACGTTTTTAAGTCCAAATTTAAAAATAAGTTCTTGATTTTAACATTGTTCATTCTTCCCATGTGGTCCAATTTGCTTTTGAGAACTGAAGCTTTGGGAAACTTGATGGAAAACAATAACATTTTATCCGATCTTTTAGCAGGGATTGGAATTACATTATCGATTGGCATCAAGGGAACTCCTTTGGCTGTCATCATCGGTTTGGTCTTCACTTATCTCCCATTCATGATTCTTCCTATATATACAGCTTTAGAAAAGATTGATTATTCATTGGAAGAAGCAGCGCTTGATTTGGGATTGACCAATATGCAGAAGTTCTGGAAGGTTATCTTCCCATTATCCTTAAAGGGCGTTGCTACAGGCTCTATTCTTGTGTTCTTACCATCCATGAGCGGGTTCGCCATTCCTGAAATCTTGGGATCCGGCAATATTCTTTTGATTGGTAACGTCATTGAGCAATCCTTTAAGATCATGGATTATAATCTGGGATCTCTACTCGCCATCGTTATCTTATTCTTCATTCTTGGAGCTCTTTATATCGTCTCCAAGGTTGACAAGGAAGGGGAAACTCTATTATGACAAATTATCCAGTTGCCACCCTCCAGGAATATGGATACAAGGACTATACGGTTCTTAAGAAGATCTGGAAAGTTACATCCATCATTCTCGTTGTCTTGATTGTCATCATGCTTTATATTTCTGTCATCATGCTTGCGATTCAATCTGTGAATTCAAGCTCAAGCGTGACGTCATTTGGTCAGTTTACGTTCAAGTGGTATGGTGAAATGTTCTCCATTCGATCCTTGAATTCAGCGATCAGAAATACATTCATCACCTCGATTGTTGCTACACTTTTAGCCACGGTGCTCGGCACTTTAATCGCAGTCGGTCTATATTCTTTCGAAAAGAAGACTAGACAGAAATTGATGTTATTCAACAATATTCCATTATTGAATGCCGATATCGTCACCGGGGTCTCACTGATGCTCGTGTTCAGCTTGTTGTTACCGATATTCCCTTACATCTTCGGACCTACAACATTGATTTTAGCGCATTTATTCTTCACCCTTCCTTACGTGATCTTAAGTGTTTTACCTAAATTGAAGGAAACAGATCCTAACTTGATGGATGCTGCCCTAGACTTAGGCGTAGGACCTTATAGAGCATTATTAAAGGTTATCGTGCCTGCAATCCTTGCAGGGATCTTCTCGGGTATGCTTTTGGCATTCACGATGAGTATCGACGACTTCGTCATCAGCTATTACACAACCGGTAACGGTTTTGACAATCTTTCCATCTGGATCTATGGTTCTATCGGAAGAAAGAGCTTAAATCCTGCTGTTTATGCATTCTCTACCTTGCTCACCCTCATGACCATGGGCATGATGCTTGCTTATCAATTCTTGATGAAGAGAGGTAAAAAGCATGAAACTTTTTAAGAAGATTTTATTGGTCTTGATTGTCGGTCTCACCCCTCTGATCTTATCGTCTTGCGGCATGCAGAATAAACTCCTTGTCTTAAACTGGGGTGAATACATCAATGATGAGGCTGTCGCCTTATTCGAAGAGATGTATGACGTAGAAGTTTCTATTTCATTATCCGATTCGAATGAATTATTTTATTCCAAACTAAAGAGCGGAACAACCGCTTACGACTTGATCATTCCTTCCGACTACATGGTCGAAAAGATGATGCAGAAGAATTTGCTACAAGAAATTGATTTCACCAAACTCACCAACTGGGATGCTTCCTATGGAGATTATGAGAATAATCCATATTTGATGGGATTGAACGGTATTAGAGAAACAATGGCTCCAGGTACAGAAAATTATCATGTTCCATATTTCTGGGGAACATTCGGACTCATGTACAACAAATTGGTTCCAGGGCTTGAAGAAGCTTTGGAAACCTATCAATGGGACGCTTATTTCAATCCTGATTTAAGACCTGAAGGCACACGTGTGGGCATGTATGATACCGCTCAGTTCGCTTACGGTACTGCAATGCTTTATAATGACTTGGATCCAAATGTCGTCACTGATGAAACGATCGAGATCGCATATGATACGTTAATGGGCGCTGGCTTTGAAATGTGGGGCGATGATCACCTGAAAAAGGCGATCGCAGCTGATAATTTAGACTTAGGCTTCGTTTGGACAGGTGACTTCTTGGATATGTTCTATGTCGCACTTGGAGAAGGTGAAGGTTACGATGATGTTTCCTATAACATCTTCATTCCAGATACAACCTTCGCGTTCATGGATGCGTTTGTCATCCCTAAGAATGCAAGACATGTGGACTTGGCGCACCAATTCATTGATTTCTTCCTAGATCCAGATATGGCTTACTTGAATGCATCCGTCATCGGATATCCGACTCCTCTGCAGGAAACCTATGATATGATCACCGATTATGTCGGTGAAGATCAATGGTTGACCGACTGGGCGAGGGCGTATGAAGAATACTATCCCGATACACCTGATTTTAGAGGCATTCCGTTCGCTAATTTAGATCAAGCGCTCATTGCGCAGCTGACCTTGATGGTCAATAATGTAAAAACTGATTCTTAGGTATTGCTTTATCAAAGTAAAGTGTGTATAATCTAAGTTAAATTCGAAGATTGAGAAAAGTAACTTGAATGAAAAGTAGATAGCGAGCGCGTGGTAGTGTAAGTCGCGCATACAACATCATCAAGTGAATGGCCTCATGAGAAGCAAGGTGAAGATAGTAGCCTCCGCCGTACGCCCACGTTATCAGGCAAAAATATAAAAGTCTTAAATGATGGAGTATTTTGTGAAGAAGAAATTCTAAATTTCTTGAAATTGGGTGGCACCACGAAGCTATTCGTCCCAGTATGACGAATAGCTTTTTTTTATTTCCCGATTGAAGAAAGAACAATCTACATCCCAAGACTTAGAAAGAAGGAAAAGTCATGGAGTTTGGAAAGTTTGGCGGGCAGTTTGTTGGAGGACCGGTCTTGGATGCGGTCAAAGAAGTTGAAGTGGCTTATGACAAGTATAAGCATGATGAAGAATTTCTTGCAGAATTCAAATATTATTTGAAGGAATATGCGAATAGACCTTCGCTTTTATACTATGCGAGAAATATGACTGAAGACTTGGGCGGCGCGAAAGTCTATCTGAAAAGAGAAGACTTAAACCACACCGGAGCACATAAGATCAATAATGTCTTAGGTCAAGCACTTTTAGCGAAAAGGATGGGAAAGACAAAACTGATCGCAGAAACCGGCGCAGGGCAGCATGGGGTCGCGACTGCGACCGCTGCAGCACTGTTTGGCATGGATTGCGAGATTCACATGGGTGCGGTCGATATCGAAAAACAAAGCTTGAATGTTTATAGAATGCAGCTCTTGGGAGCGAAGGTCGTTTCTGTAGAATTCGGACTAAGAACCCTTAAAGAAGCGGTCGATAGCGCATTGATGGCATGGAGCACGGAATTAGAGCATACGTTTTACTTAATTGGTTCTGCAGTAGGACCACATCCTTATCCGACGATGGTCAGAGATTTTCAAAAGGTCATCAGTGAAGAGATTAAAGTGCAGATGTTTGAAAAAGAAAGAAAGCTTCCTGATGTCGTCATCGCATGTGTTGGCGGAGGATCGAATGCGATTGGAGCATTTTATGATTTTATTAAAAATCCTGAAGTGCGATTGATCGGCGCGGAAGCCGCAGGTAAAGGGATTTCAACGAAAGAGCATGCTGCAACCATCACCTTAGGCACTGAAGGTGTCATCCACGGCATGAATACGCTATGTTTATTTGATGAGAAGGGTGAAATAGCTCCTGTTTACTCGATTTCAGCAGGACTTGATTATCCCGGAGTTGGTCCGGAACATGCGTTTTTACATGACACGAAGCGTGTCGAGTATGTTTCTGTTACGGATGACGAGGCAGTTTCTGCCTTTGAGTATCTTTCTAAAATGGAAGGAATCATTCCAGCGATCGAATCCGCGCATGCTGTTTTTGAAGCCATGAAACTTGCACCGACCTTAGGTAAAGATAAAACCATTGTCATAAACCTTTCTGGTAGAGGAGACAAGGATGTTAAACAAATTGCCAGATATCAGGGACATGCGTTAATTGATTGACAAATTCAAATAAAAACAGGCACAATCTGCCTGTTTTTTTGTATAATTGAACTGAAAATGCAGAAAAAGGGGCTAACTTATGTTTTTGTTCGATGAGCAGTATCTTGGATTTGAGTTTATGGGGATTCACCATCTTAGCGCTTTGTTATTTGTTGTTGTATCGATTGTTTTGATATTCATCTTTAAAGAGAAGATTGGTCCAAAGGCTGATCTCATCATCAGAAGAACAATCGCAGTCTTGATGGTCTTGATGGAATGGACGTTTTACGCGTGGTCGCTTCGTGGCGGAGTTTTTCAAACCAGCTTGTTGCCATTCGGGGTTTGTGCGGTCTCCATGTATGTGACATCCTATACTTTATGGACTAAAAATGAGAAGGTCTTTCAGTTCATCTTTCCCTGGGCGGTTGCGGGAGCGCTCATATCCCTTTCTGTAGCGGATCTTTCTTATACATTCCCCCATTTCAGATTCTTTCATTATTTCGGGAACCATAGTCTCTTCTTACTTGGAAATATCTACATGCTTGTTGTACTTAAGTTCAAGTTCACCTACAAACACCTTTTGATATCTACTTTATATCTTTTAATTTACGCAATCATCATGTATCCAATCAATTTTTTACTCGACTCAAATCATCTCTTTTTAAGAGAAGTACCACATGAGGTTGAACCCATGTATGCTTTTTTAGGATCATTTTGGGTATTGGGATTCATGTTTTCAATCGCTTTGTTATTCCAAGTCATTTATGTTCCAATCTACATAATGAATAGGAGAAAGGCTAGATAGTTTCTTGATCTACGTTTTATTTACTAATATAAATAACAAATTAGTGCAGTATTCTTCAAAATATTGGTAAGTTATATGCCTATTTTGCAATATATTTACATAAAAGCAACTTAACTGTTGTTTTTTTGTTTTTATGCGGTATAATATGTTTATCAAGACGGGGAGTGTGCAATATGCTTATTAATTTTAAGTTTAAGAATTTCAGGTCATTTAAAAACGAGACTGTTTTAAGCATGCAAGCGACAAAGGATGATTCATTCAAAGGGTTAAACACTTTTTTTGTGAAAGATGGATTATTGCCTGCTGATGAAAATGAACTTTTGAAATCTGTTGTTCTATATGGACCAAACGCGTCTGGAAAATCTAATGTGCTCAAAGGTTTGAGGTATATGCAATCTGCAGTCATTTTATCCTCCATCATTATTCCAAGAAGCAAGATTCAAGAAAATGAGACCTTTGCTTTTTGTGCGGACTGCGAGAAGAAAGATTCCATGTATGAAGTTGATTTTATTCAAAATGATGTTTTTTATCGTTATGGATTTGTAGTTAACGATGGAAAAGTCGTAAAAGAATACTTGTTTAAACGTGTTGAAAGGCTTGTTAACGTCTTTGATCGTGAACAAAACAGCATCGAGTTAAATGGTGTTTCTAAGGAAGCAACCAAGTTAATCAGACTTGATTCTAGAACACTCTTTTTATCGATTGCGCGAATTTATGTATTATCACCTGACTTAATGAAAGCCATTCTTGATACAATGACCTGGTTTGAAAAACTGCTGATTGTGTTTGAGGAAACTGTCAATTCGTTTAGCATGTATGAGCAAAACAATAACAAATATCGAAATGAAGCACTACAAATCATGAAGATGGCTGATTTAGGCATTAAAGACTTTAAGGTTTATCGAGAAGACATTACTGCTCCTGATTTTGGATTTAATTCTCTGCTGCAAATTGAACAGAATTCGAATGGATTGAAAAAGATAGATTTAAAAACTATTTTTAATGTCTATGATGAACACGGCAAACAAGTTGGTGAAAAAGAATACTTGATGTTGCGTCAAAGTGACTTCAATTCTGAAGGTACTAAAAAACTTATGTTTTATTTGGGTTGGATTTTGCACTCACTTGATGAAGGTCGCGTGCTATTGCTTGATGAATTGGATTCTAAACTTCATTTATTACTGGCAGATTATATTCTCAAGTCCTACAATTCTATTTCCAAAAATATGAAAAACGCCCAGTTGATTAGCACAGCACATAATTTAATGTTGATGGATGGGGATATGAGAAGAGATCAGATTTACTTCACAGCAAAAAATGAGATTGGTATCAGTTCTTTGCATTCCTTGTCAGATTATAAGAATGTTAGAAAAAACGATTTGTTCAGCAAAAAGTACCTGCTAGGTTTCTATTCAAGCGTTCCTGATTTCAATCGTGAATAACAATGGCTAGAAAACGCGAATTCATAGATGTTAACAATAAGGTGTTAATACTCACAAATGGGCAAGCAAGTGAAAGCATTTACTTTAAGTTACTTAAATTGAAGCAGAAAACTTCATATGCAATCAAGATAAAAACGATTAACAAAGATCCTCTAGATTTAGTTACCCATGCCTGTTCAATCGCAGATGAATATTTTCACGTATGGTGTGTATTCGATATCGACGATTTTCATCAGCAAAATAGGATTGAACCAGCATATAAGAAAGCTAAAGAGCATAGAAATATCAGTATAGCATGTTCTAATCAATCATTTGAAGTCTGGTTAATCAATCACTTCCAGCAATTCAAAACACAAATGCATCGATCAAACTATGCAACAACGTTAATTGAAGCACTTAGGGGAAATGAAATTTTGATCGATTCATATGATAAAGCAAATGAAAGGTTAATTCAGACCCATTTTATTAACCGTTACAGAGAAGCACTCTTGAATTCAAAGGTTGTCCACCAAACGCTGGAAAAAGAATTCAAATTGAACCACAACCTGAATCAACAAGCAGTACCAATATGGTTTTTAGAACCTGTAACGACGGTTTATAGACTTATTGAGTTTTTATTTATAAAATAAAGCAAGAAGAATTCTATTCTTTTTGTTTTTTTTGTAATATTTTGTGAATGTATTTAAAATACTGATAATTCTTGGTAAACTAAAGGAAACTATAAGGGGTATAGGTAAATGATAAACGGAAAAGTAATTAAGGAAGCTTACACATTTGATGATTTGTTATTGGTTCCAGCTTACTCGAAGGTAGTTCCTATCGATGTGAAGCTTTCAACCAAACTCACGAAGAAGATCAAACTGAATATTCCAGTGCTCTCTGCAGCAATGGATACGGTCACAGAAGAAAAGATGGCGATCCAACTCGCCAAATTGGGAGGCATGGGAATCATTCATAAGAATCTTTCGATCGCCGAGCAGACGAAAATGGTCATTTTAGTGAAGAATGAAATAGTAGACCCATCTTTAAAAGATGCCTGCAAAGATGATCAAGGGAAATTACGGGTTGGGGCAGCAGTCGGTGTATCTGCGGATACGCTTGAACGTGTCAAATCCTTAGTTAATGCCGGAGTCGACATCATCGCTGTCGACAGTGCGCACGGACATTCAAAAGGCGTTCTTGAAACAGTATCTTCAATTAAGTCTATTTATCCGAATTTGGATATCATCGGCGGAAACGTCGTAACTGCACAAGCAGCAATCGACTTGATTTATGCTGGAGCATCCGCGATTAAGGTCGGTGTCGGTCCTGGTTCGATTTGCACGACCAGAGTCGTTTCCGGTGTCGGAGTTCCTCAGCTTACTGCAGTTAATGATGTTTATCAGGTAGCCAAGCAATATGAAATTGGAATCATCGCAGATGGTGGCATTAAATTATCCGGTGATATCCCAAAGGCTTTGGCAGCTGGCGCTGACTGCGTGATGCTCGGTGGACTTTTGGCTGGAACCTTGGAAACTCCAGGAGATGTTTTTACCATCGACGGTAAAGAAGTGAAATCATATATCGGAATGGGATCACTCACAGCCATGAAGAAAGGGTCATCTGACCGTTATTTCCAAGGTGGAGTCAAAGAGCTTAAAAAACTGGTTCCAGAAGGCATTGAAGCGACAGTTCCCTACAAGGGATCGATTACCGATGTCATTTATCAGATGATGGGCGGAGTTAGATCCGGCATGGGATACTGCGGCTGTGAAACGATTGATGAAATGAAGACGAAGGCACAGTTCGTGAAGATCAGTAATGCAGGACTTAAAGAATCACATCCTCACGATGTCGATAATATCAAGGAATCACCGAATTATCATGACTGATAAAATTGTAGTTTTAGATTATGGCAGCCAATATAATCAGCTGATTGTCAGAAGAATCAGAGATTTAGGCGTTTATGCTGAATTGGTTCATCCAACTGAATTTGATTATAAAGATATTAAAGAGATTAAGGGTATTGTTTTATCGGGAGGTCCCAATTCTGTTTATGATGATGGAGCGCCAACGCTCGATCAACGTCTTCTTGAATTAAAGATTCCGATTTTAGGGATATGCTACGGGATGCAATTGATTGCTCACACCTTGGGTGGAAAAGTCGTTGGGCATCAAAAAAAGGAATATGGATTGACGCATATCAGAGTCAATCATGATAATCATTTGACAGATGGTTTGGATCAAGCTTTTGATGTCTGGATGAGTCATGGAGATCTTGTTCACACTCTTCCGAAGGGATTTATATCTTTGGCATCCTCTCAAACCACTCCAAACGCCATGATGATGCACGTATCTTTACCGATTTATGGAATCCAGTTTCATGCTGAAGTGAGAAACACTGTTAATGGAACTGAAATACTCGATCATTTCATCACAAAAGTCTGCAAAGCGGATAAAACATGGACGATGCCTCATTTCATCGAACAAAAAACCAAAGAAATCAAGGATTTAGTGAAGGATGGACATGTCATCTGCGCACTATCTGGCGGTGTTGATTCATCCGTTGTCGCAGCGCTCTTAAACCATATCTTAAAGGATCAGTTTACTCCGATTTTTGTCGATCATGGACTCCTAAGAAAAGATGAAGCCGAAGAGGTTGATCAAACATTTAGAAATGAATTCAAGATGAATTTAATAACCGTCAACGCGAAGAAAAGGTTTCTTGATTTATTAAAAGGCGTTTCCGATCCGGAAACTAAAAGAAAAATCATCGGAACCGAGTTCATCAGGGTATTCGAAGAAGAAGTCAAAAACTTCAAGGATGCGAAGTACTTGGCGCAAGGCACATTATATACGGATGTGATCGAATCGGGAACAAAGACCGCGAAAACCATCAAGTCCCATCATAACGTAGGCGGTCTGCCTAAAGATATGAAACTTATCCTTATAGAACCCTTGAACACCCTCTTCAAGGATGAAGTGCGCGCATTAGGTCTTTTATTAGGACTTCCTAACGCGATTGTATCGCGCCAGCCATTTCCCGGTCCGGGTCTTGCCATCCGCATTTTAGGGGATGTCACTGAAGATAAAATCAGGATGGTTCAAGATAGCGATCAGATTTTAAGGGAAGAAATCAAGTCTCATGGACTGGATAAATCCATTTGGCAATACTTTACCGTGCTCACCCCTCTAAAAACCGTAGGCGTCATGGGCGATAACAGAACCTATGACCATGTCTTGGTCTTGAGAGCAGTGACCTCGATTGATGGAATGACTGCAGACTTCGCTAAAATTCCTTATGAAGTCCTGCAAAAAATCTCAAACCGGATCACCAATGAAGTCAGAGGCATCAACAGGGTTGTCTATGACATCACTTCAAAGCCTCCCGGAACAATTGAGTGGGAATAATAAAGTAAAAAAGTTAAACCTCCGCTATCATATGGTAGTGGAGGTTATATAATGTATCTTGTGAGAGAAATGCCTATGACAGAGCGTCCGAGAGAACGCTTGATTGTATCTGGAGCTTCATCTTTATCCAATGAAGAGCTTTTAGCCATCTTATTAAGAACGGGAAGAAAAGATTTATCCGTTTTAGAGCTTGCTAAAAATGTCTTATATCATCTGGAATCTTTGGAAGATTTGAAAAGAATCACAGTTTTGGAGCTCCTTCAGATCAACGGCATCAAGATTGCCAAGGCGACAACCGTTGTCGCTGCCATCGAACTCGGAAAAAGATTATCCAATCTGCAAAAAATCGAAAAAGTAAGCGTCAAATCAGCATTTGACGTCTATCATCTGCTCTATCAAGACTTGACCCATCTTGAACAGGAGCACTTCATTTGTCTTTACTTGAATACAAAAAGCGAATTAATCAAAAAGGAAACAATTTATATCGGCACCATCAACCAGACACTCATCCATCCCAGAGAAATCTTCAAACATGCCATCAAGCTATCCGCTGCTGCAATCATTTTCGCGCATAACCATCCCTCAGGGGATTCAACACCTTCCAAGGCTGATTTTCAGGCAACAGCTTCATTGATGGGATCAAGTGCCATCATGGGAATTGATGTGATTGACCATATCGTGATTGGAAATCATGAATATTACAGTTTAAAGGACCAAAAGAAAACGAAAATCTAAATCTCCTATGATATAATCATGTCAAGGAAGTGATAACTATGACTAAAAAAGACTCTACAAAAATATTTTGGTATTTAATAGCACTCGGATTTATATTGTTATTCATCTTGATGCTGATGAGCAGCATCCTGGATGTCGGTGACAGGCTCAGAACCATCCATCCCTATGTGGAATATGGTTTTTATGGAATTGCTGCTTTACTTGTATATTTCTTAATCTTAAGACCCGTTCATATCATTTTATTTTCCCCATCATTTTCGGTGGAAACAACATTGGATGAAACCTCACACAGGAACCATTTGGTTTATAAGCGGGTTTCCAGAAGACTGATCGCACAAGACACGCTTCCAGATGAAGATGAATCTGCAATTAGAGAAGCCATGAACGATCCAATCAAGCTGAAAGAAGCGTTGAACCATACCTTCCAAAATCACATCAAGAAAGAAATGAACAAAGTGATTCGAAGAAATGCCAAGACCGTCATGATTTCAACTGCAATTTCACAAAATGGCAGATTAGATTTCTTTACGGTCGTCGCAGTCAACTTGAAAATGATCAAAGAATTGGTTGTCATGTGCGGTTTTAGACCATCATTCAAGAACTTATCCAAGCTGACCATCAATGTCTTCACCACAGCACTCATTGCTGAAGGGTTGGAAAATATGGATATTTCAGAAATGTTACCAACATCCACGATGAATACGATTGGTGATATTCCTTTGATCCGTCCTCTACTTTCATCCGTCACTCAGGGCATGTCCAACGCCTTACTCACCTTACGCATTGGGATTGTCACTAGAAAGTACTTATTTTCAGACGCGAAAGAAATCACAAAGGAACAAATTAGAAGAACTGCGCTTCTAGAAGCTGCAGGTATGATCCCATCAGTGACAGCAGATGTCTTCATGAGTTTGCCTAGAAAAATCGCGAATTTGTTCAAAAAACCTGAAGAAAAGCAAGAAGTTCACACAGAAGCCACGGCTAAGCCCATATAAGATGCGATTTCGCATCTTTTTTTTTGTAGTGAAACGCTCTAAATATAAATATTTATATTGCATTTTATTGTAAAAATGAGTAAACTATTAATGTTAGGGTACGAATGCCTTAAAAAAAAACAGAGGAGAAAAAAGAAATGAAAAAAGTATTTTTGCTTGCCTTGGTCGCATTATTTAGCTTTGTGCTATTTAGCTGCCAAGTAGAAGAAGAAACTGAATGGAACATTGTTATGCTGACCGACGTAGGACAGATCACAGACAAATCTTTTAACCAGGGTACATGGGAAGGTGTAAAAGCATTTGCTGAAGATAATGATATTCCTCATATGTATTTCCGTCCAAATGCTGGAACAACAGCTGATTACCTTGAAGCAATCGATTTAGTCGTTGCGAATGGTGCAAATGTTGTTGTTACTCCAGGTTTCTTGTTTGAAACAGCGATTTATTTAGCTCAAACAAAATATCCTGATGTATACTTTATTTTGATCGATGGCACTCCACATGATGCTGCTTGGTCCACTTGGTTAACTACTGACAACACAGTAAACATTTTATTCCAAGAAGAACAATCTGGTTTCTTGGCTGGTTATGCTGCAGTTGCTGATGGTTTCACTGAACTCGGATTCATGGGCGGTATGGAAGTTCCAGCTGTTCAAAGATTTGGTGTTGGTTATGTTGCAGGCGCATTCTATGCTGCTGAAGTTTTGAACAAGACCATTACTTTTGATGCTGCAAGATACGAATATCTTGGAGACTTTGATAACAAACCAGAACATACAGTTACAGCAAACAGCTGGTATGCTGCAGGCGTTGAAGTAATTTTCGCTGCTGCTGGTGGAGCAGGTAATGCTATTATGCAAGCTGCTGAAACTTCAGAAGCTACAGTTATCGGTGTTGACGTTGACCAATCTAGCCAATCTGATACAGTTATTTCTTCAGCAATGAAGCAATTGGCAGTAGCTGTTCAACAAGCTCTTGCTGACTTGATTCTTGATGACAATTGGCAGGGTGGAGAAACTTTGAATAAGGGTGCTAACGAAGATGCTGTTGGTCTTCCATTGGGAGCTTCCTTCAAGTTCACTACATTTACAGAAGCTGCTTACACAACTCTTCTAGGTCAAGTTAAGGATGGAACAATCGTTGTTCCTGCTACAGAAACTGAATTAGCCGCATTCCTTACTGCACATGCTGGTAACCCATCAGTTGCTGACTTGGTTGCTAAGACAAACAGTTAATCTATCAATTTTCGTGGGGGTGAACAATGTTTCACCCCCTTTTTTTCTAAAAAATGGCTAAAAGGAGTACCTTATGAATTATGCTATAGAAATGTTAAACATCACAAAAACTTTTGGTCCGCTAGTCGCAAATGATAATATTTCTTTTCAGGTTCAACCTGGAGAGATTCATGCGATATTGGGGGAGAATGGTGCTGGAAAATCAACATTGATGTCAATCCTTTTCGGATTATATACCGCAGATCGCGGTACGATTAAAATCAATGGAGAAGAAGTCAAGATTGCAAATCCAAATGATGCAAACCGCTACAAAATAGGCATGGTGCATCAGCATTTTAAGCTTGTTGAAGTTTTTACAGTCCTTGATAATATCGTTTTAGGTAATGAGACGATTGAAAGAGGCCTGATTAATAATGAAGTCCCAAGAAAGAAAATTCAAGAGTTATGCGATAAATATGCATTGCATGTTGATTTAAATGCTCTTATTAAAGATATAAGTGTTGGAATGCAGCAAAGGGTTGAAATCATGAAAATGCTATATCGGGATGCGAATATTTTAATTTTTGATGAACCAACCGCTGTATTGACGCCACAAGAGATTGAAGGTCTATTCAAAGTCATCAAGGAATTCACTAAAGAAGGAAAGTCAATCATCATCATCACGCATAAATTGAATGAAATCAAAGCAATCGCAGACCGATGCACGGTGCTGCGTAAGGGCAAGCATATCGCTACTGTGAATGTTAAGGAAACAAGTGTTGAAAAACTTGCTGAATTGATGGTTGGTAGAGATGTGATTTTTGAAGTTGAAAAGAAGATGGCGGAACCGAAAGAAATAGTTTTCTCTGTAAAGAATTTGAATCTATATAATAAGGATCGAACGAAGAAACTTCTGGACCAAGTCCATTTTGACGTGCGTGCAGGTGAAATCGTGGTTATCGCTGGTATTGAAGGCAATGGTCAGACACAACTCGTTAAATTGATCACTGGACTGGAAATCAATCAAGAACACGGTTCACAATTCATTTTGAACGAAAAAGATATCACACATGCGAGCATTAGAGAACGTTTTGAAGCCGGCATGGCGCATATTCCAGAAGACAGACAAAAATATGGTTTGATTTTGGATTATACACTTGCTGAAAATATGATTTCTAATGAATTCTATATGGCTAAGTTCCAAAAACACGGTTTGCTCAAGTTTGATGTTATTTCAAATTATACGAATGAGCTGATCGAACGATATGATATCCGCTCATCTCTTGGAGAAAAGACAAAAGCTAGAGCAATGTCTGGAGGCAATCAGCAAAAAGCGATTATTGCCAGAGAAACATCAAGAGCACATAATCTTTTGATTGCATCACAACCAACTAGAGGACTCGATGTTGGCGCTATAGAATATGTTCATAAAACAATTGTTGCAGAACGTGATCGAAATAATGCGATATTAGTGATATCGCTGGAACTCGATGAAGTCATGAGTATCAGTGATCGAATTCTTGTCATGTATGAAGGTAGAATCGTTGCAGATTTGGATCCTAAAAATACAACGATTGAAGAAATCGGCTTATACATGTCAGGATCTAAGCACATGGAGGTAACCAACAATGAAATTTAAAAGTTTACTTGCAAAAATCCCTCCAATTTTAAAAAAGTTTTTCTTGCAATCGTCACTTCCGAATGTCGTCATGGCAATTGGAACTGGAATATTTGTCGGTTTGATCATCATGCTCTTTGTTGCAGATTCACCAGGTCACGCCTTCACAGGCATGGCTAAGCTTTTAACAGGCGGTTTATCAAGCATCCAAATCATTGGAAACGTACTATTCAGCGCAGCTCCATTAATACTTGTCGGCTTAGCTGTAGCATTTGCTTTTAAAACAGGATTATTCAATATCGGGGCATCAGGACAGTTCATGATAGGCGGAGCTGCTGCGCTATATGTGGCTAATCTAGTCACTGCTCCAGTAGGTATTCATTTTATACTTGCGATGCTCGCATCGATAATCGCAGGAGGTATTTGGGGATTTATTCCTGGCTTTTTAAAATCGAAATTTAACGTCAACGAGGTCATCACAACCATCATGATGAACTATATCGCTATGTATACCGTAATTATGCTGGTTTATAATCCTGCCGTATATTCAAGCGGAATCACAGCGATCAACAACGTGTTTCCCACAGCAGCGATACCAAGATTCGGTTTAGATCGATTGTTTCCAGGATCATATATCGATATGTCCATCATTATTGCAATCGGTGTTGCGATTCTTGTATGGTTTGTATTGAAGAAAACAACACTTGGCTATCAATTGACGTCTGTTGGATTGAGCAAAGAAGGTAGTAAATATGCAGGAATCAATGTGAAACGGAACATCATTGTTTCCATGGTGATTTCAGGTGCTTTGGCCGGACTTGCTGCTGCAATGAACTATCTGCCATTTAATCCGGATGTTTTAAGACCTGATCAAAAAATCAGCATGGTAGGTTTTGAAGGGATTTCCATTGCATTGATTGCACAAAGTAATCCAATTGGTATTATTTTTTCTGGGATTTTCATCTCTTTAATTAAAAAAGGTTCACTATTCATGCAGTTCTACGGATTTACCAAGGAAATTTCTGGTATTATCGTAGCTGTAATTATTTATATGATTGCAATATCTTCATTTATTGGGAATTCTTTAAAGAGCCGTCGAATCAAGAGGGAAATCTTAAAGAAGACCGAGATAGAGGGGGAACAAACAAATGTATGATAATCTGATTCAATACTTATCATTGGTTTTGATTGTTGCTATACCTTTAATCATCACTGCAATCGGTGGATTGTTCACTGAAAGAAGCGGTGTGACGAATATCGCTTTGGAAGGTATTATGATTCTAGGGGCATTCTCCGCACTTGTTATTACCAATAGGATTCCTGCTTCAAGTGTCGGCGGACCATTCATGCTTTACCTAGTCGGCATCATCATCGCTGGCGGCGTTGGTTTATCCATCAGTCTCTTGCATGGTATCGCTGCAATTAAAATGAAATCCGATCAAATCATCAGTGCAACTGCAATCAATACATTTGCTCCAGCTTTATCCCTGTTCTTAACGATGAGCTTAACCCTTGGTGAAGGTCAAGGATCCGATAAAATTCCAGTGGATGCAGGACAATTTGTGATTACTGAAGTCCCACTCCTTTCAAAGATTCCATTTATCGGTGATTTATTCTTTAAGAATATCTATCCAGCGCTATATATCGGAATCATCATCCTCATTCTCTCCTATATTATTCTCTATAAAACCAAGTTTGGTTTGCGTTTGAGAGCATGCGGAGAAAACCCGCACGCTGCCGATGCAGCTGGCGTAAACATTTACAAAATGCGTTATGCTGGTGTCATGATTTCAGGTGCACTCGCGGGTATTGGTGGATTCTTCTTAATAACAAGTTTTACAATATTATTTGATTCAAGCGTATCCGGTTATGGATTCCTTGCCATCGCAGTATTGATTTTCGGCAACTGGAAGCCATGGAATATCGCTTGGTCTGCATTAATATTTTCTGCATTACTCACGTTAAGCAAAGGTATTGCATTCTTCCCAGTATTAGAAAGAGGATTGGATGACCTTGGAGTCAACAAGAATGTACTCAGCATGCTACCTTATATCGCAACCTTGATTGTTTTGGTCATTACATCCAAAAATTCAGCAGCACCTAAAGCTGTTGGACAATCCTACGATAAAGGCGAACGATAAAATTTCACGAGAAACAGCCAATTCAGCTGTTTCTTTTTTATTTATCGATTAAATCATGTATACTACTTTAGTAAGTGAAAAATGTCTGACAGCTGGTAATTGAATTATCTATATATTTATATTGACTTTTTCACCCATCTAAGATAAAATATCTATGTTGTACCACATAAAACAGGTCAAAAACGCCTTTTTCGGCTACCTCAGCAGTGAGTCTTCAGAAAAATAAGGAGGAATAGAACATGTACGCAGTATTTATAACTGGTGGCAAGCAATTTCGTGTGACTGAAGGTCAAGAAATCTACGTTGAAAAATTAGACGTTGAAGCTGGTGACACCGTAACATTCACTGATGTGTTGATGTTAGGCGGAGAAAAGACAGTAGTCGGAACTCCACTTGTAGCAGGCGCTAAGGTAGTTGCAAAAGTTGTGAAGAACGGACGCGGTCCAAAGATCATCGTCTTCAAGTTCAAGCAAAAGAAAGACTATCATAAGAAGCAAGGACATCGTCAGGCATACACTAAACTTGTGATTGAAACCATCGCTTAAGGCCATGATCAACGCGAAGTTTATTTACCGGGAAGAAGAACTCGAAGAGATTCTCGTGACCGGACACGCCAATTACAAAAAACACGGCGAAGATATCGTCTGTGCGGCAGTATCAGCAGCAACGCTGGTGACGGCCAATGCGATTGAGCACTTAAGATTAAGTCATAAAATTGACTTGGTCGTAAATGATGGGTACTTCAAATTGGCTCAAAAGGAGCTTGATTCCACAGTTCAAGGACTCATGGAAAATTTGAGATATACATTGATTGACTTAGAAAAACAATATCCGAAATACATAAAAAATCAGAAGGAGGGATAACATGTTAAAAATAAATATACAGTTATTCGCATCGAAAAAAGGTACAGGTTCATCTCGTAACGGACGCGACTCTCATGCTCAAAGACTGGGCTTAAAACTATCAGATGGTCAATTCTGCAATGCAGGTTCCATCATCTATCGTCAAAGAGGAACTAAAGTTCACCCAGGCACGAATGTTGGCCGTGGTAAGGACGATACTCTATATGCAACGGTAACAGGCATCGTGAAATACGAAAGATTAGGCCGTGACCGCAAACAAGTATCAGTTTACGAAGGATAACCGACTGGTTATCCTTTTTTTTAGAGAAAATAAGAGGTGTTATAAGTGTTTGTAGATGAAATTACGGTAGAGGTATACGGAGGTCGCGGTGGAAACGGGCTTGCAGTATATAGAAGAGAAAAATATATAGAATATGGCGGTCCATGGGGCGGTAACGGAGGTCACGGCGGATCTGTTATTTTCGTCGGCGACGAAGGCATGTCTACATTGATTGATCTGAGATATAAGAGACATATCAAGGCTAAACCAGGACAAAATGGAATGACCAAAGGATGTCATGGACGTGGTGCGGAAGATACTTATGTTAGAGTTCCGCTAGGAACGATTGTCTATACTGAAAATAAAGAAACGAAGATCGGTGAAATCACCCATCAGGGTCAAGAACTTGTTGGATCTAGAGGCGGCAAGGGCGGAAGAGGGAACATGGCGTTAGCTACCCACAGAAACCCTGCTCCGGACTACGCTGAAAACGGCGATCCAGGCGTGACCAGAAAGATCTTGGTTGAACTGAAAGTTTTAGCTGATGTCGGTTTGGTTGGATATCCATCGGTTGGAAAATCAACCTTGATTTCAGTTGTCAGCAACGCAAAGCCAAAGATTGCGGAATACCCCTTTACGACGCTCCAGCCTCATTTGGGCATGGTGACCGTAGGTGAGGAGTCATTCGTGATCGCGGATCTTCCAGGACTGATTGAAAACGCGCATTTGGGCTTCGGTTTGGGTATCCGTTTCTTGAAGCATATTGAAAGATGCAGGATTTTCCTGCATGTCGTTGATTTGACCCGAGAAAATCCTTATGAGGATTACTTGAAGATTAATCATGAGCTTGAAATGTACAATCCTGAATTATTGAAACGTCCTCAAATCGTGGTCGCGAATAAGATGGATATGCCGGGTAATGACGCGAAATTAGAAGAATTGATGGAAAAAATCAAGTCTCCGATCGTTGTCATCTCAGCGTTGACAAGACAAGCACTAGATACGTTGTTGAATGTCACCTTAGAAGAGATGAAAAAGGCTCCAAAGGTCATTGAAACATTGGATGAAGAAGTAAAAAATTATACCTTTGAAGACACGAAGGCTCCCTTTATCATTACGAAGACTGAAGAAGGATTCTCACTCACAGGCGATGCACTGAAAGTCTTGTTCGAAAGAACAGATTTCACCAAGGATGAAGGCGTGAAACGCTTTGCGAGACAGCTCAGAGGCATGGGTGTCGATGAAGCGCTCCGTAAAGCGGGCGCGAAAGATAAAGATACCATCAACATCTTTGATTTCGAATTTGAATTTATTGAATAGGGACTTCGGTCCTTATTTTTTTTTTATTTAAGATAAAGAAAAAGGAAGATTGCTCTTCCTCTAGCTTAAATGCAGCATTTTGACTCTGAAATTATAACTCTTCTTCAAGACTCTGATTTCCTTGTTCAACTCTCTATTTTGAGAAGAACGGGTGGTCGATGTGAAGCGTTTCAAGTGGAACTGGATGTTCTTTAAATCAGATTCACGTTTCTGGTTCATCGATTTAAGCGTGATTTCATGGATCTTGTTGCGTTCTGTATTGGTATCGATGGCCTTGATCATCTGCGACTCATAATGTTCGGTCTTTTGATTGAAAAGCATTAAACTCTTTTCACGGCTTGTGGCATACTTCGTTAAGATGACCTGGTTTTTATTATCAATCGCTTCTTCTAAAGATAAATAATTCTTGGTGAAGTTGAGCATGGTCGTATCAATTTGTGCGAGCGCTTTTTTATAAGCTTCTTCAAGCGCTAAAATCTTAGCTTCATGTTCGTTTGCGTACTGCTGGGCAGAAGATTGAAGATTTTCATTCAAGAGTTTGAGTTCTTGGACCTGCTTGTCGGTGTTTTCACCGATTTGGGTCTCAAGAACCTTGATGATGCTCATATCGGAGATGACACTCTTTTCATAGCTGATCTTCTCTAATTCCAGTTTTTTCTTGACTTTCTCTTTTTGAACGGTGATTTGCCTGTTTTTATCATGTTCACGCTTCTTGTGATCCTTGTGTGCGTTATTTAAAAGCGTTTCATGATTTTTATTCAAGCTCTTGATGAGTGAGAATGTAGATTTTTTGAAGCCCTTGATCAGGATTTCTTGTTCCTGTTGGTTGCTGTGATAGAAGGAGAGCATCAAATTCAAGAAGGTTTGTTGATAAGTATTGGTATTCTTTTCAAAGACTAGGAAGTTTTTAGATAAACTCTTCAATTCCAAGTCAAGGAAGGAATCAGATACATAAACCTCATGGTTCAAGTGATCATAAAACTTGATGATTTCTTCAAAGTGGATTTTTAAGTCCATTGCGTACCGTTGATAAACGCCTTGGCTTTGATTTAAATACTTATAGAACAAGGATGCCTCTTGATGTTTGTCTTTTTCGAGTGTTGATTCAGAGATTTTTTGTTTTTGGACGATTTTTTCAATTTCCAAGTCTAGCGGAGATACTGAAGCGTGCTTCAAATCAATCGATTTTTCAATTCTGGCTAAATTTTGTTTGATGCGTTTGATTTCATGCTCATGATTGGAAAGCTGTTTTAAGTTTTCCTTGATGTCGTGATGTTTTGTTTCCGCTTTGGATTCATTGTTTTTCATTTCAAAACCGGATTTTGTGAGTTGGTTGATGGAAAGATTGTTGCGTTCAAGCTCGGATTGATTGGAGAAGAACTGTTCTTCAAGCGCTTTGATATCTTTTTGGATATCTTCCTTCTTTTCATTAATCTTTGCGATTTCCTGCTCATAAAGATTCATCATATCCTCATGCTTGAGCATGTACTTATACCCTGTTAAGTCTTCAATTTTCTTGATATAGAATTCCTGGTCCAAAGATTGGAAATGTTCGAGCATCTGGATCGATGAGGAGAGCAATTCTTTAGAGAGGTTGATGAGCGTGGTTAAAACGCTTTTAAAGACTTCAGGATGTGATGGAAGATGATAAAGCTCGATAATCGCATCCCTGAATGAAACATTACGCGCATGAAACATCCGCATGATGTCCATGAAGGCTTCCGTTTGAAATTGATTGAATTCTAGTTCATTTTCATATGTTTTTAACAGTTTGCTGGCTTTTTCAGCAGATAAGCGCTGTTGATTCTTATATTTGGCTTCATTGACGACAAACTCACGTTTTCTCTGTTCAGCCAAGGCTTCCTTCTTGATTAGGTCAAGCGCATATTTATTTTCGATATAGATGATCTCTCGTTCAGATTCAATCACGTAAACTTCCTGATTCAAATTATTTTTGATCCATGTCTGTGATTTCTTTAAAAGCGCTTGATTGAGTTCGATTCTAAGTTCTTGTTCTGAAAGGGCATAATCTCTTTTCACCTTCGCCATTTCAAGCTCAAGCTGATTGGAAATATTTAAAACCTGGGTGTCAGCATAAAACAAAGCCTTCGCCTTGTCTCTTTCCAATTGGACATAGGCTTGATTCTTTTTAAGTTCATGTTCGAGCATCTGTTCTTGATGCTTGAAATAAGCAATCGCCTGATGGGCGTCGTTGCCTAAAAGGTTCAATTCGCGTTCCTGAACGGAAGCGCCGATGGAAAGCTGGAATTCTAATGGCAGAAGATCCTTGTTGTGGTTCAAAAGAAGAAGATCTTTCTGGTAGGTATAGTAAGCTTCCTGATGCTTAAGCTGGAGCTCGGATGTGCTTAGATTATGGTGAAAATTGAGTTCAATTTTAGCGAATTCCTGTTTCTTTTCATATTCGTAAAGTACTTTTTTCAATCTCCACTCATTGATTTCTCTTAAGTGCTGCTGATCCAAATTGAAAATCCTCTGCTGCATTTCACGCTGTTTGTTTAAAATGTCCTTATTGGTGCGGATAATCTGCTTGTTGAGCTCGGAATCTTGATTATTTAATGCTCTGGTAAGCTGATGATTGGTTTTTTCTCGTTCATGCTCATCTTCCATCGATTTCATCGAATCACGCATTTCACGGGAAATAGAGAGCTTTTCTTTTTGGATAGTTTCTCTAAATGCAGAGAGTTTGCTGTTTAAAAGCGTGATGGCATCATTGGATTCATGGACAATTCTTTCCTTTTTAGACTCATAGGCAAGCTTTTGAACGTCAAAAATAACGTTCAGGCTAGTGAGTCTGTCGCTGAAGTTCTGGAGCGCTTTTTTCTGCGCTTCCTGATAGGATAGCTTCAGATTTTCAATTGCTTCCAAGATAGGTTTGATTCTTGTTTCATTATCCTTATCGATGAAGGTAAGCGCTTGTTGATGTTTCTTTTTGATTTCATTGATTTTTTTATTGAACTGTATGCTTAATTGAGAGTAGTTATTTTTGATATCTAGATAAATATCATCATTTTCTGTGGTGCTTTTTTGAGTATCGGTACGGATTAAACTGATTTTTAATGCATGATCATCTTCAAACCTTTTGATTTCTTCTTCAAGATCAGCCATGCGTTGATCATAAACTTCTTTAAGTTTGTTTGTAGCATCCGTTTTTTCGTCTTCAATTTCTGTCGAGGTTTCCTGGTATAGTTTTCTCGCTTCAATCATTAATTTCTGGATTTGGGCAAGCTCTCTTTTGGAATTGACATCAGCTTTAAACAGATCATCCGTGGATGTCTGGGTGGCTTGATTGATTTTTTCTTCGATTTGTTCCAAGAGTGATTTGAAATTGATATTCAATTCATGTGTCTGACTGATCTTGGTTTTTTGGCTCTTTTCGACTTCAGCATGATTTTTTTCAATCAGGATTTTTAAAGATCGTTGGAAATTATCGATGCTTTCTGCGTATGTTTTATTGATATTGATGCTTTTTTGAAGGTATTCAGCATTTAATTTTTTATGTTTGTCGCTGATTTCAGCAAGAAACGGGTTGATATCACGTAAAAGAACTACCAATTTTTTTGAAATTGGCAGGTATTTTTTGTCGACACTCAGTTGTTGTTTCAAATCTGTCTCATAAGTTTTGAGATAATCGAACTTTAAGATATCCATCACATCCTATAAAATATTATATCATAATAGAGAGATATGATAGAAAAAACTCAGGAAAAATGCTATAATCAAAAGAAAAGAATAAAGGTATGGTGATTTCAAGTGTACGCATATATCGATGGGACAATTACAGAGATTAAACCGAGCTACATCGTGGTGGAAAATACTGGAATTGGTTATTTAATCATCTCTCCCAATCCTTATGGGTACCACATCAATGACTTGGTAAGAATCTATACGCATCACTATGTCAGAGAAGACATCAACAATCTTTATGGCTTCAAGAGTTTGGAAAGCAAAGAGCTGTTTATTCGCCTTATTGGCGTTTCCGGCATTGGTCCGAAAAGTGCGTTAAGCATTCTGGCATCAGATGCCATTAAAGATATTGTTTTCGCGATTGAAGAGGGAAATGTCAAATATTTAACGAAGTTCCCAGGCATCGGAATCAAGAGTGCGCAACAAATCATTTTGGATTTGAAAGGCAAGCTGATTGATGTTGCTGACGAGCTTGCTCCATCGAATGGCAATGATGTTGAAGATGCATTATCCGCACTTGGATATTCTAAATTGGAAATCAAAAAGGTCATGAAAAAAATCAACCCGGACCAACCTGTAGAAGTGATGATTAAAAGCGCTCTGCAAATGCTGATGAAGTAGGTGTATATTCATGGATATCGATAGAATCATGACAGCTATGTCCATCAAAGAGGATGAGGATCAAACCTTACGCCCTCAATCGCTTGATCAATACGTTGGTCAGGAGGATATCAAGGAAATGCTTGATATCTATATAAAAGCTGCTCTAAAGAGAAAAGAAGCGCTCGACCATATCCTGCTGTACGGTCCTCCAGGACTCGGCAAGACAACGCTCGCTCAGATTATCGCGAACGAACTTGGCGTACAAATCAAAATAACCAGTGGCCCAGCCATTGAAAGAAGCGGTGATTTAGCCGCTGTTTTAAGTTCTTTAAATCCTGGAGATGTCTTATTTATCGATGAAATCCACAGACTTCCAAGATTTGTTGAAGAAGTTCTATATGCAGCGATGGAAGATTATGTCTTGGATATCGTGATTGGAAAAGAACATGAATCCAGATCGATCAGAATCGATTTGCCTCCATTTACTTTAATTGGCGCGACAACCAGATTCGGCGACTTATCCTCGCCCTTAAGGGATCGTTTCGGGGTGGTCATGCGTTTATCTTATTATTCAGTTGATGATTTGAAGAAAATCGTCACACGTACTGCAAAGGTCTATAACAATGTGATAGAAAATGAAGCTATTGACTCTCTAGCGAAAAGAAGCAGGGGAACGCCAAGAATCGCGAATAGATTATTCAGACGTGTCAGAGATTTCGCAGAAATCATCGGAGATGGAACTGTCACTGAAAAAATAACGAACCATGCCTTAACCAAGCTCGGCATCGATCATAACGGTTTAGATCACACCGATTACCGATATTTACGTGCAATTATCGAACGTTTCAACGGCGGACCTGTAGGGATAGAATCCATAGCAGCTTCCATCAGTGAAGAAATCATTACGGTTGAAGATGTTTATGAACCTTATTTATTACAGGAAGGCTACATCAAGAGAACCAACCGGGGTAGAATGGCAACAGAAAAAACATACAGCGCCTTAGGCATAAAATACTATAAAGGATTATTCGAAGATGAAAGTAAGTGACTTTGATTTTTATTTGCCGAAATCGGCAATCGCCCAGCATCCCAGTGAAAAAAGGGATCACTCAAGACTGATGATTGTCGACAAAGTAAAACAAACCATTTCGCATCATCATTTTTATGATATATTGGATGAACTGACACCTGATGACGTTCTTGTTTTAAATGATACCAAGGTGATTCCAGCAAGACTAATAGGGATTAAGGAAGATACCGATGCGTCGATTGAAGTTCTTTTGTTAAAAGAGGTTTCAAAGGATACTTGGGAAGCGATGACCAAGCCTGCAAAACGTGTCAAGATTGGCACTAAAATTCACTTTACAGACATTTTGACCGCAGAGTGCGTAGAAATACTTGATGAAGGTTTGCGCATCTTTAAACTGCATTATGAAGGCCTTCTGATTGAATTGTTGGAAAGACTCGGCAGCATGCCGCTTCCGCCTTACATCACTGAGAAGCTGGAAGAAAAAGATCGGTATCAAACCGTTTATGCAAGATTGTCCGGAAGTGCAGCCGCACCGACCGCAGGACTGCATTTCACGAAGGAATTACTAGAAAAAATCAGAGAAAAAGGCATAGAAATCATTCCGGTGACGCTTCATGTGGGACTTGGAACATTCAAGCCTGTTTCTGTTGAAAATATATTGGATCACCATATGCATGAAGAGACCTATACCTTATCAGAAGAGAGTGCGAACAGACTAAATCTTGCCATCAAAAACAAGAAAAGAATCGTATGCGTTGGAACCACCTCGATACGCACCATCGAAAGTAATTATTCAAATGGATTTCATCCAGGAACCTTTGAAACAAAGATTTTCATTTATCCGGGTTACCAATTTAAAGCAGTCAGCCGCCTGATTACCAATTTCCACCTTCCTAAATCAACACTGATCATGCTCGTCAGCGCGCTCGCAGGAACAGAGCTCATCAAAAAAGCATATTTGGAAGCCGTGGAAACAAATTACCGTTTCTTTTCATTTGGCGACGCAATGTTTATAAAATGATTGATAAACGCATCAAAAATAGGTATAATTTATTTGTTGGAGGAATTTAAATGCCACAGTTCACCACTGAATTCATCATCTTAATCGCCAGCGCCACCCTTTTCGTTATTTTATTCTTCATCCTGATCTTTCGAATGCGGAACAAGAAAAAGAAAAAAGTCGGTGCAGCGCTTGAACTTGGGTTTTTAAACCAGCTTTATCAAGCGCTTGGAGGACATCAAAATATCCTCAAAGCAGGCAGAGAGCATCAACGCCTTCAAATCACTGTGAACGAAACCAAAGCTGTCAATGCAGATCAATTAAGATATCTTAATATTCCCGCATTTGTAAAAGGCAAACAAATCACATTACTGATTAAAGATCATACACACGAAGTCTTATCGTTTTTGAACGATAGAAGAAAAGAGGATAACTAATGGAGCAATCATTCTTAATTATTTCCGAGTACGGCATTCATGCCCGTCCTGCTACACGTCTTGTCAATCTAGCGATGAGCTTTGCTGCTGAAATAGATTTGACTGCAATGAATAAAACAGTAAATTTAAAGTCCATCAT
>Ga0209212_1000248_pt1 | contig 112612 bp, 101 predicted proteins | sample RifGroC2_FD_183996 | JGI IMG/M metagenome (GOLD analysis project Ga0209212, IMG submission 183996) | Groundwater microbial communities from Rifle, Colorado, USA - Groundwater C2 (SPAdes) (version 2) | ecosystem: Environmental > Aquatic > Deep subsurface > Groundwater | place: Rifle, Colorado... | reverse complement strand
CGCCGCCAGCGCCCCCCCTGTAAAAATTGCCTGCGTGACATACCCATACTGAAAAATCTCCTTTCGTTATCAAAACGCGCCAAAATGTCACATTTATTGATGGTCAACCCTGTATACATCAATTGGCGTGCCAATCGTGTTTACAGAAAACTGAAATGGGACTGAGCACGCTAATACTGGGCTTTTGCTGCGGTGTGCTGTTAATTTTGCGGGAGAAATCCGGGTGGGAGTTATTTGTGGATTGCGCAATTCTGTCCAGTAATGTACAAATCTGCCGATAGTTAGGAATTTGTAAACGGCAGTTCAATAACACCGGGAAAACATCTAACCCCTCTAAATCTCCCCTTATCTAAGGGGAGACTTCAAGGCTTCCCCCCTTAAGTAAGGGGGGATTGAGGGGGGTTAGACTTTGATGTTACAAGGCAGGGAACTTTATAATCTCGTGAGGTTCACCAATGGCGAATATCTGTATCTGTGACGATGAAGAGGGCATCCTGCGCTATCTGAAAAAGCAGATGAAAGGCTACCAGGTGGAGACCTTCAGCCGGGGCAGCGACCTGCTTAAGCTGCTGGAATCGCCGGCCGGCGCGGAGGTGGATCTGCTGCTGCAGGATGTGCGCATGCCGGACATGGACGGGGTGCAGATCCTGAAACAGGTCAAGAAGATCCGCCCCGAACTGCCGGTGATCATGATGACCGCCTTCGGCACCGTCGATGACGCTGTGCAGGCCATCAAGCAGGGCGCCTACGACTACCTGATCAAACCCTTTCCGAAGGAGAAGGTGCTGGGGCTGGTGGAGCATGTGCTGGAGCATCGCCGCCTGGCGGCCGAAAACCTGCGCCTGCGCGAGGAACTGTGCGGGGTTGACAGCCGAGAGAGCGCCGTTTTCGTCAGCCGGGTCTTCCGCGAAGTCTACGACCTGACCCTCAAGGTGGCCGCCAGCGACGCCAACATCATGATCCTGGGTGAATCGGGCACCGGCAAGGAGCTGATCGCCAGCGCCCTGCACAGGAACAGCCTGCGGCGCGAGCGCCCCTTCGTCTCCTTGAACTGCGCCGCGCTGTCGGATACGCTGCTGGAAAGCCAGCTCTTCGGGCACCTGAAGGGGGCCTTTACCGGCGCGGTCATGAACCAGAAGGGGCTCTTGGAGGAGGCCGACGGCGGCACGCTCTTTCTGGACGAGATCGGCGACGTCAGTCCGGCGGTGCAGGCCAAACTGCTGCGGGTGATCCAGGAGCGCGACTTCATTCCGGTCGGCTCTACCCGCTCGAAGAAGGTCGATGTGCGCTTCGTGGCCGCCACCAACAAGAACCTGGAACGGGAGGTGGCCGAAGGGCGCTTCCGCGAGGATCTGTACTACCGCCTGAACGTGATCAGCATCCCGCTGCCGCCGCTCAGGGAGCGCCCCGAGGACATCGAGCCGCTGGCGCTGCACTTTCTGAAGCGTTTTGCCACGCGCATGTCCAAGGAGATTCACGGCATATCTCCCGAAGCGCTGGAAGCGTTGCGGGAATACCGCTGGCCCGGAAACGTGCGCGAACTGGAAAACGTGATCGAGCGGGCCGTGATCCTGACGTCCGGCAGCACCGTACAGTCCGACGTGCTCCCGCTCAGGGGAGCCGCCCGCGCCAGCCGTGCCGCCACCACGGACGCTGCGCCGCCGGCACAATCAGCCAGGGCTGCGATGGTGCCGCTGGAGGAGATGGAGCGTCAACACATCGAGATGGTGCTGAAGGGCACCGGTTACCACAAGAGCCGCACCGCCGAGATCCTGGGGATTTCTAGGCGGACGCTGGATCGCAGGATTGAGGATTTCGGGCTTTTGGATTGTGGATGCAGCGGCAATGGGCAAAATGGTTTGGTATCTTGACGGGCGGGATATAATATTCCGGTTGAACTGTACGATTTCTTGCATGGCACCTGACTTTACCCGGACGGAATCCGTTCCTCGCACGGCACCCGCGTCTGGCACAGGCCGCACCCGGTCTGGGCGACGCCGTAAAGCTCCCCGACCGCCTCGGGCACGGCTCCATATACATAGCCGCGGCAGGTCTCTTTGTCGTGTCCCTGCCGGGAAATCGCACCCACCGGGCAACGGCTGATGCAGATGCCGCAGCTGCCGTCGCGGTGGTAGAGGCAGTTGCTCCGGTATCCGCCGGCATTTTGCGACGTCGGCGGCAAGGGCAGGTCGGTTACGACGCTCCCCAGCCGGTGGGCGATCCCGCGGGCGGTGATCAGCCCGTCGTTGAGGCTGAAGGTGCCCAGCCCGGCGGCATAGGCGGCGTGGCGTTCCGACCAGCTGGAAGCGATGCCGGCGGAGGGATCGTCCAGTTGCCGCCAGCCTGGCGCCAGTTGCGGCGCCACGGCGCGATGACCGCGGTCTTCCAGCCATTCAACCATGTGGCGACGCAGGGCGGTATTGAAGTTTTCTCCGTTGTTGCGGGTCAGGGACCACTCCAGCGAGGGCCAGCGCTCCTGATGCCGGTTACTGACACGGGTGGCGCGGCTGACCGGAAGAACCCAACAGATGACCGTGGCCGCACCATTTAGAATCTCATCCGGCAACTGGTGGAAATCTCCGATGATCCGTTTGTACTCGCGGAAGAGCGGGTCACCTGCTGCCGCGAAGCCGATCAGCGCATCGTCGAAATATGGTTCGTTGCTATTTGGAAAACGGTTTTCCCAGTTCTCCCCCACAAAATGGCTGATCTCGGCGCGGATCGTCTCCCACATGCGAACTCCTTTGACAAAACTATGCCAGCATCTCTCGTGCCATTTCCCCGGCTTGATTCAGGACCGATTCCGGGACTTCGTCAATGCTGGCCGGCCCTATGCCGCAGACGCGTATCAGGCGGGTTTCGCTGAATCCCATCCATTTGAGGAAGACTTCGTAGCGCGGGAAGATGTCGGCGAAATACGTTTGGTCCGGATGCCCCTGGACCAGCGCGAAAACCAGTTTTTTGGGGCTGAGCCGGCTCGGTTGCGGGTTGCTCAGGTAATCCGGTTTGAGATAGGAGTAGCTCCGGTCGATAAAACCCTTGAGCTGCGCAGTGACATCTCCGTAATAAACTGGCGAAGCCAGCACGACCAGGTCGGCCTCCTTCACCGCGTTCAGCACCTCGCTCAGGTCATCGTTCAATATACAGTGGTCAAGGGATTGCTTACAGGCATAGCACCCCTGGCAGCCTCGATAGTTGAGCCGGTTCAGCTCGAATGTGCGGGTTTCCGCACCCAGCTGTGCGGCGCTTTCCGTGAAGCGGTTGGCAATGGAGGCGCTGTTCTTTCCTGAACGCGGGCTTCCCAGCAGCGTAACAACTTTCATATTATCCCCCTTGGATTTTGCATGCATGGCGATGAATTATATTCTTTCCGCAACTTCTAGTCCGCTCGTCAAACGGTGTCAAGCGGTTTCAGGCGGCAAGGGGCCAGAACAGTAACGACACCGGCGGCTTACCGGCATCTGCATGAAATTTTGCATCGTAATTGAAAACAGCGTACGGACATATCCGCACCGTGCTATCATTTAAGCAGTAAGAATGATTTTGAACTCTCCCTCATAGCGCCCCAATAAGGCCGGGCTGTCCGGGTAATGTCTGCTCAGGTTGCTTTCGATCATGCCCTCATTGAAATTGGCGTAGCAGTAGGCGCACTTGAAACCGCAGCTGTTGTAGCTGCCCATGTCCGCCGATTCTACGCAGTTGCAGGCCTTGCGCTGGTTTTTGTCCTTGCGTAGTGAAGCATTGACTCCGAACAGGCTGCGGATCAGACTGCCATCGATGCAGGCGCCATGAGCGATCCCGAAGTTCGCCAGTTCCAGCTCCTCGCTGCAGGTGAATATCTGCAGATTGTCGCGGTCGGCAATCATCTTGAAGCCTCGCGCGATTTGTTCCAGCTTCACCTGCTGTTCCCGCGCGGTGATATCCTCCAGCATGATACCGGTGCCCCGCAATGCCCGCCGCAGCCGTCCCAGTCCCCGGCCGTAGAAGTCATGGAAACTTGTTACCACTCTCCTGCTGGCCTGGCGAAGCTGCCCGGAAAGTTCATCCATCCTTTCCAGGTGCCAGGCCACCGGTGTGGCACTGGAAAGAATGATCGGATCGTAGCGCCAGACCACCCGTTCAGGACCGATGCGCGCCGCCAGTTCCAGCATCGTGTCGATGCGCTCCCACAGCGGCGGCAGATTTGGCTCGAAGGCCGTGTCGTACGGATTGAGGGTGAACTGGAAATAGTAGTTCAGGCCGCGCCGGTCCAGTTCATCCAGATGCCTGATAAGCGGCTGGGGGTTTTTGCTCCAGAAACAGATTGCATCCACATCCTGCGGCTTCAGGCTGACTGCCGTGACCTGCCGGCTGTTGAAGGGGTTTACCCGGTGGAAAAAGCCCTCCCGCACCCGCGTCATGAACCACTCGGCATGGAAAGCCGGTATGTCGGTGCGCCTGCTGGCAGAAATGATCATGATTTATCCGTGATGTTTTTGCACAAAAAAGCCCCCGGACTTCTGGTCCGGGGGATGATCGATATTAGAATACGTTACATGACTATCGTGTTCAACTCCGGAGCAACCTGTACCGGCCGCAGACCGGGGCGGGCTTGATCAGCGTTCACCGAAGATGGCCGTACCGACCCGCACCAGGGTCGCGCCTTCCTGTATGGCGGCCTCGAAGTCGCCCGACATGCCCATGGAAAGCTCGCGCATCTCGACGCCCGCTATTCCGGCCGCCTCAATCGCTGAAGCAAGTCGGCGCAACCCGGCAAAAAAAGGACGGGCCGCCTCCGGATCATCGAAAAACGGAGGCATCGTCATCAACCCCCGCACCCTGATGTTCGGCAACAGGGCGCAATCCCTGACCAGTTGCAGCGCCTCTTCCCCGGTGGTACCGGACTTGGTGGACTCGCCGGAGATGTTGACCTGGACCAGCACCGGGCAGACCAGCTCCAGCCGGCCCCACTGGCGGCTGATCTCCTCGGCCAGCGAAAGCCGGTCCACCGAATGGATCAGCGCCACCCGGCCGGCGATGTACTTGACCTTGTTGCTCTGCAGGTGGCCGATCACGTGCCACTCAACCGGTTCATGCACCTGGTCCAGCTTGGTTGTCAGTTCCTGGATGTAATTCTCGCCGAAAACCGTCTGGCCGGCATGGAAGGCTTCGATGATATCCGATGCGGGACGGGTTTTTGATACCGCCACCAGGCGCACGGCATCGGGATCGCGGCCGGCCGATTCGGCAGCCGCCCGGATACGCAGCCTGATATTTGACAAGTTTCGGGATACGGACATGGCGGACTCCGGCCTATTCCAGTGCCTGCATCGCCTGCAGCACCTCGTACAGCTCGGTCATCGGCAGGCCGATCACGTTGGTGTACGAACCGCTGATCGAGCGGACGAAGTGAACCGCTCCCCCCTGGATGGCATAGGCGCCGGCCTTGTCCATCGGGCAGCCGCTGGCGATATAGCCGTTTATTTCCCGCTCATCCAGCGCCTTGAAGGTTACCTCGGTGCTGACGCTGCGGCTGATATGGATACAGCTGACCTTGTCGAACACGGTAAAACCGGTGATCACCTCGTGCTCCCTGCCGGAGAGAGCCGCCAGCATCCTGTAAGCGTCCGCTTCATCGACCGGCTTGCCGAGGATGGCGCCATCCAGGACAACGATGGTATCGGCGCCGATGAAAAAACGCCCATTGGTAGAGGCCGCAACCGCGTCGGCCTTTTCCCGCGACAGGCGCAATACATGATCAACTGGCGTCTCCCCCGGCAACACATCTTCACAGATATCCGCCGGTACGACGTTAAATGTCAGGCCGGCCAACTCCATCAGCTCGGTTCGACGCGGCGAAGCCGAGGCCAGCACTATCGATCCATGCTTGTTATTTTTCATCCTGTTTTTCCTTCTGCTGCAACCGGGCGTTCTTTTTGCGCTCTTCGTACGCCTGAATCGCCTTATGCTCGGCTTCCATTTCCTGCCAGTGCTTGGTCCAGTCCTTTTTGCGGATCTTGTGCAGCACGAATACACCGGGGATGATCACGACACCCCAGAAAATATTCATGGTCATGTCGTAGACGATGCCATAAACCAGCGAAGCGATGCCCATCAGCATCAGCAACGCCTCCATAGACAGAATACGTCCTATCAGCGAGGACTCCTGAATTTCCTTGTTCGGATCTTGCGTCATGACTGTTGTTCCTCCCATGGAAACATCTTGCCTGGATTCAGTATATTGTTCGGATCAAGTGCGGCTTTGATGGCCTTCATCGCGCCGATCTGCTGCGGGGACAATTCCAGCTCGATGTAGGGCGCCTTGGAAAGGCCGACGCCGTGCTCGCCCGACATGGTGCCGTTCAGGTCCAGCGCCGCCTGGAACACCTCGCGGATCGCCTGATGCGCCTTGTCATCCATGCCGGGGATATCCTTGTCGATCATGATATTGACATGGATATTGCCGTCGCCGGCATGGCCGAAGTTGACGATAGGGATATCATATTTCTGCTGGATTTTTTCGATCGTGCGGATCACGTCCGGCACCTTGCTGCGCGGCACGACGATGTCCTCGTTGTACTTGGTGGGATTGATGTCCCTCAGCGACGGGGACACCAGACGCCGCACACGCCAAAGCTCTTCCGACTCGGCGGCGTCCTTGGCGGCACGGAACTGCACCAGCCCCAGCGGCGTTATCAGTTCGTGAATCCTGGCCGCCTGCTTCTCGATCAGGTCGCGGTCGCCGTCCACCTCGATCAGCAGCACCGCCCTGCCCTCGGCCGGAATCCCCAGGCTGAAGCGCCGCTCGACGCACTGCAGCGTGGCATAGTCCATGAATTCCAGCGTGGTCGGAATAATCTTGTTGCCGATAATCGTTGAAACCGCCTTGGCGGCGCCGTCAATCGAATCGAAGATGGTCAGCATGGTTTTCTTCGCGTCCGGGAACGGCAGCAGCTTGAAGATGATCTTGGTCATGACCCCCAGCGTCCCTTCGCTGCCGCACAACAGGCGGGTCATGTCATAGCCGACCACGGCCTTGTAGGTCTCGCCGCCAACGCGGATAATCTCGCCGGTTGGCAGCACCACTTCCAGCCCCATCACGAAGTCGCGGGTGACACCGTACTTGACGCAGCGCGGACCGCCGGCGTTTTCGGCCACGTTGCCCCCCAGGGTCGAAAACTTGAGCGAGGCCGGATCGGGCGGATAGAACAACCCCAGCTTCTCGACCGCGATCTGGAACTGTTCGGTAACGACTCCCGGTTCGACCTCGGCGATCAGGTTTTCGGTATCGATCCGCAGGATGCGGTTCATGCGGGTCGTCACCAGCACGACACCGCCGGTTTTCGGCAGCGATCCACCGGTAAATCCGCTTCCGGCGCCGCGCGGGAAAACCGGGAAATGCTCGCGGTTGGCCAGCTTGAGGACAGCCGAAACCTCGTCGGCATTGGCCGGGTGTACCACCGCATCCGGCAGGAATTCCATCTGGGTGGCGTCATAGCCGTAGCAGATCATGTCCTGTTTACTGGTGGCGATATTTTCCTGGCCGACTATAGCCGTCAATTGATTGATCAGTCGCGCGTCCAGCATGTAAGAAACCTTTCATCGATTCGAATGTAATGAATCAAGATACATGATCCGGGTACTTTTCTGCAAGGCAGTTTTACTTTCATCCGGAATCGCCGGAGTTCATTGAATAATACTACAAGCTGATTGAGACTTCTGATACCTTCAAGGACATATTAATAACAATCACAACTTGAATTAAAAGACGAAAACCTGAATAATCACAAGCGAGTCATATCACCGCTGTGCTGAAGAGAAATAACTCCGAAAGCAGTGGAACAAGGAGGAAGCAATCAATGGATCATTTCCTGGCAACGCTAAAAGAGACTGTCAACCCGGCTACACAACCGGTCGGGGTCAATCTGGTGCGGGATCCTTCCCTGCTCGAAGGAAAAAAGGTCAGGCTGAGGGGGGAACGGCTGGCGATCTGCCAGCAGATCGCCTATAGCCGGATGTATTCCTGGTCAACCTGGACCGACGCAGCCACCGCCCATTGCGTGATCGGCGCCTGTTGCACGGGCTTGATAGACACCCCGCGGAGAGTTGCCGACGGCACGGTCAACGCCGGTGTGTACCAGGAGAACCTGCAGGCAGCGGCAGCCATGCAGGGTCTGATGCCGCGCGTTAAAACCGGCGTCATGGGTGTATTGACATACCCGTTGTCAAGGCCGGTGGAAGGGATGGTTCCCGATCTGGTGGTCATCTATGTAAACTCCGCACAGGCGATGCGCTTTACCCAGGCTTTTCTTTACCAGCAGGGGGGCGAATTTGTCATGAGAACATCCGGGGATGCCGGCGTCTGCTCCCGGGCTGTTGCTCAAGTCGCAATGACCGGCGAACCTGCGGTTGAAATCCCCTGCATGGGGGATCGGCGTTTCGCCGCGGCCCAGGACCATGAACTAATTGTCGGCATTCCATTCGGATGGCTGGAGAGAACAGCCGCCGGTCTGGCGGCAACCCATAAGGCCGGCATCCGTTATCCGATACCACATCAGATCCCGACTGCGTGCGACTTGCCTCCGGACTATATTACCGGTGAAAATGATGTCAAATAACCGTCAGCTGAACATGCTTGACTACAGGTTTCTGATTCCGGTCGTGCTGCTGCTCGGACTTGCACCATTCTATCCCCGGCCCCATCTGGTCGAGAAAATCGGGATGTTGATGGCCGGCAATTTGAAAAAACCGATCGATATCTTTGACCTGCTCTGGCACGCTTGGCCCTTTGCGCTGCTCGCCTACCGGCTTTTCCGTGATATCAGGCTGCGGGCCGGGTGACGAACACACTCACGGACAAAATTGACAAATTCCGGATCACATATTATTGTATTCAAAATACTGAATGTATAAAAAGAGGAGTCGTGATGCCGATATTCGAATATACCTGTCTTAAATGTGCCCACCGCTTTGAAAAGCTGCAGAAATCCTCAACCGTAGCTTCACCAGAGTGTCCCGAGTGCGGTTCTTTAGACGTCAGGAAGGAATTGTCCGCGTTTTCTTCAGCGGTAAGCTCATCATCCGCTGCAGGTGCCGCTGGTTGTTTCAGCGGTGGCTGAAGACCGCACTGACGCCAGGTTGGCGTCAACTGACCAGATTCCCGCCCGCCACCTTTAAAAATGCGCCCATCAGGGCCGTGCATAAACCATCTCTGCGCTTCAGCAGCGAGAGCGAACGCCCCAACTTGAGCGGACTGCCCACTTCAACAAGCAAACCGTGCTCAAGCTCGCGATTAACGGCAACGCGCGATAGACAGCTGACCCCGAGCCCGGAGGCAACGCCGTTCTTGATCGCCTCGGTATGGCCGAATTCCAGCGCTATGGAATAGCCGATCCCGGCCTCTTCCATGGCATCTTCAAATATCTCGCGTGTACCGGAACCTTTCTCCCGCATGATCCAGGGGGCCGAAGCCAGCATCTCCGGCGTGGCGTTCCCGGCCACGCCCCAGGGGTGTTCAGACCCTGCCACCACCACAAGCTCGTCATCACGCCACGGCACGGCGACACTCCCCCTGCCGTGGCACGGCCCCTCGACAAAAGCGATATCGAGATCACCGGCTTCAAGCCATTCTGCCACCTGGCGGGTGTTGCCCACCCGTAACTGCACCCTGGTCCTGGGGTACTGCCTGGCAAAGGCTCCCAGGAGTGCCGGCAAAAGGTAATTCCCGATGGTGGTGCTTCCTCCCACCAGCAATTCACCCGCCAACTGGTCGCTGTCCCCCTGAAGCTGCATCTCCACCAGCTTGACGGCCTGCAGTATCTCCCGGGCATGCTTGAGCAGGAACCGGCCGCTCTCATTCAAAATCAGACGCCGGCGTCGCAGCTTGAACAGGGGATTGGCGCTCTGCTGTTCAAGCTGCGACAAGGCCATGCTGACCGCCGACTGGGTCAGAAGCAATTCCTCGCCCGCCCTGGTTACACTGCCGGTAGCGGCAATCTTCTCGAAAATTTCCAGCTGGCGAATTGTCAGGCCCATTGTTCAATCCAATTGATGCGTTTTATCAATATTATTCGTTTTTATTTATATTCAATATTGACTATGCTGTCAATCATCGTGGCTGAAAGAGGAGTCGCAATTGGAAAACAATCACCGCTTGACGTTATTTTTCTGGATACTTTTGTTGTGCTGCTGTTTACCCGTGGTCAGCGCTCCCATGGCACTGCTAGCCGGCATTACGTTCGGGATCGTGATCGGCAACCCCTGGGGCGCAACCACATCCACCTGGAGCCGGCGACTGCTGCAGAGTTCGGTGGTTGGCCTGGGATTTGGCCTGAACCTGCCGGAAATCCTGCAAACCGGCAAAGACGCCTTTCTGTATACCGCCATCAGCATCAGCTTTACCATGGGAGCCGGATATCTTTTGGGCAGGTTTTTCAAGATGCCCGGACGAATCGCCACCCTGATCTCTTTCGGGACCGCGATCTGCGGCGGCAGCGCCATTGCGGCCATGGCCCCGGTGATCAGGGCGGAGTCCGAGGAAAGCGGCGTTGCCCTGGCGACCGTATTTACCCTCAATTCCATCGCCCTGCTCCTGTTCCCCCCCTTGGGACACCTGTTGGGCATGGGGCAGCGGCAGTTCGGGCTCTGGTCCGCGCTGGCTATCCACGACACCAGCAGCGTGGTTGGAGCAACTGCAGCCTATGGCGGGCTGGCGCTGGCCATCGCTACAACGGTCAAACTGACCAGGGCACTCTGGATCATGCCTGCCGCCCTGCTGGCCGCCTGGTTCACCAAATCTGAAGGAAGAGTCAAATTGCCTCTCTTCATCATCGGTTTCATTGCCGCAGCTGCCTTTAAAACGGTGCTGCCGCAATTCGAGCAGGTCTGGCACGTGCTGAACGGCATCGCCAGGCAGAGCCTGGTGGTGACCCTGTTCCTGATCGGCTGCGGCCTGACCAGGGCGGTGCTGTCCAGGACCGGAATCAGGCCGCTGGCCCAGGGTGTTTCGCTCTGGCTGCTAGTATCGCTAATAAGCGGCATTGCCATCATGTGTGGCTGGATTGAGTGATAAATCAATTGAACTAACCGGTCGGTTGCCTATTTAATGGCGTTGGAGTGACCACATGATGCAAATATCAGATGAGATAATTATCGTATTCTGAATTGTGACGTAAACAGAAACACCTCACGTCATGTTCATCTTCTGTGGTAAATATTTACCCAATTTTTTCCGGGAACTGAGCCAATATTGTGTCCAACGAACCCAACACTAAAGCATCGCTCCCTGCCCGCCTCCACTACGGCTGGATCATCGTCGCCGTCGGCTCGCTGGTGCTCTTCTCCTGTTTCGGATTGGCCCGCTATGCCTATGCGATGCTGATTCCGGGGATGCAGGCTGGACTCAAGCTCTCTTACGACCGGATCGGCTTTATCGGCACCGCCAATTTCGTCGGTTACCTGCTGTCGGTTATACTGGCGCCGCCGGTGATGCGCCGGCTGCGGCCGCGCGCCACAATTGCATCCGGACTGTTGCTGCTCAGCCTCTGCATGCTCGGTATCAGTGCCAGCAGCAACTTCTTCACGGTAATCTTTCTCTATACGCTGGTGGGGGTGGGGGGTGGTTTTGCCAACATCCCGATGATGGCGCTGGTTACCTGCTGGTTCCGCAGTGAGCAACGCGGGAAGGCCGCCGGACTGGTGATCGGCGGCAATGGCGCCGGCATTATTCTGGCCGGTTTTCTGGTCCCGCAGTTGAACCGGCTGTACGGGTCCGAGGGGTGGCGCAGCGGCTGGCTGGTCCTGGGGCTGATCTGCCTGGCGGTGGCCGGCTGCGCGGCGCTGCTGCTGCGCAACCATCCGGGCGAACTCGGCCTGGAACCGGTCGGCAGGCCGCTGCCGCCGGCCGAAAGTCAGCTCAAGAGCCGCGAACGGCGGGGGGACGGCGCCATCCTGCTGCGCCTGGGGCTGCTCTACCTGGCGTTCGGGGCAACCTTCATGGTCTTCGGCACCTTCATCGTCACCACCATGGTCAACGAATACGGTTTCAGTGAGGCAAAGGCCGGACTCTACTGGTCGTGGGTCGGAATGTTCAGCCTGTTCTCCGGGGTCGGCTTCGGCGCGCTCTCCGACCGGATCGGCCGCAAATGGGGGATGGCAACGGTGTTCCTGGTGCAGTCGGCCGCCTATCTGCTGGCGGGCCTGAAACTGGGTAACTCAACGCTGGTGATCTCGATCGTCCTGTACGGCCTGGCGGTCTTCGCGATTCCGGCCATCATGGCGGCGGCCATCGGCGACTACCTGGGCCTGTCCCGGGCCGCGTCAGCCTTTGCCACGGTCACGCTCTTCTTCGCCATCGGCCAGTCCACCGGCCCGGCACTGGCGGGAATGATCGCCAGGACAACCAACTCCTTCTGCAGCGCCTATCTGCTGGCGGCAATGATTACCGCCGCTGCAGCCGTCTTCGCGGCAACGCTGCCGCCGCCACGCAGCGATGGCTGAAGGAGGATAGTCAGGCCGCCAGTTTGAGCGCCTCCGATGCCAGAATGATCCGCTCATCCTCCAGGGTCACCGCGTGCGCGTTGTGATCGATAATCTCGTAGAGCCTGACGTACTTCTCGACCTCGGCGGCGGTCGCGGTCTTGCGGCCATAATACTTGCCCGACTGCGGGAAGACCTCGGTTACCATGTGATCGTCGTAAATGCCGAAATCAAATGAACTGTTGGTATCGCGGCCGCTGATGTCGTTGGCCAGCGGCAATTCGCCGCGGAAGGCGACCCGCACGTCGATGCCGTCGCGATATTGGGCCAGCAGGATCTTCTGGGCCTCGGGCTCGGCCATTTCGTCACGGTTTATCACGAAGATACGGGTTATGGCCACCCCCCGTTCCAGCGCCCGCAGGTTGGACTGGTAAAAGTTCATCAGCGCGCCGCGTGTGTGCCAGCCGACCGTGAGCGGATCCACCGCTTTAAGCCGTTGCAGCGATACATCGGTGCACTTGGCTCCTTCCAGGTAGTATTCGGTTTCATCGAGCGGCATGTAGCCCTGCTGGAGCAGCAGGATGGTACGCTTGATCCCGCTCAAAATTTCCTGGGCCTTGACCTGGCATTCCGGATCGTTAATCTGCGCAACGGCAAAGGTGATTTCATGAGCCTGGTTATACTGGCTGGTCAGCTGGCAGCGGGTGTTATCCAGGTCTTCCCGCAGCAGGTAAGTGGCCAGCGAGAGCAGCAGTCCGATACCGAAGATGCTGTAGGCCGCCTCCGGGTTGTGCAACACCAGGTGAAAGAAGATAGCCAGTCCCGAACCGGCCAGAAACTCGATGAATACCGCCATGTGCTGAATTTTTTTGCTTAACTTCATTTTGAGCCTCCACTCTTTAGTGCTGCTTTGCCGGCAATAGAAAAGCCGGATCGCACACTATCTATTGAATTGATAGTTCGGCGACCCGGCTATCTCGTGGAGACCCTGGGCTTTCCGTCCCATCCTCGCGGATGGTTTAGTAGTATCGCTATCGCAAGTCCATTGCTTACTTGTGCGCACCATACCTACTGCCAGCAGATTTGTCAAGAACCCAAACTGGTTTGAGTATTACAAACTGCAGTAATCATTGTGTTTATCCGGCAATTTTTCACCTGATCGTAACATGTCCCGGGCAGTTCATCACCATGGGCATGCTTTTTTAATATGGCTATTCCCAAAAGATTCCGTTAGATAATATCAATCAGCATCCAAGCGACAACCCTTCTTGCTGATCCGAAAGGAGCAAAGCATGCATCTCATCCAGATCCTCCTTCCGCTTTACGATAACGACGGAATTCCCTTTCCACAGCGGCAATATCTGGAGGTCCGCGACGAGCTGACGGAACGCTTCGGAGGCGTCACCGGCTATCTGCGCTCCCCCGCCGAAGGTCTGTGGCGGGAGACGCCTTCCACGACGGTCCGTGACGAGATCGTGATCTACGAGGTGATGACCGGGCAACTTGACCGGAATTGGTGGCGCTCATACCGGGAGGAACTGGCGGAACGTTATCGCCAGGAGATGCTGGTCGTGCGGGTAAGCGAAATAAATCTGCTCTAGTTCCAGCAGCCATGACAAAGCCGGCTTCAGCCAATTATTCCTGCTTATCGCTTTAACCATACAAATAAGACTGGATTTGTCTTTTTGTTTTGACAAGCAAATCGATGCGGGAATATAGTTAAATCATGAAAAGACAAACTGAGGAGGGCATTAAAATGAGAGCGCTCAATATTTTGATAAAAACAGTAATGTCGGGTGTGGTCGCGTCATTGATGCTGGTAAGCCTGGCCGCGGCGGCCACGGTCGAGATCAAGGCCAAGGAGGGTATCGGGAACTATCTGACCGACGAGAAGGGGATGACACTGTATCTGTTCAAAAAGGACACTCCGGGCAAGAGCGCCTGCGCAGGGCCCTGCGTTGACAAATGGCCGCTCTTTGCCGCCGAAGTAGTAACCGTACCGGCGGGGGTAGTTGCCGCCGATTTTGCGGTAATCACACGGGATGACGGCAAGAAACAGACTACCTACAAGGGTTTGCCGCTATACTACTTCTTCAAGGACGTAAAACCGGGAGATACGGCCGGCCAGGGCTTTAACACGGTCTGGTATGTGGTTGCGCCGTAGCTACCGAAGGAATTACCGTTGATGCAAAAAGCCCCGCCAGAAGCTGGGCTTTTTGCTTATTTGACTGGTGTAAAAATGAAAAACTGATAACGGCCGGAGAGCCAGACAAAATCCCTGTTGCCAGAGGGAGCGAAACCATCTATTCTTTACCGCTGCAATAATAAAAATCGAATCCGGAGGTTCACAGAGATGCAACGAATGATGAAACTGGTGGTAACCGGAATCCTGGCGGTACTGATCGCGGTTCCGGCCTATGCCGCAAAGACAGTAAAAAGTTCCGGCGGCAAGATGGTCACGACCGCATCCGGCTTGAAGTACACCGACTTGGTGGTCGGCAAAGGCGCTTCGCCGGTGGCCGGCAAACAGGTCAAGGTGCATTACACCGGCACACTGGAAAACGGCAAAAAGTTCGACAGTTCGGTTGACCGCAAGGAGCCGTTCTCGTTCGTGATCGGTGTCGGCCAGGTGATTCCGGGCTGGGACGAGGGTGTCATGACCATGAAGGTCGGCGGCAAGCGCAAGCTGATCATCCCCTCCAAACTAGGTTACGGCGCATCGGGAGCGGGCGGAATCATCCCCCCCAACGCCACATTGCTGTTTGACGTGGAGTTGCTTGACGTATCCAGGTAATCGGTCCACAATCCCGCAACACTGAACAGCCCGCCCGCGCGGGCTGTTTTTCATTAAAATCGGAGAAAACGCATGACAAACCTGATTTCCGCCGAAGGGCTCAAAAAACTGTGTGATGAGTACGACCAGCTCTGGAAGGTGGAACGCCCCAAGGTAGTCCAGGGGGTATCGGATGCCGCGGCCGAGGGGGACCGCTCCGAAAACGCCGAGTATATCTATGGCAAGAAACGGCTGCGGGAGATCGACCGTAAGCTCAAGCACCTCGGCTCACGTCTGAAGGTGCTGAAAGTGGCGGTCCCTCCGGCAAATCCGACCATGGCTTCCTTCGGCTGCTGGGTCACCTATGAAGAGGAAACCGGGGAAGAGCGCTGCTATCAGCTGGTCGGGCCGGACGAAATCGATGTCAGCATCGGCCGCATCAGCATCGACTCTCCGGTCGGGCAGGCGCTTTTGCACAAGCGGCTGGACGATGAGGTGACCGTTCGCAAACCTGGGGGAGAATCTGTGGTTTACATCACCGGCATCAGTGCGGTAAGGCCCACGTCCGGGTGATGATCGTGCTGCCATTGATCCGTTGACAGTGTGGTTTTGATAATGTAGACAGTAGCGGGATCATGCGCCGGAGCGGATGGTTCCTTGAAGAGGATGATTGCACTGCAATGCAAATTCCGGGGAGGTCCGAGATGAGAGTTCTGCTGCTTGCGCTGTGCCTGGCGGTAATCGCCGGCTGTGCCAAACCTTCGATAATGGTCATGCAAAAGGAGCCGGGCAACTCGACCGAGGCGGCCAGGCTGAGAAAGGTGGCGGTAGTCCCGTTTTCGGGCAGGGATGGCGACAAGTTCACCACCGAGCTGGAAACCCTGATTGCCGGCATCAGAATCGATGACCGGCAGTTCTTCGAGATAGTCAACCGCAACAGGCTGGACGCGGTAATTGAAGAACAGAAACTCTCTACCAGCGGTGCCGTTTCACCGGAAACAATGGTAAACATCGGCAGGCTGGTGGGAGCCAAGGGGATCTATACCGGCGACGTGGTCGAGTCCAACATCAACACCACCCACTACCGCGCCGAACGGACCAAATGTGTCAAAATCGGCAACTCGATCTGCGGAAAAACCAGGACCTATACCGTTGGCTGCACCAAAAAGGACGCCGTGGTCAAGATCAACCCCAAACTGATCGATGTGGAAACCGGCCGCATCGTCTATTCGGAATCGTACCAGGGGAGCGAGACCTCCTCCAAGTGCGAAGACAGCAAATCCTCGCTGGCCGGCGATGCCGACATGAAGAACGCCGCCCGCGGGAAGATCCTGCAGTCGATCCGCCGCGACATCGCGCCGCACAACATACCGGTCAAGATCAGGCTGTCCGACCGCACCGACGGGATCGTGGACAAGAAGCTGGTGGAGCGCTTCGAGGGAGCCCTGGAATTCGCCGCCGGCAACCGCATCGACAGGGCCTGCGAAATCTGGGGTGAGCTGGCGGCAGCCGGGGGTGATTCGGTCGGGCTTCAGCATAACCTGGGCGTCTGCGCCGAGATCGACGGCAGGCTGGATGAAGCGCTCACCTGCCTGGTAAAGGCCGACCGGCTGACCACATCGCCGGACGAGCTGGTGTCGGAATCACTGAGGCGGATAAAGGCCGATATCGCCCGGCAGCACAAACTGAAAGCACAAAACGTCGATTGAAGCGGTATAGTCCGGTCTTCGACCGGCCGCCGCATCAGACACCCTGACTGGAACGCAACACCCGCAACATCCCGGACAGATCCCCCGGACATTGGTAGCAAGCCCGAGCAAGCAGTGGCGGCACGGCCTCTTCCGGCGAAATACGCGCATAGCCCTGATCACTCAGCACATGAATCAGCCGCATCGTGCGGAAGGCGTCGAACCAGCCGTGAAAAGCGGCCGCTAGCCGGGCCGGATCCCGGTTCTGATTCAGCAGGCCATCCCAGGCATCACGGAATCCGGCCTGTTCCAGAAAACCCCGCAAAACCGGCGCGATCCTTCCGGCCCGCTCCAAGAGCTCGCTCCCACCCGAATCCAGGCTGCCGGCCACGCACTCCAGCCATTCCCCCAGTATCGAAAAGACCTGCGGCCGGTAGAACATCAGCCGCTGTTCTCCCTCGGCCAGAATGTCACCGACCGAACGTCCGGTCCCGAAAGGTACCCGCAGCGATGAGCGGGGCGAGGGGTGGACGATCGTACCCGCCAGCGGCGCGACCCCCGACGTCTTGTGAACCTGCTGCAGAAAATAAAAATCCTCTCCCGCCAGGCGCCGGTTCATTCCACCGGCGGCGACATAGGCCGATGCCCGGCAGGCCATGGCGCTCCCCACAGTGTGGAAAGCATAGGGTGAAGCGGCCAGTTCCAGTCCCAGCACATAGCTGCGCAGAAACAGTTCATAACGCTCGATGGCCCGCTGCCCCTGCGGATCCTCGGCCTGCCGGTGCCGATAGGGGATGCTGGCGCCGCCGCGGGACGAACCGGAGAAATGGGCCACGATCGCCGGCAGGTAATCGGGCTGCACCAGCGTGTCGGCATCCAGGCAGACCAGCAGCGGATCGCCAGCACGGTAATCCAGCCACAAAAGGGACAGGTCCAGGCCGATCTTGCGCGCCAGACCGACACCCTGCCGGGCAGGCAATTCTTGCCCGGGCGAGCTGGTGTCAACCCAGCAGAGATGCTCCAGGCGATACTCTTTTTTCCATTCCGGCAGCATCGCCAGCGTGGCCAGATTGTCGTTCCGCTCAACATCGCCGGCATCGACGCGCTGATTGACCACCACCAGCACCATGAATCGATCCAGCAGATCGGCAGGATTATGCGACAGGGATTCCAGCGTCAGCCGGAGATTGGCGCTTTCGGCCAGAGAAGGGATCACCACCGCGCCAGCGAAAGTGCGCTGCGGTGGCGGACATATCCGCCAGGGAGCCGAGACGGCCCGCTTGGCCAGGTAGGCGGCGATGTTGGGGGGAAATGAAGCTTTAGGCACTGGCAAGAGGAGTCACTGGTTGCCCCAGCGTTTGTACAGGTCATTGGCGATGCCCAGCTGGTCCAGCAGCTTGCCGACAACGAAATCGACCATCTCCAGCACCGAATCGGGACGGGTGTAAAAGCCGGGCATGGCCGGCACGATGCGCGCCCCGCAGCGGGACAGCTTGAGCATGTTCTCCAGGTGGATCTCTGAAAGCGGCGTTTCGCGGGGGACCAGCAGCAACGGGCGACGTTCCTTGAGCATCACGTCTGCGCTGCGCTCAATCAGGTTGCCGGAGATACCGCAGGAGATGCGGGCCAGACTGCCCATGCTGCAGGGGCAGACCACCATTGCGTCCGGCGCCGAGGAGCCGCTGGCGGCGCTGCGGAACAGGTCGTCGGGATGGGCCAGCTCAATGCCTGATTCCACCTCCAGATGTTGATAGAGCCGGTCTAAGGCCTTATCCAGATCACCGGACAGGTCCAGGCCGGTCTCTTCGCGGCAGACGGCGGTGCCGCTGCAACTGGCGCTGAAGGTTACCCGGTACCCGGCCAGGCAGAGCTGCTCCACCAAGCGCAGTCCGTAGACCGAACCGGAGGCTCCGGTCATCGCGACGAAGATGTTACCGTTATCCATGGCTTACCTCGTCAGAATATCGGCGCCCGTGAACAACAGGATCGCAACGCTGATATATCCGTTCATGTTGAAAAAGGCCGCATCCAGCTTGTCCAGGTTGCCATGCCTGAGCAGCCAGTGCTCATAGGACAGCATGCCCGCCACCACCAGGATGCCCAGCATGAAGATGCTCCCCAGGTCCATGATCAGGAAAAGCCAGATCAAGAGCAACATCATCACCAGATGAAAAATACGGGCCGTCCAGAGCGAGCCGTTGATCCCCAGCAGCACCGGTATCGAGTGCAGCCCGGCAGCCTTGTCGAACTCCCGGTCCTGTAATGCGTAGAGGATGTCGAAACCGGCTACCCAGAAGAGCACCACCGCGCCCAGAAGCAGTGACGGCGCCTCGATCTGTCCGCGCACGGCAACCCAGGCGCCGATCGGCGCCGCCGCCAGGCAGATCCCCAGCACCACGTGTGCCAGCGAGGTGAAGCGTTTGCAGTATGAGTAGAGCACCAGGAAGAACAGCGCGATCGGTGACAGCTTCAGGCAGAGCGGATTGAGCATGGCTGCCGAAAACAGCATCAGCGCCGTGGATATCACGATAAAAAAAAGTGTCATGCTGCCGCTGATCAGCCCGGCCGGTATGGCCCGCCCGGCGGTGCGTGGGTTGCGGGCATCGATCTCGGCGTCAATCAGGCGGTTCAGCGACATGGCGGCGGTACGGGCACCCACCATCGCCAGCATGATCCAGACAATCTGGCGGCCGCCCGGAAAACCTTCCGCAGCCAGCAGAGCACCGGTCAATGCGAACGGAAGCGCAAAGACCGTGTGCGAGAATTTGATCATATCGAGAAAAATGCGTATCTTCGGAATACTCCCGGCGTCCGTCATTTCCTGCTCCTGTTTGAATTATTGCTGCTGGAAAAGAGCCCTGATCATGGCTTCAACCCGGGCCAGTTCATTATCGATCCTGGAAAGATCAAACATCCCCGGATAATATTCATATGGATAATGCTTGTAAAGCGTGCCGACCCTACCGTCCTGATTGTACGCATACGACGTGCGCATTTCAAAGTTATGGGGAACGATCTGAATCACGGTCTTTCCCGGGCGCGGCAGGAATTCAATCCTCAATTGCGTATAGTACTTGCGGCCGCCGGCCGGCATGCCAAAGCCGGTGTCGGTAAAAAAATGATGGGGGGCGGTTATCAGCACTGCACCGGAGCTGTCAACCTCCAGAATACGGCTCTTCCACTCGTCTTCAATAAGCTGGCGGACACGGCGCATCGCATCAGCCGGACCGGCCTTGACCTCGACCACACGCGACTTGATCGGCACCGCCTCGGCGCGCATATGGTAACAGGCCGACAGCGGAAACAACAGCAATAGCATGATAAGCAGAAAGAAACTACGCAAGGCCATACTCCCGCCAACGCCTCCCAACCAGTCTTGCGATATCTTGATCCGTTTCTGTCCGGTTCCGCGGCGACCGGCAACCGGTGGCGTCCAATGCCGTTCGGCCGGTGGCGGCATCATGAATCAGATCGTGCCGATACTCCAGCAGGTTGATGCATTGCCAGGCGGCCCGCCGGAGTTCCAACGGTTTGCAGGTCGCATCCACAAATACCAGCATCCGCGCGGAGGCGAACCAGGGCAGACGCCACAGTTTTTCAGCCATCTCCCGTACCATGCCGGGACGCGGGTTTTCAAGGGAAATTATGGCGCTCTGGTGGAAGACCCATTCAAACGGAAAGTGGATATCGGCCAGTTCCGGCAGAAGCTTCTGCAAAAATGCCAGCAGCAGGCGTTCCCAGGCAACGGCCATCCAGCAATCCTCCATCGGCGGCGGACCGACCACCGTGGCCGGAACGATCGCATCCGGGCGGTGACGGATCGCGCTGACCCGCATCAACGCGGCCGGCGTTGCGGGAGAATAACTGCCGGTATGGTTGCCGAAGGGCCCCTCCGTAACCGTGTCACCAGCTTCAACGTAGCCTTCGATCACAACCTCAGCGCCGGCTGGTACCCGTAACGGAACCGTGCCGCAGGTTGCTGTCCGCAGCGCTTCCCCGCGCAGGAACCCGGCAAAAGCGGTTTCATCCAGATTGCCCGGAAGCGGCAGCATGGCGCTGAAGAGCATGGCCGGATCGCCCCCCAGCACTATCGCCACCGGCATCTTTTCACCACGGCTAAGGAACTCTGCTGCCTGCCGGGCGGCGCCGCTGCCGGTTTTCCACTGTATGGCCAGCTCGCGGGGGCCCCGGATCTGGGCGCGATACAGGCCGCAATTGGGATTACTGCCTTCCGGGGAGCTGGTGAAGACCTGCGGCAGCGTGATGTAGCGTCCATGGCCGGAACTCGAACCATCCCTGGGCCAGCTCTGCAGGAAAGGGAACCGGGTCAGGTCAGGTTGAGCGGCCGAAATCAACTCCGGATCCGCTTCCTTGGTGTCAACGGCGGCAAAGCGGCTGAATTCCGGCAGCCCGGCCAGTTGCCGGTCGAGGTTGGGGAAGTCGATTTCCGGTATCCTGTCCAGCAGTTCACCCAGCCGGTCGTGCAGACGGCCGGGGTGATCGATTCCCAACGCCAGGCAGACCCGCTTCAGCGAGCCGAACAGATTGGTGGCGACCGCAAAACTGCTGCCGGACGGATGTTCGAACAGCAGCGCCCGGCCGCCTCCCGGCTGTTTGCAGACCCGGTCGGTGATGGCGGCGATTTCCAGTATAGGGTCGGCCGGCGCCTTGATGCGCGCCAGCTGGTCGTGCTGTTCCAGCAGGGAGAGATAGTTTTGCAGGTTTTCAATCGGCATGGTTTTGGCTGTCGCTCAATGTTTGTTCCAATCCGGGAAAATACTCGTCCAACGTAACCGCGTTATCAGCGGCAGGGTTTGCGTATAACAGATGCGTCTCGTCCCGCACTTCGGCCAGATTGCAGGCCAGTCCGATATCGATGAAATAGGTCTTGGGTGACTTGGTAATGCGTTTTCCCCGGTTGAATAGTATGGCGCCGGAAGATATACTACCCGGCTGGCCGCCAGCAGGCGCTCAAGCCGTGCTGCGATGTTGCGGGGGGTGTCGATCATGGGGGCGTAGTGTAGCATCTGGAAAACCGGTTTTCCATGCAAATTTAAAGTGGTGATTTATATATGCATTGCACGAGGTGTTTTGAAAAGAGGGCGGCTCAAGGCCGCCCCGTCAGTAGCTGGTAATTGCATGCGAAAAGAAGCTTTGTCCGGATCGGCTGGTTTCGCAAAAAGATTCGCGCTTCTCCTTTGCTCCGGTACCTGATAATGCTATGATGATGCGGTTTCAAATACTGGAGAAATATATATGACCAAGAGTTCACATCCTTTTCAGGCGCTTACCCCCAACTTCATTATCGACGCCGTGGAAAGCCAGGGTTTTTACTGTGATTGCCGCAATCTGATTCTTAACAGCTATGAGAATCGGGTCTACCAGATCGGGATCGAAGACGGGAATCCCCTCATCAGTAAGTTCTATCGCCCGGAGCGTTGGAGTAACGATCAGATTCTGGAGGAACACCGCTTCTGTTTTGAACTGGCCGAGCACGAACTTCCGGTGGTAGCGCCCATCAGGAACAGCCTTGGCGAGAGCCTTTTCATCTACAAGGGATTCAGTTTTGCGCTCTACCCGAGACAGGGAGGCCACGCGCCCGAGTTCGATAATCTCGACAACCTGCTCATACTCGGACGCATGCTCGGGCGCATTCACAGTATCGGTTCGGTTCAGCCGTTCAGTCACCGTCCAACCCTGGACAGCAAAAGTTTCGGATATGACAGCGTGCCCCTGATCCTGGAGAGCTTTATCCCCCTGGACTACCGGCCGAGCTACGAGGCCGTCACAGGTCAATTGCTTCAAGCCATCGACGGAATCATGGCTGGAATCGGCCCTGTCAATTTCATCAGAACCCATGGTGACTGTCATGCCGGCAACATCCTCTGGCGGGACAACGCTCCGCACTTTGTGGATTTTGATGATGCCCGCATGGCCCCTGCGGTCCAGGATCTCTGGATGATGCTTTCAGGTGAGCGCCCGCGTCAGCTGGCCCAGTTGGAAGCCTTGATCAAGGGGTATCGCGAATTCTACGATTTCAACCCGGCCGAACTCCGCCTGGTCGAGGTTTTGCGCACCCTGCGCATGTTGCACTACAGCGCGTGGCTTGCCAGACGGTGGCAGGATCCTCTATTTCCCCACACCTTTCCTTGGTTCAACACCGTGAACTATTGGGGAGAGCACATACTGCAATTGCGGGAGCAGCTGGCGGAGCTCGAAGAAGCGCCTCTGGAGCTGAATTAGCATCTTTCAAAGGAGGGCTGACATTTTGTGAGCCCTTCCCTGTATCTGTCACTGAAAGCGAAGAGTACACCATGAAAATCAACAATCTGCTTGTCCACCTTGAAAACAGCATTGATGCCTTCTCGCTCAAACCACGGCACATTGACCAGATCCGCGAGGTTCTGCCGGACACCCTGATTACCGTGGCCGAGGGGAACAGCGATTTCATGGATAAACTCCCCGAAGCCGAAGCTGCCCTGGTCTGGGTATTCAAATCCGCCTGGTATGAAAGGGCCACAAAGCTGAAGCTGCTGTTTACGCCCGCTGCCGGTCACGACTGGGTTTCCGCGGATCCGTCCGGTCGGGTCAGGACTGTTTACGGCAGCTTTCACGGGCGCATCATGCGCGAGAGCCTGCTCTCGATGATGCTGTTCTTTAACCGGAAGATCGGCAGGTCGCTGGAAGACCAAAACAGTCGGGTATGGGGACGCCTTGATTATAATGACTGCGTGGGGCTCTTCAGCCAAAAGGTACTGATAGTCGGATGCGGCTCGCTGGGCCGGTCCATGGCAGAGCTTTTGAAGGCCTTCGGGGCCACTGTTACCGGCGTCAGGCGCAACCTGTCGGGATTCGGGGCCAACCCCAACATTGACAGGATGATCACCTTTGACAGGCTGGAAGAGGAACTCCCATCCGCTGATCACGTGGTCTTCTTGCTGCCGGGCGGGAGCGGGACCGAGGGTATCTTCACCGCCCGCCATTTCAATGCCATGAAACCGGGAGCCTGTTTGTACAACCTGGGTCGCGGCAACTGTTACCGGGAGGAAGACCTGTTGGCGGCACTCGGCAACGGAACGCTGGCCGGCGCCGGACTGGACGTCTTTGCAAGCGAACCGCTGCCCCTCTCCTCGCCGCTCTGGGAGCAGCCTGGCGTTTTGATCACGCCGCATTCCAGCGCCATCAGCCGGGAGTACATCGATCTCTTCATCCGGGAGTTTCTTGAGACCCTCAAGGCGATCTGACTCATCAACAAAGCAATGAACAAGCTGATTACAATAGCGCTGCGTGATTTTGCCCTGCCGTCGCCACGCACCGGCAGCCTGGAAGCACATTCGGGCTTCAGCCGCGCCGCGGCTGAAGGACAGGAAATACATGCCCGGCTGCAGAGGCAGAAAGCCAAAGCAGACCCCTGCTATCAAGCGGAAGTTCCGGTCAGCAGCCTCTTTGAACGCGGCGGCTTTGCATTCCGGGTCGACGGGCGGATGGACGGGATCTTCAGGCACGATCCGCCAAAGATAGAGGAGATCAAGACTTCTCTTAACATTCGCGAACTGTCGCAACAGCTCGCCGGTAACCCGCTGGAGCACCCCTACTCTCTGCAGCTGCTGAGCTACGGTTACTTCCACTGGCGCGAATTCCACGCCCTGCCCGCCCTTTCATTTCACCTGGTCTCGTCCCGGAACGGCAGTTCGGAAGACCTCGACATTTCCCTCGATAGACCACTCTACGAGACCTGGCTGGAGCGCCGTCTTGAGGAGCTGGTTGCGGAGGCGAAACAGGCCGAAAAGCGCGCCGCCAGGCGCCGGAAAACAGCGGCCAACTTCAGCTTTCCGTTTGCGAATCCCCGTCCCGGACAGATCGAACTGATGCAGACGATCGAGCAGTTCATGGAAGAGAAACATCCCATGCTGATCCAGGCTCCCACCGGCCTTGGCAAGACGGTCGGTGTGCTCTATCCCGTACTTAAGCAGGCGCTGCTTCGCGGACAGAAGGTGGTGTATGTCACGCCGAAAAACAGCCAGCACCCGGTTGCGGAGGATGCCGTCTCCCGTTTTCAGGAGACGGGAGCAAAACTCAAATCCCTCACGATCACCGCCAAAAACAAGATCTGTTTCAAGAATGAACCGCTCTGCAATCCGGTCTACTGCGAGTATGCCCGCAATTACTACGGAAAGCTGCAGCAACAGGGTCTGCTGGCGATACTGGCAAGAAAAAGGACGTTGAAGGCCCGCACCTTTCGGGAGCTGGGTCAGCAGCACCAGGTCTGCCCCTTTGAACTGCAAATCGACAGCGCCCGGGAGGCGGACATTGTCATCTGCGATTACAACTATGTCTTTGCGCCGCGCTCGGCCTTGGGCCGCATCACCGATATGGCTGTAAACCAGACCGGCAAGCCCGGCCTGGTGATAGATGAAGCCCATAATCTGCCGGCACGGGCCATGGACTACTATTCCCCGGCGATTTCAACCGTCCTGCTGGAAAAGATGCGTGACGGAATTCAAAAATCACATCCCCGTTTTCGCCATGGGGCCGGGGAACTGCTAGACGGCTGTATTCAGGCGGTTAAGTCCTGCCAGAAGAACGGTTTCGCAAAACCGCAGCGGGTCGAGCCGCCCCTGGAGCTGTTTCGTGACCGGCATGCGCGTTTGTGCGCCTTCCTGTCACGCTATCTCGACTCGGGAGTGGAGATAGGGCACGAGGACGTGATCCTGCGGCTCTGCTACTACTGGGCGGAGTTCACCGAGACCCTGGAGTTCATGGGCGGTTCCGACCGGCAGCTGCCGCTATCGACCTTTCACCCTGATTCTACTGGCGGCACGTTGAAAATCACCTGTTGTGATGCTTCGGCGATGCTGGTGGATTGCTACCGAGGGTACGAGCAGGTGGTGGGGTTCTCTGCAACCTTGAAGCCCTTTGACTACTACGTGCGCCTTTCCGGTCTGGATAGCGGCAGAGTCAGGACCGCGGAATTCGGAAGTCCGTTCCCTGGCGAGCGGCGCAAGCTGCTGCTGATCCCGCAGATATCCACGCGTTATAGCCAGCGTGAACGCAACTATGACAGGATTGCCGATGCTGTTCAGCGGATTACGGCCCTGCGCCATGGGAATTATTTCGTCTTCCTGCCGAGTTTCGGGTTTCTGGAACGGGTCGCCGCGCTCTTTCAGCCTCCGCCGGGATTCAGTGTCATCAGGCAGGAACGTGGCATGAAGGCGGCCGCTATCGGGGCGGTTGTCGAGAATCTTCGCGCCGGGAATGATCCGACGATCATCTTTGCGGTGCAGGGGGGCTCGTTTTCCGAGGGAATCGACTATGCCGGCGAAACGGTGATCGGCGCCTTCGTGGTGGGCCCGCCGTTGCCGACCTACGATCTGGAACGGGAACAGATGCGGGAGTATTACCAACGAAAATACGGCGCCGGTTTTGACTACGCCTACACGATACCGGCCATGGCCAAGGCAATACAGGCGGCCGGCAGGGTGATCCGCTCCGGGACGGACAAAGGATTGGTGGTGCTGATGGACAGCAGGTTCCTGGAGCCCGGCTATAGCCGGGCGATGCCGTCCGACTGGTTCGACGCAGATGTGACAGAGCTCGTGTCAAAGCGCATCCTGGGCGAAGTTGCCGACTTTTGGGCGGAACCGTCCTGATCTACCGGTATCTGCTCCGCTCAGACCCCGGATCTTCCGGGAGAGCTGGGAACAGTCACTTGACACCTTGTTAGCACTATGCTAACTTTTATCCATGTTCACCATCGAATATACCAGAGACGCAGCCAAGGCCCTGAAGAGCATGCCGAAAACAACGGCCTTGCTCATCATGCAGAAAGTCTCCGCACTGGCCATTGATCCGTTCGCGCCGAACAATAACGTGAAGAAACTGGTCAATAGACCCGAGTGCCGTTTGCGGGTGGGTGACTGGCGGGTTCTTTACGCGGTACACGAAGGCAAGCTGGTAATCGAAGTGATCCGAATAGCCCCACGGGGAGGTGCATACCAATGACAGCAGGAATCCAGTTTATAGAAAAGCACGGCAAACACGAATATGCCATCGTGCCGTTCCCGCTCTATCAGCGCATGGTGGAAGCCATGGAAGACCGGGAGGATATCGAAGCCCTTGAGCGCTTTCATGCCGAGGACGATGGTTTTCGTATTCCCCAGTCCATCGTCCGGCGCGAACTGATCGGCGGTGAGCATCCCGTCAGGCTCTGGCGCGAACAGCGCGGGCTGACAGTGGAGGCTCTGGCCGAACTTGCGGGTATCTCCAAGGCGTTTCTTTCTCAAATAGAAAACGGCAAACGCCAGGGGACGGCTAAAACACTCAAGTCGCTGGCGGTGGCGTTGCAGGTTCCGCTTGATGTCCTGATAAAAGAACAGGAATAGAGCAAAACTTCACTTGTTATTCGAGGTGTCATATGAAAATCGACGTGAGTACCGCCAACCCGCTCAAACATGAAACCCCGGCCCTGGTTATCGGTTGTTTCGAGGACGCGAAAGATGAGCTGTTCAGTGCCTGCGACGCCGCGCTGGACGGTTGCCTGAGCCGTCTGGCAGCCAGCAGGGAGTTCAGCGGAAAGCTAAAAACCAGCCACCTTTTGCACACCCTTGGCCGGCTGCCGGCCGGGCGGCTGCTGTTGGTGGGACTCGGCAAGAAGGGTGAGTTCAGCAGCGAACGCTTGCGCCAGGCCGCCGGCAACGCGGTACAGGCGCTGCGGACCGCCCGGATCGCCACATTCAGCAGCGCCCTGCAGCTGGCTGGCGGGTTGCCGCAGGCGCTGGAAGCGGTCACCGAGGGAACGCTGCTGGGGAGCTACGCCTTTGAATTGTACAAAACCAGGGACAGGGATGAGCGCTTCAACTTCGAGGGCATGACCCTGCTTCTGCCGAAAGGGCTCACCAAAAAGGAGGCCGGAGCCGGCATCGAACGGGTTTCGGTTGTCTGCGCGGGAGTACGGCTGGCGCGCGACCTGGTGTCGCAGCCCGGCAACGTCGTCACACCGGCTTTTCTGGCCGATACGGCGCGGGAGCTGGCGGCACGCCACAAGCTGGAGTGCCGGGTCTACGAGTATGAAGAGCTGGAAAAACTGGGTATGAACGCGCTGCTGGCGGTGGGCAAGGGCTCAAACGAAGCGCCGCGTCTGATCGTGCTGGAGTACTGCGGCGCCGGAGAGCGGAGCCGTCCGGTGGTGCTGGTCGGCAAGGGGATTACCTTCGATTCCGGCGGCATCTCGATCAAGCCGGGCGCCGGAATGGAGGAGATGAAGACCGACATGGCCGGCGGAGCGACGGTGCTGGGGGCGATGCAGGCCGTGGCCGGATTGGGGCTGCCGCTCAACCTGGTGGCTATCATCCCCACCGCCGAGAACATGCCCGACGGCAAGGCCTACAAACCGGGCGACGTGGTTACCTCACTGTCCGGAACCACCATCGAAATCACCAACACCGACGCCGAGGGGCGCCTGATCCTGTGCGACGCGCTGCATTTTGGCCTGAAGTACAAACCGGCGGCGATGATCGATCTGGCGACGCTGACCGGCGCCTGCGTCGTGGCGCTGGGGCATGAGGCCAGCGGTCTGATGGGCACGGACCAGCGTCTTTTGGATGCGCTCAAGGCGGCCGGCGAACGCTGCGGCGAACGGCTCTGGCAACTGCCGCTGTGGGACGAGTACGGCGAGGCGATGAAGAGTGATATCGCCGACCTGAAGAACGCCGGCAGCCGGGACGGCGGCAGCATCACCGCCGGTTGGTTCCTGAAACAGTTCGTCGGCGCAACCCGTTGGGCCCACCTTGACATCGCCGGCACGGCCTGGGGGGACAAGGCCCGCCCCTGCAGTCCCAAGGGAGCCAGCGGGGTCGGGGTGCGCCTGCTGGTCGAGTACCTGCGCAACAGATAAACCTGAATACGGCTTTTGGATCCACGAAAGACACGAAAATTTAAAGCGATACAACAAAACAGTAATTCACAAACAGGCCACACCATGATGTTGTCTATTCTATTGTTTATGTTGTGTTTTTAGTTCATTTCGTGGACAACTGCTTTTTCTAGGATAAAAAAGGGCGGTCGTTATGGCCGCCCTTTCCCAAGAATTATACACCAGCGCTCCCGGCTGCTGTTATGGCTGCTTCGTGCCAGCCGGGCCGGCATTATCCGCTCCGGGCGCTTCCGGGCGCTGGACCTTTTTCCAGCTCCGGTCCGGATTGAAAACCGTGATTTTTTCAGCTATGCGACGGGTGCCTTTGCCCAGGTTCTTCTCGTAGATGATCCCATCCTGATTGACCAGAAAGGTCATAACCCCGGAATTGCCGTACTCGGCCGGGTAGGCCAGCAGCGCAAAGCCGAGGATCATCTTGTCCTTGACCACGTAATTGTAGGTTCCTCCATTGGCGTTTTTGCCCTGCCCCTTAAGGATCTTGAAATAATAGCCGTGGAACGGTGACAGATTGCCCTCTGTTGCGTATCCTTCCTTTGCCGCCCGTGCGATCAACGGCCCGAGAGGACTCTCCTGCTCGCCCGCTTTCGCCTCCCAGAACAACCCGTCATGATTGCCGGGTGTGCTGATCAGTCGCTGGGCAAATTCCACTTTTCCGGCGCCGCGGCAATCCTTGCTGGCGTATTCCTGCTGTGCATCCACATAGGCATCGATAACTTCGATAACCTGAAGCTCGTTGCGGCCGATTCTGCGGTTCAGCAGCTCCCTTTTTCCCTTTGCGCTGTCGAAAACCCACTCTCTCCCTTTTTTGACGATCGGAATCGGCAGGGACCACTCGTCGTCGCCGATCTGCAGTATCATGGCAGAGGCCGTCTTGGCCTTCAGCGAATGCTTCTGTTCATAGGCGGCGACGAATCTGTCGCGGCCATTATTGTCGGCCACGCTGTCGCCGGAGGAGATCAGCTCCCTGCTTCCGGGACCGAGAATCGCCAGCAGCGCTTTTTCATCATCGCCCCGGATCGCTGTGACGAGCGCCTGTACCGCCTCATCCGGCGAGCGGAAACTTTTCTGCCGTATATCGGCGGCCAGGCAGGTTGAGGCCAAGGCAGTGATCAACAGCAGTACTATGACCAGGCCGGCCGGCATTAGGGCGCATCTTCTTGCTATATTTGCATGCAATAATGGTAAATTCATGTTTCCTCCCCTGTTATCTGTCATTAACCTGAAAGAATTGCCCGTTTATCTGCGTGAACCGCCACCCTGTCCGCCTCCACGTGAGCCGTCACCTCTCTGCTGCTGTATTTGGCCACCGTGGGAACCGCCGCTATCCTGGCGCTGCATCTGCATTCCGCGTGAACCGCCACCACCATAGCTGCGTGTCTCGCCACCACGGAAGCTATTGCCGCCACCCCTGATTTCATTGCCGCGGTTGCTGATTCCGCCGCGCTCGCCCGCCCTGCGCTCGGAACTGCCTTCGCCGATGCCCCTGAAGGGAGTATCACGGATCTCCATGCGTTTAGTTTTTTCGCGATCGGGCTGCGGACGTGGCTTGTCGATATTTTCCCGGCGCATATCGGGGAGGCGCGTTCCGGACGGCTCCTGCCGCACCTGTGGCGCGACCTGCCGGTCGCCGCGTTGCCGGGGAACCTGGGACGGAATACCGTTTTGGCGTTCGATGCGTCCTCCGGGATAACCGCGCCGCTCGGGAGTTGGCGCAGATACGCGCGGCGGCCGCGAACCGAAGCGTTCACTGGTTATCCGGTCCCGGTAGGCAACCCCCCGGCGGTGTCCAGGGTTGTGCCGCCAGACCGGCCCGTACACATCACGCCTGTCGTAGTGGCGATGAAACCTGCTGGTCCTGTTGATGTCGATGTGGATGCGGTGGACCGGCCAGTCGAACCAGACCCAGGAGAAGGCATTCAGGCCGATGAAAATGCTTGGGCCGAAGCCGATGTAGGCCCCGCTGACGTAGCCGTAGGGATAGTACCAGTAGTAGGGGGGATAGGCGGGATACCACCAGGGTCCGTACACATAGTACGGATCGTAGACCGGCACACGGATGACCTCTGGTTCGGCCGGTTCGATGCGGATGTTGTCCTGCTCGACGATCACCTTCTGTTCTGCGGTCGTCTTGAGGTTGCCCTGTTCACTGGCCTTGCGGCGCAGATCCTGGATGGTGGACATAACCTCTTCTTCCTGGCCCAGGAAGGCGTCGCCCAGTTTCCGGGTCTGGTCGAGTTTGTCGCTCAAGGCTGCCAGAATGTCCGGAAAATGGCAGAGCGATTTGACGCTGGGATCCCAGCTCTTGTCCTGCAGGGCGCTGTCCAGTTCGTCCCCTTTCAGGTTTCTGTTCTTGCTTTTCCAGCGATCAGCCTCCACCACTTCCAGCGGGTAGGTGGAGGCCATCAGGATCTGGGCGGTCAACGCATCGGGATAGAGCGCAATCGGCGCAAGCATCTGCGTCAGCTCTTCCTTGCTGAACTTGTAAGGCTGGCCGCTGTCCACCGCCTCCTGTGCCATTATCCCGGCCGGCATCGCGAGCACGGCGGCAATCATCCATGCCATTCCGCACAAAACTAGCTTAACTGTTCTCATACGCTCTCCTTTGTCGTGTTTGCGGCTTTCTGCACACCTCTTGGATACTGGAATTATAGCAGGAAATATGAATTATGTGTGCTACGGCGTGCAACCGGGAAGCTATCCCGGATCAGAACGAATCCGGCAAATCCGAAAGTGGGGGTAACTGGAATAAAACGTGCTGCTGTATCGATCCAGGCGAATTTCCGTTCATTTCGGCATATCGTTAAATAGGGTTCTCTTGGCCGAGAAAATGTGATAAAGTCTCCGTCTATTTTTCCAGGAGCTATCTCTCTGAAAAATCTCAGGAGTGCCGCCTTGATCCGGCATTCGGAAATAAAACAATAGATCTGATTTGAACAGCACACACGAGGTATCAATGCAGACCCCAACAGAAACCCCAATCAACAAGATATCTGTCAACATCGAAGACGAGATGAAGCGCTCGTACATGGATTACGCCATGTCGGTCATCATCGGCCGGGCGCTGCCGGACGTGCGCGACGGTCTCAAACCGGTCCATCGCCGCTGCCTGTACGCCATGTACGACATGGGCAACGACTACAACAAGCCCTACAAGAAATCGGCCCGTGTGGTCGGTGATGTTATCGGTAAGTACCATCCACATGGCGATACCGCCGCCTACGATACGATCGTGCGCATGGCCCAGGATTTTTCGCTGCGCTACATGCTGGTTGACGGACAGGGGAACTTCGGATCGGTGGACGGCGACCGGCCGGCCGCCATGCGTTACACCGAGATCCGCCTGCGCCATCTCTCCCACGAACTGTTGGCCGACCTGGACAAAGAAACCGTCAACATGGCGCCCAACTACAACGACGAAATGCTGGAGCCGACGGTTCTGCCGTCCAAGTTCCCCAACCTGCTGGTCAACGGTTCGACCGGTATCGCGGTCGGCATGGCCACCAACATACCGCCCCATAACCTGGGTGAAATAATTGACGGTATCATCGCCATTATCAACAACCCTGAGATGACCTTCGAGGAGTTGCTGACGATGGTTCCCGGGCCGGACTTTCCCACCGGCGCCACGATTTACGGCCGTCAGGGGATCCGCGATGCCTATGCCACCGGGCGGGGCATCATCCAGGTGCGCGCCAAGGCTCATGTCGAGGCGTCCAAACGCTCCGAGCGCCAGGCGATTATTGTCACGGAGCTTCCCTACCAGGTCAACAAGGCCCGCCTGATCGAGAAAATCGCCGAGCTGGTCAAGGAGAAGAAGGTCGAAGGGATCACCGAGATCCGCGACGAATCCGACCGTCAGGGGATGCGCATCGTAATCGAGGTCAAGCGCGACGAAAACGCCGAGGTGCTGCTGAACCAGCTCTACAAGCAGAGCCAGCTGCAGACCTCGTTCGGCATCATCATGCTGGCGATCGTCCACAACCGTCCGAGGGTGCTGACGCTGCGCGAGATGATGGACTGTTTCATCGAGCACCGCTGCGAGGTGGTCACACGCCGCACCAACTTCGAACTGAAAAAAGCCCTGGCCCGCGCTCATATCCTGGAAGGTCTCAAGATCGCGCTGGACTGGCTGGATGCGGTGATCGAACTGATCCGCGAATCCAAGACCCCGCCCGAAGCCAAGCTGGGGCTGATGGAAGGCAAGTTCGCCGATGCCGAATTTCTGGCCCGGCTCAACCTTCCGCGTCCGGCCGGTTTTGAAAACGCGGTGCAGCTGTCAGATATCCAGGCCCAGGCGATTCTGGAGATGCGCCTGCAGCGCCTGACCGGACTGGAGCGCGACAAGATCATCGCCGAATACGAAGAGATCATGAAGCTGATCGCCCGCCTGCGGGAAATCCTGGCGTCCGACACCGAGATCCTCAAGATCATCGTCGGTGAACTGGGCGAGATCCGCGACCGCTTCGGCGACAAGCGCCGCTCGGAAATCGCCGACAAGAGCGCCGACATCACGCTGGAGGACACCATCGAGGACGAGGAGATGGTCGTGACCATTTCCCACACCGGCTACATCAAGCGCAGCGCGGTGGACCTGTACCGTTCCCAGCGACGTGGGGGCAAGGGCAAGACCGGCATGAAGACCAAGGACGAGGATTTCGTCGAACAGCTCTTCATCGCCTCCACCAAGGACTACCTGCTCTGCTTCACCGATGCCGGACGCATGTACTGGCTCAAGGTCTATGAAATCCCCGAAGGCAACCGCACCACCAAGGGCAAGGCGGTGGTCAACCTGGTCAACGTCTCGGCCGGCGAGAAGATCACCACCATCCTGCCGGTCAAGGAGTTCAGCGAGAACACCTACCTGTTCATGGCGACCCAGAACGGCGTCGTCAAGAAGACCCCTCTGGTGGATTATTCCAACGTGCGCAGCGGCGGCATCATCGCCGTCAACCTGGACGATGGCGACAAGCTGATCTCGGTGGCGCTGACCGACGGCACCAAGGACATCTTCCTGGCGTCGCGCAACGGCAAGGCCATCCGCTTCAACGAAGAGGATGCCCGCCCGATGGGGCGCGTCACCCGTGGTGTACGCGGCATGAACCTTGCCGATGATGACCGGGTGATCGGCATGGAGATCGTGGACAATGCCGCGGTCGGCTCGACCATCTTCACGGTCTGCGAGAACGGCTACGGCAAGCGTACCGACCTGGACGAATACCGCGACCAGTCGCGCGGCGGCAAGGGCATCATCACGATCAAGACCACCGAGCGCAACGGCTGCGTGGTCAACGTGATGCAGGTCGCCGACGATCACGATCTGATGGTGATCACCGACCAGGGCAAAATCCTGAGGGTGCCGGTTTCCGGTTTCTCGGTGATCGGCCGCAATACCCAGGGTGTCACGCTGATGAACACCGAAGGTAACGAGAAGGTTGTCGCGGTAGCCCGCCTGGCCGAGAAGGATGAGGACGAGCTGGACGGTGAAGATGGCGTTGAAGGAGCTGAAGGGGTTGAAGAAACCGAGGCCTAGATGAATCGTGCCTTCACGCTGAAAATTGACAATTCCCTGCGCGAGCGCCGGCGGATCATGCGGTTGCTGGATTTCCTGAAAAGGGACGATCTGACCGGCGAGCAGATGGAGCGCATCGGGCGACGGCTGCAGAAGTCCGGTAAGCGGGCGCTGAAGCCGCTGGTGCGCAAGCTGTGGCAGGAGCAAAACGGCACCGCCATCTACCGCTATACCTGCATGCTGGATTTCTTTGACGCCTCGGCCTGGATGGACCAACTGATCCAGATCACGCTGAAACGCAAGGATCTGGAGGAAGACGGCAAGCTGGCCCTGCTGGACGTGCTGCACGACAGCGGTATCGATGTCACCGCCCCACCCTTTGCCGTGATGACCGGCTACGGTTCCGCCACGCTGGAAGGATTCACCGACGACTGCCTGAAAGACGGAGAGCGCGGCTTGGTGCGCTTTATCGACAGCTTTCTTGATGTTACCGACGAGTTCCGGCTGAAGATGATGCGTCGGCTCTCGGAGAACAGCTCCCCGGAAGCGATGGCCCTTTTGGAAATCCTGCTTTCGTTCGACAAGCCGGAAATTGTCAAGGAGGCGATCCTGGCTCTGGGGCGCGCCAAAAGCGGCTTTGCCCTGGATGTGCTGGAGCGGGCCGGATCCCGCCATAACGGTGATATGTCGGCGCTGATCCAGCGCAGCATCCGCCGACTCTCTTTTGTAGGCATCCGTGAGCCGATTGAACTACCACACTCCTTTCAACACCCGCTCCCCTTCCATCAGGTCTATGCCGGACCGATCGATTTCTACGGCTCCCGTTCGCTCTGGTTCTCCTGGCGGCTTGACGATAAAGCCTATGCCGCGATACTGCTGCTGACAGGCGAGAGCGACGGCTTGCTGAATGCTGTAAGCTACCGGATGAAGGACGACAAAGAGTACAACCATGTGCTCAAAGACGTGGCCGGCGGCGAGATGCTGATTCCGGTCGATCCGGTTTACGCCATGGCCTCGCTGCGCGATGCGCTCCACCGCAGCAACGAAAAGGACTTTTACCTCCCCCCCGATTTCTATGTGGACATGCGGCTCTTCCGTCCCGATACCATCAAGCCTGAGCTTTACGTTCCACGTTTCAGCCTGGCCAACCTGGAGGGAATCGTGGACAAGATACCGGGCTATGTTGCCAGCAGCAATAACCTGCTGGATGATCCGGGGTTGGAGGGGTGGATTCTGACCGAGATGGCGATCTATGATGTGGCGGACAGGTTCATAGTCCTGGAGGCTGAAGGCGGCCCCGACGCGGTAACCTCCGAGGCGCTGGAGAGCGAGATCGTCCGCTGCTGCGAGGAGTTGATCAGTCCGCGCCGGGCGGAAATCATCAAAAACCTGCTGCTGACAGCCGATTTTCTGCAACAGACGGACAGTGACGAAACCACGGTTCAACAGACCCTGGCGACCGCACTCAGCCTGGTGGGCGGGTTTCTCCCGGACTGCCGGCATCCGTTTATCAGGCGGCTGCTGCTGGACAGCATCGACGCTGCCCGCCAGACACTGGCGGAAGGATATGATCCGCGACTAGAGGAAGCATATGACGATGAGTATGACGATTAATCGGGAACGTGTTGCAGTTATCGGCGGCGGCAGCTGGGGTACGGCGCTGGCGTCGCGCCTGGCGGCCAACGGCCATGATACGCTGCTCTGGGCTTACGAAGCGGAGCTGGTGGCGGAAATTAACTCCAGCCACACCAACTCGTTGTTTCTTCCCGGCATCAAGCTGCATCCGGCACTGGTCTGCACTTCCGACCTCCAGGAGGCGGTCAGCGGCCGCGGCCTGATCCTGCTGGTGACGCCGGTGCAGGTGATGCGCGGTGTGCTGAAGCAGCTGGCGCCGATTATCCCGGCGGATGCGATCATTGCCAATGCCTCCAAGGGGATCGAGCTGGAGACGCTTCTGACCGTGTCCCAGGTCTGCACGGAGCTGCTGGGTGACAACACCCTTTCCCGCTATGTAGCGCTATCCGGGCCGACCTTCGCCCGCGAGGTTGCCGAGGGGCTGCCGTCATTGATCGTGGCCGCCTCGCGCAGCGAGGCCAGCGCCCGTCGTGTCCAGGCCGCGTTCAGCTGCCCGGCCCTGAGGGTTTATACCAACAGTGACGTGATCGGGGTGGAACTGGGTGGCGCGGTCAAGAACGTGATCGCTATCGCTGCCGGCATCTGCGACGGTCTCGGCTTCGGCCACAATGCCCGGGCGGCGCTGATCACGCGCGGATTGGCCGAGATGAACCGGCTGGGGCAGGCCATGCAGGCCCAGGCCGCCACCTTCTCCGGTCTGGCCGGCATGGGCGACCTGGTGCTGACCTGCACCGGCGACCTCTCCCGCAACCGCACCGTCGGTTTCAAGCTGGGACAGGGGCAGCGACTGGCCGAAATCCTGGCCGAGATGCGCATGGTGGCCGAAGGGGTCAAGAGCGCCGAATCGATCTACCATCTCTCCCGCCGCCTGGGGGTCGAGATGCCGATCGTCGAGAAGACCTACCAGATCCTGCACGAGGACAAACCGGCCCGCCAGGCGGTGACGGAACTGATGGCGCGGGATCTGAAGGCGGAAGGGTAGATTAACGCACAGCATGCTTGATCGGAATTAGCCGACCAGTTGAAGTGTAACCAGGTTATCACTTTGCCGGCACCGGCAAACCGATCACGGATCGGTCAAGAGTACACCGCCGTTGCTGGTTTGGGGAGAAGAACGCTAAAGGATCGGAGAAAAAATAGAGATGGTGGGCTGAGTTCGTCTAACCAGTTTCTTATAACTAACCATTCACAGCACGAGTTATCAACTTTTTAGATACCGTGCTGTTTTTGTAACATAGCCAAAACAAGTTCAAATTTTCATGAGGTATTCTATGCCCCTTTCCTGGAATGAAATACGTGACCGCGCTTTGGCCTTCAGCCGTGAATGGGCTACAGAGTGTTCGGAAGATGCCGAAGCCAAAAGTTTTTGGGACGGTTTCTTTAGCGTCTTCGGCATTACCCGGCGGCGGGTCGCATCTTTTGAAGCTCCGGTTAAAAAGGATGATGGACACGGGGGATTCATCGACCTGCTCTGGAGAGGGGTGCTTCTGGTCGAGCACAAGTCGCGCGGCAAGGATCTGGACCGTGCCGCGCGTCAGGCATTCGATTATTTTCCCGGCCTGAAAGAACGTGATCTACCACGTTATGTGCTGGTATCAGACTTTGCGCGTTTCCGCCTTTACGATCTGGACAACAATGAACAGCACGACTTCTCCCTTGCCAATCTTTCCAAAAACATAAAGCTCTTCGGTTTCATCGCCGGTTACCAAACGCGCAGTTTCGGCCAGCAAGACCCGGTCAACATCCAGGCTGCGGAGAAACTGGGAAAACTGCACGATTTGCTAAAATCGTCCGGCTACGACGGGCATCCGCTTGAAGTGCTGCTGGTTCGGATCCTGTTTTGCATGTTTGCCGAGGATACGGCACTGTTTGAACGTTGCCAGTTTCAGGATTATCTGGAACAACGCACGGCGGAAGACGGCAGCGATCTGGGAATGCATCTTGCCAAACTGTTCCAGGTGCTTGATACCGCGCCCGAACGCCGCTCAGCGGCGCTTGACGAGCAGTTGGCCGCTTTTCCTTATGTCAATGGCCAGCTTTTTAGTGAAACCCTACCGATCTCCGATTGCACCCGCCAGATGCGCGAAGCGCTGCTGGACTGCTGCGCCCTTGACTGGAGCCGCATATCTCCGGCTATCTTCGGCTCGTTGTTCCAGTCGATCATGGACACCACCGCCCGGCGCAACCTGGGTGCCCATTACACCAGCGAAACCAACATCCTCAAGCTGATCCACCCGCTTTTTCTCGATGAACTGTGGGCAGAGTTCCGCAAGGTCAAGCGCAACCGGAACCAGCTTTTCGAGTTTCTGAAAAAGCTCTCGAAACTGACTTTTTTCGACCCGGCCTGCGGCTGTGGCAACTTCCTCGTCATCGCCTATCGTGAGCTACGTCTGTTGGAGCTGGAGGTACTGCGTCATGTGCGACAGAGCGACCAGCTCATGTTGGATGTATTCCAGCTCATTGGCGTCAACGTGGATCAGTTCCACGGCATCGAGATCGAGGAGTGGCCGGCGCGTATTGCCGAGGTGGCGCTCTGGTTGACCGATCACCAGATGAATCTGAAGGTGTCGGAAGAATTCGGCCAGTACTACGCCCGTCTGCCGCTCAAGAAAGCGCCGCATATCGTACATGGCAATGCCTTACGCATCGATTGGAACGAGGTTGTTCCGGCGTACCGGTTGTCATATTTGTTGGGGAATCCGCCGTTTGTGGGATCGAAACTCTTGAACGATACCCAGCGGGATGAGGTTGCGGCTGTTTTTCCGGACGTCAAGGGGGCTGGAGTGCTGGATTACGTGGCCTGTTGGTATCGCAAGGCTGCTGATTATATGGTCGAAAATCCAGCCGTTAGTACGGCCTTTGTCTCCACCAACTCCATCACCCAGGGCGAACAGGTCGGAATTCTCTGGCCCGATCTATTCCGGCGCGGCATCAGGATTCACTTTGCCCATCGTACCTTTCAGTGGAACAGTGAGGCACGCGGCAAGGCCGCCGTGCATTGCGTGATTGTCGGTTTCGGCTTGGCCGATGTCACCGATAAACTCCTTTTCGATTATGATACTCCCCAAAGCGAACCGCATGCCATCAAGGCAAACAACATAAACCCATATCTGGTGGATGGGCCGGATGTGGTCTTGTGCAAGCGTAACAAGCCGTTGAGTGATGTTGCAGAGATGTGTAAAGGGAGCCAACCAACAGACGCAGGCTACTTGCTGATGAATGATGAGGAAAAAACTGAACTGGTTCAAAAAGAACCTGATGCAGTTGGCTGGATTCGTTCTTTTGTCGGGGCAGAAGAATTTATTAACCGGATTTCGCGCTGGTGTTTATGGCTCAAGGATTGTCCACCAGATAAACTTCGGAAAATGCCTGAGGTTTTAAAGCGGGTTGAAGGAGTAAAGCAGACTAGGCTTGTAAGCAAAAAAGCGGCTACACGTGAATGGGCACAACGCCCAACACTTTTCACAGAAGACAGGCAACCAGTTAAACCGTTTTTGCTGATTCCAAGTGTCTCGTCTGAACGCCGCAACTACATTCCTATTGGGTTTATGTCGCCAGAATGCATTGCCAGCAATCTTGTTCTGATCATTCCCAACGCCACCAGTTACCACTTCGGCATCCTCTGTTCCGCCATGCACAACGCTTGGATGCGCTCAGTGTGCGGACGTCTGAAAAGTGACTATCGCTACTCTGCAGGTATCGTCTACAACAACTTCCCCTGGCCCGAGCCGACCGAAAGACAACAGTCCGCCATAGAGACCACCGCCCAAGTGGTGCTTGACGCCCGCACCAAGTTTCCCACCTCAACCTTGGCAGACCTCTACGATCCTCTGACTATGCCGCCGGAACTTGTTAAGGCCCATCAGGCGCTGGATCGCGCCGTGGATGCCGCCTATGGCAAAATCGCCTTCAAAACCGAAGCCGAGCGGGTGGCGTTTTTGTTCGAGCGGTATCAGGCGCTGACCGCGCCGTTGGTGGTGGGGGAGAAACCGGCAAAGAAGAATGCAAAAAGTGTATTGAAATGACTAAAAATCGCACAGACAAAAATCCAGAAGAAGATATCAAAACAAAGGTAATTCTGCCTTTGTTATTATCATTGGGATTTGAGTCTAACGAACTTTTTTTTGAGATGAGCTTTCCAATACGGCTTGGAAGATTCACGGCAAGAGTTGACACCCAAAAACAAATAACAGCAGCAAGTCCTCGACTAGATATTCTGGTGAAACATAATGGTACTAACCTTTTTGTTATCGAAGTGAAAAATGATTCGGTAGATTTGGGAGATGATGACAAAGAACAAGCTATTAACTACGCCAGAATAGTCCATCCAATGGCACCATTTGCTATTGTAACAAATGCTAAAGATACGAAAATATACGAAACCAAAACTAAGGATGAGATATCGAGAACCTTTAGATTTAAGGGGTATGAGATTGGCACGGACTTGGAAGATTTATACGATCAAGCGTTTCAATTTTTCATAGGATATTCTTCTGAAAATGTAAAATTGTTCTGTAAAAGTCAGTTTATTGAAGCTGCCAAAACAATTATCGGTTCAGCTTCAGAAAGGCACAAAAAGTTCATTCCTGAATTGTATGCGAGCAGAACTGCATTGGATGATGCATTCAGTATTTTCCTGCAAAGCAATAAGGTTGTGTTTGCGGTAGTTGGTGAGTCTGGCGCTGGTAAAACATGTGAAATGTGTGGCATGGCCATGAAATATCAGAGTCAATACCCAGTAATGTTTTATCGTGGTTTTAATCTGGTTGATGGGCTTTCAAAATCTATAGCTACTGACTTTAATTGGGAATTTAGTTCTATCTATGATGAAGTTGCTGTGATTAAGAGAATCACCAGGGTTATAAAAGAAACGCTTATTATTTTTATTGATGGTGTTGACGAGTGGACATCTGCCACTAAAGTTCAGGATCTTGGCAACTTTGCCTCAAAAGTTAAGAACCACAAAATTAAAATTGTTGTGTCATGCAAAAAATATCCTTGGGATCAATTTGTTTCGAAAGCAGGAATTCCGACAGCACTATCAGAAGAGGTGTCAACTTATACTTTAGAAACATTTACGCCCAAAGAATTCCATACGCTTGTAGGCAGTTATCGTAAGTTCTACAACTTCAATGGCTGCTTTGAAGATAAAGTCTTAGACGAATGCAGACGCTCACCATTTTTGTTGAGAGTTTTTTTTGAAGTCGCAGAGGCCGATGGATTAGAACATTTGACGTTAGCAGCAATAAGCTTCTATGAAAGGTACTTTAAAATTATCGTTCAGTATTTGGAAGACTACGAACGGGAACAGGGAATTTTTCAGCTAAAAAGCATAGCTAGGCTACTCGCTGACAATGCAGCAGATAGTATCGAGGTCGACACCGTCAGACACGAATTAGGCTTGAGGGTCAGCGAAAGACTGTTACCCATTCTCTTTGAGAGCAACATCCTTGAATACTCATCTGATGGAATGAATACTAAGGTATCATTTTATTTTCAAAGATTTAGAGACTACTTGATTGCATTCCACATAAAGCAATGGAATTCCAGCGCTGATTCATATTTAAAAAACGAAATAGCTGCGTGTGTTTCAAATCCTGTCTTATATGAAGCGCTTAAGCTTTTTTATTCAATGGCAAATGAGGATAAACAGCAGATATTTGACAACTCACTGCGGATCAATGCCGAACGATATCTTAATTTGTATACGGAGATTCTTGACAAGCATTTTGCGGCTTCAAATTATAAGTTTTTTCCTGAAACAAGGGGAAAGATCGGATTTATTGCAGAATACGATATTAAGAAATGTATGCTGGGTATGTATGGGTTTAGATCCATTGAGCATGAAAATGTGCGGATAAAATTTGTCCCTGTTGACTGGCAAAAAAGTAAAGATTCAAATGTCACTTTTTTGTTAGGTGCTTCGGGGATGCATTGGACCAGCTCTTCGAATGGTTTTCAAAAACTCTCAATAGATAAAGAAGTAATAGATAACGAAATAATTAGCCAAATAAAGAAGTTGGTAGAGAAATGTGACCTTTATGAGGGCAATTGCTACTACCTATCCCTTGAAAGAGTTCTTGGTGTTCTTGATAAATTAAATTTTTTCCCAGAGAGATATCAGCTAGGCGTAAGGAGATTTCTTCCTATTAGCTTCGATACAATTGATTTCACCATACGATACAAGCATGCTTATAGGTATTTTGAACATGAGTTGATCGAAGAGAAAAAGCGAGTTGGAATTATACAAGAAACTTGGAACGGTAATATTGTCTCTTATAATATTTCATTCACTGCTGAGGATCGTGCTCACATACATAATTCTGCTACTCAAGCAGCTTCAAATCAAGATTGTAAGCTAAAGTATGGGGCTGATATAGATTTTAGGAACTTGGAACAAATGTTAACTGAAAGTCTTGAGGTGGTTAAGAGGTTTGATACAAGTATAAATAATTTTATAATTCCAGATGCTGATTTTCTTTCACAATATGTTCACAGTGGCTACAATGAATCAACCCTTAAGTCACTTATTAATAGGTTGTTTCTGGAGTTTTTGAATGAATATAAGAATATCATTGAAGATAACTTCAGCACCTTTAAAAAATCATTCAAATTATACAGCATGATGCCTGTCTGTCTGATTATTGGTTTGAAATATAAACCTGATGATTCAAATATAAAAATTGCTTACTGCAATAACACATATTCTACGGACAACACGGTAGTTATGTGTGACTACGATGTTATTACGTTTGATAGAAAATCAGGTTTTGCAATTAAAATAGAAGATGCGACGTACACTGCAAACAGCTTTAGAATGACATCAGTAGGCTCTATATTAAGTGGCGGTTATAGGGGAAATTCCCAGTTTCAATATCCTTTTTCAGTGCTACGTGGATTGGTATATAGGCAAATCAACGATGAGTTGAATGGTGCTTTAGATGATTTCAGAGCGTTTTTCATTCAAGAATAATTTGAAGAGATGCAGACCTCTATCAGGCTTGATTTCAAAGGAAGCACAACCCTTAAAGGAATTGAGGCGCACAGACTTCATGAACTGGTATTGCGAGATCTTGAAATATATCGGGATGCTGGCATCAGCGAGATTCACGAACGGATTGGAGATGAAATCCCTCGGCGGTTATTGAAAGACCAGTTACGAATAATGGTTGAACGAGGAGAGATTGGCAAAAAAGGTAAGCTGCGTCTTACGCGTTACCTATGGACAAAACAAAGCGGAATCAATCAAAGTTGATTTGAAAAAATGTCTATAGAACTATGCAAATCGACATAACCATGCAAATATGCAACACAATTCTATGGGCGAACATCTGGCAAATAAAGTTACTTTATGTCAATAGGCCGTCCATAGAACTACCGCATTGTCAGGAATTATAGAAGCACACAGGCCATCAATGACCTACGCCTACTCCGAAGGAATAGAAAAAACGTCACATCGTCACACATTTTCCGGTGCATCTCTGGAAGCTTAATGATTGTCGAAGAAGGAGCGGATCGTGGAAATCAGTATAAATCCTGACTATCGCAAAGTGCTTGATGAAATCAAGCGCCATATAAAAAGCTCGCAACTTCGCGCCGTGCTGGCGGCAAACAGCGAGCTTATCGCTCTTTACTGGCATATCGGGCAATCAATTGTGTCCCTCCAGTCAACTAACAGCTGGGGCACAGCGGTGGTAGAACAACTGGTCTCTGATTTGAGACACGAACATCCCGGAATACAAGGCTTTTCCCGCACAAGCCTTTTTGCCATGCGGCAGATGTACCTCTTCTTCTCTCCGCGTTTTGAAACTGTCCCACAGATCGTGGGACAAATTCCTTGGGGCCACATCAGAACAATCCTCGGCAAGGTAAAAGACATGGATGTGGCCCTGTTTTACATGGCCGCATGTACTGAAAACGGCTGGACAAGGCCAATTCTTGAGTTGCAGATGGAGCAATCACTGCACCTCCGGCAGGGAGCATTGCCAACAAATTTCAACACGGTTCTTCCATCACCACAATCGGAATTGGCGCAGCAAAGCTTCAAAGACCCCTATCTTTTTGATTTTTTGACACTCTCAAAAAAAGCAATTGAACGTGATGTTGAAAATCAGCTTATTACCCATATCACCCGCTTTCTGCTTGAACTCGGCAAAGGCTTTGCCTTTCTTGGGCGTCAATATCCTGTTGAGATTAATGGCAGAAATTATCTTCTGGATTTGCTGTTCTACCACACCAAGCTGAAATGTTATGTCGTGATAGAGCTGAAGATTGGTGATTTCAAGCCGGAATATGCCGGGAAGATGAATTTTTATCTCTCTGCCGTGGACGATTTACTCCGCTCGGATAGTGATGCCCCAAGTATCGGTTTGATTCTCTGTAAAGGTAAAGACCGGTTTGACGTGGAATATGCCTTGCGTGATATCAACAAACCGATTGGTGTCAGCTCTTTCATAACAAGAGAAATCCCCTTTGAGGTAAAATCACAGTTGCCCACGGTTGAACAGTTAGAACAAGAGCTTAAAGACATGTCAGACGATGTGGCATAACAGTACCGATCATTTTCCCGGCGGCAGGAAAACGATCCGGATGCTCAAGGGTGCGGAAAAAGAAAATCACGATCTCATGCTCACACGCTACACCTGCTACCTATCGCGGCATTAAACTACGAGACGTATTGCCAAGATGAAAAAGTCTCATCACTGGTGAGACAATTATCCTGGACTCATAACCTGATCCTACTCGGTCAGCGTAACACCATGTAACTAAATGATTTTTATATAGACGGAACGTCGGCAATAAATTGTCATTTGCCGACATGGCGTCCATAGAAAACCAGACGATACGAATCGATATTTAATTATCGACAAAATAACGGTAAGTTGATTGTACAATAAAGGCAATGCGACGAGGAGGTTCTTATGCTTGCTTACAAACAATACGTAACCATTAGTGACCCGGCAAAGATGGAATTAACCAATCTACCATTCCACAAAGGTCAGCGTATTGAAGTGGTAATGATTGCCGAGGATGACAAGGTGGCTCAGGTTGACGAACTGCGGGCGCTTTTCAAAACGACTCAGGCGTTGCCCCAGGCTCAGGCGATTTCGGAAGATATGATTGCCGAAGAGATCGAGGCGTACCGAGCCGGTCGATGAGAATAGTTATTGATACCAATATTTTGGTTTCGGCAATTCTTAAGGATCGCGATCCGGAAGCGGTCATACTTTTCGTGGCAGAATGTGACGACATGGAGTGGATTGTCTCCTCGGAAATATTAACGGAATATCGGGAGGTGCTTTCCCGTCCAAAGTTCAGGTTGCCGACAGATATATTGCACGCCTGGTTTTCACTGCTTGACCGAATTACCGTGGTGTGGCCGGTCGATCTTTCCATTGATTTTCCTCGTGATCAGAAGGATGCCAAATTCCTTTCCTGTTCAATTGTTTCCGGTGCCGATTACTTTATTACCGGTGACCGGGATTTCAGTCAGGCGCAAAAGCTCCTCTCCACAACGATTCTCTCTGTTTCTCAATTCAAAAGGCTTGTCTGTGAGAGGCTTTCGACGGAATAACCCATTCCTGCTCCAAGACATACTCATCGAACAGCCTGCAGCAGTTTACTAATCAAATCAGAAGAAAGGAAAACATATGCGCATAGGACACGGCTACGACGTACACCGGCTGGTGGAGGGGAGGAAACTGATCATGGGCGGGGTGGATATCCCCTGGGAGAAGGGGCTTTTGGGTCACTCCGATGCCGACGTGCTGCTGCATGCCATAGCCGACGCGATCCTGGGGGCGATCGGCGAGGGGGATATCGGCAGGCACTTTCCCGATACCGACCCGGCCTTCAAGGGGGCCGACAGCCTCAAGCTGCTGGAGCATGTGGGCAAACTGGCCGCCGAACTCGGCTATTGCCTGGGCAACCTGGATGCCACCATCATCGCCCAAAAGCCGAAGATGGCGCCCCACATCGCATCAATGCGCGAAAACATCGCCAGGGTGCTGGATGCCGAGGTCGGCCAGGTCAACGTCAAGGCCACCACCGAGGAGGGGCTGGGCTTCACCGGCACAGGCGAGGGAATTTCGGCCCATGCGGTGGTGCTGATGACCTCCTTGAAATAATGTAAAAAACCTCCGGGGACTTCTAAGCCCCGGAGGTTTTTATTTACATCGATCAAGCAGCCCGACTTCCCGCTTACAGCCCCTTCGCGGCCAGCTCTTCCACCAGCTTCTTCTGCTCTCCATTCATGTTTTCCGGCACATGCACGCTGATTTTCACATACAGGTCGCCCTTGTAATTTGAGCCGAGCGGCTTGATGCCGCACCCCTTCAGACGGATTTTGGTGCCGGGCTGGATGCCGGCCGGAACCTTGATGCGTTTGTCGCCGTCCAGGGTCGGCACATCCAGCGATGTGCCCAGGCAGGCGGCGCTGAAAGAAATCGGCCGATCAACCAAAAGGTCGCCGCCGTCGCGGGTGAATACCGGGTCGGGCAGCACCCGCAGGATCAGGAACAGGTCGCCTGCCGGACCGCCCCCTTCACCCTGGGCGCCTTTGCCGGTGATACGGATCTTGCTGCCGTTGTCAACGCCGGCCGGTATTTTTACCTTCAGTTCCTCGCGTTGACCGTCGCGTCTGAAGGCGATCTGTTTTTCAGCTCCCAGAGCGGCATCCCGAAAGCTGACGCTGATTTCCATCTCGTGGTCGCCACCCCGCTGTGGACCGGCGCGGAAGCCGCCCCGCCCTCCGCCACGGCTGAAAGAGCCGCCGAACAGGCGCGAGAAGATGTCCTCGGCTCCGCCACCGCCAAAACCGCCCCCCATATCCTTGTAGGCGTTGCCGAAGTCGAACCCGCGGAAGATGTCTTCCTGGCTGTACTGCTGGTGGAAGCCGCTGGAGCCGAAGGTGTCGTACTGCTCCTTCTTCTTGGGATCGGAAAGTACCGCATAGGCTTCGTTGATCTCCTTGAACTTGTCTTCAGCGGCCTTGTTATCAGGGTTGCGGTCGGGGTGGTACTTGACCGCCAGCTTGCGGAAGGCCTTCTTGATTTCATCGGCCGAGGCGCCCTTTTCGATCCCCAGCGCCTTGTAATAATCGGTTTGTGCCATATATTCACCATTTCCATTCTATTTGACCACAATGTAAGCTCTGAATGCCGGGCTGTCAACTCCGGCGGAGGTGTATACCTTGACAGCAGACGGAGCCGGACGTAGTATTCACCAGATAAATTTAACGGCATTCGAGGGATTACCCATGAAAAAAGCGATCATCATCGGCGGCGGCATCTCGGGACTCTCCACGGCCTGGCTGCTGCGCTCCAAGGCCCTGGCCGCCGGAAAAGAGCTGGAAATCACCCTGCTGGAAAAGGAACAGCGGCTGGGGGGCAAGATCTGGAGCATCAAGAGTGACGGTTATACCTGCGAATGGGGGCCGAACGGCTTTCTGGACAGCAAGCCGCAGACGCTGGATTTGTGCCGGGCGATCGGGGTCGAACAGAATCTGCACCGCAGCAACGACAACGCCCGCAAGCGTTTCATCTTTTCCGGGGGAGAGCTGCACCGCCTGCCGGAGGGTGGACCCTCCTTCTTAAAGAGCAGGCTGATCTCCTGGCCCGGCAAGTTGCGCCTGGCGCTGGAGCCGACCCCCTTCATCGCCGCGGCTCCCAAGGGAACCGACGAAACCCTGGCTGATTTCGGCCGGCGCCGGCTGGGACAGGAGGCGCTGGACAAGTTGATCGCTCCGATGGTATCGGGCATTTTTGCCGGTGATCCTGAGACCATGTCGCTGGTGTCCTGTTTTCCGCGCATCGCCGAACTGGAGCGGGAATACGGCGGCCTGATCCGGGCCATGATGCTGCTGGCCAAAAAGAAGAAGCAGGATATTGCCGAGGGAAAGGTTGTTTCCAGCGCCGCCGGACCGGGCGGGGTGCTGACCTCGTTTCGCGAAGGCATCCAGTACCTTGCTGATGCCCTCACTGAATCACTGGGGGGTATTGTCAAGCCGGGGATTGCGGTCACCACGATCGAAAAGGGTCAGAGCGCCCGCTATCGGCTGAAATGTTCCGATGGCTCGGAGCAGGAGGCCGACCTGGTAATCGTCGCCTCGCCGGCCTTTGCCGCGGCGGAGATGCTGGCCGGGCTGGACGGCGCTGTTTCCGGTGTCCTGCGCCAGATTCCCTACGCCAGCATGACCGTGATCTGTTTCGGCTACGAGCGTGAGCGCATCGCCCATCCGCTGGATGGCTTCGGTTATCTGATTCCCAGGAAGGAAGGGCGCAGTACGCTGGGGACGCTTTGGGATTCGAGCATGTTCGAGAACCGCGCTCCCGATGGCAAGGTGCTGTTGCGCAGCATGATGGGGGGCGCCTGTTTTCCCGAATATGTCAAGTTGAGCGATGACGAGGTTACCGCTCGGGTCAGAAAAGACCTGAAAGCGACCATGAACATCGATGCCGAGCCTTCCTTTGTCAGAATCTTCAGGCATCCGCAGGCTATTCCCCAGTACACGGTCGGGCACGGCCAGCGCCTGGAGGCGCTGGATGAACGGATGAAAGCCCATCCCGGCCTGATCCTGACCGGTAATTCCTATCGCGGCATCGGCCTGAACGACTGCGTGGCGGCGGCCCAGCGGGCCGCGGACGAAGCTTTGGCCCTGGCAGGTTAATTTCTCTACCCGGACAACGGAAAGGCTCCCCAACGGGAGCCTTTCTCGATTTTATACGCAGTTATTAGAATTGGAATGGCAGCTAACCTGGCCGCTCTTTCAATATCTGCTGGATCTGGCCGTGCAGGTCAGACCAACCGAAAGGTTTGTGGATGAAGTTCATTCCCTCGCCCAGAACCCCCTTCTGATCGATGATGTCGGCGGTGTATCCGGACATGAACAACACCTTGATTCCGGGAATCATCTCTTCAATCCGCTGGGCCAGTTCCCTGCCGTTCATATCAGGCATGATCACGTCGGTGAGCAAAAGGTCCGGCTTATCACCGGCATTCGAACAGATATCGAGCGCCTCCTGGGGAGTGGCCGCGATCAGCGTGTTGTAGCCGATTTCATCCAGTATCTCGGCGGTCATGTCCCGCACTGAAATATCGTCTTCAACCAGCAGGATCGTGGCCGGCCGATCCAGGTGAATAGCCGGCTCGGGAGTTTCATTCAGCATCTGCGGTTCGTCGCAGCGCGGAAAGCAGATCCTGAAGGTGGTGCCGTTTCCGGGCCGGCTGTGTACGCTGACAAAGCCCCTGTTCTGGGTTACGATGCCGTAGATTGTTGCCAGCCCCAGTCCTGTGCCTTTGCCGGCTTCCTTGGTGGTGTAGAACGGCTCGAAGATGTGTTGCTGGGTTTCGTGATCCATGCCGCAGCCGGTGTCGCTTACCGTCAGCTGCACGTACTCTCCGGCAACGACGTCCTGATTTTCCTGCATGGTGGCGCTGTCGATGGTGACGTTTCCGGTTTCGATCGTCAGCAGTCCGCCGTTGGCCATGGCGTCGCGGGCATTGACCACCAGATTCATGATCACCTGATCGACCTGGCCGGGATCCATGTTGATCGGCCAGAGTTTTTCCGACAGCCTGATCTCGAAGCGGATATCTTCGCCGATGAAGCGGCATAAGCCCTGCTGGGAGTCCCTGACGACATCGTTCAGATCCAGCACACGGGGCGTGATCAGCTCCTGCCTGGAAAATGCCAGCAGCTGCCGGGTGATGTCGCGCGCCTGGCCGGCGGCTTTCATCACCTGCCCGAGGTAGGTCCGGTAACGCTCAGAAGCTATCCCGGCCCTTTGGGCCATTTCAACGTATCCCAGGATTACCGCCAGCTTGTTGTTGAAGTCGTGGGCCACTCCACCTGCCAAGCGTCCGATGGCTTCCATCTTCTGGGCCTGGCGTAGTTGGGCTTCCAGCTTGTGTTTCTCCGCTTCTTCCATTTTCTTGCCGGTGGTATCGACCATGATGCCGCGCAGCCAGCGGGGTTGCCCTTCCTCGCCGACAACCGTCACGATATCCTGCAGCCAGACCGTGCGGCCATCCTGGGCAATGAAGCGGTACTCGAAGGTATGGTCTTCCAGCCTGGCAGCACGCTCCGCACAGTATGCCGGCGCCCAATCCCCGTCATCCGGATGCAGGTGCTGCTTCCAGAAGCCGGGCCGGCACCACTCCTCCGCCGGGTAACCCAGCAGCCGTTCGGCCTGGCGGCTGACATAGGTGAAGGTAAAAGTACCGGCGTCAGCTTCCCAGACGATGCCGTCCACCGAATCGACCAGATTCTTGAAGCGGAGCCGCTCGTTTTTCAGCTCGTCCTCGGCCTGGCGCTGTTCGGTGATGTCGCGGGCGATTCCCAGAACGCCGATCATGCGGCCTTCGGCGTCATGAACCGGGGTCTTGATTGTCTCCAGAAGTTCACGATGGCCGTCATCGGCATAGGTGACCCATTCTTCGTTGATTGTGGGCTGACCCGCGGATATCGCTTTGCGGTCGTTTTTACGGAAAAAGTCAGCCAGTTCGCTATCCACGAAGTCGTAGTCCGTCTTCCCGATGATCTCCGATTCCCTCGCGCCGAAGAAACGCTCGAAGCGGGAGTTGCAGGCCTGGTATATACCGGCTGTATCTTTCATCCAGACCAGGGCTGGGATGGTCTGGAGCAGGATCCGCAACCGGCTGCGCTCGTTTTCGATATTGAGCTGGGCCTGCTTCAGCTCGGTGATGTCATGGGCCATGAAGTAGAGGCACTCTTCACCATCAACCTCGATCGGTGTCAGGTACATCACCGCGTTGCGTTTTTCACCCGACCTGGTGACCAGCGCAAAATCAAAGTTTTCCAGGCGTCCGTTTTTCTTGACGATTGCAATGGCCCTGGCGCGGGTTTCCGCATCCCACAATCCAAGTTCGAGGGTGGAGCGCCCCAGCACTTCCGCGGATTTCCAGCCGGTCCAGGCTTCGAAGCCGGCGTTGACCTCGATCAGCTTGCCGTCCGACATACGGGTAATGCCGATCATGTCCGGTACCATGTGAAATATATTCAAATACTTCTGTTGTGAAAGCCTCAACTGCTCCTCGGCCCGGACACGTTCCCGTATTTCCAGCAGCAGTTGCCGGTTCTCGCTTCTTATGCGGTGGTGCCGCGATGCAAGCGTCCAGGCAAGACCGGCCAGAAGCAGGCTGTTGAACAGTCCGGCGTAGAAGATCGGCGAACCGCATGCCGTAACCGGCGGCCAGCCCCCTTTGCGGACCGCTGCCAGCCGCCATTCGCCGCCGGGGATCGTGATCTGCATGCTGACCGGCTGCCGGCTGAACACAGCTTCGCTGCCCCAGATCACTGCTTCCGGCTGTCCCGAATCATCATTGCGCCGCAGAACGATCTCCAGGTCGCTTGCCGAACGGACGCCGCCCGCATCTAGTATCGCATCGATACTGGCGACGATAGAGGCGACTCCCCAGTAACGCGGCGCGCCGTTTGCGGCGGCTTCACGCTGGGTATGGATCGGCGCGCGCAGGATAAATCCTTTGCCACCCTGCACCAGGCGCAATGGGCCGGCGAGTACTGGGCGGCCTGTCTCCATGGCCTGTTTGACCGATTTGTACTGTTCGGGAAGTGTCTCGTAACGCAGACCCAGGGTCTGCTCGTTTCCGGTCAGCGGATATACCATGGTGATGGTGTTGCCGGGAGCAAGTGCGATATTGCTGATGTGCGGGTGGGCCTTGATTGCCTGGGCAGCCAGGGAATTGAACAGTTCCGGGGAAATGCCCCCTTGATGGTTGATCACGTTGACCAGTCCGGAGGTGGCGCTGAAGACCGAGTTGACAACCGCTTCCAGGCGGGCGCGCACCGTGGCCAGTTCGCTGGTTGCGCGGCTTCGGTCGGCGCTCAGCTGATTCTCGCAGTCTATCAGTGCAATCTTGACGCTGATCAGCAAACCGAGCAGTAGTGTCAGCGACGCAATTGCCCAGGGGGACTTCCACCAGTGTACGATGTTCCGTTCGGTGTCCATATGCTTCACGAATGCTCCGGCAGTCAGCAAGTCATATAATTAATTCAGTACAATCAGTGGGATTGTACATGTTTATCAGCATATGGGGTGGTGTCAAGTTGTTTAAAAGCAGGGTTTTGCCATGCTGACGTTCGCGGGGCCGGCAAGGTGCCGTAATTGGCTACAGCAGGCCCCGCTCCACGAAACTCAGGTACTCTCCGTCCCCGATGATGATATGGTCAAGCACCTTGATGCCGATGATCTCGCCCGCTTCCTTAAGGCGCCGGGTGATGGCGATGTCCTCGCTGCTGGGAGCCGGGTCGCCGGTGGGGTGGTTGTGGACCAGGATCACGGCTGCCGCTGATTCCTTGACCGCCGGGATGAATACCTCCCGTGGATGTACGATGCTCTGGTTGAGGCTCCCTTCGGAGACCTGTACCCTGCGGATGATACGGTTCTTGCCGTCCAGAAGCAGGGTCAGGAAATATTCCTTGCGGCTGTCGCGAAATTCGTGGTGGAAGTAGTCGAAAACCTGTTGTGGGGAGGTGAAACGATCGAAGCGTTCCAGTTTTCTGGCCTGGAAACGTGTTGCCAGCGAGAAGGCGGCCTTGACACTGGCGGCCTTGGCCAGGCCCATGCCCTTGATGGCACAGATCTCGCCGATGCCGGCGCTGCCAAGTTCGCGCAGGTTGCCGCCGAAATGTTTGATGAGTTCGCGTCCCAGGTCGATGGCGCTCTGTTTGGTGCTCGGATCGCCGCTTCTGATGATCAGCGCCAGCAGTTCCGCATCCGAAAGCGCTGCGGCGCCGCTCTTCTGCATTTTTTCACGCGGTCGTTCGTCGGCCGGCCATTCCTTGATTCCACCGCTCATCAAATTACCTCCTGCTTCCCTTTGGCAAGGGCGAGGTTTTAAGGCTTGAATCCCGACAATATGGCGATTATCAGTCCGCCGCCGGCAATCACGCGGTACCAGACGAATGGAGCCAGGCTCTGCTTCTGCACGAAACGGAGCAGGAAGGCGACGCTGATGTAGCCGGTGACCGCGGAGGCTGCAATGCCGACCAGCATTGCAGCGCCTTCGCCGGCGGGTATGCCGTGTTTGAAGATCTCGACGGTTTTAAGCAGTGCTGCTCCGGCCACGATCGGCAATGAAATCAGGAAGGAGAAGCGTGCGGCGGTTTCCCGGTTGAAGCCCAGCATCAGACCGGCCGTGATCGTAATGCCCGAACGGGAAACTCCCGGAATCAGCGCCAGGCATTGCATCAGGCCGATCAACAGTGCATTGCCGGTATTGATCTCGTCCAGAACGCGCCGTTTGCGGCCAAGCATATCGACCAGGCCCAGCAGGAGTCCGAACACGATCATGAACGAAACGATCAGCATCTGGTTGGAGCGGAAAATCGCTTCGAACTGATCCTCGAAGAGTTTGCCGACCACCGCGGCCGGGACCGTGGCCGCCACGATCAGAAAGGGGAGCCGTTTGGCCGGCGTGTCCAGCGAACGGCTGGAGATTGCGGCGAAGGTGTTGAAGATCAATTCGATGATGTCGTGGCGGAAATAAACCGCCAGTGCGATAAAGGTTCCCAGGTGCAGGGCCACATCGAAGGTGAGTCCCGATTCGGGCCAATTCAGCAGCCATGGCACCACTATCAGGTGGGCGGAGCTGCTGATCGGAAGCACCTCGGTGAAGCCCTGCAGGGCACCGAGAATAAGGGCGTGAAGCAGATTCATGAATGATTCCTTTCTGGTTGGGAGCGGGAAGAATACCGCAAGATTAATGTAAAGGCAACCGCGTAGAGTAGCGCGGATTCCGGCTTGTTACGAACAGGTTACATTTAATGTGGGCAGCACCAAAAAAATATGCTATCAATGGCAGGTTTTCATTTCACCGATAAAATAGCCGTCTGGAGGCATGCACAATGTTCGGATTGATTCCCAAGGAAGAAAAATTCTTCAAACTGTTCAAGGATATGACCGAGAATATCATCGACGGCGCCAAGCTGCTCAAGGACATGCTCGACAATTTCGACAATCCGAATGAAAGCCAGCGCAAGATCAAGGATGTGGAGCACAAGGGGGACTCGATTACCCACGACATCATCCAGATGCTGAACAAGACCTTTGTAACCCCACTGGATCGCGAGGACATCTACGCCCTGGCCTCCAAACTGGATGATATTCTCGATCTGATCGACGCCTCTTCACAGCGGGTGATCATGTACAACGTTGACAGCATCCCCTCCGAAGCCAAATCACTCGGTTTCATAATTCTGCAGAGTTGTTATGCGGTTGACAAAGCGGTCGCGATGCTGGGCAAGAAAACCAACGAGCAGATCTTCGCGGCCTGCGTCGAGATCAATGCGTTGGAGAACGAAGCCGATCGCGTCTCCCGTGAAGCTATCAGCCGCCTCTTTGACGAGGAGAAAGATCCGATCCAGTTGATCAAGTGGAAGGAAATTTTCGAGACACTCGAAAGGGCCACCGACAAGTGCGAGGACGCGGCCAATATTCTTGAGAGCGTGGTGGTAAAAAATGCTTGATGCGGCTTTTATCATGCTCTGCCTGGTTATCCTGGCGGCGCTGGTCTTCGATTACATCAACGGGTTTCACGATACAGCCAATGCCATTGCAACCTGTGTTTCAACCAGGGCTCTTTCGGTCAGGGCCGCCATTGTCATGGCCGCCACGCTCAACTTTGCCGGAGCGATGATCTCGACCAAGGTGGCCGCCACGATCGGCAAGGGCATCGTGGATGGAGTCAACATAACCCAGATGGTGGTGCTGGCCGGAATCATCGGCGCGATTGTCTGGGACCTGATCACCTGGTACTACGGCCTGCCCTCTTCCTCCTCCCATGCCATCATCGGCGGCATAATCGGGGCGGTATTCGCCCATGCCGGCCTCAATGCCATCAAATGGGCCGGCCTCAACAAGATCGTGATGGCGCTGATCCTCTCACCGATCCTGGGAACGGCCATAGGTTTCGTATTCATGGTGCTGATTTACTGGGTCTTCCGTAACAAGGCGCCCAGCGGTCTCAACAAGAATTTCCGGCGCTTGCAGGTTATATCTGCGGCCCTGATGGCCTTTTCCCATGGAACCGCCGATGCCCAGAAGTCGATGGGCGTCATCACGCTGGCGCTGGTCAGCTACGGCACATTGAAAACCTTTGCCGTGCCCTGGGAAGTGATGGTGGCCTGCGCCACCGCGATGGCATTTGGAACGGCAGCCGGAGGCTGGCGGATCATCAAGACCGTCGGCAGTGACTTTGTCAAACTGCAGCCGGTGCATGGTTTTTGCGTCGAAACCGCTTCGGCCGGAGTCATCCTGGGGGCCTCGGCCTTCGGCATGCCGACCAGTACCACCCATGTGATTACCTCCACCATTCTGGGAGTGGGGCTTTCCAAACGGCTGAACGCCGTCAACTGGAATGTGGCCAAGCGCATTCTGATCGCCTGGGTTCTTACCATTCCGGCCTCGGCACTGGTGGCCTACCTGACCTACCAGGTTTTGAGTCCGCTTTTGGGCAAGTGAACAAACCGCCCTGGTCAAAAATTTTGAAACCTGAATTATTGAACTCTTCCATCGTTTGGCCGGCCCTGTGTGCCGGCCTTACTGTTTTGGTGCTCTGGCTGTCACTGATACCGGCCGACGCGGTTCCCGTGGCCGGCCTGGACTGGGACAAGCTGAATCATGCCGCGGCTATTGCCGCCGTGACTTTTGCGGCCTTTCTTGCCCTCAAGCCTTACCGATGGGCAGCACAGACAGCCTTTTTGTACGGTATTCTCCTGGGGGGGCTGATCGAGGCTTTCCAGGCGATCTTTACAACAACCCGTAGCGCGGAGTGGGGCGACCTGTTGGCCGACCTGATCGGCGGCGGGCTTGTCTGGTGCCTGATATTTTTTATTCAAAGAAAGCGGGATCAATCATGAAAATGCGCCGGTTTTTTTTACTGCTGGCCTGCTGGGTGTCGGTAGTTTGTTCTGTTGAGGCCTTTGCCGAGGAAGCACAGCGGTTTTCGATCGCGGATGAGGCCTCCAAAACCGGGGCGCGACTGCTGGATGAATCAAAAGAGTTTGTTACTACCCCCTTTCAGCCTGATAACGGCAACTTGCTGCTGACTCTGGGCGTGGCCGGTGCGGTGGGGGCGACCTATGCCTTTGACGGTGAAATCAGGGATATGATGCAGCGCAACCGCTCCGGCGGAAGCGACCGGGCCGCCGATGCCGGCGCCATTATCGGTGATCCCTACCTGCATCTGGGCGCGGCCGCATTGCTCTACGGCGGTGGCATTCTGGCAGATTCCCCGCGCCTGAAGGAGGCCGGGGAGATGCTGGGCGAGGCGCTGATCCTGGCGGACGGGGCGACGCTGCTTTTAAAGGAGGCCACCGGCCGCGGCCGGCCGCTGGCCACCAACGGCAAGGGGGATTTCCGTCCGTTCGGTTTCAGATCAAATTATGACAGTTTTCCCTCGATGCATACCGCCAGCTCCTTTGCCGTTGCCTCGGTCATTGCCCATACCACCGAAAGCCTGCCGCTTGCGGCGGCATCCTACTGCGCCGCGGCCTTTGTCGGGATTTCACGCATGCATCAGAACAAACACTGGGCCAGCGATGTGCTGCTTGCGGCGGCTATCGGCGAGCTGGCCGGGCGGGTGGCTGCCGGCCGGCATGACAGCTTCCGATCCTACGCGGTTGTTCCGACCGCGCTGGACGGCGGTGGCGGCCTGGCCCTGACCGGCCGTTTCTGACAGGTAATCACCCGCTTCCCCAGCATTTCCCCCCTTGCCATACCGGGCGCAAGCAGGCATAATGCATCAATTTTATGATGGGAGCCTGATTCATGCCATTACGTGTCTACAATACCCTCTCCGGTGAAAAGGAAACCTTTGTCCCGCTGATGCCCGGCAAGGCCGGCATGTACGTCTGCGGGGTAACGGTCTACGATTATTGCCACATCGGCCACGCCCGCGCCAACGTGGTTTTTGACATCATCTTCCGCTACCTGAAATATGCCGGTTACGATGTGACCTATGTCCGCAACTACACCGACATCGACGACAAGATCATCAACCGGGCCAACCAGGAGGGGTGTGATTACCGCACCATTGCCGATCGCTACATCCGGGCTTTCGATGAGGATATGGCGCGGCTGGGGCTGGCAAAACCGACCGTGGAGCCGAAGGCCACCGACCATATCGGCGGCATAATCGCAATTATTGAAGCGCTTGTCGCCAAGGGGCACGCCTATGCCTCCGATGGCGACGTTTACTTTGCCGTTGAAACTTTCCCCGAATATCTCAAGCTCTCCGGGCGCAACCTGGAAGAGATGCAGGCCGGCGCCAGGGTCGAGGTGTGCGACAAGAAGCGTAACCCGATGGATTTCGCGCTCTGGAAGGGATCCAAACCGGGCGAGCCCTGGTGGGAGTCTCCCTGGGGACAGGGACGCCCCGGTTGGCATATCGAGTGTTCCGCCATGAGCATGGAGTTCCTGGGAAAGACCTTTGATTTCCATGGCGGTGGCAAGGACCTGATCTTCCCGCACCATGAAAACGAGATCGCCCAGTCGGAAGCGGCCAACGGTTGCCGCTTTGTGCGCTACTGGCTGCACAACGGTTTCGTCAATATCAACTCGGAGAAGATGAGCAAGTCGCTGGGCAATTTTTTCACGATCCGCGAGGTGTTGGACAAATTCGATCCGGAAACTTTGCGCTTCTTCATCCTGTCGGCCCATTACCGTTCTCCGATCGATTTTTCCGACCAGAACCTGGATGAAGCACAAACCGGCCTGGAGCGAATTTACTCCTGTCTGGCGGTAATCGACGAAGCTTTGAACAGACTCCCGACCTCGTCCGAACTCCCTGCCGTGGAAAGCCTGTCTCCGATCGGACTGGAACTGCAGGAAAAGGTGGAACAGTTTACCCCCCGTTTCGTCGAGGCGATGGACGATGATTTCAACACCGCCCAGGCCTTGGGAGTGCTGTTTGAGACGGTGCGGGCCTGCAACCGGTTTCTGGCCGAATCGAAAGAACCTTCGGCGGTGGCTATTTCACTGATCGCCCGTGTCCGGCACCTGTTCGATGAAGCCGGCGCGGTGTTGGGGTTGTTCTCAACAAAACCGGCGCTATGGCTTGAAGGAATAAAAAGCGCCAAAGCCGGCCAGATCGATATAACTCCTGATGAAATCGAGCGCCTGATCTTGGAGCGCTCCGAGGCGCGCGCCGCGAAAAACTTCAAGCGAAGCGATGAAATCCGTGATCTGCTGCTGGACAAGGGGATTCAGCTGCTGGATTCCGCGCAGGGGACTACCTGGAATGTGAAATAGGCGTTCAACTTCGCTGGTTTCGACTCTGCTCAGCCACCGGTCTCCCCGTTCCCTGAGCGGAGCCGAAGGGCGGGCTTAGTAACCAGCTTGATTGCATACTGATATTTGACTGTTATAATTGAAAACTACTACATCTGGCGAGGTTCGGCGTGGATTGGGAGTGCTGCTGGGACAGGGACGTTATCGCGATGGGGGATTGCCCCAACATCCATGAGGGTGACGAGGATCTGCTTACCTCAAAACGCCGGCGTATCCTGGAAAAATGCAGCGAATGCGATAATTTCAGGCGCGATCTGGGCCGCTTCAGCGACAGTTCCCATCCGCTGGCCCCGGTCTTTTATCTCGTCCACAGCGAATATCAGCGGCAAAAAACCCAGATACAGTCACTGGTGAGCTTCCTCGACAACAAAACCCTTGAGATTCGCTTCATGCACGAGCTGGGTTTTGTGCTGCAAAGCTCGGTCGATCTGGAGGAGGTGCTGTCGGTTGCCCTGACCGCGATTACAGCCGGCAAAGGTTTTGGCATGAATCGCGCCTTTCTGCTGCTGGCCGACCGTGAAGCCGGCATGCTGAAGGGTTATCTGGCAATCGGTCCCCGGAATCTGGAAGAGGCCAGCCATACCTGGAATGAGATTCTCGGTAACGACATGGACCTGAAGACTTTGGCGATGAACTTCCGCAAGAACAAGCTCTCCTCCGAAAGAGCCAAATTTCACGACATCCTGGAACAGCTCACGGTTCCGCTTTCATCCCACGAACACATCACCATCAAGGCGCTGGACAGCAAACATCCGATGCTGATCGAGGACGCCTTCCATCACCCGGAGGTCAATCCGAATTTCGCGGCCCTGCTGGGGGTCGATACCTTTCTGTTGATGCCGCTGATTTCGCGTAACCGCCGGGTCGGGCTGATCATCGCGGACAACTGCATTACCCACCGACGCATTACCGATGAGGATATGCATTCGCTTGAGACCTTCAGCTTTCCGGTGGCTTTCGCCATGGAGCGCGCCTCGCTGTACGACAAGCTGCAGATCGAGCTGAACCGTGTCACCGAGGCCGGCAAGAAGCTGAAGGAACAGCAGGAACTGATCGTCAGGATGGAAAACATGGCCCTGGTGGGGCGTATTACCTCCAGCATCGCCCATTCGGTGCGTAACCCGCTGATGATAATCGGCGGGTTTGCCCGATCGATGCTTAAGAATACCCCCTCTTCCGATCCCAAACGGGACTTTATCGAGTCGATCGTCGCCGAAACCCACCAGCTGGAAGGGGTGCTGGACGAAATCCTCAATTATTCCGACTCCCTCTATCCGGCCAGGGATTTCTGGGACGTCGGCCAGCTGGTGGAAAGTGCGCTGCGCGATACCTCCGAGGTGCTGATGTCGCGCGGCTATGCCAGCGGATACTCGTCGGAGAATGATCTTCCACCGGTATATATCGATTTCAAACAGATCTCCTACTGTCTTCGTACCGTGCTGCAGAGCGACATAAACGGCATGGGGGATGACCGGACGATTGCAGTCCGCTCTTACCGCGACGAAAACGCGGTGGTCATCCGTATCGAGGATCGCAGTCGAAACGTGACGCAGGCCGAATTGGATCACATCCTGGTGCCGTTCTCGGAAACCCGTGACCTGGGAGCCGGCCTGGGGCTGGCGCTATGCAAGACGATGCTGGAAAAGCAGGGCATACCTTTTGTGGCTCTCGCGGTTGCTGAAGCGGGCATTATCTACACCATCAAACTTCCCACCTACAAGGAGGAGCAGCAATGAGTAAATTATTGGTTGTTGACGACGAAGCGAACATCCGCTTGCTTTATTCGGAAGAGCTGGCCGATGAGGGGTATGAGGTGGTTACCGCGGCCAATATCGCCGAAGCGACTGAAAAACTGCAGCTTAACTCTTTTGACCTGGCGGTGCTGGATATCAAGCTTAAAAATGAGAGCGGCATCGAACTGTTGCAGCAGCTGGTCAAGGAGCGCCACGATATGCCGGTGATCCTCTGTTCGGCTTTTTCCTGCTACAAGGATGATTTTTCGGCCTGGCTGGCCGATGGTTATGTTGTCAAATCGGGTGATCTGACCGAATTGAAACATGAAATTGCGCGGGTATTGGCAAAGAAGGCGCAAAAGGTCAAGGCGGGGCTTTAATTCCACTGACTCTGATATTTAATTCCATCCTCAAGGAGTATCTATGAAAGCCGTAATCATGGCGGGTGGCTTCGGCACCCGTATTCAGCCGCTGACCGGCAGCATTCCCAAACCGATGATCCCGCTTTTCAACCGTCCGATCATGCTGCATATCGTCGAGTTGCTGAAAAAGCACGACATCACCGAACTGGTGATGTTGCTGTACCATCAGCCGTTCTTCATAAAAAACTTCTTCCGTGACGGCGCCGATTTCGGTGTCAAGATTACCTATGTCACCCCGCTGCAGGACATGGGCACGGCCGGGGCGGTCAAGGCGGCCGAGAAATATCTGGACAAGCGCTTCATGGTCATCAGCGGTGACCTGCTGACGGACTTCAACCTGAAGAAAATCATGGATTTCCACGCCGATAACAAGGCCAAGGCCACCATAACCCTGACCTCGGTCAAGGACCCGCTCCAGTTCGGGGTTGTGATCACCGACAAGGAGAAGCGCATCACACAGTTTCTGGAAAAGCCGGGCTGGGGCGAAGTGATCTCGGATACGATCAACACCGGCATCTACGTGCTGGAGCCGGAAGTTCTCAAATACATCCCCGAGGGTGAAAACTTCGATTTTTCCCAGGATCTGTTTCCGCTGATGCTGAAGAAAAACGACGCGCTGTTCGGCGTCACCGCCAAGGGGTACTGGCGTGACATCGGCAATACCGATTCCTACCGCGAAGCGTTCCACGACATCTTCAGGGGCAAGGTGAACCTGAAAATCGACGAACCCAAGCAGGATTTCGTCGGCAAGGATCTGCGGCTCGGAGCGGATGTAAAGCTGGAGCATGCCAGCGGTCTCGAGGGAACCGTAGTAATCGGCGACAACAGCCAGGTGCTGGGTGATGTGCGCATCAAGGATTCGGTCATCGGGCGCAACTGCACGATCGAGGCCGGGGTCAGGCTCAGTCGCTGCATCATCTGGGACAACTCCTATATCAAGAAGGGGGCCAAGATCACCGACAGCGTGATCTGTTCCAATGTCCGTGTCGGGCAGGGCGCCGTTCTGGAAGAGGGTGTCATCGTGGCCGAGGATACCTCGATCGGCGACGAGGCGGTCATCAAGGCCGACGTCAAGATCTGGCCCAAAAAGACGATCGAGGCCGGCGCCACCGTAACATCCAACATGATCTGGGGCGAGAAATGGAAGAAGGCGCTCTTCGAGGGGGCGATCATCAAGGGGCTTTCCAATGTGGAACTGACGCCCGAGTTTGTCGCCAAGCTGGGCTGTGCCTATGGCACTTCGCTTCCCAAGGGTAGCTTCGTGCTAGGCGGACGTGATTCGTCACCATCCTCACGCATGCTGAAGCGCTGCTTTGTCGGTGGCCTGCTGTCGGCCGGCGTCAACGTCCGCGACATGAAGATGACCTCGCTACCGCTTCTGCGCTACAAACTGAAAACATTCGGAGAGGTGGGCGGGGTGCACTTCCGCCAGTCCCAGGATGATCCGGCCCTGCTTGAGATCGTCTTTCTGGATGGCGATGGTCTCGACTTTTCCAGCAACATGGGCAAGAACGTCGAGCGCACCTTTTTCAAGGAAAATTTCCGACGAGCCCACCATACCGAACCGGGTGTGCTGGTGGAGATCAACAACGTCGGTGATTTCTATCGCGAGGGGTTTCTGAGGGCACTGGATCGCGAGGTTTTGAAAAAGGCCGCCTGCACGGTCGTGGTTGACTTCAGCTTCTCCCCTGCCAGCCAGACCCTGCCGCAGTTGTTGAACGAACTCGGTTTCTCTGTGATTGCGTTGAACGCCTATGTTGACGAAGGGCGCGGGGTGCAGCTGAAGGAAAAGAACGAGGCGCTCAGGCAGCTGGCGACGATTGTTTCGTCGCTGGGGGCCCAGTCCGGTTTCTGGCTCGACCCGACCGCCGAAGCGATCACGCTGGTTGATGAAACCGGCCGGATTTACAATGGCGTGGAGTTACTTTCACTGGTGGTGGCGATGTTGATGAAGGCCGGACAGAAAGGCACGATAGCGGTTCCGGTGCAGGCCCCTTCGACCATCGAGCAGATGGCCGGGCAGAAGCGTTGCCAGGTGACCCGCACCAAGAGTTCAGATCGCGCCATGCTTGAAGCCGCCACCTCGTCTGAAATCGTTCTGACCGGTACCACCGATGGACGTTTTGCCTTCCCCCGCTTCCAGGCCGCCTTTGACGGCATGTTTTCGATCGCCAAGCTGATGGAGCTGGCGGCTTCCTGCGGCATGTCGCTTTCGCAGGGACTGTCCACCGTTCCGGCCCGCGCCTATCTGCAGACCAGCCTGGCCTGCCCCTGGGAGATGAAGGGGGGCATCATGCGCAAGATGAGCGAAGACAGCCTGGAGAAGGAGGCCTCCTTCATCGACGGCATCAAGGTGCATTTTGGCGATGACTGGGTGCTGGTGCTGCCGGACCAGTACATCCCGATCGTTCATATTGTCGCCGAGGCCAAGGACCATAAAGCAGCCCAGAGGCTGTTGAGCGAGTACCAGAAGAAGCTGGAGGGCTGGAAGAAAGAACTGATGTAGGTCTTTCATGGATATTCTCGTGACGGAGGGGTGATGTTCTCTGTTTATAGCGATTTATAAATAATGCCGCTCTCGTCAGCATGGTGCTGATGGAGCGGCGTTTGTGTATTCGGCACATACCGTGAGTGTAGACTTCCAGCCTGCGTTTCAAGTGGGTTCATCCTACAAAAAGCAGTTGATCGCGCAAAGACGCTCCAGAAGTAGGCGCTTTTAAGCGAAGTTCGCTAAGAAAAACAGAGTGTTAGAAAATGTCTAGACTTAACCATTTGGGTGAGCCTTTATAGATTGTAAGATATTGACTTTCTTTGCGTCTTTGCGCCTTTGCGTGAGTGAATTGCCGATTTTAGATTCATTGCTTGAATGGGTGTTCTGTTTAAGGATTTGGGAAAAAAGAGATGAAGGTTTGCCGGGTGGCGGTTGGAGAATAATTCTATAGAGTGTCACCCGTACTCAGGGTGATGTCCCTGGCTTCCTGTAATTTTCATGTGCACAGGCTAAATATTCCGATTGGGTAGATGGCCGGTTCACACGCACACACGCGTGGATCGGTGAATAACTTGTTGTGTGAGTAAAAGATGTATTTATAACACCAAGAGGGCTCACGTGTGAGGTGATATGATTAAAGTTATTCTGTTCTGGATTTGCCTCTATTTGCTCATACTTATTTTTTCCTTCATAAGCGAAATAACATACAAAAAAAGGACAATCGAAGAAGTCAGAAAAAACTTGAAACAAATTGTAATTCAAACTTCTTTGACATTTGCTGTCTTCGTTGTGGCGAGCTATTTATGGTCAAAGTATGGCGGCAGTGGTAGGTAGCCTTCAGAAATACTGCGACACAACCAGACAGTTGGACACCGCCCGCCAGAAAAAACTGGGCATGCGGGTTAAGGCCCGGCCCGTTCGGCAGATAAACCGAATAACTCAAACTGACGTGCGTACCCTCTGTGGTCGCCACCCCAAGGAAACGACAATATGAAAATCAGGAAAAACACAAAAGGTAGCCAACTAAAGCATGTGTTAGGCATCGCATGGTATCGAAGAGAGCAGTGGAACAGGCTTCTCGAAGTTTCCGCGGATCGGGATGAATTGGAAGATAACTATGACGACTGGCTGCGAACCGCCGAAGGAACCTTGGAAAAGCTGAAACGGAATGGAGCAGGAATCGTAAAGGTCGATATCGACGTCAACAAGCTGGTTGCCTGGTGTGTGGTCGCAAACCGGTCTGTGGACGGACGCGCGCGGGCAGAATACGTGAGCAAACTTTTGTCCGAGGCGTGACCCCGGCGGGGTTTGAAGTAGGAGGTATAGGCTATGTGGAAAGATCCTATCGTCACAGAGACGCGCTCATTGAGAGAACAATACGCCAATCAATTTGGTCACAACGCTGATGCAATATTTCAAGACATCCTTCAGAGGCAAGCTGCATCTGGCAAAAAACTGATTTCGTTCCAGCATCGCGTGCCTGTTCTATCACAAGTAGGTTCCCAAGAGGAAAGAGCAGCTTCAAACCTTAGCATTTAACAGCCACTTATAGCCCGAAGCGAAAATGATTGATTGACAATGACCGTAAGCGCCGCAAACAGGCCGAATTTCTGATTCATCGTTTCTGTGACTGGTCGCTGATACAGGAAATCGGGGTGCAGAATAATAATATTCGTGATATTGTCCTGACCCATCTGAACAACTTCTCCGGATTGTTTCAACCTGTCGTCAGTTTCAGACCTGAATGTATTGTTACCGAATAGGGGCAAACAATGAGCTGGTATATTCAGGGCAATTATTTCAGGGCAGAAACAGTCATACTAGTAAATACGTTGGTTCATTAGTAATGGGATTGCCTGGCAACGCCTCATGCAATCCGGTTGGTTGGATTTGTCGAATCAAAAAATGTTGTCGGCCCGAGGCTAATCATGCCCCACCCTCTCGACGTGGTCATCGTATGGCACATGCACCAGCCCTACTACAAGGACCCGCTTAAGAACGAATACGCGCTGCCCTGGACCTACCTGCACGGCATCAAGGATTATTTCGACATGCCGGCCATCGTCGAGGATACTCCCGGGGCCCAGGCGGTCTTCAACCTGGTGCCGTCGCTGATCGAGCAGATCCTGGACTACGCGGCGGGAAGCGCTGTAGATCCGTTTCTGCAGAGGGGCATGGCCGACCCGGCCGACCTGTCCCAGGACGACCGCATCTTCCTGCTGGAGAACTTCTTCTCGGCCAATCGCCAGCACATGATCGAACCTTCCCGACGCTATCTGGAGCTGCTCTACATGGCCGGCGAGGGGAAGCCGGGCAGCGCCGGAGAACGGGTCCGGCATTTCAGCAATCAGGACCTGCTGGATCTGCAGGTCTGGTTCTTCCTGGCCTGGACCGGCGAAGCCGCCCGTCGCCGCTACCCGGTCTTTGCCGAACTGGTTGCCAAGGGAGAAAACTTTACCGCCGCCGACAAGGATCTGCTGTTTGCCACCCAGCGGGAAGTGCTGCAGGCTATCATTCCGCTTTACAAGCGCCTGCATGAAGAGGGGCGCATCGAGTTGTCGGTGACCCCCTACTACCACCCGATCCTGCCGCTTTTGTGCGACCTGCGGGTTGCCAAGACCGCGATGCCGCGCGTCACGTTGCCCACGGCCGCTTTCCGCCATGCCGAGGATGCCCGGGCCCAGATCCGCCGGGGTATCGCCTATTTCCACGAGATATTCGGCTTTACTCCCTCGGGCATGTGGCCGTCGGAAGGTTCCGTCAGCGACGAGGCGCTGGGTATCATCAGTGAGTGCGGTATCACTTGGGTCGCGACCGACGAGGAGATCCTGGCCAAAAGCATGGATGGCGGCCTGGGGAGCCACAAGGAGCGGCTCTACCGCCCCTGGCGCTATTCCGGAAATCAGGGCGAACTGGGCATGTTCTTCCGTGACCACCAGCTTTCAGATCTGGTCGGCTTCACCTACTCCCAGTGGGACGCCGGCCGGGCCGTGGGGGACCTGTGCGCCCGCCTGAACGCGATCAAGGGACGTGTCGGCGGAGAAGGAAGGGTGGTCCCGATCATCCTGGACGGTGAGAACGCCTGGGAATACTATCCCAACAACGCCTACGACTTCCTGCAGAGGATGTACCGCAGCATCGCCGCTTCTCCTGGCTTCAACCTGACCACCTGTTCGCAGGTGTTGAAGCATACCCGTTTCGACGGCCGCCTGCACCACATCCATCCCGGTTCCTGGATCAACTGCAATTACGGCATCTGGATCGGGCATCCCGAGGAAAACCTGGCCTGGGATCTGCTTGCGGAGGCCCGCCAGGCGGCGGTATCCGCCAATCCGCTGGTCGCGGCTGTGCTGGAGAGCGGCTCCATGTCTTCCGATGCCACGTCCGAGCTGATCTGCCGTTCACTGTATGCCGCCGAGGGGAGCGACTGGTTCTGGTGGTACGGCGATGACCACTTTTCGCCGCACAGCGACCGTTTCGATCGGCTTTTCCGGCAGCATCTGATGAACGTTTACCACCTGATCGGGCAGGATCCGCCCCGCGGGTTGCTGGAGCCGATCAAGAAGAAGAATCCGGCCGGCCTGATCCGTGAACCGGCGGCTTTTATCGACCCGGATATCAACGGCCGGATCAGCGATTACTTCGAATGGCTGGCGGCCGGGCTGTATGACCTGACCAGGCAGGGTTCGGCCATGCACTCGTCCGACCGGATGCTGCAGAGCTTTTATTACGGCTACAACAAGACTTCGCTGTTTTTCAGGATCGATGGCGTTCAGGATCTCTCCCGCCTGTTGAAGGAGATCGACGTGCTTAACCTGCACCTGATTTACGACCGCGAGTACCGACTGCCGCTGCAGATGAAAAACGAGGAAGGGCTGCTGCTGGTCAAGGAGAACGGAGTCTGGACGCCGACCCGGGGCTACTGCGGCTGGAAGATCGCCAAGACCTGCGAGATCAGTGTCCCGCTCGATATCATCAAACCCACACCGGGCAGTAAGCTGTTTGCCACCATTTCGCTGGTGAGGGATAACGAGGAGATCGGCCGCTGGCCGACCGATGCTCCGCTGATGATGTATTACGCCGGGCCGGAGATCGAGCTGGATAACTGGTTGATATAAAACAGAGGATAGAAGACAGTGGACAGAAAAATCCGGTTTTATCATTTTCTGTACGCTGATCTTTGTACGCTGTATTCATGCTCATTGGAGGTAGAATGTCAGAGCTGCGCTGGGATCCGATAAAACTTCACTGGGTAATAATCGCCACCGAGCGGGGGCGCCGTCCGCGCGATTTTCAGGTCGAGGAGGAGCGCAGCGGCATGACCGCCTGCCCGTTCTGCTATGGCAACGAGGACAAGACACCACCGGAAATCTTCGCGATCCGTTCCAGCGGCCTGCCTAATGCCGCCAACTGGCGCGTGCGGGTGATTCCCAACAAATACCCGGCCTTGCGGGTGGAGGGCGACCTGGACAATCGCGGCTACGGCATGTACGACGTGATGAACGGCATCGGCGCCCACGAGGTGATCATCGAGACTCCCGACCATAACCGCACCCTGGCGGATCTGACCTCCAATGAAATCACCGATGTGCTGACCGCCTACCGCCACCGTTACCTGGACTTGCGCAAGGACTTCCGATTCCGCTACATGGTGCTGTTCAAAAACCACGGAACCCGAGCCGGTGCCACGCTGCAGCACTCACACAGCCAGCTGATAGCGGTTCCGCTGCTGCCGCCGGTGGCCAGCACCCAGCTCAAGGTGGCCCGCAACTATTTCAGCACAAAGGAGCGCTGCATCTTCTGTGATGTGATCGATTTCGAACTGCGCGAAGGAATCCGAGTGGTAAAGGAGTTCTCGAACTTCGTGACCATCACCCCTTATGCGTCGAGTTCACCCTTCGAATTGCGCCTGTTTCCCAAACGCCACAGTCACGACTTTGCGCTGATGAACGATTCACAGCTGGCGGAGCTGGCGGTGGCGATGAAGGATATGCTGCTGCGGATCAAAACCGTGCTGCGGGACGCTCCCTACAACTTCATTCTCTACACCGCCCCGCCTATGCATCGCCGTCCCGGCAAGCCCGGTCACTGGAGTTCGCTGGAGCATGATTATCACTGGCACATCGAACTGGTTCCAAGGTTGACCCAGGTGGCCGGTTTCGAGTGGGGCACCGGGTTCTATATCAACCCGACCTCGCCCGAGGATGCGGCCCAGTTTCTGCGAGACGCGGATGTCTAGCCTGCGGCAGACGCTGGACGCACTGTACGAATCGCGCTCGCCGCAGCATCTGGCCAATGACCCGCTCTCGTTCTGCCACCGCTATGCCGACCCGGCCGACCGGGAAGTGGTCGCGGTGATCGCCTCCGCCTTCGCCTACGGCAATGTCGCCATCATCCTGCGAACCCTGGAATCGATCTTTACCGTTCTGGGACCATCGCCGCGCCGCTACGTGGAAAATTTCGATCCGCAAGCCGGGCTGAGGGCCTTCTCAGGCTTCAAGCACCGCTTCAACGACGGCCGCGACCTGTGCGCGCTTCTGTGGGCGATTCGCGTCATGATCGAGGAGGCCGGTAGCGTCGAGGTCTTTTTCCTGCGTGCCCACGATCGGGCCGCCGCCGATGTCTCCGCTGCGCTGAACGGTTATTCAGCGGCCGTGCTGGCGATCGACTATGAGCCCGTATTCGGCGGGAAAATCCCGCCCGATTCCTATTTTCCCTTCCTGTTCCCGGCTCCGGCGGGCGGCAGCGCCTGCAAACGCCTCTGCATGTTCCTGCGTTGGATGGTGCGCCCCAACGACGGTATCGACCTGGGGCTGTGGCGGGGCGTCACCCCGGCTCAGCTGGTGATCCCCGTCGATACCCATATCAGCCGTATCTGCCGCTATCTCGGTTTCACCGGCCGCAAGTCCGCCGACTGGCGCATGGCGCGTGAAATAACCGATTCGCTGCGCCGGCTGGATCCGCTCGACCCGGTCAAATATGACTTCTCGATCGCGCATATCGGCATCAGCGACGGCTGCGACGGAAAGGACAGCCTGCATTGCCAGGGTTGCCCGATTTCGGAAATATGCCCGCAACTCCGCGCCAATAGAGGTAAAAACGGGGTCTAATAATTTGACACGTTGCAACCTTTCTGTTATAGGACTAGCGTTGTTTCAGTCAGTTTCATCAATTGTTACACAATGGTAGCAACACAATCCTCACCGAGGAGTCGCGGATGATAATTAAGTGCGAACAGTGTCAAACCAAGTTTCGGCTTGACGACTCAAAGGTTACCGACAAAGGTGCCAAAGTCCGCTGCACAAAATGCAAGCATGTTTTCACCGTACATAAAGAGCAGCCCGTGCCCGAAGCGGAGGAAGCTACTTTCGCGCCGGAGCCAGTCCCTGCTCCAGTCCCCGTTCCTGCTCCGAGTATGTTCCAGGACGCCGTCAAACAACCGGAGCCTGAAGATGAAGAGCCGTCACCCTCGTTTTCATTCGGGGATGTGGCCATCGACAATACCGCCGACAGCACGGTCCGGATGGAGTCGTTCCAGGTGGATTCATTTTCGGCCGATTCCGCCGCTGCTCCCGCCGGAGAGGACGATTTCAGCCTGTCCTCGCTGGCGGACGATAAGGGTTTTGAGATCGAGCCCGCTCCATCCTCCTCTCAGGATGACATCAGCTTCGACGAGTTTGATTTCAGCGACAGCGAGTCGGGAGTCGAGGTTACAGCGGCATCCACGCCGTCTGCCTCCGATTTTGCCGATAAGACCATGATTCAGCCGCCAAAGGAGACCGCGTCGGCTGCCAGGGAAATTCCCCAGGGTCTCGACTTCTCCGATGATGACATGTTCGGAACCGTGGTGCCCCCGGCTGCCGACGAGCAGGAGGATTCGATCTCCTTCGATTTTGGAAGCGACAGTTTTGCGGATTCGATGGATATGGGCAGTTCTGATTCGGCGCATAAAAGTTCAAGCAGTTCGCAGGATGCGGGTGGAGAAGCGCCCTTCAGCTTGGGAGAAATCGACTTTGGTGATGAGCTCACCTCGGTTGCGGTCCAACAGGTCAACCCGGACGAGCTCAAGACCTCACAGGAGCTGCTTTTCGCCCCGCTGATGGAGGCCCAGGAGAAGCCGGCGACCGACAACCAGTTTACTCCGGCCGATTTTTCCCCTGTTCAGGAAGAGCTGCCACCGCTCTCGATAACCTCACGCCGCAAGCAGAGTCCGCTCTTTACATGGCTGATAGCATCCGTGGTGGTTGTGGGTGTCGGCGTGTTGGGGTATATGGGCTTTTCGCTGTTTTCGCCCGATAAGGGGGCGGCTGTAAAAGAAGCCGGCCGGATCACTGTTCAGTCGGTCAAGGCCGCTTATGTGGAGAATGCGTCAGTTGGAACCCTGCTGGTAATTTCAGGCGAGGCGCTTAACCAGTATCCGGATCCGCGGGCCGCGCTTCAGGTGAAAGGGTCGATTCTGGATGCGGCCGGACAGGTGCTGGCCAGCAAGACCGCCTACGGCGGAAATACACTCACCAATGAGCAGCTTGCCGACATGCCGTTGGACAAGATTGAGGCGGCCATGGCCAATCAGTTTGGCGATTCGCTGACCAACCTCGAAGTGGCCGCCGGGAAAGCGGTGCAGTTTACGATCGTGATACCCAATCCGCCCAAAAACGGCAAGGACTTTACCGTAGAACCGGCCGGTTCCACGGTGGCCGCCGCCAAGTAGCAGTCGGGCTCAATTCAGACTTTTTCAGTAAGCAGAGAAGCCACTTCCGGAATGGAAGTGGCTTCTCTGCGTTTTAATCATTGATGTACTGCAGCGCGTATTTGACGTAGTTGCCGGCCGATTTTTTCAGCCAGGCAATCTCGTCCGGAGTCAGATCGCGTTTATATTTGGCCGGAGCACCGACCCAGAGCGTGTGCGGGGGGACAATGGTGCCTTCGGTCACCAGCGCCCGCGCGCCGATCAGCGCGCTGGCACCGACCACGGCATGATCCATCACCATGGCCTGCATGCCGATGAAACAGCCGTCATGCAGGGTGCAGCCATGCAGCGTCACGCTGTGGCCGATGGTCACGTCGTCGCCTATGATCAGCGGCGCACCGGGGTCGTCGGCGTGTTTCTTGTGGGTGACATGCAGCATGGACAGATCCTGTACATTGCTGCGGGCGCCGATGCGGATCGAATTGACATCGCCGCGGGCCACGCAGTTGTACCAGATGCTGGACTGCGGTCCCATCTCGACATCGCCGATGATGACCGCGGTCTCGGCGACAAAGGCGCTTGGATCGATGCTGGGCTGGATGCCCTGGAACGGACGGATCATGTTCGTGCTCTCCTGTTGAGAATTATTATCGATGGCATTCCCTGCATACAAAAAATCCTCTGCGCGTTCCACATCCGTGGTTCAGGCAAAGGACTTTTGATTTTCATGATTTAAGAATCGGAACTTAAATCTTATTGTTTAGTGGTGCCGAAGACTGGACTCTGTAGTCGTTGCGGTAAGTTGCTGTAATTACAGGGTAAATTCGGCTGGCTTTTTGTCATGCCCTTCATTACTGTGTACCAAATCTGGGAACAATAATCAAGGGTAAATTGCCCCTGCTAACAGGTATTATTTCCCCCCGTATTTCTCCCACTTATCCCCAATATATCAGCAACAATTACAAGCCACCACCCTTGACAGGTGACTAACAAGACTAAATACATCTTATTTGTATAGTTTGTTGCCTACGTGCCTGAACCTCTCCAGGCAGACCACATGCACCTCTCATTTCCCCCAGTCCAGCCACTCCCCCTCCCTTTGCTGAAAAGTTCCATAAACTTTCTGATCCAAAAATAAAAATGAAATTTGCGTGAGAAAAAGTTCACACAACTTTGTACATAAATAGGGTAGAGGCACGGAATTCCATCTGCCTATTTACCACGAGGGGCACTCATGTCTCGTATCCATTGCGACTACTTAAAATTCACCTTGCCAACCGATCTTGACGACGACGCACTTGACGAGCTGTGCCGGGAGTACTTCGGATATCCCTTCCGGAACTTCGACAAGTTGCCGAACAGCCGGGACCGCTACGCCGATTGCTTCACTCTTGGCGGCACCGTCAACGTATACCGGAAGGGCTACGCCGCCAATGCCGGGACCACCTGCATCGACCTCCCAGGGGATGCACTCCACCGGCTCCAGGTGGACACCTTGAAGCTGTGCCGGTATATCCGCGATAAAGGCGGCAACGTCTGCAGGTTCGACATATGCGCCGACGACACCAGCCATGTTCTGCCGTTTGATGAGATAGTCAGGCTATCTACCGGAACCACTTTCAAGGAGTTGGTGAGAACTAAACTGTGCCGGAACCGGAAGGACACCAGCGGGGAGGTTGTCCAGGTACTTCCCGAGATCAGCGTGCAACCTAAGCGGGTAATGTATGGTTCACCAAAAAGCGACAACTATGCAGTGATCTACGATAAGGAGTATTGCACCGGGACTTATTACCCATATTTACGGGTAGAGCTTCGCCTGACCAATCGAAAGGACACTTCCGCTCTATTAATGGCGCTGACCTCTCCCGGCACCGCCCCCGCCGCTTACATGGCAGGGGTCATTAAAGGCAAGCTGGACTTTCTGATAATGGATAATCCCAGGAAGGACCGCCGCTCCACGCTGCCCTGGTGGAATGAGTTCCTGAATGGAGCCTCAATTCAAAAACTGAAACGTGAACCGAGCACCTCCATAAAAATAGAATCACTCGACGTTGCACGCGCACGCCGCGCTTTCGAGCGGTTGAAAAGTCGCGGGGATTCGGAAGGATTACAGCAGCTATTCGAGCTTTTCGATTCTGATCATGAGGCCCGACGAATCGCGTATAAGGACCATCCGCAGCTCATGGATTTTTGATCGTGGATGGTAAATAGAGGAGTACTAGATGTGTCTATTTACCACCACCACAAAATTAACTAATAATTTCAGCAATATAACTACACGCCGCGAAGCGGCACGGGGACGGGTTACCGGCCCCGTACATCAAGGAGATAACATGCACATCGCACCATCCGCACACGCCACCGCCATTGACGAAGCACTCCCGAGAATCAAGGCCAGCATTAGCAGCACCGGCTTTAACTCCGTACTTACCAAAATCATAACCTCATACACTCCGGATGGTCCGGAACTCAGGAAGTCCGTAGCCGATGCGGTGTGTTCCTTGGCAGACAATTACACCACCATCATCGACGATTCTCTGCAGTCGTTCAGCGCCCCTGTTGATCCGAATGCCGACTATTTCCCGGAGCTGCACGACCTCGTGTATACGCTCGCTCGCTACGCAGTTGATCAGGTGCTTGCGGAGCATCCGACCGCCGATGAAAAACGGCTCCTTGGCGACTTCATGTCGCTTTCGGCGGTAATCGTAGTTTATGGCGCGATTCGTTGTCATAGCCATATCAAGAGCTTCACCAGTCCGGAATAATCCATTGTGGCGGTTCCTTCCCGCCGTCTGCGAACGTCATGCACTCGCCGACTCCGCGCCAGCCGGGGCAATCAGCTGGCAACCCTCAAAAATTCATCCTCCAGGAGACCTATAAAATGAACATGACAGAAGACACGCTTGATCAACTCCACCAACTCAGCGTTAAAAGGATCAGTGAAATCCTCGAAACCGGCGCTGACCTCCGCCTCGAAAACAGTGATAAGCATTACAAGGGAATCATAGCCGACGACCGAAACAGCATCAAATTCGAGTCCCGCGCCCCACTTCAATGTGGGCAAATCTACGAATCAAAAGGCTGTCAGTATTTCGTCACCGGCATCACCTCCAAAGCGGGAATGCAGGTTGCGGACGTTGCGCCGGTTGTCGGCACCGCTGCTATTTTCAGAAAGCACCTTGCCCAAAACCCTACAAACTCAGTAACCCATCTGCGGCCGGAAGGCTTGAACCTCCCAATATTAAAACGTGAGGGCAACGAGATCACAGTGCCAAGATTCGGAGCCGCCGCCGCTGGCAAAGTGCTCAAGACCGCCGGAATGGATCTTGAAGTAATCAACGCCAGAATAGCCGGTCCCCTGGCAGTGTTGACGGTCCGGAATTACCAGCCGGAGTCAAGATCATTGCCGAACCGGACCTATCAGCACGCGCCGATGGCTTCAGTTGCCCCGGCCCGTTATGCTTTTGGTGGCTACTGATGGACACCCCTAAAGTATATCGCAACCCCGGCAATCACTCATTCACAGCAGCGCCTATCAGCACAATAGAGGTAGTCACGGCATCAGACACCGAATACTTCTCTGCCGGCCAAACCGTCACCGATCAGGCCGGCAATCAGTTCACAGTGCTGGAAGTCCGGAGCCTGCCCGGTCAAATGTGGAAAGTGGTGTTGCTGCCAGCATAGGAGCTACCCTGGCAATCGTCTTCATGTCCGCCACGTACTTCTTGTTGACACCAACCGCTTTGGCGGCTGCTTCGATAGAGCGGGGAGATGGTTCAGGAGGTTGTGCAACAAGTTGCACAACCTCCAATTTGGTTATTCCAGTGTGCTGATTCCCAGTGTGTGAGGCACCAGCCAGCCGCTGCCTCTCCTTCGCTTCCGCTTCCAACAAGGGCAGCATCTCATGTGCCACTGCTGCTTTCTGGCTGGCTGTGAGGTGACGGCGGTTGAGGTTCAGCGCTCGGCAACATCCTTTGCCACGAACCACGCCTCACCGTTTTTGACCACGGTGCGGATTTGATTACCCTCATCCGCTACTAACAGGAACAATCATGTACATCGCAACGACTAAAGACAATATAAGCACATATTGGGGGATGTTCGGCATTCAGTGGGGCCTTGACAAAATCAACAAGCGCCCGGTCAAGCCGAATCCGATCTTAAACACTGGTATGTTGTTCACCGCATATGAAAACTTGAATGTACTCCATCTCCACCACCCCAGCGCCGCTGTAGTCTGGCAGTGCCAAGGCACCCCGGCAACCTCCGATGGTCTACTAAGCGGATGTTTCGAACTCATGAGCATCCACACTGTCACCGCCCCCAGCTGGACAGGAGCCAACAAAAAGCGCGTGCTGTTCAGGTTTGCGCTTGAGGCTGCAGCAGCACTTCAGCCCTTGCATGCATGGGACATAGCAAGGCAGGCTCTTGATAATGCCAGAGACTTCTACAACAACCCCAGCAGCACCGTACTACAGAAACACCTGATCACCGGATTGAGTGCCACCCTGAATAAACCCGCATTTGGCCATGTGCCACTGCCTCAAATTGCGGTAGGAGTCGCAGCACGCGCCGCCATGAGTTGCGGGAGTGATTCCGGAGACTCTGCGTTATACATCCATCAGGCCGCAGGGTGCTTGCACCACATCGGATATCGTCGATATGGAGTGCATACGAGTGTAGGCACCGCGATTGATAGCGCTGTTGCTGCCGTCGCGGAAAACAGCGACTTCACAGCGACTTACTAGATTCCAGTAGCCGGAACTCCGGTAATTGCAACCACCACGGCCCCACACTCTTATGTGGGGCCTCTTCTTTACCGTGGCAGACGCTCTCAGCGCCTCCCGGAACCTCGAACGCCTTCCAGGCCATACCTCACTATGACCTTTTCTAATTAACAGCTCCAAAGGAAATACAAATGAACGATCGATATGTAGTATCTCGTGCCCCCAAAACTAAATCACAGCACATAACCGCACCACCAGCAGCCGGGCGCAATGCCTGCCCATTTTGCGGAGCCGAACGACCGGGCCGGTCTCCTGTCTGTCCCGTCTGCGGGGTAGCTGGCTACACTGGCGGCGAACCTCCGCGTTATCGGAAATGGGATAAGCCCCCAGGAGAGGGGCCGCTGCTTGATCCTGAATTCGATGAAGATCAGGAAGAGCTTGAACCATTCACCGACAACCACTACCAGGAGGAAGCACTTCATGAAACCGACCCACTCGACCTATAAAATCAATCTCGATAACTCCACTAAAGATGCAGTGAAGCAACTCCAGGCCCGGCACCCACTTCCGACGATCAGCAGTGTTGTTGCGCAAATGGCGCAAGATGCAGTTCATCCGGTTTCAGGAGCAGCTCGTGCTCGTGAGTTTTTACGACAGGCCGGCAGGGATTTTGCAATAGCATCCGAATTGCTGTTGCGATATCTGCACTCGAAATACAAAAACTTCAATTGCAAGCGACAACCCGGCAAGCGGGAATATGACAGGATCAGGAAGAGCCTACACAACATATCGCGCATGAATTGATATTCACATCTGCATAACTATTCACATGTAAATACTTGATATCAATGGATAATTTCCTTGCAAGGCACCCTCTTGGCGTGATAATTAATTCGCGCAACTTAACCCACCCCAGGAGGCCACGCCCACATGCTCGACCCGACACCTTGTTTCACCTGTAGTCAGTATGAATTAGAGTCCCTGCCTATCGATCTAATGATAACCCCATATGATCCTGGCAGGTGGCTGGGAATGTGCGAACTGTTGTGTCTCGCTTGTCCACACTGCGAACCCGCAACAACATAAACCAAGATCACGAAGGCCGGGCACCAGACCCGGCCTTCAAAATATCCAGATAAGGAGAATAACAATGAGTATTGCACCACTTTGGGCAACCGCCGTAGTCGAACGAAGCATCAAGCGGTTTGGCCGACCCTTCAGGAATTCCCGCACAAATAGCACCGTTCAAGGGTTTAGCAAGGACTCCGAATGGTTGTACCAGCTGAGTGATAATCTTGCACCAGGGGATGTTCTGCACGACACCCTCGACAAAAACAGAACTCACGTAGTCGCAGAACTCAAACTCAGTAAGTATAACTGCCACGCTGCTACCCTGATTGAACATCGCCTTCGCGCAACCATCAAGCGCAAGAGCACCGTCAAGGACTCATTCGGCAGGACCACCGCCGAACCGATCACTGTTGCGGCAGACGTGCCGATACGGATAACCGATCAGAAGACGGCAACGGTCCCGCTTGGCGTCGATATCAATCGGGGTGATATGGTGGATATCAATTGTGGGGAGACGTACCTTGTCGCAGCTATGGGGCCGCATGAAGGGGATGGACTACTCCACCTGATAGTGCAGCTGCAGGATGCAGGATTGATTCAAGCGCTTATGTAACCTTATATAAGTATATATACCTGTCGGCCACCTGGCCTCCCGATTGTACCACGGGAACCGTGATTTGTCAAGAGAAATCTAATGAGAATATAAAATAGCACTAATGCTGATTGGTAGCTGATTTATGACAATTGATAAGGGCCGGGAGCAATCCCGGCCCTTATTGTTACGCCGCTTTGCAGATTCGGTAAACACTCGCAACCCCAATTCCCAGCCGATCAGCAACCGCCTGTTTAGTCAGCCCCTGCCCTAACAGTTCCATAACCGCAGCCGCCTGCATCTTCGCCGTAGGTTTCCGGCCTGTATATTTCCCCGCCTGTTTAGCCGCCGCTATGCCCTCACGTTGCCTCTCTAGCATAATCTCACGTTCAAACGTAGCCACCGCCGCCAACATGGTCAACATCATTTTACCTGTAGGTGTGCTGGTGTCCAGATTGATATTCAGACATCGAAATGCAACCCGCTTTGCCTGCAGCTTCTCGACTATTCCCAGCACATCCGCTGTACTCCTGCCGATCCTGTCCAGTTTGGTGCATACGATCACGTCACCCTCTCGACAATAGTCCAGCATAGCCAGCAATTCAGGCCGTGTAGCGTCAATGCCGCTTCTCTGCTCCTGATAGATGCGATCACAACCCGCAACTTGCAGCGCCTCAATCTGTGGCTCTATGTTCTGATCCGTTGTGCTGGTTCGTGCGTATCCGATGATTGCCATGTCACACCCCCTGTTTGCTTATCAATAGGCTTTAAGATGTTTTGATAATAGCCTATCAAAAGCCTAAAGTCAAGTCTATTGATAGGCCCTTTTGATACTTTTTAAGTCAATCACTAGGGCATGGTCTATTGATAGCGCTTGGATGTTAAAAATCCCGCTCTTGATCCTGAGTGGGATTTTGTATTCATCCGCCGACAACATCACCGGCAACGCACTCCCCAGACCCCGGTGGTGTCCAGACGTGGGGGCGGGGTAAAAGTTGTTTTCGACCTTGATACCGCTCTTCCCCCCTGCTGACGCCCGAAAGGGAATTTTTGGGTTTATATAAGATCTTACTTGTATTCGTAATCCAGCCGCTTGATTAGCTCGTACATCTGCTTGACGGTGTGAGCACCACCATATGTTCCCCAGGTGATTTTATTGCCGCCGGTTATTATGTCGTCTTCGTGGCCTACCATTGCAGATATTAATGATGCTTCTGTGTGAGTAAGATTGCAGTTCTGCTTGAACCACCCAATCATTGTGTGTCTGAAGTGGTGAGAAGATTTGTCTCCGATACATCCATTTAAAAAGGTCTTGATCTTCTTTGCCATCAACACCCCAGACCGCCCCGCCGTCCGCTTTTCATTCGGAAAGAGCTTTACTTCCCCGGCTTCTTTGAGCTGTTCTATATAGCGAAAGATCCCCAGCTTCCGAAGCTCCGGATGCACTGGCGTAACTCGATCAACATCTTCCGTGGGGCGCTTCTTTTTCTTCCGCCGCTCGCCTTTAATGCTCTGGCCTAGTTCAGGACGAGACCTGAAATGCACCACCCAGTGTTCCCCGACTTTTTCAAAATCATCAAGCCGCAGTTGACATACTTCTCCAACTCTGCAGCCGGTGTACAACATCATCAACACTGCCCAATATTTATCAGAGTCGCCACTTTTGAGCATCTGGAGTGCTGCCCAGATTTTCCGGAGTTCATCAGTAGTAAATGCAACTTTGGTTTTAGTGTCAGTTTCCGCAATACGCCGCGCCTCAAACGGGTTAAAAGTTATGCCGTATTTTCGGTTTCGTATTGCATCCTTATGCAAGGTGGACAAGAACACGATGCAGTCATTAATGGTAGCCGTTGACCATTTCTTTTTGGTTCTGGCGGAAGAGTACACCCGCAATTGCTTTATCAGGGCGGTAACTTGATCTACATCTTCAAAAATAGAGAAGTCGTAGTCATTGCCAAGCGTCTTGTTGACCGCCGTCACGAAGTCGGAATATTTCGAGAGTGTGCTTTCTGCCCACTCCCCATCTGTTGTTTTCCTGTCCCGGTAGCTACCCCATACGTCATTCAGGGTGTAACTCTTCGCTGCTTGCTGCAATCGAGCATCCGCTTTCAGTTGTCGGTCTGTCCCGTAGTTACCGTTTACCCGTTCAAGTTCAACCTCGTATCCTTCCAGTAGTGTCATGGCAACAGTCCGCAGCACCACGGCGAATTCAGCCGGGGGGCGCTCGTTCCAGGTGCTTTCAAGTACAACAGAATCGAGATGAAACTTTTTCAGGCCCTTTGGTGCCTGTCCGGGGGGATGCAGCCATTTCAGCGGAACCCCTTGTTCAATGTCTGCAGCTAATACCGATTGCCCCGGTTGTAGAAACCAGCTTGCAGGAGGAAGCACAACGCCCTCGGATTCGGCAATACGACGCGCTACCCGGCGCGTATGTTCGCCGTAGGTGCCTAATCGTAGTTCCTGACGTAACTCTTCGATACGCCCACGCAGAGAATGCAACGCCTCATCAAGACCTTCAGTGGTCCGCTGTCTGGCTAACGTGGCTTCCAGGGCACGCAGTCCGGCGGAAGAGTCGCCATAGTCGTAACCCTCCGGCCATTGGTCCGGCGAAAGCTCCAGGGCCTCTATTCCTTGTTGACGGCTCCGCTCGGTCTTGTTCAGCACCTCGGACAAGAGCTTGTCGGCCATGCGTTTAAGTTGGTTGTCGTTCATAGTCTCTCTTCCCATGCGTAAGTGGAGATACGCCCGTTCAAGTTCGGCACCTTTGAGGCGTGCAAGAGCTTTCGCTTCCTTATGACTCTGTACATTAAGTGACTGCTTGACCTCCGCACGATCCATAATGTCTTTGAGATCAGCCGGAACCCGAACCCGTAAATAATACGTTTTTCCTCGACGCTGTAAAAGCAAAATGGCCCTCCGTTGTGTCCCAATTGTGGGAACATAACGAAGAGCCATTTTTTAGGGTTCAAAAAACCACCTGTAAAAACAAGTAGTTATAACCTTTAGTGGTGCCGAAGACTGGACTCGAACCAGCACACCCTTGCGAGCACAAGAACCTGAATCTTGCGTGTCTACCAATTCCACCACTTCGGCAAGTGAGCTGCCCTTTTATCATCCCCGCTGTGATATTGCAAGCATTAATTTATATCATCACTCAAAAAACGGAAACACCGTCAAGCGCCGGCGACTGGTATCCGGTGGCAACAGCAACCGCGAATTACCTGGCCTCGTCCTGCCATGGCGGCAACTCCACGGTAAAAACGCTTCCAAGCCCCTCCTGGCTGGTGACCCGGATCTCACCTCCGTGGTCCTTGACTATGCCGTAGGATACCGCCAGTCCCAAGCCGGTGCCCCCCGGCTTGGTGGTGAAGAACGGAGTGAACAGTTTCTCCAGCAGATCAGCGGGGATGCCGCTGCCGCTGTCTGCTATCTTCACGCTGACGTTCCGTTCGGAGTCGTTGCGGGTTATGCCCAGTGTCAGTACCCCGCCCGCGGGCATTGACTGCAGACCGTTCAGCACCAGGTTGGTGAAAACCTGCCTCAGCTGGTCTTCATCACCTTCGATTTCAAAATCACCTTCGTCGCGGTAGTCCCGCACTATCCGATACTGTTCCAAGGGTATCTGGTGGCCGATCTGATCAAGGATGTCGTCCAGAACCTGCGCCAGTGAAAAGCGGCTGACCAGCTGCAGCCCCCCACGGGAAAAGGAGCGCAGATTCCTGACGATGCGCTCGATGCGACCCACCTGGCGCAGGATCGTTTCCAGCTCATCCGGCTCGGGCTCGTCCTTCTTCACCGCCAGCTGCAAAAGTTCGGCATTGCCGCGGATGATGGCCAGCGGGTTATTGATCTCGTGCGCGACACCGGAGGCCAGCATGCCGATGCCCGCCAGCCTTTCTGCCTGGGCCAGTTCCTTCTGCGCGTTCAGCAGCTCCTGGCTGGTCTCCTCCAGTTGTCTGGTGCGTTTCAGCACCTTCTCCTCCAGGGTCCGGTTGAGGGTCAGGTTCTCCTGTTCCCGTTCCGCCAGACGGTGTTTCATGATGTTGAATTCGTCGGCCAGCGAGGCGATTTCGTCGTTGCTGTCAACGGAGATATCCGGCAGCTTCTCGCCGGCGGCGATTCTGCGGACCTCCTCTTCCAGTGCCTTGACCGGCAGCGACAGGCGCCGGCTGAACCAGGCCGAAAGCCCGACTCCGATCAACGTGACAAAGATCAGCACTCCGGAAAATAACAGATTGATCTGGAAGCGCAGCTGCCGGTAGGGCTGTTCCGGTACGCCGACGTACAGCGCTCCGACGACACTGCCACGGTAATCCCGCAGGGGGACGTAGGCGGCAATGTTCTGATGGTCCAGTACAAAGGCCTTGCCGACCCACTTTTGGCCGCGGCTGATCTGATCGTAGACATCAGCCGACATCATGCTGCCGATGGCGCGTTGGCCGCTGCTGTCCAGCACGGTCGTGGCGATGCGGATGTCGTCGAGAAACAGCGTGGCGGTTCCGGTGGTATGGCCCGGCTCCAGGTTCTCGCCATGTTGGAAGACCACTTTCGAAATACGGTCAACCAGCCGGTTGTCGCCATTCATCAGCACTCCGCCGTACAGCACCCCGGCCACGCTCCCGTCATGGGCCATGACCGGCGCGGCCGCCACCAGGAACATGCCGCGATTCTCGGCCTGCCTGCTGTAAGGCCTGGCATGGGGGGTCTGCCTGGTGGGGATATTGATAAGCTGCGGCAGCTGCGGATTTTCCCGTGCGGCCTGTTCCGAGGAAAGCAGCATGATCCCGCTGGCGACGACCCCTTTCAGCGCGTCGGCAATCAGTTTTTCCTTCTGTTTGGAGTCACCGGTGACGCCCGGGTTTCCGGCCCGGTAGCGCACAAAGCCGTATCGATCGACCATGGTCAGAAAGCTCAGGCGTTCATTGTGCAGAATCAGCTGGAGCGGGGGGGATTGGGATGTCTTTGCGTTGGCGTCCATGGCCAGCGACAGTTCGGCGGTCTGCCCGGTCAGGCGGATGATGTCGGAGAGCCTGGCTGTTTCGCCCAGCAGTATTTCGCGGGCGGAATAGAGATTCGTTTCCACGGTCTGTTGCGCCTGGGTATAAAAGCGGGTCGTGATCAGCGAGACACCCAGCAGCCAGCAGACCGTAATCGCTGAGACCAGCGGCACCAGTGTGGCCACCGTCAGCTTGAAACGGATCGAAGAGCGCAGGCGCCTGATCCTCATGAGAGGCCGTACTCGAGGATCTTGCGATCGAGTGTCTTGCGGGAGATGCCGAGAATTTCGGCGCTACGGCTCTTGTGAAAACCGGTCCGGGCCAGCACCGCCTCGATATGCCGGCGCTCGATCTCTTCCAGCGCGACCAGCGGGGCCGGTTCGGCAATCGCGGCGGCCCGTTCGCGGATTGCGCCGATCGGCAGCAGCGCCGGGGTGATCGTATCCGTGCGGGCCAGGATCACGGCCCGTTCCATGACGTTTTCCAGCTCGCGCACGTTGCCGGGCCAGTCGTACTGCTGCATCAGCTGCAGCGCTTCCACGTCGATGCCGCGCAGCTCCTTTTTCATCCTGGCGGTGTACATCTTCAAAAAATGCATAGCCAGCGGCTCGATGTCCTCGCGCCGCTCGCGTAGCGGCGGCAGATCGATCGTGATCACGTTCAGGCGATAGTACAGATCCTCGCGAAAACGTCCCTCCAGAACCTCGCGCTGCAGGTCCTTGTTGGTGGCGGCCACGAAACGCACATCGACCTTTTTGGCGCGGGTGGAGCCGACCGCCATGAAATCTTTCTCCTGGATCACCCGCAACAGTTTGGCCTGAACCGCCGGGCTGACGTCGCCGATTTCGTCCAGAAAGAGCGTGCCGCCATCGGCCTCCTCGATCAACCCTTTCTGGTTGATGATCGCGCCGGTGAACGCGCCCCTCACATGTCCGAACAGCTGACTTTCCAGCAGCGTGTCCGACAGTGCGGCGCAGTTCAGCGATACGAACGGACGGCTGGCCCGCCGGCTGTTGCCGTGGACTGTTCCAGCGATCAGTTCCTTGCCGGTTCCGGACTCTCCCAGGATCATGATGTTGGCATCGCTCTCGGCCACCTGCAGGGTCAGGTCGTACACCTCGCGGAAGCGGGCGCTCTTGAAGACCATTGTTTCGGTCTGTCCGCCGCCGCGCTGCAACTCCTTGCGCAGTTGCAGGTTCTCGCTGGCCAGCCGGCGATGGTCGAGCACCCGCTCCAGCACCCCCAGCAGCTTCTCCTTGGGAAAGGGTTTGGTGATGTAGTCATAGGCCCCTTCCTTGATGGCCTGGACCGCGTCGTTGATCGTGCCGTGGCCGGTCATGATGATCACCGGCAGATCCGGTTTCCGGGTGTGGAGCTGTCTCAGTACCAGCAGTCCGTCCACATCCGGCATGCGCACATCCTGCAGCACTATGTCGCAAGGCGCCGGATCGGCCGTGTCCAGCCGTTTCAGCAGGTCGGCCCCACGGTTGAAGGTCTCGACCCCGTAACCGCTGGCCTGCAGCAGCTTGTCCAGGTAGCGCAGGATTTCGGCTTCGTCATCGCAGATAAATATGGTCGGCATATGCAGCGTTCTCCTGAATCCAATGCATGAATTAAACAATTTGATTGGGACAAAATGATACAGAGCGGGACAAAAAGAATCAACAATTGTTTTCAAAACGGCTGTGTCCTAATTAAAATGAGTGTTTAACATGCCTGTATCATTGTGTTTTTACCTTGGTGGCCCACGGAAAATTATTTGGCACAGCAATTGCCGTATACGCGATTATAAAACCGTGAACAATTCACATGCATATGGGAGGAATAAATGAGTAAGCCCGATCTGTTCCCCGGAGTCAATCGCCGGGATTTCATCAAGACCTGCGTGACCGTTTCGGCCATGCTGGGTCTGCCCTTCGGCATGGTCAGCAAGGTGGCGGCCGCCGCCCAGAAGGCCGATAACCGTCCGGCCGTGATCTGGCTGCATTTCCAGGAGTGTACCGGCTGTTCCGAATCGCTGCTCCGTTCCAGCCATCCCACCGTTGCCAACCTGATTCTGGATATGATCTCCCTCGACTATCACGAAACCCTGATGGCCGGCTCCGGGCATCAGGCCGAGAAGTCGCTGCATGATTCGATGCAGGCCAACCGTGGCAAATACGTGCTGGTTGTCGAGGGGGGCATCCCGACCAAGGATAACGGCATCTACTGCAAGGTGGGGGGCAAAACCGCGCTGGAATCACTCAGGAAGGCGGCCGAAGGGGCGGCGGCGATCATCTCGATCGGCACCTGCGCCAGCTACGGCGGCATTCCGTCGGTCGGCTCCAATCCGACCGGAACGGTGGGCGTCGGCGATATCATCAAGGACAAACCGATCATCAACCTACCCGGCTGTCCGCCAAGTCCCTACAATTTCCTCTCCACGGTACTGTACTACGTCACCTTTAAAAAACTGCCCGAGCTGGACAAGATGGGGCGTCCGATGTTCGCCTATGGCCGTAAGATCCATGAGCATTGCGAGCGGCGCGCCCATTTTGACGCCGGCCGCTTCGCCAAGGCCTTTGGCGACGAGGGGCACAGCCTGGGCTACTGCCTCTACAAACTGGGGTGCAAGGGGCCGGCCACATACTCCAACTGTTCGGTGCTGGGCTTCAACGACATCGGCGTCTGGCCGGTTTCGGTCGGCCATCCCTGCATCGGCTGCACCGAACCGGACCTGCTCTTCAAGACCGCCATCGCTGACAAGGTCCAGATCCACGAGCCGACACCTTTCGACAGCTATGCTCCGGTTGACCTGAAGGACAAGGGCAAGGGACCGGATCCGCTGACCACCGGGGTGATCGGGCTGGCCGCCGGCGCCGCCATCGGCGCGGGCATCATGATGGCCAAGAAGCTGCCGGATGGTCCGCAGAAGGGGGACGACCATGAAAAAACCGAGTAGGCGCGATTTCCTGAAGATCATGGGCGCCAGCGGAGCCGCGCTTCTGGCCGGCCGGGCCGGCGCCGAGGCTTCCGAGTCGCACGCGGTCAACAACGATACGCTCGGCATGCTCTACGACGCCACCAAGTGCGTCGGCTGCAAGGCCTGCATGTCGGCCTGCAAAAAAGTCAACAGCGATTACGGCAGCCTGGCCTTCGAACGGGCCAAATTCGACAGCGACGGACTGTGGGACGCGCCGGAGGACCTGTCCGGCAGCACCCGCACGCTGATCAAGCTCTTCAAGGAGTCGGACAAGCAGTGGTCCTATGTCAAATACTCCTGCATGCATTGCCAGAAGCCGTCCTGCGTCTCGGTCTGCCCGGTCAGCGCCATGACCCGCGACAAGATCACCGGCACGGTCGATTACAACAAGGACGCCTGCATCGGCTGCCGCTACTGCCAGATCGCCTGCGCCTTCAATATTCCCAAGTTCCAGTGGGACAAGGCCATACCGCAGATCGTCAAATGCGACCTGTGCAAGAACACCAACCTGGTCAAAAAGGGGATCACCGCCTGCGCCGAAGTCTGTCCGGTGGGGGCGATCAGTTTCGGCAAGCGCAAGGAGCTGCTGGAAGAGGCCAACAAACGGCTCAGGGAAAATCCGGGCAAATACATCAACCACATCTACGGCGAGAAGGAGGTGGGGGGCGCCAACCACCTCTACCTGTCGGCCATGCAGTTCAACAAGCTGGGATTGCCGGTGCTGGCGGAGGCTGCCCCGGCCGAGTTTTCGGAGAAGATCCAGCACACGATCTACAAGGGTTTCATCGCTCCGGTGGCACTCTACGGCACACTATGCTTCGTAGCCCTCAAGAACATCAAGGGGCATGGCGCGGCGGCCAAACATTCCGAAACCGACGAAAAGGGGGCTTCCGACCATGGGGCATGATGAGTACCAAAGACATGACGCCAAGATCCTGACACCATCATTCATCGTGCTGCTGACGCTGACCCTGATCGGTTTCGGCCTGATCGCGCTGCGCTTCATCAAGGGGATCGGCGCGGTCTCCAACATGAGCGACGGCTATCCCTGGGGCATCTGGATCACCTATGACGTTGCCACCGGCACCGCCATAGCCTGCGGCGGCTATGCCATGGCGATCCTGATCTATATCCGCAACCACATGCACTATCACCCGATGATCCGCTCGGCGATCCTGACCAGCATGTTCGGCTACGGTCTGGCCGGTTTCTCGGTCATGGTGGACGTGGGTCGTCCCTGGAATTCCTACAACTTCTTCATACCGTCCAAGTGGCAGGCCAACTCGGCCATGTTCGAGGTGGCGCTGTGCGTCATGGCCTACACCACGGTGTTGCTGCTGGAATTTCTGCCGGCGGTGCTGACCACGCTGGAAAAAACCGAATGGAAGACGCTCCAGTACATGCTGGACAAACTGCACCAACGCACCGGCATCAACCGTCCCGAGCGGTTGGATGAACGGCTGGAATCTGTCAAGGAGGTGGCGGCCTGGCTGAAACCGCGCCTGGACAAGGTGCTGATCTTCGTGATCGTGCTGGGCATCACGCTGCCGACCATGCACCAGTCCTCACTCGGCTCGCTGCTGCTGATCGCATCGACAAAAGTTCATCCGCTCTGGCACACCGGCTTCCTGCCGCTGTTGTTCCTGATCAACTGCATGTTCATCGGCTACTCGATCGCGATCCTGGAGTCGGTTATCTCCTGTTATGCCTTCAAGCGCCCCTTCGAAACCAAGGAATTGTCCGGCCTGGCCCGCATCGTCCCCTGGCTGACCGTGATCTGGCTGACCGTGGTGATCGGCGACCTGGCCTGGCGCGGGCAGCTCATGGCGGCGCTGTCGTTCGATTTCTACTCGCGCTTCTTCCTGCTGGAGTTCTGCCTGGTGGCGGGCGGTTCGATGCTGCTGTTCAGCGGACGCAAGCGCGAGTCGATCCGCTGGCTGTTCGCGTCGGCGGCACTGATCGTGCTGGGGGGCGCGCTCTATCGCTTCAACGTCTACCTGATCGGCTTCAATCCGGGCAAGGGGTGGCACTACTTCCCGTCCCTGGCCGAACTGCTGATCACGGTCGGCATCGTCGCCTTCGAAATCCTGGGATACCAGGTGCTGGTCAAGATCCTGCCGGTCCTGCCCAAGCTGCATACCCGCCAGCAGCTGGATGCGGCCACGGAGCATGTTGATACGTCTGCGGAGCATGTGGTGGCGGAAAAGGCGTAACAGAAAAAACTCCCTCCCCTTCAAGGGGAGGGTCGGGGTGGGGATGGGTTAGATGTAACAGTCCACCCATCCCCCTCCTAACCTCCCCCTTGAAAGGGGAGGAAAATTGCTGACCCATAAACTATCGGAGGTAACATAATGGCCCGAATTACCCTTGACCCGATCACCCGTATCGAAGGTCACCTGAGAATCGATGTGGAAGTAAACGGTGGCGCGGTCACCAATGCCTGGTCGTCGGCCCAGATGTGGCGCGGCATCGAGACGATCCTGCAGGGGCGTCCGCCCGAGGATGCCTGGATCTACGCCCAGCGCTTCTGCGGCGTCTGCACCACCGTGCATGCGATCTCGTCGATCCGCTCGGTCGAGCACGCCCTGAAGGTCGAGGTGCCGCTCAACGCCCAGTATATGCGCAACATCATCATGGCCCAGCACTCGGTGCAGGACCATATCGTCCATTTCTATCACCTCTCGGCGCTGGACTGGGTCGATGTGGTTTCGGCCCTCAAGGCCGATCCGAAGAAGACCGCCCAGCTGGCCCAATCGATCTCGGACTGGTCCGGCAACAGCGAAACCGAATTCAGGGCGGTACAGTCCAAGTTGAAATCTTTTGTCGAGACCGGCCGCCTGGGGATTTTCTCCTCCGGCTACTGGGGGCATCCGGCCATGAAACTGCCGCCCGAGGCCAACCTGATGGCCGTGGCCCACTACCTGAAGGCGCTGGATTTTCAGCGTCGGGCGGCCCAGGCCGGGGCGATCCTGGGGGGCAAGAACCCGCATATCCAGAACCTGTGCGTCGGCGGTGTCGCCACCGCCATCAACATGGAAAACATGGCCACCCTCAACATGGAGAAGATCGCGGCCTTGCGCGCGCTGATGGAAGAGACTCGCGAGTTCGTGCAGAAGGTCTACTATCCGGATATGATCGCGATTGCGTCGGCCTACAAGGAGTGGTTCAAATACGGCAAAGGGGTGACCAACTATCTGGCAGTACCGGAAATGCCGGAAGACAGCCATAACACCAAGTTCGCACTGCCGGGCGCGATTATCAACAGCGGTGACATCAAGGGCGCCCGTATCATCACCAACCACCAGGATGCGCCGCTGATCGGCGGTATCACCGAAAACGTCGCCCATGCCTGGTATGACGGCAGCGGCAGCAAGCACCCATGGGAAGGTGAAACCAAGCCTAACTACACCGACTTCCAGGACAACGGCAAGTACACCTGGTGCAAGGCACCGCGCCTGGACGGCAAGGCGATACAGGTCGGTCCCCCGGCCCAGCTGTTCGCAGCCTATGCCGGCGGCAACCAGAAAGTCAGAAAGCTGGTGGACGATTCCTGCAAGATGATCGGCATCGGCGTCGGCGACTTGCACTCGACCATGGGGCGACTGGGCGCCCGCGCCATCAGGGCCCACATCATGGCTGACTATTCGCTGGAATATCTGGACAAGCTGGTTGAAAACGTCGGCAAAGGCGACAAGGCCTATGCCAACCATACCCAGATCCCCAAAGGGGAGTACCGCGGGGTCGGTTTCCACGAAGCACCGCGCGGCACCCTGTCGCACTGGATCGTGATCGAAAAGCAGAAGATCAAGAACTACCAGGCCGTGGTCCCCTCCACCTGGAACGCCTCGCCGCGCGACGAAAAAGGTGTGCTCGGTCCCTACGAAGCCTCGCTGATCGGCAACCCGGTGGCACAGAGCGACAAACCGCTGGAGGTGCTGCGCACGATCCACTCCTTCGACCCCTGCATCGCCTGCGCGGTGCATACCATCGATCCGGAAGGGAAAGAGATTACCAACGTCAAGGTGATGTAATACCTGAAATGCGCCTCTCACAGAGCTCACGAAGGCACAGAGAAAAATCGGGAAATCAAAAACGTAATTTACAGGGATGAACAGGATAAACGGGATGAAGGCTTAAAGACATTTCCCAATAAAAGGATTTGAGATGGTATCCCTTTCATCCTGTGTATCCCTGTTAAAGCGCTTTTGAACTTCTCCGTGCCCTCTGTGCCTCTGTGAGAGATAAAGGAATTTAGCAATGAAAACATTGATATTCGGGGCGGGCAACCTGCTCTGTTCCGACGAAGGCTTTGGCGTCCATTTCATCAAATACCTGGAGCAGCACTACCGCTTCCGGGATGACGTGGAGTTGTACGACGGCGGCACCCTGGGGATCATGGTCACCCATCTGCTGGAGGAGGCCGACCGGGTTTTCCTGGTCGATGTGGTCGATGCCGCGGGCGAAGCGGGGGATGTCTTTCGCTACGAGAAGGATGAGTTCCTGCTGGGCAGGCTGCCGATCAAGATGTCGCCCCACCAGATCGGCATCCAGGAGGTGCTGTTCCTCTCGGACCTGCGTGGCAGGACACCCGACCAGGTCTCGCTCTTCGGCATCATCCCCGCCTCCTATGAGGCCGGTGTCGAGCTCTCCCCCACGCTGGCTGCCAAACTGCCGGGGCTGGCGGAGATGGTGGTCGCCGAATTGCAGGCTGCGGGGCATGAGATTGTAAAATTGGCCTGACCCGGGGGCATTTTAAACCCGTGAAAAAAGGGGCGCATTTCTGCGTCCCTTTTTTTATCTGCCTTGCTTATCTTGTTTGAATGTTTACAATCGGTTAGATGCTGACTGTTTTGCTTTACGTTTTGTCTGCTTCTTGTCAGTCCTTGCCCTTTTTGACACCGCCTGGTCTTTCGTGAGGATCCGGCAGTCGTTTGTGTCCGCAGTGCAGAATTCCATCGGGAACGAAACATATCCGATGCCCGGACTTTGTGAGTTTGTTTTCAGCAGCTTGACCGCAGGTTCCGGTTCAGGCCGCCAGACGGTAAGCTGCACATAGGCTTCCTTTTGTTTCCTTACCGTGCCGGGGAGGCCAAGAACGTCCTCTGTTGTGACAATCTTTCCCGGAACAATCCCTTCTGCAAGCTTCTCAAGATGGCTATAGGTAGCAATTGTCGAGTCGTTATGGAGTATGTCAATCCTGTCATCCCTGATTTGAACAACCTTCCCTTTTCTCGCCGCGAGAACCGGCGTGCCCGGAGGCAGGGAGAATGCAACGGCATAACGGTTAAAGGGCGTAGAGTTGGCATCGCTGCCGGCATTGGCATATGCTTGTATGTTGTCGCCAAACGGGAATTGGTAATGTTCCGGACAGTTGTGCTGTGCCGTATAATCGCCAATGCTCCATGAGTATGCATACCTGAATCTGTAGGGTTCGTTTTTGATCTTTGGACTGAATTGCACGACGACGTGATCCGAGCTGGGTGGTACAACGGCATTAAGAGGCAGAGGCTTGTCTGTGGACAGATTTTGAGCCGATTCCGGGTCAATGCCGATGGCAACGGTTACCGGAGCGAGGCCGTGATTGATGGCCGTAATGTCGTGAGCGGGCTTAATCGAATCTGTCGGCAGATATGATGGCGGAGCAATTTTCACGTCGCTCACCGTGAAGTCATAGTCACTTGTTACTTTGGTTGCCGGTTTGTCCTGGCCTGGTTTAGGCACATTTGAACGGACTTTTGACTCTGCTGGTTCGGCAGGTGAAGGTGAATCAGGGATTTGTGGCTTGAGGGATTCCGGAGTTATCGGTTTCACTGCTTTAGGAGCATCCCCGAAATTTCCTACAGTTCCGCCAACGGTAATATAGTCACCGGTCTGATGGTTTCCGGTCTCCTTACCGTACTCCCATGGCCAAATGTTTTGTGGTTTCGGCCCGCTTGCACAGCCAGATGCGAGATATACTGTCAGAAGCGGAATCCAGCGGAAGTATTTTATTGAACAAGTTGCAATCTTCATGGTGTTAATGCTCTTGCTATTCTTGGAATTGGAAGGAAAATACAGGGACACAATACCTATTTATTGTCCTTTTTCTTGCGTCCTGCTTTTCTCGAGGAAAATACAGGGACACAATACCTATTTATTGTCCTTTTTCTTGCGTCCTGCTTTTCTCGGCTTCACCACCCGCTGCAAGGAATTCTCCAGTGAGTCAAGAAAAGAGTCTCCCCCTAGTGCTCGACCGGTTCGCTCATGTCCACGAATCTTCTTTGCATCGTCTTCGTCCGCTTCTTCCAGAAACAACCGCCATTCACCAACCATTTCCAGTAGCGGCGCAACCGTGACAAGCAAGTCGTCCTTTCCAGCTGCATGGGCACTGGCACTGCTCCATTGCCATGCATACGGATCGGCGACAAGCCTTGCCCGCACCGGATTCATTTCGACGTATTTCGCAGCAGCAAGCAAATAGGTCTCATCCATGGGAAAGGATGAAAATCTTCCCTGCCACAGATGGCCCGTCCATTTATGGCGACGATTGATCATGGCAGAGTAGCGGCGATGAGCCTCACCGATTGCCAGACGCAGACCTTCTTCCGTCTCGGGAACAGCAACAAGGTGAACATGATTTGGCATCAGGCAGTAGGCCCAGATTGCCACGTTGTACTTCCGGCACCATTCGACCATCAGGGCAAGATACGCATGATAGTCTTCATCCCGGAAGAACGTTTCCATTCTGCGGTTACCACGTTGGGTTACATGGTGGGGTATACCGGGAGCAATGATGCGGGCTATTCGTGGCATGCGATGAAATTACCCTCCAGACTCTACAACGTCAAGTCTTAATAGGTATGGTGTCCCTGTATTTTTCCCTGTGTTGTTAAAACGAGCTGTTCTGAAGCACCAACTATCAAATTTCCAAGTGCAGCTGTATAGCCATCATCTGAAGGATGGTTGTGAACATGTGCTATAAGGCCATCGAAATAGAAACGGAATATAGGCATCTCTATTGTGGGTTCACCGGGTTCAAGACTCGGTATCTCTTTTGTCTGAGCAATGGGAGCGTGGTTTTGAATGATTCCAATGGTAGAAAGCTGGGTTATCGTTGTTGGGTAAAAAGAAATGGGACCAGGTTGTCTGGCAAGCAGCAATAACCTTAAGGTTTCCAGGTCCTCTTGTGGCAGTTGAACCTCTGCAAACTCTGGTAGATTCGTTGATGCTGCTCTCCAAAGCAAGCTTAGGAAGAACAGTCGAAGCTTCGCTGGATCAATGTTCTCAATCTTACGAATTCCCCATGGCGTACCACTAGCGGCAGAATGTAGTGGTCCGAGGGACTTTTTCTTTCCCCAGCTGCTCCAGACCAGCTTTTGTTTCCGTAGCTCAGTGATAGCCCAAGTGTCAAATTCTGTGAGTATATCTTCCCCATTTCGTGTGACTAGGTTCTGGTCATACCAACTGCTCCATCGCCTTTTCGGTGTCGCTCCAGACTTCCATTGAAAGAACGGCATACCCTTTTGAACAGGGGTAGTGAGCGCCTTTGGTATCAAATGTGCTTTGACGAAGTTACCCTCTTTGAGGGTAAGCTTGCAGGTGCCAGTCCGGCTATTTTCATTATTGCTTGGTGCCATCAATTCATTCTTCCTCGGCCAACCCGTAGATCATGGGTTTCCGTATATAAGGAACAAGCACCCTGTATAGGTAGCTCAGTTATTCCTTATACAGGTGACTTGAAACCTGGCCGCTGTGTCCATTCAGAAATGGTAATTTTCTCGAAAATATACGCATACTTTGGCGGGCTGTAAATTAAAATATCCAAGGAAAAGACCGGCGAAGATCCGGTTTTCGTGGCGGGTTGTTTAAGGCTCAGTGTCCGTTCGTTCCCTGCTTCAGCGGCAGGCTCACTGTAAAGGTTGCGCCCCGTCCTTCCCGGCTGGTAACTTTTATCTCGCCGCCGTGGTCGCTGACGATTCCGTAGGAGACCGCCAGTCCCAGGCCGGTGCCCCTGGACTTGGTGCTGAAAAAGGGTGTGAACAGCTTTTCCAGGTGTTCGGGGCTGATGCCCGGACCGCTGTCGGTAACGGTGACGCTGACGCTTTCCCCGGAGGCGTTGGGGCTGAGGTCGATGGTCAGGATGCCGCCTCCTGCCATGGCCTGCAGGCCGTTGATGATCAGGTTGGTGAAAACCTGGCGGATCTGGTCCTGGTCCCCCTCGATTTCCAGGTCCTTGCCCCAGTAATCCCGTGCTATGCGGTAGGTCTCCAGCGGGATCTGGTGGCCGACCTGGTCCAGGATGCTGTCCAGCACATTCCCCAGTGAAAAAATGCTGACGCGCTTGATGCCGCTGCGCGAGAATACGCGCAGGTTGTTGACGATCCGCTCGATGCGGCCGATCTCCAGCATGATCGCCTCGACCTCCTCGCGCTCCTCGGCCCCCTCCGGAATCTCGTCTTGCAGCAGTTCGGTGTTGCCGCGTATGATCGCCAGCGGGTTGTTGATCTCATGCGCCACTCCGGCGGCCAGCAGCCCCAGTCCGGACAGCCGTTCGGCCTTGGCCAGCTCCTTCTGGGTGGCCAACAGCTGCAGACTCTTTTCCTCCAGCTGGGCGGTGCGCCTCTCAACCTTCTGCTCCAGCGTGTTCTTAAGCGTGCTGACCTCGTGGGCCATCGTGTTGAATTCGTCCGCCAACAGCGCGATTTCGTCACGGGTATTGACTACAATCGGCTCGATCCGTTCTCCGGCCGCCATGCGGCGGGCTCCTTCGGCCAGCGCGCGCACCGGTCCGGCCAGCTTGTTGCTGATCCAGCCGGAGAGCGCGATGCCGATCAGCGCCACAAAGGCCAGTACTCCTCCGAAGATCAGGTTGATGTTGGTGCGCAGTGTCAGGAAGGGGCGCTCGGGCATGCCGACGTAGAGAGCGCCGATGGTTGCCCCGTCCGGGTCCGTGATCGGCTCGTAGGCGGAGAAGTACCAGTCGTTCAGCACAAAGGCCCGGTCGCTCCAGGGCCTGTTGTTCTCAAGCACCACCGAGGCGACCTCGCTGGACATCAGTGACCCGGTGGCCCTCTCTCCCCCCGCATCCCTGACGCTGGTGGCAATCCGCACATCCCCCAGGAAAATAGTGGCCGCGCCCCGCTCCTCCCGCTCATAAACGATGCGGGTAATGGTATCAACAACCCGGCTGTCGCCATTCAACAGCTGGCCGGCCTGCAGAACCCCGGCCACGGAGCCGTCCGCGGCCAGCAGCGGCGCTGCCGCCACCAGCAGCAGGCCGCGATCTTCGCTGCCGCGGGTTGTCGAACGGGAACGTGGGGTGGCCTTGATTGCGATCGAAACGGCTTTTGCCAGGGCAGGGTTCTCGCGGGCCAGGCGTTGCGGGTCATAAACCTGGCTGCCGCCGGAGACGGCTCCCCGCAGCGCCCTGGCAACCAGCGGATCGGCGGCCAGCGAATCACCGGCAGCCCGCGGATTGGCGGCGCGGTAGCGCACAACGCCCCTGTTGTCGATGATGTTGATGAAGCTGAGCTGCTCGCTCCGCAGGAGTTTGTGCAGCATATCCCTGTGTTCGGAAAATCTGCCGGCCCGGAGCGAGGCCGACAGGTCGGAGCTGAGTCCGGCCACCTTGACCATTCCGCTCAGGTGTTCGATCTCACCCCAATAAACCTTGCGGGCCGAGTTCAGGTCGCCGACAACTTTTTGCTGGGCCTGCTTGAAAATACGGTCGGTAATCAATGAGGCGCCGATCAGCCAGCTGAGAAGAATGGCGGCGGTCAGCGGAGTCAGGGTGGCAAACAGAAGTTTGCGGCGGATGGGTGTACGGAGTCGGTGCATCGTTATTGATCTGCCGGCGGCTTCATTGCGGAGCGAGCGGCTCCGGTATTAATTGTCGGATACTTTCTTATGATGACAGTCATTGCACTTCACCGGGCCTTCGCCGAATAGATCGTGGCAATCGGTGCAGTATTTATGCGCCCACTCTTTGCCGAAACCCTTGATCTTGCCCGGTTCAGTGGTAGTGACGTTTTTCCCGTCCCCGGAAACCTGAACATTCTCATGGCAGACATAGCATTTCCCAACCTTCTCGGTCTGGTGGATTTTATGATTGAAGGTCATGCCATTTTTGAAACTGATGATGTCGATAGCTTCCGAGGTGGACGTAATCAGCATTAGCGTCAGGACAAGTTTTTTCAAGGTAAATCCTTTTCTGTGTGACAATCTTTGCAGGTAACCGGGCCTTCGCCGAATAACTCATGGCAATCCGTACAGTATTTATGCGACCACTCTTTGCCGAAGCCTTTGATCTTGCCCGGTTCGGAAGTGGTGACGGTCTTTCCGTCCGCGGAAACCGATACATTGGCGTGGCAGACGTAGCATTTGCCGACCTTCTCGGTCTGGTGAATTTTATGATTGAAGGTCATGCCGTTTTTGAATCTGATGATGTCGGAAACAGAGGCATTGGAAGCAACGGCATTGAACGAAAACAGCATCAATATCAGAATCAGCATTCTCAAAACTTACTCCCGGAAAAGGTGGATAAGATGTGGATACGTTCAGAATTGTCTGCCATTATCATGCCTGAACCGTTGCTTTATCGGAAAAAGCATAAAAAAAACCACTGTCTTGCAATGATCTGTCTTCGCCAATGGCCTGTCTGTCGGCTGGCTGGCTTTGTTCCGGTCTGGTTAATGGAATTAAATCAATATGTTTCCGGTATTGGCGCCATGAGTACATCAAGCGGGGCATGATAAATACATCCTTGCAGCGCTTTGAAATCTCAGCCGGATAGAGCCGCCGGTAATTGAAAAGGTATCGCCGGCGGTTAATGTGCTACGGCCAACTTTAGGCCAATTGCCTTAATCCGATAGCCGGGTAAGTGTATTGACGAAATATCGATTGCAGTAGAATTGCGAAGACCGCTTGGTCCGGAACCGGGTAGAGTGTGTGCGTGCGGTATATTGGCGGTCCGGATGTCGTCCTGGCCATAATTTCCGCAAATTAGTGAATTGTAAAAAACTTGGCCTGTTGTATGCACAACATTTGGGATTTGCGGTGCAGCTTGACATGCTTTGGTTCGGTGAGACAATTTTTCAATTAAATAACGAAGCGCTGCTGTTGTAAATGGAGGAAGGGACATGCGAAAACTTATTAGCCGGATCAGGTTGTCAGTCACCATTTTGCCGGTTTTATTGTCAATGTCTGCTTATGCCGGCACGGATCAGGCTGTTTCCACGCCTGTATACCGGAAACCGGGCATGGTGGTGGTTGAATCCGCTCCGGCAAGTCTCAGCCTGCCGCTGCGTTCCAGAGCGCCGCTGAAAGTTGACCTTAACGCCCCCAGTGCCGCGCGCACATTCCAGGACCGCAGGTTTGTGGCCCCCAAAACCCAAAAACGCGCTCCATCGGCCGCTGTTGCCGAGACCGCGGCAGTTACGGATGCCTCAATCGTGCAGAACCGTCCGATCGGCAGTTCCATGCCGACTTCCGAAGCTAACTTCGAGGGGGTCAATAATGTCAGCGGAGTCCTGCCGCCCGACACCCAGGGCGACATTGGCGTGGATCCTGCCACCGGCAAAAAGTACTATGTCCAGTGGGTTAACCTGGCCTTCCAGATCTGGGATGTGACCAATCCGGCCGCCCCGCTGTCGCTGGTGTCGCCAACGGCCGGAAATGCGCTCTGGGCCGGGATGGGCGGCATCTGCGAAACAAATAACGACGGTGATCCGCTGACCCGTTTCGACGCTCTCTCCAACCGTTGGGTAATGAGCCAGTTCGCGCTCGGGTTTCCCGATGATTTCCACCAGTGCATAGCGGTTTCCCAGACGGCGGACCCGACCGGCGCCTGGTATCGCTACGATTTCAAGACCAGCGCGTCACGGATGAATGATTACGGAAAGCTGGGTGTATGGCCGGATGGCTATTACATGAGTTTCAACCTGTTCGACGGGACCACCTACGAATACAAGGGCGCCAGCGTCGCGGTGTTCGAGCGGGACAAGATGCTGCTTGGCCAGGCCGCCCGCATGATCTATTTTGACCTCGGCCTGGTAAATATGAACTATTATGCCCTGCTGCCGTCCGACCTGGACGGTCTGGCCCCTGCTGCCGGCACTCCCAACTATTTTGTGTCCTGGGACGACAGCACCTGGATGTCGGACCCGACGGACACGCTGAGGGTCTGGGAGTTCAAGACGGACTGGGTCAATATTGCCAACACCACCTTCGGACTGAACAGCAACTACGATCCCAACCTGAAGATTTCCACCGCCGACGTTAACCCGGACATGTGTTTCTCCGAACGGAACTGTGTTCCGCAGCCGGATACGACTTCCAAGCTGGATGCCATAGCCGATCGGCTGATGTACCGCTTGCAGTACCGTAATTTCGGTTCCCATCAGACGCTTGTCGGAAACCACACCGTGGATGCCAACGGATCGGACCAGGCCGGTGTGCACTGGTTCGAACTGCGCAACACCGGCGCCGGTTTCGGCATGCATCAGGAAGGGGTGTATGATCCCGACACCGATAACCGCTGGATGGCAAGCGCGGCCATGGATGCGTCCGGCAACATCGCGCTGGGCTATTCGGTGGCAAGTGCAACCACCTATCCATCGGTGCGTTACACCGGCAGGCTGGCCGCGGACCCGCTCGGCACATTGCCGCAGGGCGAACAGACACTGGTTGCCGGCACCGGATCACAGACAAGCACCTCCTACAGATGGGGCGATTACAGCATGATGGCGGTTGACCCTTCCGACGGCTGTACCTTCTGGTATACCCAGGAATATGTGCAGACCACCGGAAGCGCCAGCTGGCAGACCAGGATCGGCTCCTTCAAGTACCCTGGCTGCTCCGCCGGAGTGGTCGGAGCCATTTCCGGCACGGTTACAGACGGCGCCTCGGTTCCCATAGCCGGCGCAACAGTCGCTGTTTCCGGCGGCAGCACCACGATAACCGACGCGGCGGGGTTCTATTCGGTTGCTCTGCCAAGCGGCACCTATGACCTGACCGTCTCCAAGTACGGCTATGTTGCCGGCAGCGCCAATGGCGTCGTGGTGACCGCTCCCGCAACCACCACCCGTGATTTTACGCTGGCGGCCGCTGCCGTTTCGATTATTTCCGGGACCGTCAGGGACGCAACCACCTCCTGGCCGTTATATGCCCGCATCGATATCGCCGGGTATCCGGGGGGTGCCATTTTTACTAATCCGGTGACCGGCCTCTACCACGTCGCTATCGCAAACGGTTCCTACACCTTTACTGTGACCGCCTTGAGCGGCGGCTATGCCAACGCTTCACAGCCGGCAGTAGTCAGTGCCGATGCCGGCAGTAACTTTCTTTTGACCGCCAATACCACAACCTGTGCGGCGCCCGGCTACAACCGGAACGAAAGTTTCGTGCAGAGATTTGAAGACTGGCCGCTGGATGACTGGTCCATCGTCAATAATGTCACGGGCGGCCTGGCATGGTTGTACAATCCGTTCTACGCTATGGGCAATTTTACCGGAGGTTCAGGTCTGGCCGCCACCGTCAACAGCGACGCCAATCCGGGAGTTGCATACGACACGGAGCTCCGTTCACCGCTTTTGAATCCGGCTTCACTGACGAACCTGAATCTGTCATACAAGGCGAACTACCAAGACTACAGCGCCTATGATGCCATGGATCTGGACATCAGCAATGATGGCGGCGGCAGCTGGACCAATATCAGCCACTGGACCAGCGACCATGGCATGCTTAATGCGCTTCCGGGTGAAACGGTGTACGTGGACCTGGCGCCGTATGTTACCGCGCAGTTCATCCTGCGCTGGCGCTACTATACGACCGAACCTGTGGCCGCGGACACGCCCTGGGACTGGTATGCCCAGATTGACGATGTTTCGATCGGTTCCACCTGTACCCCGATTGCGTCGGGCGGCCTTGTCACCGGCTCGGTCAGGGACGCCAACAGCGGGTCGCTGGTTTTAAATGCCACCGTCAGGGATGCGGCCCTCAACTCCGCGGTGATGATCGATGCCTCGGCCGACCCGGCCACACCGGCATGGATCTATGTAATCGGCCAGGCTGCCGGTACAAGCACTTTGACCGCCACCGCTCCCTCCTATGGAGCTGGCCAGGCCTCACCGACAGTGGTCGCGGGAAGCGCGGTCGGCCAGGATATCCTGCTTTCCGCCGGTCAGCTTTCGGTCAATCCGGTCAGCCTTACGTTCAACCTGACCACCGATGCTCCCATCGCATCACTGCCGTTGAACTTGGCCAATGCCGGCGGACTCTCCTCTTCCTATGAGATTATCCCGGTACCCGGCACTTTCACAGGGTATGCCCCGGCCGGGCCGTTTGCCGCCAGCACCCGGCATACCGGGCCGAAGAACCTGAACGACAGCGACGCTTCCAATCTCCGGGTTGACATTGCACCCACCGCGGTGACTCTTCTTGCCGGCGGCGAAGTAACCAATTCAATTGTGACCGGTTTGTCACAACCTTGGGGAATAGGGTTCAACACCGATGCCGATGATTTTTGGCTGGGGAATTTTGATGACAAGCTGGATCACCGTTTCACGACGCTGGGGGTAAACACCGGCGATGTCATCGATGCCTCGACCTGGGCCGTATCATTTGCGGCGGATATGACCTACAACCCGTTCACAAACACGCTGTGGCAGGTCAACGTCAGTGGCGATAACTGCATCTACGAACTGGACCCGGCCACCAAAACCTCCACCGGCAACAAGATCTGCCCCGGCTTCGATAACTCCCAGCGCGGCCTGGCGTTTGATCCGCTGACGAACACCTACTACTCCGGCTCCTGGGTTGATTCCATCATCCATCATTTTGCGCCGGATGGGACCATGCTGGATTCGGCATCGGTCGGGCTGGCCATTTCTGGGCTGGCGTTCAACCCCGGCAGCGGGCATCTTTTCGTGATGACCAATGCGGCCACCACCACCGATACGACAAAATTCGACGTTTATGTGCTGGATACCAAGGCGTCCTATGCCCTGCTGGGTGGATTCAACCTGAAAGTTGGTGAGGTAAACGCTTTTGCCGATAACGCGCAGGCCGGTCTGGAGATGGATTGCAGCGGCAACCTGTGGGCTGTCGATCAGGCCCAAGACAAGGTCTATGTGGCGACCTCCGGTGAAACCGGCGCCTGCAACTGGCACTCTACCTGGCTGTCAGCATCACCGGCCAGCGGCAGCGTGGCGTCGGGAAGTAACGTTTCCCTCAGTGCCAATGTAAACGCCTCCGATCTGGCGCCTGGCGTTCACAACGCGTACCTGAGGGTGTCGAACAGCTCCCCGTACGGGCCGCTGATCGTGCCGGTAACCCTGAACCTGACCGGCCTTAACCAGCTGACCGTAACCAAAACCGGCAGCGGAACCGGCACTGTTACCAGTACACCGGGAGGGATCAGCTGCGGCAGCGACTGTACCGAAAAGTACCCGCCCAATTCCGTCGTGAGACTCTCCGCTTCGCCCGCAACCGGCTCCACCTTTGGCGGCTGGGGTGGAGATCCGGACTGTGCGGATGGCATGGTGATCCTGACTGCTGCAAGAACCTGCACAGCGACATTTACGATCAAGACCTATAACATTATCGATTCGGTAGTTGGCGGAAACGGCACAATCAGCTGCACATCGCCCGTAAACCACGGCAGCACCAGTACCTGTATCATATCCCCGGCCTTCGGATACATGCTGGGCACTCTCTCCGACGAGGGGAGCGACAAGCTGTCATCGGTATCCGGCAACAGCTATTCGATTGCCAATGTTACATCCGACCACCTGGTCGTGGGGACCTTCGTGCCGATTCCGCCGGTCAGGATTCCAGATCAGTACGGGACTCTCCAGGGTGCCTACGATGTGGTGCTCGATACCGGTTCGATACAGTCCCAGATCCACACCTTTGTCGAAAACGTGGTTTTCAACCGTCCGGTTACCGTTCAATTTAAAGGGGGCTACGATGCAGGTTTCAGCGTGGTCAGCGGAATGACGACGATTGAGGGGATGCTTACGCTCCAAAGCGGTACTGCGATAGTTTCGAATCTGATAATCAAATAGCGGCGGTTTGCGACCCTTGTCTTTTAGGCTGACCCCTTGAAGTTTTCCCTTGTCAGGGGGGGGACTTCAAGGGGTTTGTTTGCGAAGATTAAAGTGTTACACGGTACTAGCTGTTATATTCGTGGCAGTACATTACGACCTATATACTTATCAGTCCATTTCAAGGAATTACAAACCCCATAAATACAGCGTGTTATCAATACTGATATGTTTTGTTATTGACTGAATATCTTTCAAAGAGTTACCTTGGAGTTACCTTGACTCAAAAAAAGGGAACTTTTCATAAAATAGGTAACTGCCATGACAGATCGATTCGGGTTTACAGAGCGCCGTATCAAAGACCTTGAACCAACTCCCGGCAAGCAGGTTGAATACTTCGACGAAAAAGACAAACTTTTCGGTGTCAGGGTATCGCCTGGAGGGAGAAAGACCTTCTTTGTCAAAAAGCGCGTCCACGGGCGCTTGATTCGCGTCTGCCTTGGAACCTTCCCTGAAGTCTCAGTGTTGAAAGCAAGAGATGAACTGCACAAGGCCCTCGACACTCTTCGCAAAGGCGTCAATCCGAACCTGGACAAGAAACGCCGTACAATCGAGAATTCAGATAAACGCGGCATACTGTCTGCTGTCTTTGAAAGTTACCTTGCCGCCTCGACAATGAACGCAGTTTCAAGACGAAGCTACGGGTACAATTTCAATCATTTCAAAGATTGGTGGAACAAACGTGTCGAAGATATTACCGCCGATATGGCAGAAACGCGTTTCAAGGAAATATCAAAAACCGCGCCCTATGCAGCCAACAGAGCAATCGGCCTGCTCAGTTATTTAATATCATATTCCATGAAAGAACTAAAGCGCCCTGCTATCAATCCGGTTATCGGCATCAAGTGGAACCCAGAACCGCCCCGCCGCGTTAATGTTGCTCCCGAAACCATGCCCGCCTTTTATGCTGCCCTGGGCGCATTGAAGGGCAACGTCGGTGCTGATTACTACAAACTGTTGCTATTCACTGGTATGCGGAAATCAAACGGCGCTGAATTGCAATGGAAAGATATTGACCTTGAAAAGAAAACACTCTTCGTGGCAAAGACGAAGAATGGCGAGTCTCTGTATATTCCGCTATCTGGCTTTGTGGTCGAGCTACTGAAGCGCCGCAAAGAACAAACACAAGGTTCAGCATGGGTATTCCCTACACAGAGCCGTACAGGGCATGTAACCAATACATCAAACTTTGATCGGCAGCTCGTGGCGCAAGGCGTCAAGGTATATCCTCACATGCTGCGTAAGCGCTTCACTACCACTGCTAAGCTGTTATGCCCTGGCTTCGTTGTTGATATCCTCACTTCACATATTCCCACTGGATCAGTCACAGACAAGAACTATACGATACCCTCACCGGAAGAATTACGGCCATTCACAGAGATTATCACGGCAGAGCTGTTACGCATGGCAGGGGTAGAACAGGCGACCGTAGCCGAATAATACCCTTGATGTTCCTGAAATGTTCCGATACTTTCAATTCCATCGTGATTTTAATAGAGGTTGCCATGCCGCTTACGTTTCACCCAAACCCCGGAACAGTACTCATATGTGATTTCACTACAGGATTTAAGCCGCCTGAAATGGTCAAGCGCCGCCCGGTCGTTGTCATCTCACCCCGCCCCCGTCGCAAAACACAGCTTTGTATTGTAGTGCCGCTCTCCACAACACCGCCCGTTCCGGTTGAAGGGTGTCATCACCGTCTTGATCCGGCGTCATTGCCAGGGCCATTATCTGCAAAACCGACATGGGCCAAGTGCGACATGCTTGCCACTGTCTCACTTGATCGACTGGACAGGGTGAAAATGGGAAAAGATGTAAAAGGAAAGCGCCTTTATTCGTCACAAACTGTTTCAGATGAGGATTTCAAAGCTATCCAGCGCAGTGCACTTCATGCTCTGGGATTTCAGCAGTTGACAAAGATATTACCGTAAACTAGAATGTAATTGTTCCCGATCAATCGGGCTTGTGAGACTACCGCAAGGTAGCAGCCCCTCGGCACCGCGATTACAAGCAGTCGGGGGACTTGAATTAGGCCTCATGCTTTTTGCATGGGGCTTTTGTTTTACTTACAGCTTTTTTACGATCACCCGCCCACCTTTCGTCTTTACAACAGGCATGGCACAATAGAAGTCGTACTTTTCCAAATTATCTCTATGCTGCAACATCTCACTCTCATTTAAGATTTTAACACTGTGAATCCATTCATCAGTACCGTACAGGCAGAGCCACTTTCCCGGTTGGAAGTTCTCATTCATCCATTCCAACAGCGGTTCAAAGCTGTGCTTGATCCACAATTCACTGCGGGTGTCGTAATAGATTGGTTCCGTGCAAAAACCACAGTAGTATTTCCGTGTGACCGGGTGCCGTTCTTCCAGTACATCGAACTCTACAAGGCCATCACCGCCGCTTCTACCGGTTTTGACGTATGCCCAGACTCCAAAGTTTGACGGAACCAAGTGAAGACGGATTTCCGGAGTTATGCCTGCAAAGCTCAATCTGTAGCGTCCATGCCGCCGATTGCCGTTCAAGTACATGGGATAGGTGAACCGGTGCCGGTTTTCCTTCCGCCATGTGTCAAATATTTTCTGAGTCCGATTACGCTGCATACTTATGTTTCCTCTTGTCGAGTGTGGCCCTTAACAGGCTGGGTCGCGTTTCAAACGCTACCCTTGGCCGGACAACTTGGCGCTAACCATTGCAAGGGGTTCAAGCCTTCTGCTTTGAGCTGAGCCATGTATCGAGATCGCTCTTGCGATACCGGATTGTTCTACTGCCTTGTTTGGTAAATGGAATCTCCGGGCTTTTGTTTGACTCCATGTGGTCTTTATCCAGAAACGATGTGCTGCGACCGATGTACTCAGCGGCTTCTTTCGGCGTGTACCATTCCTTTTCTTCCTTAACCGGACGGCTCTTTGCCTGCTGAAGCTCCAACTCAAGAACACTGATCCTGATTCTCTGGGCTTCGTTCTCGTCAATCAAATCTGCCATTTGCCGCAATGTATCCGCGTGGTTCATTTGGGTATCCATTCTAGCGGCTGTTAGTTTCACTCAGTTTTATTCAGATTATAAGGCAACCGTCAGGAGTTTTTACTTTCATTCTTCCAGTTTTTGAGATCGGCTGCGCATTCCACTTCACACATGAGACCAATAAGGGCAAATTTTAATTCGCGGCTCAAACTATCACCGTTAAATTTTATCAGGTCATCCGCTTCGTCAAGATTCGTTCTAATGGTATCCTGGACAGTCTCCTTAAGGTTGGCCGGTACTATTTCGTAAATTTCCATCAAATCCGTCAAAGTTTTCAGGTAACGTTCACAGTCTTGTGATGCCGACCACCCCTCATTCAGTGCACGTTTACCGCCACGCAACCATTCAACTGATTCGCCAAAATAATCAGACATTTTTTTAAGGGTGGCTTGCGACGGTTCTCCTACGCCTTGCATATACCTACCGACAGCAGACTGGGTTAATCCAGTTTCTCTGGAGACAGCCGATTGGCTGGACTTTCCAACAGCTTCTTTTATTAAAGCGACAACTCTGTCAGGAGTTCTCCCGCCACCTCTTCCTTGTGCAGCCACAAAAAAACACCCCCTAACTATTTATAGTTGACACCTCAATAATCGCCATGCTAACTAACTATAAATAGTTAGTCAATAAATTAGAAAGAACTAGAAAGGGGAACAGCATGTCAGAGAACGAAGAAAAGGCACTGACGGTAAAGCAAGCGGCGGTATTCCTGTGCGTCACAGAAAATACGATTAACAAATGGAGAATGAATAAAACTGGCCCTAATTTTTCGAGAGTCGGCGTGAAACGGGGCAAAATTTTGTACAGACTGTCTGAACTGGTCAAGTTTTTGGAAACAAATGAAACAAGGTTTGCAGCATGAGAACAGAAACGCAGTTGATTGAAGTCTGTCAAGAGATCGGCAGTATTGCCGGGAGTAACGGCCACTTTACGGCGGGGCTGGCGCGGTTACTTGATAACGGAGATCAACCGCTTCTCAGTATGACAGTGGGGGAGTTGCTGTCATTGTCCAGAGAGTACAGGGAAGTATTCAACAGAATTCACTCAGCATAACACCCGCTCAGGCGGTACAGCAAAGGAGATATTGAGCATGAAAAACGACGGCAGCAAAGGCAGTGACCCAAACCGATTTGAAGTCAAGCAGGACGTTAACCTTGCCGACATCGGCACAATGCTTAACGAGGCTATTTTTGCTTCTGAAGAAGGGGACACCGATAGTGTCCGGGACATCCTCTTTGATATTCATTCGATGATTTTCCCCAACGCCGCACGACTTGCCACTCCTGAAGAAAATGCCGCCCAGAACCTTCAGCAGCATAAACGATTAAATCAGGCCGCTTAACGGCGGTACTTCAAAAGGAAAAAGGGATAGTTCACATGGAATCAAAACGAATCGCGGCACAATTGGCAGAAACACTGACTTACTTGGCACACTGCCACCCCACTATGACTCAGCTTGTGTCTGAGGCGATTGCGGCAACCGGGAAGGAGCTTGGAAGCATTACCCTTGATGAATTGCAGGCCATCACTACCGTTGCTGAAGCAAGATTCGCCAACGGACTCGGAGCAAGTCACCGGCCAGTAGAAGGCAAAGACTTTATCACCATTCCAGCCGGTAAAGATTTCCTCGACACACTCAGAGACTCTTTAGAAGTACTTACCAGGTCATCAATGGAATTAATTCTGACCAAGCGCACCATCGAGCGGGAGTGCCCTTACACAGACGATAAGGTTATTGAGACGGCCTTGCACACAATTAACACCATAGCTGGCAACCTTGCCGACCAGTGGGACGCAATGGACATGTTGTTCGCGTCTTACGATCTGTACGAGGTGAAATTATCATGAAGATCATTGCTACGATACGCCGGGAGTTTTTCAAATGGAAGTTACGCAGATCGGCGACAAGGCGGGCGGTTGCTCTGTCAATGGGTGCATAAACAAAAGCCCCTGCATGGCTCGAACCATTCAAGGGCTACAACCTCTACCATGACCAAATGAAGAGAGCTTGATAGGAATTATACTGCAACTTCCCTTCTTGTCAAGCTCCCTAAAAAAAGGAGCTATTTCGATGAACCTGACCATAATCAATGTACCACCGGCCCAGCTTGCGCCTGAACTGGAGTTATCCGGCGCAAAAGCTGACATTTCAATTCTTGACCGTGACCAGTTTCACGGCTTGCTTTGCTGGACTGAAGCACAGCTGATGTCAAACATTCTCTGCATAAGCAAAGATAGAGAGGTCACAGCCGTTCCACAGACTTATTTTGACGTAATTCTTAACGACGAGACGCAACCGGCAATATTCAAAAAAGCGCTGCAACTGGCTAAGCTCTCAAGGTCAATAACATCTATCGAAGCCCGGATTCAGGTACTCGATGAGCAATACAGAACAGGTAACGGCGAAATAGATATCGCTCTCCTTGAGATGTTGCTTGTCGCTGGGGAAGCGCCGCTGCGGTACCAGACGGAGGTGTCGATATGATCACCGTCAACGCACACGTATTCCAGCGTCATCAAGAACACCTTGCCATGTTATCTGGGGCGCTCAATCACATCGAAGAGCAGGTCTATCTATTCAGGGATATTCTGGATGATCTCCCGCCTGAGATAAAAAACCGACTGGAAAAACGCTTTGATGACCGTATTACCGGCGTCGGATGTGTTTGTAATTGCTTGGCGACTCTTACGGAAAGAATGGGTGAAGAGGCCGGAGATTGGGCGCTTTGGGCTTTGCAAACCGGCACAGAGATAAAATATAAGCCAGTTCAAGGCGGTGCAATATGACAATGATAGATAGGGTAACCGCCGCTTTAAATGGCATTCAGGCAAGTATTGCAGAGCTTCCTGAGCAGCTCCAGGCTATGAAATGCGCTGAAATGGATTTCTGCTCTCATATCGAACCGCTAATAACCGCGAACTATGTGCTTTCGGCAATTATCAAGGAACTCGATCACGATGCTTGCAGCAAGTTGTAAGGAGAAAGCCAGGCGGGGGGATTCGGTCAAGGCACTGAATCCTACCCGCTACCCCCTGCTGACAGCAAAAGTACTTGAACGTGCTGAATTATCAGAGAAACCCGCCTTAGTAACTCAAAATAATACAAGTAGAATGATAACGAACGTATCTAAAGATGCTGTTTCATCCTCTTTTATACTCTTCTCGAAAATGGCGGGGGTCTTCATACTTGATTACAGCCACGGCAGCGACCGGACAAGCCAAAAAAGGAGGGATTCGTAAATGAGATTCGTACGTAGAAAAGAAATGCTTCACATGACCGGCCTGACAAACACAGTGCAATATCAATTGGAAAAAGAGGGCAAGTTCCCAGCTCGTAGAAATATCACTACTGGCGGGAGTAAAAACGGCGGCGGTTTGTGTGCATGGTTGGAGAGTGACCTGCTGGCATGGATTGAGTCACGACCGACTGTAGTAGTTGGCAGCGTACAGGGTGTTGCAAAAGGGAGCAAGTGTGGCCGTAAGCGCAAGATCATGGAGGAAATGAAAGTTACTGGTGGCGAACTCTAGTGAAATCGGGGAACTGGATACCATTGTCAAAGGGCCTTGCCAAGTATTTACCTACAGGCAGGCCGTACACAGAGCTTGAAGCGGGGTTTTCCCTGCAACTGGACTATGACAACGGAAATACCGTCACGATAGCTGGATACGCCTCTATGTGGCAATGGTCACAAGGTAAGGTAAAGCGGTTTCTCGATAACCTTGGATGGCTTGTCAAGTACCCCGAAAACACCGGAAATAAGCAAAATCAGCGCGGAGAGATAGTGATACAGATACCGGAGAGATGCCAACCAAAAAACGGACAGATAAAAGCTATCAATTCTAAATATTTAGAAAGTTCAACGGAGAGATACCAAAAAGGAAACGGAGAGATAACGGAGAGATCGCAGGTGACTACTATATATCCTAATCCTAATCCTATAAAAACCTCTTCTCCGAAACCGAAAAAGCCGGTTTCAGATGACGCCATTCGGCTATCTAATTTATTGGCTGACATGATCATGGGAAACAATCCGCAAAATCGGAGTGTGAATAATGGCAAGCGTGACGGCAGCGTTCAGGCATGGGCCACAGATATTGACAAGATCATCCGTATTGATAACCAGCCGCCCGCAACAATTGAAAATGTGATCCGGTGGAGCCAAACAGATACCTTCTGGAAAGTGAACATTCTTTCCGGCTCCAAGTTACGCGAGAAATGGGATCAGCTCAGCGCAAAAACACTTTCTGTAACGAACCAGCAGCCGTCAGCATCGATATTACCTGAAACCCCAATACTAACCGCCGAACAGTCAGCAGGTATCCGGCAAGTCCTGGAACGGAGGTTATCCAATGCAGCATGATACACATCAAATTCCACCGCAGAGCATTGACGCGGAAATGTCAGTGCTGGGCGCGGTATTCATTGACAACAATGCGATTGTCACAGCCCAAGAGATTATCGTTACAGACGATTTTTACCGGGAAAGTCATCGTAAAATATTCAAGGCCATGATCCAGCTTTCGGAACTTCGTGAACCATGTGACTTTATCACTGCAAGTGATTTGCTTCGCAAACTTGGAGAACTTGAGGAAATCGGAGGCGCGCCTTATCTGCTCATGCTGGTCGATTATGTCCCGACAGCAGCCAACATCTCATTCTACTGTCAAATTGTGAAGGAGAAAGCCTTTTATCGACGCCTGATTGCGACAGGAACCGAGATTACAGCCATAGGGTATAGAGAGACTGGAGGCGCAACGGATCTTGTTGAGGGCCTTCTTACAAAGCTGGCAGTTCCGACAAAAACCGAGCCTGTAGATGCTGCCACGCTTATTGTTGATGCTACCCGTCGCCTTAAGGCTCGTTACGACAACAGGGGCAAAATTCAGGGGATTCCTTATGGAGTGTCGATGCTGGACGCCGCTACCAATGGAATGCACCGGGGGGATTTGATTATTATTGCCGGACGCCCTTCTATGGGTAAAAGCGCCTTTGCCAGCAACATTGCTGAAAACAGTTCTGAAGCTGGCTACAGCGTCATGGTCTTCAGTCTCGAAATGGACAATGGAAGCGTCATTGATCGGATGATAGCAAGTCGAGGCAATATCCGGTATGGCAACATCCGGAGCGGGAATCTGTCAGAAGTGGAGTGGGCAAAAAATGAGCGCGCTTCAGCAGCAATCCGAAACTACAAACTGTTCATTGATGATTCCCCGGCGATCAGTTTGCCTATGATCAAGTCAAAAGCCCGTAGGCAAAAGCTGAAAGGCTTGGATGTCTTGATTGTCGATTATTTGCAGCTTATCAGCGTTTCCTCGAAAGATAACAGGACGCAAGCTATCGGTGAAATCTCACGCGGCCTGAAGCAGCTGGCTCGTGATCTGGATTGCGCTGTCGTTCTCCTTTCTCAATTGAATCGGGCTGTAGACTCAAGACCCGACAAGCGCCCCAACATGAGTGACCTTCGAGATTCCGGCGAAATAGAGCAGGATGCTGACGTGATACTTTTCCCCTTCCGTCCGTCAGCATACTGCGCAAAATGCAAAGACCGTATCAATGACAGTAGCCATAGCCTCATAGAGCATCAGGCGCTTGCCGAGGTGATTATTGAAAAACAGCGAAATGGTGAACGTAACCTTTCAATCCCTTTGGTATGGATGGGCGAATACCAGCGGTTTGAAACAATGCCTACGGCAGATACAGCCAGCGCCAATTGTATCGATCTGGATTAACGGGGGGAACCAATGGACATAACCATAATCAAAAACTGTGAAGTCCGTCTGGAGGGAGTTGTGAAAGCTCTTCAAGCCCTGACACGGCTGAACCTTCCAGGCGACAAGGCCCAGAAGCTAATTGACGCCGGTTTCGCAGAACAAACAGATACCGCTGAAGAGGTTCGCGCCTTGGTCAAGGAGTTTGGCGACCGTTCCCCAGGCGGTGGCTGCTGGGATTGGGTCAAGAGCCACCAGGGCGAATTATGGCGGTCACACATGGCAGCATTCCGCAAAGGGAATCTGAGCGTGGCGCGGGAGACGTTCAATCAGATGATTCACGCATGGGAACATCGAGGCGAATACTCACAATCAGGCTTGGCAATCGGGGGGAACGCATGAAACCGAAATACCGGCCACGAAAAGAGAAGATTCCGGCTGAGTTCACAGCGTACCTCCTGAAAGGGATTCGTGAAATCAGGCTGGCAGCGACAACACCAAAAAAGGAGACTGACAATGCCATATGAAGCTGCAACACATATCCAGAGAGGGGTAAGCCATGGCCGATAAAGAGCCGGGAATAAAATTATCAGGAGTGTGCGGGTTGAACCCCTTTGAAAGGTTCGGTATCTCCGAGCACCTCTGTTGCTGGATATCGCAAGGGGAAGCAATGGTGGTTGGCGTGATAGGGCAAGGCAGTAGCCGAAGCCTCACCGCTAAGTGGGAAGCTCCTCTTGAGCAATCGAACGTAGGCAGCCAGAGCGCATTCGAAAAGGTTTCAGCAGTGATCCAGGCGAGCATACAGAAGACCAGCATCAGTACTTTTTCGACAACGCAGATATGGGACGGCAACACACCGGTAAAGTTTAATCTGGTTCTTGATTTCTTTGCGATAGATAACGCCGCAGAACAGGTAATGAAGCCTATCCAATGGCTTGAAGTCTTTGCAAGTCCCCAGGTCAACGGGCTAAAACTGGGCGGACGCATCCCTGATCGCGTAACGATTAATGTCGGTCGTAAAATGATCTTTACCGGATGCGTCATTGAATCGGTGTCCACTCCGATTGACAAAGAGAGGGACAAGGCGGGCAACCTGATCCGGGCGCAAGTGACGCTCGATATCCAGACGCTGACCATGCAAAACAGAGATACGCTTGCCGGGACATGGCTGTAACTCACAAAACAGAACAAAGGGGCGGTTCATGGCAAATTTAAAATCATATTCAGGACTCGCAGACGACTTCAGAAAACGTAAACTCATTTCACACGGGCTTGTCCGTCAGCATTTCGCTGAACCGTGGCAGTTTCGCGTTTCCTTCTCCGACATGCCAGGTTTTCTATCGAGTGGAGGCGACCCACACCACAGCATATTTGATTACCTCGTTAAAGATGTCAGTTTCGGGCCGGTCGAGCTTTCCGGTGATACGGTTGAAGCTGGCGGTACAGTCTTCACATTCCCCAAATCTTCACAACCGGTTGTTGTCACTATGACTGTTCGAGACACAGCTGATCGTCTTCTTTATCAGTGGTTCGTCGCGTGGGCTGAAAGTGTCAGCAATTCCGACGGGACTTTTAATCTTCCCTACACCTATCTGCAAAAACTCACAATCTACACATACAAGGATGATGACGGAGCCAGTGAACAAGAGCTTTGGAAGGGGATGGTTTACCCTCAAAAGATGGGTGATATTCAGATGTCAGTAGACGGCGAAGGTTTCACGGAGTTTCCTGTTACGTTCCAACAGTTCCGATCTCAGGGATAATGGACGTTTGAGGATCAAGGGTGAACGATTCGCTCACCCCCCCACAATGAGTAAATCTATAAAACAAGCACAGGCAGCGCAACAACGGAGGCAATGAATGAACGATGAAAACAAAACCATAGGCGATTTATTGAAGTCGATTGACGATAAGGCGGTTGATCGTGCTGAAGTGTTACCGCTGCTGAAGGGTCTTGAACGCAATACCGCTGGCAATACAGGTAAGGTTATCGGTACTGCCATTACAAAGGCAATCGCTACCAAGCAGGCCGGAAAATCGACTGACAGCACAAGTCCATCGACTGCAACTGCTGTTGCCACTTCCGCGACAATCCCCTCTAAAAATGCAAGTAACGCCGTACCGTCCACCACTACACCCGCAACCAGCGTCCGTGATTCAGCCGGTAAATTTCATGGCAAAGACTCCACATCAGAAACGGCACCAGGCGCAAGCGACCCCAAAGACATCGGAATGACTGGCGCTCTCAAAAATCTATTCAATAAGCACAAAGATGGCCTGAAGGATACCGCTGGCAGAATGGCGCTTGGCCCTCTCTACGATGTCGGCGTGGAAATGAAGGATTCTGCAAAAGAGGCGAGAGAGCGGGCAGGCGACAAAAGTACCGTTACCGGGCAGGTGGTCAAGAAGACGAAAGGACTATTCGGATTCGGCAAGGACAAAGCTCAGGCAACACACGATAAAGCTCAGGCCAAGCATGACAAGGTAGAGGCCGCGTCTGATAAGGCAGAAGCGAAACACGATCAGCTCCAGGCAAAAGCGGATAAGGCGAAGCAGGGTGCAAAAGCTGGAATGGCGGCAGGGTCAACTGTAGTCAACAATAATGATTCAGGTGGCGGTTTGTTGGACACGGCTTCTCACCTGTTGCCGATGTTGCCAAAAAAGGTCACTGGCTTTTTAAGCAAGATTCCTCTGCTTGGCAAGCTGTTCCCGGCTGCTGCTGGTGCTGGCACTGTTGCGGCTGAAGCGGGTGGGGCTGTGGCTGGTGGGGCGGCTAAAGCGGCTG